>Ga0315284_10017435_pt1 | contig 10183 bp, 8 predicted proteins | sample YL17G09_16_MG_FD_203696 | JGI IMG/M metagenome (GOLD analysis project Ga0315284, IMG submission 203696) | Sediment microbial communities from Yellowstone Lake, YNP, Wyoming, USA - YL17G09_16 | ecosystem: Environmental > Aquatic > Freshwater > Lake > Sediment | place: USA: Wyoming | collected...
CGGCGTCCCAGGTGTAGACATCACGGGTCGCGATGATCGGGCCGTAGTAGACGTCTCCACAGCGCAAACCATCCGGCACGTCAACGGTCATGGTGTACGAGCCGCCCACTCGCTGGGCTTGGCCGTACCACTGGTAGGCCTTCGCGATCGGCATCGGTATGGCTGACACCACCGCGCACTGGTCCACACCGTCGGGTGGATTGCAGGAGGCGATCGTGAAGATCCAGGTGTGGAAGTCGTAGCGGCCCTCGATGTTGAGGTTGTAGTGCCCGATCGTCATGGCGGCGTTGGCTGTCGGCGCCAGTGCCACCGCCGCCGGTGCCAGCATCGAGCCGAGCAGTGCCGCCCGCAGTGTGCGCAGCGTCCGCATCAGGCCTCCTTCGTGTCCTTTGAGGAGAATCTAGGCGCTGGCGGCCCGAGTGGACGGTGGAATGGGCGATAGCATCCTTTCGGTCCAGCGAACCCCGCCAACGGAAGGCCCTGTGAGCACAGATACGGCAGCGGCCCCACATCCGCCTGCTCAGCCACTCCGCAGGGGGCTGCGGGCGGGCTTGGTGATCGGCGCCCTCGGAGTTGTCTTCGGCGATATCGGCACCAGCCCCATCTACACCCTGCAGACGGTCTTCAACCCCGGCGATCCGCACCCGGTGCCGATCAACATCAACAACGTCTACGGCGTGGTGTCGCTGATCTTCTGGTCGGTGATGGCCATCGTCACACTGACCTACGTCATGTTGGTGATGCGGGCAGACAATGACGGCGAGGGCGGGGTCATGGCCCTGATCACCCAGGTCCACCGGTTGGCGGACAAGTCCAGTCCTCGCGTCGTTGCCGCGCTTTCCACCCTCGGAATCCTCGGTGCGGCACTGTTTTTCGGTGACAGCATGATCACTCCGGCGATCTCGGTGCTCTCCGCCGTCGAGGGCCTCAAGGTCGTCGATCCGGGACTGGCCGAACTCGTGGTGCCCATCACCGTGGTCATCGTCGTCGGACTGTTCTCGGTGCAGCGCCACGGCACCGCGACGGTGGGCCGGTTCTTCGGCCCGGTGATGATCCTGTGGTTCGTCGTCATCGGGTTCGCCGGTGTGCGCGGCATCATGGGCCACCCGCAGATCCTGCGCGCACTGTCGCCGCTCTACGCCCTTGAGTTCATGGCCGATCACTTCCACATCGCCTTCTTCGCACTGGCCGCTGTCGTCTTGGCGGTCACGGGGGCCGAGGCGCTGTTTGCGGACATGGGCCACTTCGGCCGGGCGCCGATCACCCTCGCGTGGTTGGGCCTGGTGTTGCCGGCCTTGGTGCTCAACTACTTCGGGCAGGGCGCGTTGCTCATCGGCGACGAGAGCAACGTGAAGGCCCCGTTCTTCATGCTGTTCCCCGGCTGGGCGCAGATTCCGATCATCGTGCTGTGCACATTGGCGACCGTGATCGCCTCCCAGGCGGTAATCACCGGGGCGTTTTCGATGGTCTCCCAGGCAGCCCAGGTCGGCTATCTGCCACGGATGCGGATCGCGCATACCTCGGCGTCCTCCATCGGCCAGATCTACGTGCCATGGGTCAACGGCCTGTTGATGGTGGCGGTCATCGTTCTGGTTTTGGCGTTCCGCAGTTCGGCGGCGCTCGGCTACGCCTACGGCATGGCGGTGACGGGCACCATCACCATCACCACGCTGCTCTTCCTGCACATCGCACGAATCCGGTGGGGGGTACCGCTGTGGCTGGTGATCCTCGGCGGCGGCGCCCTGCTGACCGTCGACCTGCTGTTCTTCGCGGCCAACCTAACCAAGCTGCTGCACGGTGCGTGGCTGCCGCTGCTGATCGGACTGATCGGCTTCACCGTCATGACCACCTGGCGGCGCGGCCGCGAGATCGTCTTGGCCGCCAGGGAGAAGGCGGCAGAGCAGGCTCGGAGAAGGCTCAAGTCGCCGCCGCCCACGCCGGGGTCAGAGCAGTTCGGGCCGCTGCGGGACTTCGTCCGCGACCTCGCCGAGCGCACGCCGGCGCTGCCCCGGTTGCCGGGTACGGCGGTGTACCTCAACCGGGGCGGCGAGGCCGCCCCACTGGCCATGCGGGCCAACGTCGATCGGATCCACGTGTTGCAGGAGCACGTCATGATCGTCTCGGTGGATACCCAGCCGGTACCGCGAGTGCCCGATGCCGAGCGCATCACCGTTGAGGACCTCGGCTATCCCGATCACGGCATCTTCTACGTGGTGGCTCGGGTTGGCTACATGGAACGCCCGGACGTCCCCGCCGCACTCCGACTGGTCGATCCCGCACTGGCAGGGGGACCGGTCGACGTGGACCACGCCACGTACTTCCTCTCCGAGGTCAACCTGCGGGTCGGACCCGAACCGACGATGGCGGCCTGGCGCAAGCGCTTGTTCATCACGATCTCCCGGATGACGTCCGAGGTCGAGTACTTCGGGCTGCCGATGGACCGCACCGTCATCATCGGCGCGCGAATCGAGATCTGACGCCCGGTTAGAGTTGGTTGATGTCGGAGGCGACGACGTGCGCGATCGTCGGTGGCGGCCCCGCGGGCATGGTGCTTGGTCTGCTGTTGGCCAGAGCCGGGGTCGAGGTCACCCTGCTGGAGAAGCACGCCGACTTCCTTCGCGACTTCCGCGGCGACACAGTGCATCCCAGCACCCTGCGGCTGATAGATGACCTCGGGTTGTGGGATGAATTCTCCAAGGTGCCGCAGAGCCGGATCGACCACCTGGGCATCGACGTGGACGGCCGGCAGCTGACCCTGGTCGACTTTCGAAGGCTGGATCAGCCGCACCCGTATATCGCGATGGTGCCGCAATGGGATCTGCTGAACCTGCTCGCCGAGGCGGCCCGGGCCGAATCGACGTTCACCCTGAAAATGGAGCACGAGGTCACCGGACTGCTGCGCGAAGGCGACCGGGTAGCCGGCGTCCGCTACCGCGGACCCGACGGCGAGGATGAACTCACCGCCGATCTCACGGTGGCCTGTGACGGTCGAACCTCGACGGTACGCAGCGAGTCAGGGCTGCCGATCCGGGAGTGGCCGGTGCCATTCGACGTGTGGTGGTTCAGGCTGCCCCGCGACGCCGACGCCGAGTACTCACTCGTCCCGCGCACCGCGCCGGGCCAGCTGTTAATCATGATTCCGCGCGAGGGTTACTTCCAGATGGCCTATCTGATCCCCAAGGGCAGCGACGAACGACTGCGGGCCCGCGGTCTGGAGGTCTTCCGCGACGAGGTCGCCGCGCTGGCCCCAGAGGCTGAGACCTCGCACCTGAAATCGTTCGATGACGTGAAGCTCCTTGACGTGAAACTCAACCGGCTCAAGCGCTGGCATACCGACGGCCTGCTGTGTATCGGCGACGCCGCGCATGCGATGTCGCCGATGGGCGGGGTCGGGATCAACATCGCGGTGCAGGACGCCGTCGGCGCGGCCACGTTGCTGGCCGAACCGTTGCGCCGCCGGAATGTGACGGAGGCCGATCTCGTGGCGGTGCGCCGCCGCCGACTTCCGGCGGCCGCTGTCACCCAGGCTTTGCAGCGGCTCATGCACCGCCGATTGGTGGTCCCGGTCTTTGCGGGTGCGGACGGGCAACCGCCCCGGGTGTTCGTCGCACTGCTGCAGAAGTTGCCCCGGCTGGCCGCGGTCCCGGCCCGCGTCATCGGCGTCGGCGTCCGGCCTGAACGGGCGCCGGCCTTCGCCCGCCGTTAGCCGTCGGGGTGTGCGACGTCACTGTCATCGCGAAGCGCCCCGGCACCAACCTACGGTATCGTAGGTTACTGACCGGTAACCCAAGGAGGGCTGGTTCCATGACGGAATTGAAGTATCTCGAACTCAACGGCGACCAGGTCGCCTATCAAGATTGCGGCCACGGTTCGGCTGTGTTGCTCATCCACGGGATGGGCGGCAGCTCGCAGACCTGGCGTGAGGTCATGCCGCACCTGGCGACACGGCACCGGGTGATCGCGCCCGATCTGCTCGGCCACGGCCAGTCCGATAAGCCGCGAACCGATTACTCGCTCGGCGCGTTCGCGGTGTGGCTGCGCGACCTTCTCGACCAACTCGGCATCTCACGCGTGACACTGGTCGGGCACTCCCTCGGCGGCGGCATCGCCATGCAATTCGCCCATCAGCATCCCGAGTACATCGAACGGCTGGTTCTGATCAGTAGCGGCGGCCTGGGGTCCGAACTCGGACACACTCTGCGGCTGATGTCAGCACCCGGAGCCGAATTCGTGCTGCCGATCATCGCTCCGCAGAAGGTCGTCGCCGCCGGCGAGCGATTGCGCGGATGGCTTGCCTCGCTGGGCGTGCGTAGCGCTCAAGCCGACGAAACCTGGAACGCCTACATTTCCCTTGCCGATCCGAATACCCGAGTCGCATTCCTGCGCACCCTGCGTTCGGTGGTCGACTACCGCGGCCAGGCCGTGAGCGCGTTCAACAAGATGCACTTCACCGCGGGCCTGCCCACCCTGCTGATCTGGGGTGAGCAGGACCGACTGATCCCGGTATCGCATGGTCGCGACGCCCACGAGGCGCTGCCCGGCAGCATGTTGGTGACGCTGCCGGGGGTCGGGCACTTCCCCCACGTCGAGGCGCCACTGGCGGTGACCGACACGTTGGACGAATTCATCGCCGCCACCGCGGCTTGGCACTGGCATCGGCCGGCTCCGATCGACGACATTGCGGGCCTGACCCGCTGCTGAGATCAGTGCCTGACCCTCTTGCCGATCAGATGACCTCGATTCGGCAGGCCGGACCGTGTGCGCGGGCCAGCCGGCTATCGAGGGTCAGCAATGTGGCGTCGAACGCCTCGGCGAGAGCGACGTAGAACGCATCCCAGCCGCGAACGGAGCCGCGCAGATCCCAGGCGCGATCCATGATCCAGCGATGGCCGAACCGCTCGCCAGGCCAATCGCGGAGGTCGGCAACCGCCTGTCCGGCGGCCGTCGCGTCCATGCCGCCCCGCAGATGCTGAGCGCGGATCACCCCGAGAACTTCGACGTCAATCACATGCGGTGCGGCGTGATCGGTATCTGCGGCGAGCCGATCGGCGATCTCTCGCGCGCGAGGGGTGTCAGCCACCACCTCGAACAGACACGACGCATCAACGATGAGCATCGGGCCATTCGCCGCGCCACTCGTCGAGAGTGGCGAGGACATCCGCTGTCGACACCGATGAGGGGCGGCTACCGATTCGCGACAGCCAGGCGGTCATCGATGGCCGAGATGCCAACCGGGCAGCCTCACGGCGCAGGAGTTCCGGCACGGTGATGCGCTCCTCCGCCGCGCGGCGGGCCAAGCCGACGTAAACCTCATCGTCGAGGTCGCGGATCTGTACCGTCTTGGGCATACTTGCACCGTATCATGCAATAACGCATGACTGCACGTCGGGAGATCATCACGGGCGATTCCCGGCCTTCTGGGACTACCTCCGACGTAGGGTGTGCGCGTGCCTGACATTCCTCCCGCGCTCACCGACACCGGCCGCATCCATGAGGTGGCGATCATCGGCGCTGGGCCCGGTGGGATCACCGCGGCGCACCTGCTGCGGCGTAACGGGATCGAGGACTTCGTCATCCTGGAACGGGCCGGGGACGTCGGCGGGACCTGGCGCGACAACCACTATCCCGGCCTGGCCGTCGACATCCCGTCGCTGTGGTACCAGTTCCCGTTCGCCCGCGACCCCAACTGGTCGCGACTGTTCGCCTCCGGCCCGGAGATCCACCGGTACCTGCGCGATGTCGCCGACCGGGAAGGCGTCTACCCACACCTGCAGACCGACACCGAGGTGGTGCGCCAGGTGTGGGACGACGACCACGCGGTGTGGCGCCTCGAGATCGCCGACGGCCGCGTCGTCCGAGCGCGGTTCCTGATCAGTGCGGTCGGCGGTTATGTCAACGCCAAACCCGATGTGCCGATCGACGGGATCGACGACTTCGGTGGCCGGGTCATGCGCCCGAACGACTGGGACGACTCCTATGACGTTGGTGGCAAACGGGTGGCGCTCATCGGAACGGGATCCAGCGGAGTGCAGATCGCCGGCGCGCTCGCCGGGGTGGCCGGCCAACTCGACGTGTATCAGCGCACGCCGGCCTGGGTGCTACCGAAGATCGACTTCGAGATGAGTCCCCGGATGCGAACTGTGCTGAAAGTGCCGGGTGTGCTGCCGGCGGTCGATGCGGCCGGACGCTGGATGATGGACCTGCTCCTCGTCGCTCCGATCTGCCACCTGCTGTCGAGACTGTCCGAGCGCACCCTGAAGCGGGTGATGCCGGCCTACGACGCGTACTGCCGCACGCTGTACCGCGGACTGTTGCGTGCAACCGTGCGCGACAAATCCGTCCGGAGAAAACTGTTGCCCCGCTACGGCATCCTGGCCAAGCGCCCGGTGATCTCGAGTGCGTTCCTGCCTATCTTCAACCGGTCCGACACGGCCTTGGTCACCACGCCGATCGAGCGGATCACCGCGACCGGGGTGCGAACCACCGATGGGATTGACCATCCCGTCGACCTGATCGTCACGGCCACCGGTTACCAGTTGTGGACCGATCCGGAAACCTACCGGCCCGGAACCATCATCGGCCGGGGCGGATTCGACCTCGCCATGCAGTACCGCACCCATGGACTGCAGAGCTATGCCGGCAGCGCGCACCCCGGACTGCCGAACCGATGGGAGTTGGTCGGACCGGTCGGCTTTGTCGGCTTCGCGTGGTTCGACTACCTGGAGACCGTCACCACCCATGCGGTCCGTGTCATCGTCGAGACCCGCCGGCGCGGGTCGGCAGCCGCCGAAGTGACGCCCGCCGCGTTCGACGAACGTAACCGCAAACTTGAGCGCCAGGGCCGAGCCATGCGGCTCTACTTCACCGAGTGCAATTCCGGGCTGAACACCTACTTCGTCAACTCGCTCGGGCAGGCCGTGTACTACCGGCCCGAAACCATTGCCGCCTCAAGGAGATTCAGCCGAACCTCCCCGTTGGAGGACTACACATTCACGTCGGGGGCATTCACGGCGGGGGCATTGACGCCCGAGCCGGCCCAGACCACCCGGGAGGTGTCCGCATGATCGACTCGGCGCAGCGGCCACTGGAGGGCAGAGTCGCTTACATCACCGGTGCCGCCCGCGGACAGGGACGCGCGCACTGCGTCAGGTTGGCCCGGGCCGGCGCGAACATCGTCGCCATCGACGCCTGCGGACCGGTCGGTGCGCACATCGGATACCCACCCGCGCAGGCCGAGGATCTGGCCGAGACCATTCGGTTGGTCGAGGACGAAGGCGCCAAAATCTCCGCGCACCCCGTCGACGTCCGCGACCTCGCCGGTCAACAACGGGTGATTGCCAGCGCCATAGAGCAATTCGGCCGCCTCGATGTCGTGGTCGCCAATGCCGGTGTGATGAGTTGGGGCCGGGCCTGGGAGATTCCGGCCGAGCAGTGGCAGGAGATGATCGACATCAACCTGACCGGGTTCTGGAACACGATCAAGGCAGCGGCACCGGCGATGATCGAGGCGGGCAACGGTGGGTCCATCATCGCGATCAGTTCGGCCGCGGGCATCAAGGCGGTTCCTGGTGCAGGCCATTACAGCGCAAGCAAGTTCGGCATCGTCGGACTCACCAATTCGCTGGCAATCGAATTGGGGGAGTACGACATCCGGGTCAACTCGGTGCACACCTACGGCGTCGACACCCCACTGGGCAACGACCCGTCGCTGTATGCGACCTTCGAGAAGCACCCCCGCTTTGCCTACAGCTTTTCGCCCGGGGCACTGGAGACGAATTCCCTGACCCCGCCAGAACAGGTCAGCGAGGTGGTGCTGTTTCTGGCCAGCGACGCCTCAGCCCTGATGACCGGCGCCCAGGTGGCTGCGGACAAGGGCTACCTCAAGATCTAGCCGCCGACCGCCTGCGCCGCCATCGCCTTGGCCCAGCGGTAGTCGGCCTTCCCGGCCGGCGAGCGCACCACCTTGTCGGTGTGTACGAATGCCTTCGGCATCTTGTATTGGGCGATATGGGGGCGGCAGGCATCGATCAACTCCGCGTCGGTGGCGGTTTCTCCCTCGGCGAATTGAACGATCGCGACAACTTCGTTGCCCCAGCGTTCCGATGGCCGACCGGTGACCACGACGTCGTAGACGCTGGGATGGCTTGCGACGGCACGTTCGACCTCCTCGGCGAAGATCTTCTCCCCGCCGGAGTTGATGGTCACCGAGTCACGGCCGAGCAGTTCGATCCGGCCGTCAGCCAGGTAGCGGGCCTTGTCTCCCGGGATGGAGAACCGCACACCGTCGATGGTGGGGAAGGTGCGCGCGGTCTTCTCCGCATCACCGAGGTAGCCCAGCGGTACGAACACCCGTCGCGCCAGCCAGCCCTCGCCCTCACCGGGATCCAGGATTCGACTGAAGTCCGCTGATACGACGGTGGTGTCGGCCATCGGAGTGAACGTCGCAGCCTGCATATCGGCGCCTTTGGTGGCGATACTGGTCATCTGCGCGCCGGACTCTGAAGCCCCGACGGCATCCATGATGATCAGGTTCGGAAGCGCGGCCAGTAGCCGGTCGCGGATCGTTGGCGACAGCGCCGCGCCGCCGTTGGTCAGGGCCATCAACCCGGTCAGGTCGTAGTCGCCCTTTTCGATGGCGTCGACCAAAGGCCGAGCCATCGCATCGCCCACCACCGGGATGCTCAGCACGCGCTCGCGTTCGGCGAGCCGCAGGATGGCGTCGGCGTCGAAATGTTTGACATCGTCGGGCACCGCGACCCAGCCGCCGGCGCTGAGCGTGTTGAAGACGCCCCACTGGGCGGCGCCGTGCATCAGCGGCGGCAGGACGAGGAATGACCGCATCCCCGGCGCTGCGAGGGCCTGTTGGGTGAGATCCTCATAGGAGGTCAACTCCGGGCCGCCGGTGAACGGCCGGCCACCCATCGCGGACATGAAGATGTCATGCTGACGCCACAGCACGCCCTTGGGCATCCCGGTCGTCCCACCGGTGTAGAGAATGTAGAGGTCGTCTCCGCACGGGGTCGGCATCCCACCGGCGGGTTGCGCTGTGGCAGTGATGGATTCGTAGTCCACCGCACCGGGAATCAGAGCATTGCCGGAGTCGTCGGCAACCTGGATGAGAACGTCGAGGTGGGGCAGGCGGTCACGTACGGCGAGTACGTGGGGGGCGAACTCGGCCGAGTAGACCAGCGCGCGGGCACCGGCGTCGTTGAGAAGGTAGAACAGTTCCTCTTCGACGTAGCGGTAGTTGACGTTGAACGGTGCGACCCGGGCTCGGTAGCCGGCCACCATGGCTTCGAGGTACTCGTTGCCGTTGCGCAGATACAACCCGACGTGGTCCTGCCCGGACTCGTGGCCTTGCAGTTCATCGCGTTCGATGTGACAACCGAGTCCCTGTTGAGTGAGGTAGTGGGCGATGCCGTCGATGCGGGCGTCCAGCTGCGCGTAGCTCAGCCGGCGGTCCCGCCAGATCAGCACAGTCTGTTCCGGGATGGCCGTCGCGACGGTGCCGAACACGGTGGACAGATCGAAGATGGCGTCGGTCATAAGCACACTGTATTCGCCGACCGGCGGGGGCATTATTCGCCGTCCGGCGGGGGCATTATTCGCCGTCCGGCGGGGGCATAGAGTCTGTCCAAAGCCGACTAACCGACACCATGAGGCCACATCGTGAGCAAAGCCCGCATCGACTTCCCAGCCCGCATCGGAGTCTGGTGGGCCAGCGATAGCTGGCCGATGTCGGCCGCGCAGGACGTGGCGCGCGAGATCGAGGCACTCGGCTTCGGTTCGCTGTTCATTCCCGAGGTGGGCCTGAAGGACTGCATGGTCGAATCGGCGGCTTTCCTGGCCGCCACCGAGCGCCTCGTGGTGGGCACCGGCATCGCCAACATCCACGCCCGGATCGCCGGAACGACAGAGGGTGGCGGCCGCACGCTTAACGCGCTGTATCCGGGCCGCTTCGTGCTGGGCCTGGGAGTCAGTCACGGACCGTTGGTGGAGAACATGCTGGGCGGCACCTACGACAAGCCGTTGGCGACCATGCGCGGCTACCTGGACCGGATGGCCGCACTGCCGGCAATGATCGAACCCGGTTCGGGTCGGCCGGTTCGTTTACTCGCCGCGCTTGGGCCCAAGATGATCGAGTTGTCGGGCACCCACGCCGACGGCGCGCACCCCTACCTCG
>Ga0315284_10017436_pt1 | contig 10183 bp, 6 predicted proteins | sample YL17G09_16_MG_FD_203696 | JGI IMG/M metagenome (GOLD analysis project Ga0315284, IMG submission 203696) | Sediment microbial communities from Yellowstone Lake, YNP, Wyoming, USA - YL17G09_16 | ecosystem: Environmental > Aquatic > Freshwater > Lake > Sediment | place: USA: Wyoming | collected...
AGGAAAAATATGAGGTCCACCACGGCGTGCGCATTACCGACGCCGCGCTGGTCGCGGCTGCCAATCTGTCTGATCGTTACATCGCGGACCGCTTTCTCCCCGACAAAGCGGTTGACCTGATCGACGAGGCCGCCTCGCGTCTGCGCATCGAAATCGACAGCATGCCGGTGGAAATCGACGAGGTGGAACGGCGCATCACCCAACTGGAGATTGAACGCCAGGCGCTTTCGAAGGAGAAGGACAAGGCCTCGAAGGATCGGCTGCACAACCTTAATGCCGAGCTGACTGATTTGCGCGAAAAGAGCACTCAGATGAAGCTGCACTGGCAGCAGGAGCGCGAGGTGATCGGCTCAATCCGTTCCTTGAAGGAACGGGTCGAGCAGGTAAAGGCGGAAGGGCAGAAGGCGGAGCGCATTGGCGATCTCGGCAAAGCCGCCGAACTTCGTTACGGTACTCTGGTCCAATTGGAGAAGAATCTCAATAAGCAGAACGCGCGCCTTGCCAGCCTGCAGACCAGCCAGAAGTTTTTGAAAGAAGAGGTTGACGAAGAAGACATCGCAGAAGTCGTTGCCAAGTGGACCGGCATACCGGTAAGCAGGATGCTCGAGGGAGAGATCCAGAAACTGGTGCACATGGAGGACCGCTTGCGCACCCGGGTGCTTGGCCAGGATGAAGCGCTCACGGCGGTCGCCAATGCCATCCGGCGGGCGCGCGCCGGCTTGCAGGATGCAAAAAAGCCCATGGGTTCCTTCATCTTCCTTGGCCCCACGGGCGTCGGCAAAACGGAACTGGCGCGGGCATTGGCGGAATTCCTCTTTGATGACGAACGCTCCATGGTCCGCATCGACATGTCGGAATTCATGGAAAAACATTCGGTGGCCAGGCTCATCGGGGCGCCGCCGGGCTATGTCGGCTATGACGAGGGTGGCTACCTGACCGAGACGATCCGGCGCCGGCCCTACGCGGTTCTTCTATTCGATGAGATCGAGAAAGCGCATCCGGATGTGTTCAACATCCTGCTTCAGATTCTCGACGATGGACGCCTTACCGATGGCAAAGGAAGAACTGTCGATTTCAAAAACACCGTCATCATCATGACCTCAAACATAGGGAGCCAATCAATAAGCGAGGCAACAGGCGATTATGAATCGATGCTGCCGCGGATCATGGAAAGCCTCCGGCGCACCTTCCGTCCCGAGTTCCTGAATCGCATCGATGACATCATCGTGTTCCATAGGCTGTCGCCGGATCTGATCGAGGGCATCGTACATTTGCAGATCGCCGCCCTCGGGAAAATATTGGCGCAAAAAGACCTGAAGCTCGAAGTTCTCCCGGCTGCCATCAAAATGCTGGCTCGCGAAGGATATGACCCGGCCTACGGAGCAAGACCACTCAAGCGCCTCATCCAAAAAAAGATACAGGATCGGCTGGCAATGATGCTCTTGAACGGCGAGATCCAGCCCGGCACGGCAGTCACAATCGGTCTCGACGAGAAATCGCGCGAGCTTACTTTCAAACCGAAGCCGGCCTGAGGAATGGGAATCAGGAGCTTGCCGCCGCTTTCAGAGCGAATTGGGCCAAAAAACAAAAACGCCGCGGATTTCACGGATTCCACGGATTCAAAAAGCCTGGCGGATGATACATTTGAACTGGAGCGACCTGGTGCCGAAGTTGAGGAGCAGCGCCAGCCGGAGTCCCGTTCAGCGGCCCCAGTACATGATCGAGAATTCTTTACAAATCCGTGAAATTGTGGCGTTTTTGTTTTGATTTCTCCAGGAGTGACTCCCACTTCCAATTACACCCGACGCCGTTAGCCCGCCAGCAGGCGATATGCTAGAATATTGATCGTCATGATGAATAATCTAAAGACTGTCTTACTCTTAGGTCTCTTAACGGGGATCATCCTGGTTCTTGGTAGCTTATGGGGTGAACAAGGATTAACTATAGCTTTAGTTTTTTCCGTGCTCATGAACTTCGGCAGCTATTTCTTCTCCGATAAAATCGCGCTGAGAATGTATGGCGCCAAGTCGGTAACCCGCGAGGAAGCGCCGAGGCTTTACGCGATGATTGAGAACCTCTGTGCCCGAGGTGGTTTGCCGCTGCCGAAGGTATACATAATCCCGACAGACTCCCCCAACGCATTCGCGACAGGTCGCAACCCGCAGCATGCATCCGTTGCGGTTACGGAGGGTTCACTGAGGCTTCTCAACGAGGATGAACTGCAGGGAGTTTTGGCCCACGAACTCGCGCATGTGAAAAACCGCGACATTCTGATCAGCAGCGTCGCCGCAACCATTGCGGGAATCATCATGTGGGTTTCGCATATGGCCCGGTTTGCCATGATCTTCGGCGGCGGGTCGCGCGATCGTGAGGAAGGCGGGCGTGGAGGCGCCTTGGCCGGCCTGGTGACGATCATTGTGGCTCCAATCGCCGCAATGTTGATCCAGATGTGGATCTCCCGAACGCGCGAGTACCAGGCGGACCATAGCGGCGCCGAAATGATCGGAAGCCCTCATGGTCTGGCCTCCGCGCTGCAGAAGCTTGACAGCTATTCGAAGCGCATCCCCATGGAAGCCTCGCCAAGCACTGCGCACATGTTTATCGTGCACCCGTTTTCGGGAGGCGGATTAATGACTCTATTCAGTACGCACCCGCCAATCGCCAAGCGCATTGAGCGTCTTTTGGGAAGCAACTCTTAGTCAAGAACCGCGCAATAGGAACTTGCGGAAATTATGTGCGGCGGGTCCCCTTGCCGCGCTACCGTCGAAACAAGTCAAATCTGGGAGTAGGACACTCGTGGATAGCAGGAAGATTTTCATTAACGCCGATGGGGCATCGTCATCCCGGACGAATGCCTCCGAGGATACCGCAGAGTTTCGTGTCGTCGACAAGCGCCCTTTTGCACAGATGGATCCAGGCGCTCCCATCACGGAGCCCGTGGAGGTCAAACCGCGCTACCCCACCTATGTGGAAGAACTGATGGCCAAGGTCACTGAAACCGAGCGGCGCTTTTCGGAACGTGTGAAACAGGTAGACCAGGAGATTGCACGGTCGAAGAACCGCCTCGAAGCCGAATTCGAACGTAGGCTGGCACTCGCAAAGCAGGACATCCTGCTGCCGTTTCTCGATGTCCTGGACAATTTGGAACGGGCACTTAAGGCTGCCACCGCAGGGGGAAGCAAGGAGGATTTGCTCCAAGGCCTGCGCATGACAACCGGCCTCTTCCGCGCCAAGCTGAAGGCTCATGCCATCGAGCCCATCGAGGTCGTAAACCGGCCCTTTGATCCGAATGTGAGCCGGGCGGTGGGAGTAGTCCCAGTTCTCGAATCATCCAAGGACGGAATGGTTATCGAGGAGGTTCTTCCCGGCTATCGCATGGAAAACAGCTTGGTACGACCCGCCCAGGTGCGCGTGGGGCAATACCAGCAGGACAAGTTCAACCCAGCCTAACGAACCAGGTAATTGATTCCATTCCAGTAGATCAGGACCGGAATTCCCGAAGTGCGCAGTTGGGCAAGCGCCGGCTCTTTGCGGAGAATATCTCTGAAGTCGCCCGAATCCCAGATGATTTGGCGTAATGGCGCTTCGGGGTGTTTGGCACATTCCGCATCAAGCCAATAGCGCGTCATTTGGTAAAAAACACGATTTCCCAGCTTCTTGGCAAATCCCGCTGTCACTTCTTTCGACAACACAGGCCCTGCCGCCATCGGCATAGGGATTCGATTCTCAGCGACATAATCCAAAAATGGGCTGTTGAGAATTCGGGCGCTACTGGTCTCGATCTTCTCTCCAGCTGCCCGCGCCGGCGCATCCATCATTCGCATCGGTGCGATTGCGCCCTTCTGGCCTCCTCCGCCGCCGCGCCCCCCTGCACCCCCAGAGATTGCTGCCGCTTGAGCCTGTGCCGCACGTCCAGGATCAACGGCAACCCGCCGGTCAGCCTGAACGGCCTGCTGGTTCATTTGGTTTGCCGAATTGGATATTTGGGCCATTTGGGCGTTCTGAATACCCATCTGATTCGATGTCGGGGCCACCACGTTAGCCGGCGACGCTATTTGGTTGCTGATTCCGGCCACTTGGCTTGGCTGCGCCTTCATCTCTGCCGGTCGGGTGGGCATCTCCATTTTCGATGCCTGAACGTCAGATCGGGCGCGCTGGGCCTTCTGAGCTTCACTTACCAGATCACCCAATGCCTTCAACCGGATTTCCTCGATTCTGTCCGCAGCCTGGGGGCGTGGCATATTCCTGGATTCGAACGCCATTTGGGCTGGCACTGGTGCGGGAATGGCCGGAGCCGCAACCGGCTTCACAGACGATTTCTCGTCCTTCGTCTGCTGAGCCTGCATAGCGACCGGTGGGGGAGCTGTAATCTCGGATGCGGAGGAGGGTTTTGCCTGAATATCCGTTTTGAAATCGGATGAGCGCAGGGCAACCTCGGGTCCGCCGGAAATGTCAGACCGAACCTGCTTGTTGGCAACTTGCGGCGTCTCTCGGCGCAGTTGGGTTTGCCTGGTAGCCTGGAACAGCATAATACCTACGATGACAACCAATGATCCCACGAAGGCGAGACGGAGGGGAGAAGTTCGATATTGCGATTTCCGGGGTTCATGTACTCGGGCTGCGTCTATTTCCCCCTCTTCGCCGGTCATCTGCATGGAGAGTGCCAACGCTTTGCGGCAGGCCGCGCATTCAGCCGCATGTGCTTCAAATCGAGCCGTTTCGCCGGCAGTGAGACTGGCTTCCAGATAGGCGGCGAGTTCGTTGGCATCGGGGCACACGGCGGGCGACTGCCCTTTTTGCTTATCCAGGATGCGCAGGATAGCCTTGTCCGCGTCTTGATGATTCATAACTCACCCTTATGAGTGACGATCATATTGTCCTGCCTTGCAGCTTCTTTTGAACCTGAACACCTGCCCAGCGCAGGCTGCAGCACTGAATCCAGCATCGGGTTGGCGGTTTCCAGGGCCCAATGCCACAGGGAACCAACTTCACGGGCGCTCAGCCCGTGCACTTTGCGCAGCTCGCGCTCTACCCCTTTTCGAACGTCCTGGCGCGCATGCTCGAGCCAGCGCGAAACCGTAGCTTCGTGCACGCCGTAGCGCAAACCGAGCAGTTTTAGCGAGACGCCTTCCAGGTGATAGAGGCTGAGGAGGAGGCGGTCCCGAGCGCTCAGGCGCGCGATTTCCTGCTTCACACTCTGCACAAGGACAGGACCCCAGCGGGAATCGAGTCCTTCTTCAGAGCTGTTCATGGGATCCGGATTTTGGGCTTGCGGCAATTCTCCCCGTTCGGAGAGTTCCTCGAGGGAAACTTGCTTCCGGGTGCGCCGGAATCTATCGATGGCAGCATGAGACACAGCGGCCCGCAGCCATCCCGAGAGCGATCCGCGTCCGTTATAGCTCTGCAGTTTGCCCTTGTTTCCCTCCAAGCCGGATTCCAGCTGGGCTGGAGTGAGATTCACCTGGGCGGCAGGCGAACTTTTCCCAAGAAGAGCGACGATCATCTCCTGCGCCAGGTCCTCGCTCGCCTCCAGGTTCCTGCAGGCATGGATGGCGAATCGCTTCAACTGGGGCAGGTACTGGTCGGCAAAATACTCCCAGGCGATGCGATCACCTCGCGCGCACGCGATGGCCAGATACAGATCTTCATGGTGCAATTGCCGGGTCAGGGCAATGCAGCCGGTGCACGTTTCGGCGTTTCCAGCCGGTCCATCCTGTCCTGGCACTGCGGCATGCTGTTCATGCAGGGCGCCCCTGATCTCCGCCAGCCGGTCGCAGAATGACTCGAATGGGAGCTGGATGGTGGGGCAGCTACGCTGGCAGCGCGCGAAGACTTCCTGGATTTCCTTGAGCATCTCCGATGGCATCATGTCGGTTTCCGGCTTGTCCCTTCAACATTTTACACGACCAGGCGAAAGTGGTAGTATTTTTATCCTGATTCTAGCAAGGGGAAATTCAATTCCGATGTCCGACAAGATTTTGACCAGGAACCTGCATGTTCCTAACCTCAAGTGTATCGATGTCTACGAGTCGCTGGGCGGCTACCAGGCCCTGCGCAAGGTGTTGAAAGAATACACTCCGGCCCAGGTGACTGAGGCGGTCAAAAAGTCGGGCCTGCGCGGCCGTGGCGGGGCAGGGTTCCCGACGGGGATGAAGTGGGGATTCGTGCCCAAAAACTCGGGCAAACCCGTTTATCTCTGCGTGAATGGCGATGAAAGCGAACCGGGCACCTTCAAAGACCGCGTTATTCTCGAGAATGATCCGCACCAGTTGATTGAAGGAACCATCATTTCGGCCTATGCGCTGGACTGTCATCAGGCGTTCGTTTTCCTGCGCGGAGAGTTTGTTTATCCTGCCAAGGTCGTTCAGAAGGCGTTGGACGAAGCGTACGAAAAAGGGTACCTGGGCAAGAACATTCTGGGTTCAGGCTTTCACCTGGAGATCATCCTGCACCGCAGCGCCGGAGCCTACATCTGCGGCGAGGAAACGGCCCTGCTCGAATGCATCGAAGGCAGGCGCGGACATCCAAGGCTCAAGCCTCCCTTCCCTGCCGTCATCGGGCTCTACCAATGCCCCACAGTCATTAACAACGTCGAGACGCTGGCAAACGTTCCGCACATCATCAACAGAGGCGCTGAATGGTTTGCCGGCATCGGCACCGACCGCAATGCGGGCACGAGGCTCTTCGGCGTAAGCGGCCACGTTCAAAAGCCGGGAGTCTACGAGTTCCCTATGGGGATCACCCTGCGCGAGCTGATCTATGACCACTGCGGCGGCATTCGAGATGGACACAAACTCAAAGCCATAGTTCCCGGCGGCTCTTCGGTGCCGGTTATGACCGCGGATCAGGTTGATGTGCGCCTTGATTTCGACTCCGTCGCCAAGGCCGGCAGCATGCTGGGCTCGGCCGGTGTCATCGTGATGGATGATACGACGTGCATGGTGAAGGCGGTGCGGCGCATCACCAAGTTCTATGCCGAGGAATCCTGCGGGCAATGCACGCAATGCCGCGAAGGGACCGAGTGGCTGGTTCAGATCCTGACCCGCATCGAGAAAGGCCTGGGCAAGCCGGGCGAACTGGAGATCATGCTCGACATCTGCACCAACATGAAAGGGCGCACGATCTGTCCCCTCTCGGATGCAGCAGCCATGCCCGTCGAAAGCTACATCCGGAAGTTCCACGACGAATTCGCAGCGCATATCCAACAACAGCGCTGCCCCCTGTCCTGATCGCCCGGGGTTCGGAACTCTCATTGACGCTGGGGGCGTCGATGAGGCACACGATCTTCAGAGGACGGGAACAACGGCGACAGAGCAGAGGATCGGCTTCCTATAGGACGCTCAACGCTCCGCTGCCGGCCTCGGCCCGGCGTTCTTCACATACTTGTCCAGCCAGTTCAACATTTCGGTAATGACATGTTTGTTCGACTCGGCAGCTGAATAGCCGTGCGCCTCGTAGGGAAGCGTTACGTAACGCACCGTGGCGCCAAAGCCTTTGAGGGCCATGTAAAAGCGTTCGGACTGAATCGGGAAAGTGCCGGAATTGTCATCCATCTCGCCATGAATGAGCAGGATCGGATCTTTCACCTTATTCGCGTACCAGAAAGGTGACATCTTGGCGTACAGGTCTGGGACCTCCCAGAAGTTGCGCCTCTCATTCTGGAATCCGAACGGAGTGAGCGTGCGGTTGTAGGCGCCGCTGCGCGCGATGCCGGCACGGAACAGGCGCGAATGTGCCAGCAGATTGGCCGTCATGAAGGCGCCGTAACTGTGCCCCCCGACCCCAATTCGATCCCGATCCGCTATGCCCATGTCGACCGCCTTGTCGATCGCCGCCTCAGCGCTGGCGACCAGCTGCTCGACATACGTGTCGTTGGCGGTTTCCCCCGGACCGATGATCGGCATTGTCGGATTGTCAAAAACGACATAGCCCTGAGTTAGAAGAAGCAAGTGGGAGGCGCCGCCGACCGGAGTGAAGCGGTTTTGGCTGCCGCTTACCTGGCCGGCGACATCAGCGCTGGTGAACTCGGCCGGGTACGCCCAGATGAACATGGGATAGCGTGTGCCCTGCTTGTAGTCGGTCGGCATATAGATCGTGCCATTGAGCTGAACCCCATCCTTCCGCTGGTAAGTGACAAACTGCCTCGAAACAGCTGACAGTTGAGGATAAGGATCTTTGAACGCGGTGACCGCCTTCCACGTTTGAGCCGCGGTGTCGCGGATATAGTAGTTGGGCGGTTCCGTTTTGGTCTGGCGGCTCGTCATGAGGCGTCCGGCGTTGTCGTCCAGGAGGGCGACCACGGATTCGTAACTGGTGTCGTCGCACTGCCACAGGCGATCTGCCTTGAGTGTCTTCAGGTTGAATCGATCGAGGAAAGGCCGGTCGCCCTTCTGTGAAGCGCCTGCGCCTGTCAGATAGATAGCGTCGCCGATCTGAATGACGTTGCCGGTGGCGGGTCGTGACATCGGCATGCCCGGATCGCCATATCGATCCTGCTGGCGAAGTTCCCAAATCTTTGTGGGCGTGGAACTGAAGCCGGCGGAATAGATCCAGGTGCGGCGCATCCGTGTTTCTCGATCGCTTTCGCTCACCAGGATGCCGCCCTTCTCAGCGAACTGCATACCACCGGCGCGCCACTGCATCTGCCGCAATTCGGCCGGCTGGCCCGTAAAAGGCGTCTTGAGCGACATGAAGCGATCACGGAACGGCACTTTGTTTGCAGGATCCCCCTTGTCGAGCGCCTCGGTATAGAGGAGCGTGGCCGGTTCAAGCGGGTGCCAGCGGAAGGAACGCGGTCCGGGGAAGACGCCATTGCGCGGGAACGTGTCGGCCATAGGCATATCGGCCAGCCGTTTAACGAGTTTGCCGGTCTTGTCCCACAGCTCGACCTCACGAGGGAAGTCGCTTGCGGGCACGACATAGGAGAACGGCCGCTTGATGCGCGTTACGATAAGCCAGTTGGCATCGGTGGAAACGTTGGTGCCGGCGTAAATGGCCGGTTTCCCGAACGGCGTTTTTTTGCCCGTAAGATCGACCCAAGCGAGCTGGCTGGTAAAGAAATACTCGTAGAGAGACTCGTCGTAGGGATTCTTGAGCAGATCTTCATACGTGGCCGCCGGCGCCACACGGCCGGCGATTTCCTGGATCGCCGGTCCGGTCGGGACCGATGGAGGTTTTGGTTCGAGTCCGCGACCTTCCGGGATCAGCCGGCAGAGGAAGCCGGATGAATCATCCAACCAGCTGCAGCCCCCGCCTAATCCATTAATGCCGCCCGGAAGGACCTGTCTGACCTGAGCGGATGTGGGATCAGCGATGTAGAGCTGGATGCCGTTGGGCATCGTGGCCGTAATCGCGATTTTCTTGCCGTCAGGCGCGAAGCTGGCGCTGTATGTGCCTCCTGGCGGCACAGCGAGATTGCGCTCGGCGCCTGTCGCTACATCTTTGAGCGCAAGCCGCGTCGAGCCATTCAACACCCGTGGGCCGTTTGTGCGCGGATTGATGCGGGAGCCGGCCAGCCTGTAGAATGGCACCGAAACATCCGCAATGGTCGGCATACTGCGCCGATAGGAGAGCACCATTATTGAGTGATCCGGCGACAGCGACACTGCCGGCAGCGGTTCCGCATCCATGATATCGGCGATGACCTTCGGCGGCATCAAATAGCGCGTTGCCGCGGGCTCCTGCGCCAACGGCGCGACTCGCAAGCCAATACCCAGGAAAAATCCCAAACTCGTTATCAGAAGAATCTTGCGCATGGCATCCCTCGCCGCAGTTGATAGGTTGATTTCTCGAGTTCTACTCATATGACATTCGTTCGCGTCGCACAAGCGGAAAAGTCCATTTTGGGGGGATAGACGGAATTGACTGTATTTCGGACCGCTGCCTGGGTGCGACCGCCGGTCGGGTTCCGAGATAATAAGATGTTATGTCAAATCAGACCCTCCAGCCCAATTGCATTCACTCCTTAAACGGAATACTTGGACCTTGACACTATCAGGGGGCGCGGATAGGATCAAGCCCATAGTCGATTTCACCCGGATCAAGCCGGCAGGGTTTCTTTCTTTTTCCTCAGCAGTTGAAGGTTTTATCCGAGATTGTTTTCAGCTCTGTCTTTCGCGGCACCGCTCAATCGTTGGGCAAATCGACGGAATGAAAGGGGACTCCTCATGAAGCCAAAGATAAT
>Ga0315284_10017437_pt1 | contig 10183 bp, 7 predicted proteins | sample YL17G09_16_MG_FD_203696 | JGI IMG/M metagenome (GOLD analysis project Ga0315284, IMG submission 203696) | Sediment microbial communities from Yellowstone Lake, YNP, Wyoming, USA - YL17G09_16 | ecosystem: Environmental > Aquatic > Freshwater > Lake > Sediment | place: USA: Wyoming | collected...
TTGACTTATTTTGTCAATTATTGACTTATTTTGTCAATTATTGACTTATTTTGTCAATTATTTACTTATTTTGTCAATTATTGACTTATTTTGTCAATGCTTCAATTTCCGCAGTTAATTTCTTGATTTGATCAGTCAAATCAATTATTTTTGGATTATGGACAGTATTCCATCTTGACTTTACCATAGAGTCGTAGAGATCAGGACTAAGTTCAGGATATCTCTGTTTGATGTCTGGTAATTGTTTTTGAAGAAAATCCGAATAACTATTTTTAGTATTTTCGAGATCCCTATCCAATACTCTTATTTGCACAGTTAACTCAGTTACTTTTTGTCTGTTGATATTATCCCACTTAGAACGTAGGATTTTTGTATATTGCTCCGTGGATAATCCAGGATATAGCTTTCTGATATCAGACAATTGTTCTTGAAAAAATTTCTGAAATTGGGTAGATAACGAACTAGTTAAATTCGATATCGTATTTTTGTTAGTATCTGGTTCAATTGTAGATACGAGAAATGGACTAACAAAAATTTTAGGAGATGATTCCGATTTGTTGGTGGTAGTATCTGGTTTAATTTCAGATGTTTGCCATACACCAGCAATAATTTTGGGAGACGATTCCGATTTTGTGGCAGTGGTAGTATCTGGTTTAATTTCAGATGTTTGCCATTGACTACCAAAAATTCCAGGAGACGATTCCGATTTTTGCCATTGACTAACAAAAATTCCAGGAGACGATTCCGATTTTGTGGTAGTGGTAGTATCTGGTTTAATTTCGGATGTTTGCCACGCACCAGCAAAAATTTTAGGAGACGATTCCGATTTGTTAGTATTAGTATCTGGTCTAATTTCAGATGTTTGCCACCGACCAAACAAAAATTCCGGATTCTGGATTGGTTTCAAATCTTCCGATTTTATAATAAACCCATCGGTCTCAACTTCAGTCTTAGTTTCAACTGTAGTTTCGGTCTTAGTCTCAGTCTTAGTTTCAACCTTAGTTTCGGTTTCGACCTTAGTTTCGGTATTGACACCAGTCTTAGTCTCAACCTTAGCATTAGTCTTAGAACTATTCATCATATTTTGTAAAAGACTGGATACAGGGTTTACTGTATCTCTAGATGAGTTAATATTTTTTTCCAATTCCGGTGTAATTATCTTGGCAAGGGTTTCCGTCATATTAAATATGGTTGGTATAAAATTTTTACCTGTTATATCAAGACCTACGATTTGGTTCAAAATAGTATCAATCTCCTTATTTATTTCATAATTATCCAAACCCAATTGTTGGAATGTTTCCTTGAGTGATTGCCCTAGTTTATCAACATCTTCTTTGCTCACATCGCGTTTGGTATATTTAGGCTGATGAATCTCCAAGTAATTTCCTACGATCCATTCGGCGTGCATCATTTTTGCAAAAAAATTAGGATTAGTTACACCCATGTACATTTTTTCAAGTACAGTAAATCGTTTTTTGAAATACATGAGTACCATTCGTTGTTCTAATCCGGGGCCTACATACCTTCTCTTAAAAAGTTTACTTTTCTCGGTGGCCCATTGATTAGCTACTAACTCTAAATTTTTTTCATAGAAATGATCTTTATTTTTGAGAAGATATTTGTGGTATTCAATTGGATTGGATTGTCTGATAAATTCCATAGCTGATTCATATTCAGCTAATGTGATAGATGATCCAGGAATACCATATGGTGTCGCCATATGTGGCGCATTTGGTGTAGATGCAATAGATGATAGTGGAATATCACATGGTGTCATCATACATGGAGCTTTTTCTTCGCCCATATTGGCCGGCTTCACAGGTTCCCGAACTATTGAAATATTTATTTTATCCGAATTCGGAACTGGTATAACGAGGGATCGTCCGTTCATTTCGATGCGTATGGTAAAGGCAGGATTCGACATGGCAAAAGTGTAGGTCTGGTTAAGATAATCCATCAAATGCTATATTTCATCTGCTAGACAGTTTAAATTTCAATTTTTTTTTTGTTGTTAGTGTTCATAATCAATTTATATTGATCCCAATTATAATAAAGAAATTGATCCAAACACTGATTGGATAAATAAATATGGCTACATATGTATCTCTAAATAATTTAATTAATTTAATTAATTTATTTATTTACTTATTGTCTACATACTGGACAGCATCTCATGCTTCTATCATGACATGTATTATGATAAATATGACCACATTTTCTTACACTAACAAATTCTTCTGATCCAAATTTATCCAAACAGATTGCACATTCGCGCTGGTTATATTTATCATATTGTTGAAAATCCCCAAAACATTGTTCTTCTAATATTTCTTGCGCTTCAAAATTTTTTGCTTTTTTGTAAACTACATTAAAAAAAGTAATCTTCGGAGCTGTGAGATAAATATCTTGCGCACCATACGCAATTAATCGAAATAATCCATCAAACATATTTTCTTCATTTTATAACATAACTTAGTTTTATACCATAAATAAAAAATTGAAATATAAATTGATTTACATTTATAATACTATATAACTTAATATAAATGGGTATACGTCGATCAAAGAATGTACCACAAATAATCCCGATCGAGGAAACTAGCCACGATATTTCAATTGGAATTATTGGAGATAATCACGATGAAATGTATCAAATCATTAATTTATTTATTGAAAATAAAAACTTCACAAAAGGTCAATGCGAAATATATAATAAATATTATCAAGGCGTGATAAAATATCGAGATAAGAATATTTGCTTAACTATAAAAGTACCTCCGCTTTTTATTTATGGTTGTGGTTCTAGTAGATATAATAGGTATGCCGGATGGGATGCGATTATATTAGCATATGATCCGACAAATCATGGATCCTCTAAAAATATGACAGATGTCATCAAAGAAATAGATAAATATGGAAGTTTTAGATATCAATTACTTGCGGAATATAATTGCAATCCCATCGAAAGTTGGCCTATTTTAAGACTCTTGCTATGTGGACAAAATTATTTATTAAAAAATGAAAGTATATTTGCCACATTACCGATGGATATTATTCGATATATCTTATTTATAATATATCAACTATGGAATGATTCTTTGAAAAAAACACGATATAATATTGAAAATCCAGATATTCCATCTAAAACAATATCTATAATAACTGGATATAATATCGAACATGTATTTATGAAAATAATCGATAAGGTAACCAATATAGATTCATATAACATCTAAGCAAATATTTTAATTTTTTATTGTGTGGTAAAAATTTGCATTGTGAATGAATCATCTTTACTATACGTTTTGATATCATCAAATGATAATTTCAAATCATTCATTAAAATTTCTATGATAGCACTTAAATATGATTTTAGATTTAAATTATGACATACTGCGCATAAAAATAACATTTGATCCTTACTTAAATATTCCACAAAATCTTCTCTATTTGCGAATTTATACGTAACGTGATATGTGGCATCATCTTCACCAACAACTTCTTTTTTGATATGATTTGTTTTATCAAATAAATAATTCATAGCTTTACCATGAATATTCTCATTAAAATCTACAAATCGACCAAACGAAAATATATAATCTGCATCGGGAGGTAAATTCATAGTTTCCATAATTAACAAAACAAAATTCGATTTCAAAGGATACCCATAAAACAGAACATTGTCATCAACAATATTGACAAAGGATATTTCCATTCTTTATATTAAGGAACAAATATTTTAATTTTTTGGTGGTAACGATGGTTTATTTAATATATAAATATAAGTATATACTTATATATTTTTGATACTATTAATTACCACATGCGGAATTTTATAACGAATCATATGAATCACACACATTATTTTTTTCAGAATGTGTGAATAAACATGATAAACTCATCAAGCCATGAAATTTGCAGAACGATAGAACAAAATCTTTCCACAATCCATATAACAAACAGAATCAAATAACGGAATTATCCGACGAATCAACATCCGGTTATTCGGATGGAGAAACCAAATTTTATAACGATGATGACCCATTGCGAATACTTATCTATTAAGCCAAAATAATTAAATAATATGCTACAGTATTTATTTCAATTTATTAATAGAATTTGCATATAACTGACATCGATCATATTTATCACGTGTCGAATAACCATCATATTTTTTGATGCTGGATGGATTATGCCAGCTGATTTCTCCAATACCATCAGGCAATATGATAAATGAAACCCACCATAGAAATTCATTCGTATCCGGCCCATCATCCACTCTAATTCCGGTCACATAACCCAAAGCTGATGCCAACCACATTGCTTTTAATACTAGAGTGTATCTAATTTCATAATCAAATCATGTGATTCAATTTGGCTCAACGTTGTTGCTAATTCCTGTTCCATTTTGTATTAATCGAATATTTTAAATTTCAATTTATATATTATCATTATAAATTTCAATTTTTTATTGACTCTATATACATTAAAAAAATTGAAATTTATAATGATAATATAGCCTATTAATATGGCAAGAGTATTCTATCATGGAAAACAAAATTTGTCGGGATTATAATAAACCACGTGGTTGTAGATATGGTAACGATGGCGATGTCATAAAATTGGATACGATAATAGAAGGTGGTGGCGAAATAAATTGGGACAAAACCAATATTGATTTTTTATCTCGGGCCCCATATTTTTTGGAGACAGATGAGGTGATTTGGATGATTTCTAAATTGAAACACACTGATTTTTCTAGTATGAATATTCATGACACCATCATGACATACAAATCTCAAATGCTAAGAGTTATGCCTGCCAGAATCGAGAAAAGTTTTTGTTTGTTGGATTTGACGACACAGTCTCATAATGATATTTTAAAAATATTTATTGAAAAAGGATGTGTTTATATTGATAATAATAACACAATATGTAAACCTACCGAAACTATAATTGAATTTGGTGATTCTCGTCCTACTATAACGGAAATATTTTTTGATATGCCCTATTGTCTTTCGTGTATGAAAAATCAATCGAATTATACCATAAAATTTAAAAATCATACACTCAAGAAAATATTTAATCCAGTCGAACAACCATTTTTTTGTAATAATTGCTTTGAATTTCTGCAAAAAATTATAAATAATAAAACAATTGAGACTGATTCAATTAAATTATTTGTTGGGAGCAAAATTATTGATTTATGTTTAATACGCGAGAAATTCAGTATCATTCTTTTGGGATTCAAATATGATGATAATTCTATTATGGGTCAAAACGATATGGTACTTGATATATTCAAGTATATTGTTTTTTTGTATATGAAATCTATAAATTTATGACGTGACCGGATACATTATAATAATAAAATTATTATTATAATCTGTCTACATTATTTATTTTTCTCAATTTATTCTTATTAACCCAATCAATATTTTTTTCATTGATATATGTTTTGATTGTGGCCAAATATTCCTTATCAATTGTATTATAATTATCTACAATGAATAATTGCCGTTTGAAATTAAAAATATAGGATTCCTGCAATTTGTCTAATATATACATCAGTTGATATATAAATTGTTCTGGATAAAGATCTGATATAATATGAACAGAAACATCAAAATTATTGAATATTTGTACCATTTTATTTTTTATATCATCACTAATACCAATATATTTTTTACCAACAATATAAAATTCCTTGGAATAAATATTAATCATGGACTTAAAAAAATATAATTGCTCAAATGATTCATATAATATATGAATCAAACTTATTTCCAATGGTCTATATATTGGAATAAAAAATTTAGCAACAAAATTACTTCCAATAGGCAAATTCAAAATCATAAATAAAAGACTAGCATAATGAATTTGAAACATTTTATTAGTAGATTGGCCTGGTTCATTAGGTATGCCACAATCGGATGTTATTAATTGTACATCTCTAGTTAAAGTTCCATAGTATTTAATATTAGTAATATCCGTAATATCTCCAGTTTTGGTAGGTCCCCAATCCCATTTATCTTTATATTTGGATATATAACCATAATCATCTCCAAATGCCGTTTTTTTATTTTTGGATCCGACAGGATTTAAACTTTGTGCTTTCCAATCGAAAATTTTTATTGTAGTGTTTGTTTTGACATAGTGATTGATTGCTGATATAAAATTTCCTGGTGCCTCACATATATGAAATGTCTTTAGTGATTTTATATCCAAATAATCAGATTCGAATTTGAAAATAGCCATCATCTCATACATTTTCAACCATGCTTGTGATATAGGTCCAGTATTAAAATTTTTTTCGACATAGTTCGTCAAATGTAAATTTCTATATTTTGGTCTGTAATATCTAATCTCCATTTTTCTACCATACCATTCATCAATATTTCTCGTATCAATTAATCTATCAATACTATATAGGGATAGTGCGAATATATTTAATTTATTAATTGGTAATTTTATTAATTTTTGTTCATCTGGCGAGTACGAAATCTTTTTGAATTTAAATTTAATTGGAATATCATACACATACATATTTTTGAGCATTATGTTACTAAAATCATTTTGAAATGTAGCCTTATCAAATTCGTATATGTCCATTTTAAATTCCGTAGCCCAGGAAATCGCATTAATGAGTTGTTCTCTTTGGAGTTTTTCAATTATATTTTTCCGTGTTAGTTTATCGCTATTATAATATGTTAAAACGCTTTTATAGAATAAATACTTATTGTAGTACAATTCACTGTTAAACTGTTCTATGAAATTATATGAATCCGCACCGGCATCAATAATTGAGACTAATTCATTATATGTAGTATCTGCTTCGTAGGATATATTGGTATGGCAATCTTTCGTTTTGGAATTATATATCACATTAAATTTGGCAAGACTAGGATCATTTTTCAATATTTGATTCAAGATATCTACAAGTTGATCTTTATATGTACATAATCCCTTAAACTTATTACATACTAACCAAACAGAAGAATATTTTTGCAGATGAGTACTTTTGGCTGAGTATAAATGAACATCATCAAACATAGCTTTTGCTAATAAAACTAAATCAGCAATTGGTTTAGTTGTGACATGTTGTACAAACAATATCAATGTTCCGTCTTCTTTAAGATTCAATAATGAAAATATAAATATGGCTGTTTTTAATTTAATATTATAAAATTCTTCATACCGTAAATTAGTATTGATGCCATCAACCTGGACATATAAATTAACCAAATCTGATACAATAATATCATATTTTGTTTTTGGGTTAGATTGTAATAATTTATTAATTGTATCATATTTGAGGATATTATTAATTTTGATGAATTGTGACAAATGATTTATATTATCCATATTTTTGGATCTGTCCTCAATATATGTTATATCAAATGTTGTTTTCATGTCCAAACTAATATCTTTTTTATAATTGTAATCAAATGCTTCAATAAATCCATAATCTGTTGATATACATAAAACCGATTCTGTTTTTCCTGACAGAATATCAAATGTATTGATTATTTCGTGGTACTCCAAAAATTTATGGGTTAGTGGTTTATATAATAAAATACCATATTTTCCACTAGATCTGAATTCTCGCAATTTATATATTCGCGATTCATACGTTGTCTTAAATTGTGTTTTGGTATTGATATTCAAGTCAGCATTATTAATGTGAATATATGGATTAAATTTAATAATTTTGGAATCAAATATATTGGAACATAATAATTTGATTTTTGATTCCGTACGTAATTTATGATAGGTCAGAAAGATAACAGATATTATTGGATCAAAATATTGAATTAGATGATTACTCCATTTAGGATTAATTTGAATTATATTTTTAGAACAGGCGCCACCACTCATAACATATGGCTTAAAATAATATTTCCCTGACAAGTTCTTAGGCAACACTTTATTACTTAAAACATATTTTGTCGGTTTTTCTGTTGTGTATTTACCGATGGAAAAATACTCCGGAACATATTGCTGTTTATGATATACATTTTTTTCTTTAAATGAATCAAAGACTGCTTTATCTGATTCGTATCTTAATATATATTTTGTAATTTTTTTTTCATCCTGAATGCATTCAAATTTGATCTCGACCAAATTCTTCTTTTTAATATCAATATCAGTTATTGGGTTTTTGGAAAAAAATATAATTTCGGGATATTGGATACTGCGATATACATAATATTTTAGTATACAGACAAATGTATTAAATTCTCTATATGTTACCATTCTGTTATAAAAAAGAGATCCAATTAAAATTTGATGTCCATAAATGTCTATTAGTTGAATTCGATTTGGTGTTAAATGTAACCAATCCACCGGATCATCGGATTTATAATCATAAAATAAATAATAGTATAAACGATTTGTTGGATGTCGACCATCTCGATCCCTATCATCAAAAAAATCTATTTTCAATAATCCGATAGGTACCATTTTATATAATTCGGTTCCGAGTATTTCGCTATATTGCCTGTCGAATACAAATGCATATTCTTTAGGTATTACGAATCTGATTAATCCTTCTCGACGGGAATTACAGACAACATACAAATGATTCAATAATGGAGTCCATTCGACCAATGGATCGCATGTTTCTTCATACTTGGGTCGAGATTTCATAACTTGCACAAAAAATTTAGGCATAAGTCTATATTTTCTGATCTGGTCACCAAATCCAAAAACTGCTTGTTTTTTATCTTGTGGTATGGTTGGATATTGAATCATATCTGTATCATTTAGATCATCTTGGATAGTATTTAACATCAATTCATTATTTCTGAATCTAGCCTCATAAATTTTTTTAACCAATTCATTTATTTTTTGATATATGTCTTTATCGATTGTCTGTAAAAAATCATTAATGGATTTTTCTTCTGATTCGGAAATAAAAAGATTAGTTTCAATATTATTTAGCACAGACAAAATATCATTAGGAAATTTAGCCGGCCCGTAAGAATTAATAATATTTTGAATATCTTCTGTAATATCTATTTTATAAATTTCGGATGCTATTTTTGATGGTTTTTTTTCCATACCCTCTATATAAAGTTCGGTATCGCCCCATATTGTATTGACACACATTTTATTAATATTATCTTTGGTCAGATCTGGAACAATAGATGATTCGGTATAGTGTGTGTTTTGATAAAAATTAGAATGTTTTGGCAATTGGCTATGCCACCAACATTTATCTAAACCTTCTCTCCTGTATTGGAGCATTTTTAATAGATTGCGATTCGAGAGATTTTCGTCGTATTGTAAATTTTTATCCAACAAATGTCCCAAGCCTTCTTGCATACCATATCGTATATCATTATCAATATCAAATAATGTTGATACATTAGGTTTTTCATTGGTTTTATCTTTTTTATCAATATTTCCATAGTATTTAACATATTTATTTAAAATGGCTTGATATTCGGACTCTATTTTGTTAGTATCTACTCTAGGATGTTTTTTCATTGATGGATCTTTAATAATATTAACTGCTTCATTATTAATATACATTGTAATATGGGGACTACTGGCGGGAGAAATTTTGCTTATTGTACTGTCTAATGAATTATTGATGATTTTTCTTGTGAAATCGATATTTAATTGTAGCATTCGTTTTTCAATGGGCAAATCTGTCTGAATATCATTAAATACATGTGTTTCTCTTGAAATTTTGAAAAAATTTATGATATCATTTATATTAGCCATATATATTATGGCAGATATAAATATTATAATATCATTTATGTTTGTCATATATAAAGACAATGTCAACCAATTGTTCTGAAAATATGTGCATATTCATATATATTATTTATTAATTTTTGTTATTTTGGTATTATTTCGACTAAAAATTTTTCTTAACTTGGTCAATTGTGAAAATCCTGCATTATCAATTCCACAGTTACTACATGCATATAAAATACGTAATTTCACTAAATGATTTATATTTGTTATTTTGGAATTATTATTAACATGCAATTCGACCAAGTTAGTCAATTTAGAAATACCTGTGTTATCAATATTACAATGATTGCCAGATGCATATAATATTCTCAAATTTGTTAAATTGTTTATATTGGTTATTTTATTATTATCCGTAATATTTAAATTGGTCAAACCAACCAATCCAGAAATACTATCATCATTAATTCCACAT
>Ga0315284_10017438_pt1 | contig 10182 bp, 9 predicted proteins | sample YL17G09_16_MG_FD_203696 | JGI IMG/M metagenome (GOLD analysis project Ga0315284, IMG submission 203696) | Sediment microbial communities from Yellowstone Lake, YNP, Wyoming, USA - YL17G09_16 | ecosystem: Environmental > Aquatic > Freshwater > Lake > Sediment | place: USA: Wyoming | collected...
ATGAGCATGACCGGTGTGATTTTCTGGGTCCTGATGCGGCGCACGATCCCGAAGAAATGGCTGGCAGGAATTATGGCCGCGTGCCTTTTCTTCTTCGTCGCCGTGGCGAAACAGCGGACGGACAGCGCCCCGCTGGCCGCGCGTGCCCTGACAGATTTCGCGGACTTGCCTGAGGCTCTGGTATTGCCCTACGTTTACCTCACGTCAAGCATCACGAATCTGGAGTTGAACTTGGAGGGAGGTCGCCAACTCCTGGAGGGAGGGGGCGTGCGGACTTTCGCGCCCATCCTTTCCTGGCTCCAGATCTACAAGACGCCCCAATTTGAACGGTACCTGACCTACTGGGGCGGCGGTATATCTGTCTATCAGGCGGACTTGTACATCGACTTTGGCTTGGCGGGACTGATCTTCGGCCCACTCGTCCTGGGTGCGCTTTGCGGCCTGCTTTACCGTCGGTGGCGTGTGCGCGGAAGCTCCTTTCACGCCATGATGTATGCGGTGGTAGCTACCGCTGTGGTCACCAGTGCACTGGTGAATTGGTTCAGCACTCCGCCGATGTGGTTTTTCTTCTTCCTGCTTCCTCCCGCCTTATGGCGAAGCCGGGCGCCAGCCACCGAGCGAGGGTCGCCGGCTTCGACCGGGATCTTGATGTCGGCAAGCCCGCGGAAGTGCGGATGAGTGTGGAATTCGCGCTTGCTGGGCGGTCGAGTCGGCAATGTGCGAGAGGGTCCCTTTCTGATCTCGACATCCGGGTCGCGCCATAGTGGGTCATTGGAAACGAGGGGATTTCGGTGCTTGCGGAGCGTTCGGCCGCCAAGTTGCGGTTTGCGCTGCTGGGCGGAAACAAAACCCTGTTCTTGTCCAGTGCCCTGGTAACCGGTCTGGCGCTGGTGAACGCCGGGCTCAGTTACCTGGTGCAGCGGGCGTTGGCCGCTCAATTCGGGACGCGGCGCGAGATGGATGCTTATCTCGCCGCCTTTGCCCTCCCCGCCCTGGTAGCCACCGCACTGGTTGACGCTGTAGCCTTGACGTTGATCCCTGTCTTCATGAGACAGCGGGCCAGGTATGGTGAGCAGGACGCCTGGCGGGTCGTGAACGCGCTGGTGGCGATAGCAGCGGTTGTCTTGTCAATCTTGGTTGCCGGGCTGTTTCTCGTCGCCGGCCCGTTGATGAGCATCTCCGCGCCCGGGCTGACCGGCGCCAGCAGGGAGTTGGCGGTGGCGCTCTTGCACTTGATGCTGCCAACGATTGTATGCCTGGCACTGTCCGCGTTGCTGACGGCGGTATACCACGCGCACGGCTTGTTCGCCGGCCCGGCGCTGGCCTCCGTATTGAACACGGGCACGGCGTTGGCCGCTATCCTGCTGCTGGCGCCGCGAATGGGGATCTATGGCGTTGCCCTGGGCACGACTATGGGGGCCGTGGCGCGCCTCCTGTGGCTGGCCCCGATTCTGCGCAAGGGCATCGCTCAGGGTGGCTACTTTCAGTGGGGACATCCGTGCGTGGGGCAGTTTTGGCGCCTCTCTTTGCCGTTGATTCTGGCCGGGATGGTCTTTAAGGGCAACCTGGTAGTGGAGCGGTTCATAGCCTCCTGGATGCCGGAGGGGTGCATTTCCAACCTGGGATATGCCTACCAGATTGCTTTACTGCTGGCGCTTTTTGCGACCCAGGGCCTGGGGATCACGATGCTGCCGCGCATGTCACACGAGGCAGCAGGGGGAGAAACGGCGGACGTCGGCCGGAGCCTGGGGGATGGCATGCGCTGGCAGATCTTCATCTTGACGCCGGTCGTGGTTGGGGTTGCCGTGCTGCGCGAGCCGATCATTCGGCTCCTGCTGCGCACCGGGGTTTTTGACGAACCCTCGGTGCACAGGACGAGCTTAGCCCTTTTGGCCTACTTGGGGTTCGTGTATTTTGGCGGCCTGGCCAACATAATTTCGCGCGCCTTCATCGCCCTCAGGGACCTGCGTCCAAACATTCTCATCGGCCTGGCGGGCATGGCGGCGCTGATCGTCCTGGATGTGCTCCTGGCCCGCTGGCTGGGTTACATGGGGTTGGCACTGGCCTATTCCGTGATGTCCCTGTTTACTCTATCGCTGTGGTTTTGGGCCGTCCAGCGGCGCTTTCAGGAATTCGATTGGGCCTCCATGGCGAATGCTGGGTTGGCAGCGCTCATGGCCTCAGCCGGGGTGGCGGCGGCCTGTTGGCCCCTCAAGGAGCTGTTGCTCACTCCGCCGCCCAAGAGCCTGGTAGATCTAGCAGCCGCACTTGCAGTGACAGGAACCGCCGGTGCGGCGGCCTATCTGTTACTGATTAGCCGGCTCGCACGGTCGCTGACCACGCTGCCAAGCGGCGGCGCTGGCGCGGGCCGGAATTCCGCGAGCGGGCATCTTTCCGCATGATGTGATCATGAAGGAAGAAACAGCAGGTTGTGCCCCGTCGGCGGCGCCTCTCCATGTTGAAGATAGCGCCGACCACGCCCCGGCGGCTATTGGATTTCAGCCCGCAGTCCAGAAGAGAACCTTATGACATCAGGTCGCCCACAGAATGCCGGCGGCTGGGAAGAGCGCATCCTACCCGGGGTTTCGCCGTCTCAAACGCTGTCAGAACATCTGGCGCGCTACGAAGTTGCCTCCAGATTTGGACCTGGGCGTATCCTGGGCGCGGCGTGCGGCGTCGGCTACGGGACCGCCCTGCTTCACGAGGCCGGTGCGCGGCAGGTCATCGGTGTCGACATTTCGATCGAGGCGTGCCGTCACGGTCTGAAGGCCTACGGGGCATCCGTCGTGTGCGGAGACGCGACCACGCTTCCTTTTGCCAGCGAGATCTTCGATTTAGTTGTCTCTTTTGAGACTGTCGAACACGTGTCCGATCCCGCTCAATTGCTAAGCGAATTGAACCGCGTGTGCAAGACCAACGGGATGTTGATTACCTCGGTCCCCAACAAGCGTGTCTACCCGCCGGGGAACCCGTTTCACCTTCATGAATTTGGCCGCGGCGACATACTGCGTCTGATAGAAAGAAACGGCTTCACTGCTAATACGATAATGGGGCAGGCGTTCCGGCCGTACCCGGCCGTGCTGGCGCGACGCGCAGTAGTGAGGTGTGTCCCGGGTTTACGGCGTATCGCGAAGCTTTGGCGAGCCTTTAGGCGGCGGAGGGCGAGACTGATCGGGAGCCAACCGGGGGGGGATACACCACGATGGGATGGTAGGCCGCAATCGCCCCACCGCGGAGTTGTGCCCGAACAAATCAAGGCCATCAGAGGATCAAGTTGGCTACGCGCTCCAACCTACTTCATCGTTATTGCAACGAAACGAAAGAGAGTGTCCAATGAAGCGGAGCGAAGCCGCGCAACTGCCAAACCGGGGGTGGCATGAAGGTCCTGTTCCTGACGAATGGCCCCATCGAGCACCCAACGAGTCGCCATCGGGTATATCAGTATTTGGATTTCCTGAAGGCATCGGGAATTGATGCGACCGTAAGCCCGGGGCTTTCGCCCCGCGAGTACTCGGCCGTTTTTGGCACAGCGCGCCGGACGATCCCCCGCGCCATCGCGGTGAACGTGTTGACCGCGCGGCACCGCGTGTTCGATCTGGCCCGTGCCCACGACTTTGACATAGTGGTCATCCAGCGCAATATTCTGGCGACGTTCGTGCCCGTCTTTGAGTTGGCGCTCTGCCGGCATCATCCCGCGGTCGTTTTTGATTTTGACGATCTGATCATGAGTCCGCAATTTGCGGAATTGATCCCGCGCACCGGGGGGGGGCTCCGGCAGCGGCTCTTCCGCAACCGCATGGACCTGGTGGTCAAAGCCGCCCGGCAGATCATCGTCGGGTCTCCGTTTCTGCGCGAGCGGGCGTTGGAACTCAATCCCAACGTGACGCTGATCCCGACGCCGGTTGACCTGCGCCGGTACACGCTGCGGGCTGAACCCAAACCCTCAGATCAGGTCATCATCGGATGGAAGGGAGGGCGCAGCGCCCCCGTCTATTTGCATCCGTTGCAGCCGGTGTTTGAGCAGCTTGCGCGCAGGTACGGAAACCGTTTCAAGGCCGTGGTGCACGGGGACCCCGACTTCAGGCGGTTCGGCCCGTATATGGAAATCCGTCCTTTTGACCTGGCGACCGAGATCGAGGAACTTCATCGGTTTGACATTGGCCTAATGCCCCTTGCCGACGACGACTTCACGCGCGGCAAGTGCGCCTTCAAGGCGATCGAATACATGGCGGCTGGCGTCCCGAGCGTCAGCTCGCCCGTGGGCGTCATCTGCGATATCGTGCAGCACGGGGTAAACGGTTTTCTGGCTAGAAGTCACGACGAGTGGATCGAGGTTCTCTCGCGCCTGATTGAGGACGTGCCCCTCCGACGCGCGGTCGGCCTCGCTGGACGCAGAACGGTTGAGGCACGCTTTTCCGTCGAAGCTACTGGCCCAAAGCTTGTCCAAACACTCCGCACTGCAACGGGTGACAAATGAACGCGCAGTTCTGCCAGCTCATACTGCGCTGTGCGGAGTGCAATGCTGATATTGGACCGTGGCGGCGTGAAGCGAACCAGTATCGATGCGCCGCCTGCGGTTCAGTGTACCCTTGCATAAACGGAGTGGCGGATTTCCTCCGGACTGAAGGCGCGGGGACGCGTGGAGATTCCCAGGCGGGAGCACTGAGCAGCTTTGCCAAGGCTACCACGGATAGAATGGACTGGGAAGCGCTGGTCAATATCGTGTCTGGTGGCATGAGGGACGGCGTTCGGCAGAGATCACGCCTGTTCCTGGATATAGGGTGTGGCTACGGAGCACTATGCACGGCGGCCGCAAGAAAATTCGGTCTCGTGGTCGGCATCGACGCTGATCTCGGGCAACTGGAAAGTGTGCCTGAACTACTGAAAGGGGAGATGCCCCCCAATTTGGTGCTGGTTCGGGCCTTCGCCGAGAAGCTGCCATTCCGACCAGCCCAGTTCCATGCCGTCACCTGCGTGCAGACTTTGGAACACGTCGGCAACCCTGATGCTGCTATCGGGCAGATCCGGCTGATGCTGGCCCCGGGTGGGCGCTTGTTCCTCAGCGTGCCAAATCGCTTCACACTCAGGGCCGAGCCGCATACGGGTCTGCGCGGCATCGGCTATCTTCCAAAGTGGTTGGCCGAGAGGTATGCTGCTGCATTGGGGAAGGCGGAGGAGTTTCGGAGCGTTCATTTTTTTTCGGCGGGCCAGGTTTCGGCTCTCCTCAGGGCGCATTTCGGAACCTCATGGCGATTCATTCGCTCCGGCTGCCATCACACTGCCCTCGGCAGGCTGGCGGCGCGCGCCTGGGGGGTGGCTGCGTTATCTCCGCTGATCGCAAATGTCGTCGGCGACATCGAAGTGATCGCCTGGCTTTAAGTGAGGGACTCGGTGCGGATCGGACTGGATATATTATCGGAAGTGGCGGGGCGAAGCTCCGGCACCGAAACGTATTTACAGGGGTTTCTTCACGCTCTCGCCCGCGTCAACGAGGAAAAGCATGAATTTTTCCTCTTCGTCAACTCCGGCAACGAGCGCCACTATCGAATCGAAGACCCTTGCTTTCGACAGGTGCGTTTCCCTTGCTCGAACAAGACCCGCCCGCTGCGGGTCCTAAGCCAGCTCCTTCTCACCCCGTACTACGCGCGGAAGCTGAAATTGGACGTTGTCAATTTCCTGGGGACGACGGGCGCTTTTTTCGTCGGCTGTGCAACCGTGCAGCATGCCAAGACGCTGCACCATTTGCAGCTTCCCGGGACCATTGATCCCCGCGTCGTTGCCTTCCGGCGCCTGATGATGGGGCCGTCTGCGCGGTGCGCCGATGTAGTCGTTGCCAACAGCGAAAGTCAGCGCGCCGACATTGTCCGGTTACTGAAAGTGCCGCATGATCGTGTGGTCCTTGTTTCGGAAGCGGTTGATCACACGGTTTTCTTTCCAAAAGAAGCAGGCGATCTTTATCAATCGACGCTGGAAAAATACGGAGTCACGGAACCGTACTTGCTTTTTGTTTCGTCGTTATGGCCGTATAAAAACGCTCACGCCCTCATCCAGGCCTACGCGCTTCTCCGGACGCGACGCCGGCTTCCTCATAAGCTCGTTGTGGTAGGTGGGTTCCCGGTGGGCGACTATCGGAGTCTCTTGCATCGCTCGGTCGCTCACCATGGCCTGGAAGACGAGGTGCGTTTTGTCGGCCACGTGTCGGACAGGCGAGAGGTCCGCGACTTTTATGTCGGGGCGGCGCTGTTTGCGTATCCCTCGCTGATGGAAACGTTTGGCTTGACCTTGCTGGAGTCCATGGCCTGCGGAACACCGGTGGTCGCCGCCAATCGGGGATCCATACCTGAGGTGGGGGGAGGCGCGGCTGTGCTGGTGGATCCGGATGACCACGCAGAAATCGCTGACGCGATCTGGCGCGTCATGAATGACCGCCCCCTTCGCGAATCACTCATCGCCAAGGGTCTGCGCCACGCGCAGCAATTTACCTGGGAGCGCACCGCACGGGAGACGATCGAGGCCTATCGACTCGCCCATCATCTCAGGAACGGTTGAAGCGCACATGGGTGTTGCGAACCTTTGCCTGGTATTGGAGTAGGCCTCAACGCAGTCGCCCATGGTTGTGAGAGCAACCAGTGGAAGACCGCAGACGCCTTTCACCTCGGGTTGCGTCTGAACAAACAACTGGAAACGCCGCACCATTCTCGCTTATGATAAGCTCGGTGCCTGCAGCGGAGCGGGCAAGGCGGAACGGTTTCAGGAGATCGCGCCAGTTGTGCTCTTCGGTTTTTTTGTCGCCTTGGGCCGCGCATCCTGACGACCGGCAAATAGTCGCTCGGCTCGGCCGCAATTGGCGGCCTGGGGTTGAACCATGAAACGTGCGCTGATTACGGGGATAACCGGGCAGGATGGCTCCTACTTGGCCGAATTGTTGCTGAGCAAAGGCTATGAGGTGCACGGCATCAAGAGGCGCTCAAGCAGTTTCAATACCGGTCGAATTGACGCGATTTTGCCGGATTTCCACGATCGCGAAGTGCGGTTCTTCGTCCATTTCGCTGATCTTGCGGACTCCACAAGCCTCATCAAGCTTCTGTACCGTCTTCAGCCCGACGAAATCTATCACCTGGGCGCGCAGAGTCATGTGAGAGTCAGCTTCGACATCCCCGAATACACGGGCGACATTTCGGCGCTGGGCACCACCCGTTTGCTGGAGGCTGTCCACGAATCCGGGATCAAGAAATTCTATCAGGCCTCCAGCAGCGAAATGTTTGGCCGCGCCGCGGAGGTCCCTCAGCGCGAAACGACGCCCTTTCGGCCATGCAGCCCTTACGCCTGTGCCAAGGTGTATGCCTACTGGATGACGGTCAACTATCGGGAGAGTTACGGGCTTTTCGCCTGCAACGGGATCCTCTTCAACCACGAGTCTCCCCGTCGAGGAGAGACCTTCGTCAGCCGGAAGATTAGCCGAGCCGTTGCCAGAATCCTGGCTGGTGTGCAGGACAAGCTTTATATGGGCAACCTCGAAGCCAAGCGTGACTGGGGCTACGCTCCCGAGTACGTTGACGCCATGTGGCGCATGCTCCAGCAGGATCAACCGAACGACCTCGTTGTTGCTACCGGCGAGACTCACACTGTGCGTGAATTTTTGGAAAGTGCCTTTGCGTGCGTCGGACTGGATTGGGAGAAGTACGTCGAGATCGATCCCGTATACTACCGCCCGGTTGAAGTGGACGTGCTGCAGGGCGATTACTCCAAGGCCCGCAAATGTTTGGGTTGGGAGCCCAAGGTTAAGTTTCACGACCTCGTGAAAATCATGGTTGAAGCTGATATCCAGATGCTCGAAAAAGAGATGAACGGCAGCCGCCGCCCCTTGACGGCCGCCACGTCATCTTAATGCGGAGTCACTGATGGCACCCAGCTTTATCGCGGGTAATTTCTGGCCAGACAGAAGGGTGGTCGTGGCCGGGGGCCTGGGTTTTCTCGGTAGAGTTGTCGTGTCTGTGCTGGAGGGACGAGGTGCGCGCGTTCGCGTTTGCAGCAGGCGAACAGGCGTCGACATCAGAGATCTGACGGCGATCCGGCGGTTTATCCAAGATGCGGAGCCGGATTTGATTATTAATTGCGCCGCTCATGTCGGCGGGATTGCATATAATGCCCGTTGCCCTGTTGCGATTTATGAAGACAACCTCCTGATCGGATTCAATCTGGTCAAGGCAGCGGCGGAGTGCGGCGTCCGGAAGTTCGTCAACATAATGCCAAACTGCACCTACCCTGGTGAAGCGGACGTCTACCGGGAGAAGGAATGGTGGGACGGCCCCATGCATCCCACGGTCCTCACCTACGGGATGCCCAGAAAGGCCCTGTGGGTACACGCCTGGGCCTATCACACCGTTAATCGGCTGGCCTCCATCCATCTCGTGCTGCCCAATCTGTACGGTCCGCATGATCACTTCGACATCGTAAGGTCGCATGCCTTGGGCGCTCTGATTCGAAAGATCGTGGACGCCAAGATTCAAGGCGAGCGTGCCGTGGAAGTTTGGGGTACCGGGGCGCCAATCCGGGAATGGATGTATGTCGAAGACGCAGGCGCGGGCATCGTTGCCGCAGCCGAGAAGCATGATGACATGAATATCCTGAATCTTGGGAGCGGACAAGGATGCTCGATACGCGAGTTGGCTGAAATGGTCAAAGCATGCGCGGGTTGGGACGGTGAGTTCGTCTATGACACTTCGCGGCCCGACGGCGCTCCCAAGAAGATCCTTCGAGTAAAAGAAATGGAAAGTAAGCTCGAATGGTTTCCGAAGGTAAGCCTTTCCGAGGGGATCCAGCGCACCGTGGACTGGTACACCGCTCACCGCTGCGAGTTTGCCTAAGGAATGCCAGCAGATGCAGGCTGTTGTTTAGTGAGTTCTGAGGAGAGTGAAGGATGGCAATGACCGTACCCCAGTTTGAGCCCTACCTGGGAGAGGAAGAGATTGCGCAGGTGATCGATTCCATCCGAGGCGGGTGGATCACGGAAGGTGTCAAGTCTCAGGAGTTTATCAAGCGTCTCGCTGCTCTCAGCGGCGCCCGATACGTCAGTTTGGCACCCAACGGAACGCTGGCCCTATTTGTGGCATTAAAGGTTTTGGGAATCAAAGAGGGAGACGAAGTCATCGTCCCGGATTTCACGTTTCTGGCCAGCGCCAGTTCCGTCGTGCTCACTGGCGCGACGCCTGTTTTTGTCGACGTGGACAACACCTTTCATGCCCGTCCGGAATTAATCGAGTGTGCGATTACGAAGCGGACTGCCGCCATCATGCCCGTCCACATCTATGGCCAGGCCGCTAACATGGATGCCATCATGGAAATCGCCAAACGGCACGGCCTGCGGGTTGTTGAGGATGCCGCACAAGGTGTGGGAGTGCGATATAAGGGCAAGCAGGTTGGAACGTTCGGCGATTTCGGGTGCTTCTCCTTTTTTGCGGATAAGACGATTACGACGGGAGAGGGCGGAGCCCTCTTGACTGATGATCCTGCCTTGGCCGAAACCTGTTTATATTTCAGAAATCAGGGCCGGCTCGAACGAGGGTCCTTTACGCATCCACACCTGGGATACAACTTCAGGCTGACTGATATTCAGGCCGGCATAGGTCTGGCGCAATTGGATAAGCTGCCGGAGATTACCGAAAAGAAACGAAAAAACGAACAGCTTTACCGCAGCTTCCTGGCTGATGTCCAAGAGGTCGCCTTCCCGGCCATCGATCCCGACAGCGAACGTGTGCCTTTCCGGGTCAATATACTCGTGCCCGATCCCGTCCGGCTAGGGAGCTTCCTTGAGTCCCGAGGCGTCGGAGTGAGACGCTTCTTTTACCCCCTTCATCGCCAGCCGTGCTTCACCCCACAGAACAGTAGGGTTGCCGGAGAGATCTGCGGGTCGATCGATGCTTTTGACCACGGTGTGTCACTGCCGTCCTCTGCGAAACTTACCGAGCACGAGATTAGGTATGTTTGTGACTGCGTCCGGGACTTCTTCTAGGGACGGCGTGGGTGGCGGTATCCGTAGTGCCGATGCACCACGGTCTAGTGTGCTGAGTCATAAATGCGTTTACAAAGTCGCTGTACCTTGCCGAGGATCAGATCTGCGTCTGCTGTCCAGATGAAAGGCCTCGGCTCTCTGTCGTTTTGCTCCAAGTACTCGCGGATCGC
>Ga0315284_10017441_pt1 | contig 10182 bp, 31 predicted proteins | sample YL17G09_16_MG_FD_203696 | JGI IMG/M metagenome (GOLD analysis project Ga0315284, IMG submission 203696) | Sediment microbial communities from Yellowstone Lake, YNP, Wyoming, USA - YL17G09_16 | ecosystem: Environmental > Aquatic > Freshwater > Lake > Sediment | place: USA: Wyoming | collected...
CCATGGGCATAAGCACTGCGATACCGTACGGACTCAACAGCACATCCTTTGCCCGCAGATGCAGATCGCCGTCCGCCAACCCCATTACCAGTTTCTTGCCCGCCGGTGCAGGCGCATACCGGGGAATGACCGCGGCAGCGGTCGCGGTCGCAGGATGCGCATACGGCTGCCTGACGGGTTCATCGCCCGGCGCCTCGATGACGGTCCCCGCCGGCGGCATGTACGCGGGTTCGGCACCGGTCTCCGGATCGGGTTCACCCGGCGTAAACGGATCGAACGGCGCGGTACGACCGGCCGCTCTCGGCAACGTATGCATAAGCTCTTGCTCTTGCGCTTGCGCTTGCTCGCTGGCGGCGGCGGGCGGCGCTGTCCGGCGTACGCGTTTGCCGCTATTGGGCTCCGCCGATGCTGCTGCTCTTGTTATTGTTGTTCCGCTCATAAGCACATCCTTGTAGGTTTTCGTTTTCGGTTGTTCGTGTTTGCCCCGGACGAAGTCCTCAGGGCGCTGTCGTATTTGCCGTTCGCCGGCGGGTAGTACCGCCAGCCCATCCCGCTCTGTGGCATCGACCGCGGACGGCAGTACATCGCGGGCGTACCCGCTGCGAACTGCCTTGCGCTCTTCGCCATCTTGTTCAGCCATTACGCACCTCCTCCTGCTGCCGTTACCGCCGTTTATTCGCTGCGTTGGCGGCCGTGACCTCCGCTAGGTTGGCTGGCCGGCCGTAGTTGGGATGCGTAGGACCGTCGCCTGTGTGAATGGTCTGAATAGGAGCGCTGACCTGCTGCTGCTGCTGCTGCTGCTGATCTTTGCCCGGGCGTTTGATCCCGCCCATGAACACGGTGATGTCCGCAAGTTTGTCCTCTCCGAGTGTAAGCTTGGGCATGCCGGATGCCGGAGGTAAAATGGCTTTCGCAACCCCGCCTGCGCCAGCTTTTACTTTCTTGGCCGTATGCTGGATCTTGATCTCCCGGCGATCATACGCCAGCAGGTCGTTGATAAACTGGTGATCCTCTTCCGATAACCGGAGGGCGATCTTTCCAGCTCGCAGGTCTTTCTGGAGTACCGGGGTGTGTATTGTCCCCAGACTAAGCTCGCTGCTTTGCTGCCCTGATTGAAGGATTGTGCCACCCGCAAGCTGGCGGGCGTACGTGCAATAGAGCGGTCCTGGCGTTACGTTGATGATACGCATGCGCTGTCTCCTTTCGTCTTCGTGTATGTACGATCTGCGTGTTATTGCTTCCTACTTCGTATTTGATGAACGGCGGATGCTATTTTCTCCGCCAGCTCTTCACGTTTGGGAAGCGCAACCGTGAGCGGCAGGCCCATGGCGGACGCCAAACCAGAAAGCTTGCGATCGAAGAGCGCGTTCGCTGTCTTCGGATCGATGCCTCGTTCGGCGTACCGGCGGGCTGCTGCTTGTTTGAACGTAGCGATCTGTTCGATGGTGGCTTGCTGAATGTCCATCTGTGCTCCTTTCCCTGGGGACTGGGTTTTGCTGTTGATTACAACTATACGCCTGAGCTTACGACCACGCAATAGATAAAATAAAGATTTTTTGCCACCGCATTTCGTCCTCCGAAGAGCAGCCCCCGCCCTGCGTTTGGGCGGAGGCACTCAATATTACATCGAAAAGGTATTTACCGTTCAAAAAGCCTGCAATTTGCTTGGAAGAAAGCCCGGGCAAATCCCGGAGGGGTCGTGCTCCGCAGTTCCTTCGTACGCTCGCTCTTCCCGCCAAGAGCTTGCACCCAGCTGCCTTGGGCGCACACCTTGCGCGGACGGACGGGCGTGCGCGGCAGCTCACGGTTGAATTCTCCCCACAGTCCCGTCCGCTTCGTATACGGGTCGCCATACCACCACGGTTGGAAGTACCAAGGGCCATAATGGCACAGTTCGGGCACCAACCTGTTCAGCCTGCCAACAGGATTCTCCAGCGACCAGAACACCAATCCTTCCTTCTTCAACTGGTTTACAATCCAGAGTGTTTTCCGGATCAATTTCAAACTACGGGCGGTCGTACCGTTACGGTCCTTGACCGGCCAGTACTGGGCGCCAGAACCCGCAAAGTCCGTACACGGGGGCGCAGCCAGTACACCGTACACTTGTCCCACGCTCTGCAGCCAGCGCAGCCAGCTGCGATCGATCTGCAATACGTCCTGTCCTTGTCCTTGGTTCAGCTTGACGTCCACTTGTTCTACGTAGTACCCGGCTTCCCGCCACGGCCTACTCCATCCGCCAGTGTAATCAAACAGGCTTAGAATAACCAACGGTCCATACATGCTGTCCCGCTCTCCGTGTTCAGGAGGTTCACAGCCGTATTTTATCGACAGACGTCGTTTATCAGCGCAGGTCCCAAAGCCTGCCGGCAATCGCCGTACGCACATGCCCGGACATGAACCGGTTACTGACCCATATGTACAGCATGTGGTTTATCTGCCGGCCTGCACACTCGAACACCGGTGCTTGAAACCGCTGCAGACAGATAGCGTATACTGCGCTATTGCATTGATCAACACACCACACCACACCAATTGCTCAACGCATACTGTATACGCACCTGATCAGTTCGCTGGCGCGCCATCCAGGTCCTCGACCGTGATCGTAACCCGGTAGCCCTTCATCAAGCTGGCGCCCTCCTGCTCGACACTGACCCCCAGCTGCTCCTTACAGGCTTCCACCAGCTGTTCCTCCAGGATGTCTACGTTAGCTAGTGCGTCCTCCTCCGCATACCCTTTCACCACTGTGGTTGTCTTCGCCATCTTACGGTCCTCCTTTTTTCTTTCTTTCTTTATGTATCTGCTCCGTAGTCTACCGTATCGCAGTATGCCAGTCAATCAACGCCCTGCGTACGATCGCAGCCGCCGCAAGCATTACCCTGTGCGCGTCCGACATGCGATTTGTGCACACCAACGGGTAACGCGAACATGCTTCTTCTTTAACCCAGTTCGTTAACCGCAACGGAGTCAAACGCACGTGCGCGTCCTCCACCAAGTTTCGCCATACTATTTCTTTGACCAGCACATTACACCGTGCCGGTTCCAGTACATACCCGGCAGCGCTCCGGATCGCCGCGTACGTCCCCGAACTGTTGCCCCGCCGGGTACTGATAAAACCCGTGCGGCACGATGCCATGCCCCAAACATATGGGACACATCTGTTTCACTACGGCGGGCGCCGGCCAAAGGCTATGCACTACAGTGTTCAACGCGTCATTGGCACCCTCGCATGCGATCGCATACCCGCATTGCGGACACACATGTACCTTGTCCTTATCCTTGTTGTCAGCCATATGGTTCGTTCACGCTCCTTCCCGAACTTCCTCCTCGTCCTTGTTCAACATCCAGTGCGGTAGGTGATACCCGCTATCCAACGCCATCCTTAACTGTTCGCTGATTGTGCGTACAAGCGAAAGCTGCGACCAAGCGCTTTCCTTGCCTATCATCCGCTGCGCCGCGCTCTGAATCGGCGGCAAACCAGCAAATATCGTACGCACATTCCCGTACGCGCATACACTGATATACAGATCGTTTTCCAAACGCGAACGATAATCATCCACCATACGTACGCTTACCTTTCCAGCCAAAGAGCGCCGTCAGCTCAGGCTGCAGCACTCGCACTACATCGTATAGTTGTTCGCCGGCGATCCCCGGCCTGACATTCTGCCGCTGTACAAAGTCGTTACCGTTACCGTTACCGTTGCCGTTGTTGACCGGCCGAAGCTTGGTAAGCTGCAAGGGCATTAACCGGTTGTGCGCCTGTGCACTCAACCGGGTCCACAACCGTTCATGCACGGCGGCGGAGTTGTTGTTGTTGTTGTTGTTCGTTACCATGTGCGTACGCTCCCTACAAACATCGCGTTCATTTCCACAGCCACAGCCCGCTGTACCGCTCTTATGCGCCTGAACGGTACGTTTTCATAAAACCGGGCGGCCATGCCATCACCCGGCGCCTGCGTATCCCATTCACGCCAAAGTATAGTGCCGATGCGCGGACACTGCTCCCTGCGCTTGCGCATCAACGTGCGATACTGGTCGTTGGTCGTGGTATCACCTCCGCGTGTAACTGATCTATTAACAGGCAGGCAGTCGATGCACCGACTACGCGCTCAATCTCGGTAATAATTGCACGCCGTACCCGGAGTTCCACCCCCAGACCTAACCATCGATCGGCGTACCCGTGCAACGATACGATCGGGATATCGGTCATCACCCGGCGAGTCAACCTGCCACGCAGTATGTCACGGTCACGGTCACGGTCAAACACGGACGCAGAGCTCCTTTCCTACACGGTTGTTGTTGTTGTTGTCACTCGGTGGAACCGGCGGTCACATTATCGTAGCTCACTGCCTTCTTTCTTCACTTCCGGGCACAACGCCGGGTCGCCCTCGTAACCGTCCAGCGGGAACCGCCGGCAGACGGACGGGTAGAACCTGGTCTTGTGCAACATGCAACGCCCCCTGTCATTCAAGAACACGCAGCCGAACGGCCGGATAGCGGTCCTATGCTCCTGTACCAGCGAGTCGTCAATCTCCGACCTGATCAAGCTCTCTTCGTCCGGAGTCAAGTCCACGCCATACTTGCAACAGGACGCCCCGTGGGGACACTTCCCGGTCGCACACGGCAGATCAGCGTTCGTCATCGTCATCGTCCGCGTCCGCGTCCGCGTCAGCAGTATCTTCATACTCCACCTGCCTCCTCCATCACAGCCAACCTACCTCCTCCGCCGCATGCAGTTGATTCAGCAACAGGTCGGCAATCCGTCGACCGACTACGTGCTCAATCGCAGGAATAATTGCCTGCCGTACCCGGAGTTCCACCTGCGGGCTCATACGCCGATCGTCATACCAGTCCAACGATATGGGCGGGATGTCGATCTTCGTTTCCTGTTCCATCCACGCACACAGTTCACTACGATCAAACATTAACCACCCCCCCCGCCTTCACCCCCAGCTTCCCAACTCCACACCTATCAGCTGCCGCACGTTCCAGACCGTAAGCGGTGCGTTATACCGCAGGGTCCGGCACTCGGCGGCCAGCTTCCTGTTCGTACGGCCTTCCACCCAGTACATTATCCCAAGCAGGCCACGGTCGTCACCCCCCAACTGCAACGCACGATGCAGCGCCATACAGTTAGTCACCCGGGCGTATACATTACGCATGTGCATGTGCATGTGCACGTGCACGTGCACGTAGCTCCCGTATCTCCTGCAACCGCGCAACACAGTTCGTACGCAGCCATTCCCCGGGTTGTTCTTGCGCTGTATGCCTACGCAACCTGTAGTACAAATGCCCGAGCATACGCGACCACGTATGCAGCCGTACGTTACTGACCACGTGCTGCAGTTCTTCCCGGCCTAACGATCCGGCATGCCAAGCTTGTCTCCGCATAGGGCTCATGCTCCTGCTCATGTTCGTACTTCCTTCAGTTGGTCTTCCATCGAGTCCGTAACCGCCAACACTACGGGCAACACCGCGCTCTGTATGTATACGCCGGGAGCCCGCCTGAACGCCAGCCGGTTCTCCAGCTCATGGATAACCACCGCTCCCATACGCTCTCTCACTTGGAAGTCGATCACCATGCGATTGTGAGCGTTCATAGGCTTATGGTCCTCGTACTCGTCAATGCGCGCAATATAAATCGCTGTACGCGGCCTACTCCGATCAGGTCATCCAATCGTTTTCGCCGCCTGCTATTCCAGTCCTCGGCGATCAACCGCATACCGTTGAAGGCCACGGACGGAGCGCGTCGAAGACAGCTGCTATCCACCCGGCGCGAAACCCACGCATGCACTTTCACACTCATAAATCCTCCATCGCCTGTATCAGCAAATCCCGGAGATCACCAACTGGACGCGGATACGTAAACCAATACATGCATATCCGGTTGTCGATCTTCGGCACATCGGCCATGCGTGCTATCGGCGGCAAGAACCCAGGCATCGTTAAATACAAATATAGCCGCTTACCGTTTATCACGTTGCACCTCCTCCTCCTCCTCCTCCTCCGCTTGCTCGGCTTGCTCCACGCCCCCGCACACCACGTTCCTGGCCGCCCATATGCCTGCCGTTCTATCCAACAACCATTGCGCTTCTATCAAGTACATGCCGTGTACAGGCACGCGTACGATTTCGTTTCCAGCCGGCATATCGTATATGACCCTGCGGTACAACCAGTTACTAAGCCGCGTCATATCCACGGGCCACCCGCTCTTAATACTTGTACAATCGGCTGCCCGACAGCATACCATATACGTTCACGAACGGCAGCCGTGATCGCAGCATATGCCCGGCTTTCGATAGTCACGTGCTCAACAGGTCGCAAACAATACCGGTACACGTCAAGATAATGACTCATACAACTATTGTGCGCACACAGTTTAGCCTGCAAGTCAGCCACGATTGGCAGATGCATAGGCCTGGTCCTCCGATTCCAACAAGTCCAACAGCTCTAGGACATGGTTGATGCGCCGTTGGCTTTCCGTATGCACAATGTCCCATACCCGGTTCTGCACATCGGTTTGCATCCGCGTACACATGTTCGGCCATATGGTCGTCAAGTCCGATTTTTCGGCCAAGCGTATATGTACTTGTTCGTGCACTCGGTCGGCGACATTCTCCCCGTTCGTACTCATAGCACGCCGACGTCCGCCAGCGCGTCCAACGTTTTAGCCAGTTCGGGCTGCGCTTCCAGCAGCTTGATCGCGGCATCTATTTTGTTCAGCTTATCAGTAAGCTGCGCTCGTTCCTGCTCCAGGTCCTTCTGCCTGGCTTTCAATCTCTCCATCGGCGGCCCCTGCTGCCGATAGCTCATGTCCCGTAGGCTGAACGCCTGCTGGCGCAGCGCGTCCAGCGGGTTACCAAACGCGCCGAAAGGCGAGCTCGGCGTAGGCAACGGCATCAGCGGCGCACACGCTCCTGCGTCCGGTACCGTACCGCCTCGTTTTGTGTTATCATCCATGGTCATATCCTCCTCCTAGTAGTTCGCTCGTTCATTGCCTGTCGTATAACGTTCACAATCAGTTCGCGTAACACCGTACCGCATGGCCGCTGTATGCCGGTGCGTGTTCGCACCCACAACATACCGGCTATCGTTCGTTTACATGTACGGTCATACATCTGATCCCAGACTTGGTCTATGCCGTTGCCTGCTGCGATCCAGAGCGCCTGCGCTAAATATTCCACGGTGCGAGTCCTGTCCTGTGCATCGTCCATAAACCGCTCTCCATTGCTTGGCCTATCAAGTTGATTGCCGGCTCAACCCGTTGATTAACTTCGTGAAATACCTGGCCGGCCACCTGGCCGGCCACCAGACCAGAAGGCAAGCGTATGGTCAACAGCCCGCTGCGCATGCGGTTAAGGTCCACGATCACCGCCCGCATGGTCAGCCATTGATGAAGCGTCAGCCATTGATGAAGCTGTGCAGTGTTCAACGGCATGTTACACAGCCCTCAGTTGTTCGCCCAACATGCGTTCGATCGCGTACAGCATATCAAACTTATGCTGCATGTTGACCTCCAGCACCGTGAGCTCAACTTGGATGCTGTGCAACGTATGCGTGTGCGCGCACTCCTTAACTGGACGTACGATCATCAGGTTATTGCTCTGCACTTGGTTGCGCAACCATTGTTTAATGTTCGTGTTCGTGTGCATGTTCATTCGGTTCATGCCACCAATTGGTGGCCGATCATATGTTTTACCCGGTACACTACAGCTGCGGATAACAACTGCATGTCGCTTTCCAATAACGTGAGCTCAATCTGGACGCGTACCGGCGTATTCGCATCCGCGTATTCCTTAACCAACTGCATGAATATTAGTTTGCGGTTCTGCACTTGCCCGGTCAGCCATTGTTTAACGTTCGTGTTCATAAGCTTCGTCGTTTCTTCCTTGTAGTGCATGCCTGCAGTTCTGCCATCAGCGCGTCCGTTATCTCGTACAGCCGGTGATATAATTCACTGTGACTACGAGTAAGCACACGCTTACAATGTAGGGTAAAATTACCGTCCACGTCGTTGATTACCGGAACGATCACCACGGTCTCCACCTTGAACGTATAGTGACCGTCCACCCAATGCATAAGCCAGCCTCTAAGCGTCATCGTCGTAATCAGTCCTCCTTCTTCTTCTCCAAGAAACGTTCGCAAACCGCACTACAAATCATGTCCGGTATGTGGTCCTGCCACGTGATCTGATTCAGGCCCAAGCCCGCACCCACATCATGCTCGAACACTATACGAGCCAGCGGATTGATCGTCGGATCCACCAACTGATATCGGGTATCTACGCGCTTAAAATTCCATACCCGGTCAGCTACCCAACTGTTTATTCGCCAGCGGTCGCCGACCTTCATTCTCTACCCTCCACCAGCGTTCGCCGGATCAGCGCACGCACAGGATCCGAAGACCTGCTTGCATACCTGTACCGCAGCCGGCCAAGGCCATGCGCAGGACTGAGGTCGTCCTCCGTGGGACAGGGTGCGGCCGTAGTCACCAGCTCCCAACGTGTAGGCCCGCCCGGTGCGCCCAAGTTCCATACCTTCCACAGTAGCCGGCTACGAAACAACATGCACCGTTCAAGGTAGTTCATTTGCTACCGTTCTCCGTAAGCAGTCGTTGGCCGGAACCTGCATTGTCCAACGCGGCCCCTAGTTTATCCTCGTTCACTAACTCCGCAAGCCTGGTATGCGCTTGGTGAATGGCTGCGCCCAGTCCACGAAGTACGTCCTCCCGCTTCTGCGTCCAATCCAAGAACATAGCGCTTTCCCGCCGGCCGAACCGGCAATCACGGCTACACAGTTCGCCGTCATGCAAATACAGCCGGTTCTTGCCCTGTCCATGAACGTGCACTATCTGCCAGTCCACCCGCAGTTCATGCACGCCAGGAGCTTCGGGATCCGCCTCATCGTTACGATAACTGTCGAATTCGACCATCAACTGTTTCTTCCACGTACGCTCGATGTGCTCCGTGGTAGCTAAGTTTAACATATCGCGCAATTCGGTGGGCGTCCGCGCATGGAACTCGGCATCGAACGGATGCGTTTTCCCGCGTTCAAGTTTGCAAGAAAACGTGTACTCGCTTTCCGGATTCCGGTGCATATAGATGTCTACCTGCGCGCACACGTCGTTTGGGAACCGGACCTCCCATGTATCGATCTTGCGCCCGCCCGTGCGGTGTGCCCGCTGGCCCATTACGATGTTGCCTAGGTCATTCGCGCTCATATACGGCCTCCTCCTCCTCCTCTTCCTCTGTATTCTATCAGCTTGGTCTCCAGCATTGTTTGGTAATCGTACAACATACTCGCCATCGTTCCGTTCATGATCTTATCACGTGCACGGTTGATCGCGGCTGTTCGCTGGCGTGGGTGGTCGCCCGACTGCCGGGCAACGGCATCCATCTCCAAGCGTATGATCGGGCCCGCCACCCGTTCGATAAGCCGGTTGTATACTCTTCGCGGCAATCTCATTATACGGCCCTCAGTTGCCGCTGTATCCGATCCCGTACGTTGATGCACACCAGCGTACTTACAACGTTTTCGATCCCGAACTTTATCGACATATAGACCGCGTCCTTAAACCGGACGCGCAACAGCAGGTTGTCCATGGTCGAGATCATGCCGTTCAGCGGACGCGACCGTACGCACCAATACATGCTACAAACGGATGTGATATCAGTACTCATAACGCCTCCTTAGTTCATCCGGCAGCCAGCGTCGGAATACGTCATCGACCGCGGCCATTACCGGATCGCCGACCAAGTCTTCCACCCGTTCATACACGCCGGTAGATATGCACCGCTCAATCATCCGACTACTGTGTTCGCCGAGTACCACCCTGCTTGTGAACTTTCGCTGTCTGCTGTTCATATTCTTCGTTTGTCCCTTTCCCCGAGCTCTTCCGCAGCTGCTGCCGCGTTCACCAACGTGGAGCGCACCCAGATAACACGCACGCTCCCGTCCTCGTTCCTGCGATACCTGTCGTTCCGTAGACTGCGCATATGCAGTTTGCGCCAGTGCGTATGCGGACTGGCATGATGGCCTTCCCCGGGCGTGCCGTCCTGTTGCGTAAACGTGTGGCTGATCAGGTCTTGGATTTCATACTTGCGGCGGCGGCCGTACAGGTCGGCGACCAGCCGGCCTGCATATGCGTTCCGCTTTTTCTTCGCTATTGGGCGGGGGATGACCGCCT
>Ga0315284_10017442_pt1 | contig 10182 bp, 9 predicted proteins | sample YL17G09_16_MG_FD_203696 | JGI IMG/M metagenome (GOLD analysis project Ga0315284, IMG submission 203696) | Sediment microbial communities from Yellowstone Lake, YNP, Wyoming, USA - YL17G09_16 | ecosystem: Environmental > Aquatic > Freshwater > Lake > Sediment | place: USA: Wyoming | collected...
CGGGACAGCGTTTCGGCTGCAGTATGATTTCGGCGATCACGAACCGAGGCAAGTTGTATTTCATGGTTTTGAACAAGAAATTTCGGGGCCGGGTATTTATCGATTTTTTGAGACGATTGGAGCGGCAGGCGCCGCGCCGGATTTATCTCATCGTGGATCGTCATCCCGTCCACCGGGCAGGAGCGGTGAAGAAGTGGTTGGGAACGAAAGGACGACGGGTAAGATTGTTTTATCTTCCGGGGCGCCGGCCGGACTTGAATCCCGACGAGTATCTGAATCATGACGTCAAGAGCAACGCGGTGGGCCGCCGCCGGCCTCCCGACGTAGAAACGATGCGGAAAGACATCTCCGGCTATCTTCGCGGGCGTCAACGCCGACCGCAAATTGTGATGAACTACTTCAAGCACGAGAGCGTCCGTTATGCCTCTTGAATGCAATCAATTTATCGCTCCCGGTAATAAGGGATTTAATCCGGTTCATCTGTTCTTTTCGAAGATATTCTATGACATTTATTGGAACCGTTATGGGCTCCTTACTCCATAAACCGTCCATGTATCCAACGAATCTTAAAAAGCTTCCAATGATTACGGGTCTGGCATAAATTCTCCGCAGACATTTGAATGCTTCAAACACTGGGTGATAGCCGACGAAATAATCTGATTTTCCAGAACGATAACTCGCACATAAACTGTATGCTTTTGCTGTGCCTGTAGGTCTTTGATGATAGACTATTAAGGGAGGATATGACCTGGTTGACCATCCGTGCATTCTCGCCATGACTTCTGCGATATAATCTTCTCCTCCTGTGCTCAGGGAAAGATAATTTCCAATGCTTTCAAAACACAACCTTCGAAATGTTTGTATAGAACCCGGGACACTATTCTCCGAATTTCCAAATCGCGCCACATATCTGCCTTTTTGTTTTTCATGGATCCATCCTCCGGCAATACCCAGCATTTCATCTTCTTTAAATTTGCTTAAGAGGCACTCAAAATAATCTAATCCGATTTCGATATCGCCATCTATATTTCCAATAAACTCGTAGGCCATCCCTTGAAAGCTTTTTATCCCTTCATGGATAGCGCGAACCTTTGATGCGAAATTCCGATCATTCTCGCTCATTATATTAATGAGTTTAATAAAATTATGCCTGGACGAATACCAGCTTATTATTTCTCCAGTTCGATCCGTTGAGCCATCGTTAACTATTGTCCATTTTATAGGTTTTATTGTCTGAGCGACTACGGATTTAATCGTTTTTTCTAAATAAGGCTCTTCGTTACGAACAGCCGTCACTAGAACATAACGATGATTCATTATGTCTAACAAGACTTATCGAGATCAGATGTTTTTTTACTCAATCTAACAACAGCCTTTTTTATCGATGGCTCGGTTGTGTTTGAAGCCCATGTTTAATAGATTTTCGGAGCTTTTCGAGCAGTCTAAACGAATATCCACGGAAGGCTTTCCTATGCACGGAATATCCACATGACTATGGCCGACATGCGATTGATTCTCTCCAGCCTTTGCTGGCGTATGGATGCGCAAGAGTATAGGAGGCTTGATATTGCCTGCCTCGTATTTCATATGCAGCCGCACATTATTCTCAAAATAATCACATCCGAGTGCTTTTCAACAAAACTCTTTTCTTATCCGTTATCCAACGGACTATCTTGCCAAACGCCGGCGAATATAAAGGCATTATGATTTTTAGCTGGTATAATAAATAAGACGGTTTAAACTTTAGCCGTCGTCGTCTAAGCTTGCCCTTTTTATCTACCATCCAGGTTGCAGCCCAGACATTCAAGTTATCGCCGTCCTGCAAAAGAGCCCTATTCCGCCGGACCTCAGGTCCGACATCAAACCATACTCCATTGAGTTTTATTTTTCTCAACTCGTACCCGTGGATTGTTGCCTCGCCTTTTTGGCCACCGTATTTTCGTATCGTGCTCACGTTATGCTCATGGTTTTGATGTATAACAGGAACAGCGTCGGTAAGATCAACTATAGCTGCTCCTTTCGCTCGAGCTTGCCATACAAGCCAATTGTCCCATGCAAAGCGGCCTATCGCGAACGGAGGAATATCGGTGTACATCCCTTTGGGAAAACAAAAAAAATCGATACCATTGGGGGAATGCAATTTGCCTCTTTGCGCTAAATCACCACGTATATCTTTTTCCCATTCTGCCGACTCAATATTCATCGACTTATTGATATCCAAATCAACTCGCTGACCCAATATTAGAAACTTAACCATTTTTGCTGTAACAGTTTCAACTGCCCGCACGAAGTTGCTCGTGAGAATGATATCAGAATTTACATAGCATACGATAGAACGGCTCGCGCTCGTCTGTCCTATTTCAAAAATCGAATTGACAAGAGGAGTCCCATATTCATTTCTTTCAACCTCTGCTATATGCCTCAGGCCAAACTCTTGACATAATTCTGCTATCCCTTTATCAATACCTAATAGAATTATTTCTGGCGTGGGTCTAAGACAGGTCCAACTCTTGATTGCATTCCTTTGAATGATATCAGTATGCCCAAAAAAGGGTTTTGGGCACGAGAAAAATGTAATCATCTGTTGTTCGCCTATTCTCCTGGTTTATTGGTTGGTCAGAGAGTGCTTGGAAAGCCGAATATTTTGTGGCTCACCGCGCTTGTCATAGGAGCTACTTCAAGGCAATCCTCCCATATAGGGGGACTAGAGCACCGCAATCCGGGTACTCAACAAGGATATCGTCCAAGAAGACAGAATGCTACCTCTTAGCGACAAGAACGATACGTTGCCCTATCCCCTTGATCTTCTTGCGCCAATCATATGGCAACAGGGAGAAGATATTTCTTAACCCCCTTTTAAGAAGCTCTGCCATAATAAACGCCCAATTAAGAGGGTCCACAATCAATGCCTTCATCAAGTAGTGCATTGTGGGCTTGACCTGCTTGGTCCCATTCCATATATATTGACTGCCAATTAGAAAGGAATTGCTCAGCGATCTCCGCTTAAATCGTGCTGAATTGAAGGGTTCGGGCAGATCCGGCTGCCTGAAAAATTTTTCTGTCACCCGCACTTTTGCTTCCCCCATATCTGGTCGTTGACTCAAACCACGACAATTCCGGATAGAAGCTAGCTGGAAGGGAGCATATTTGATCGTCCCGACCCTACCAATACGCAGCCATAACTCATGGTCCTTACCATTGCCGAACTCCCCGTCAAGCCAGCCGACCTTCTCTAATATCGAACGCCGCATGAAGGAAGTCGCTTGCGGGATGGTGTAGTGACAATACTTGACGGCTGATACCAATTTCCATTCGCGCGGCTTGACGATATTTCTAATCACTTCCCCATCTTTTGAAATCTCTGAATAATCGCCATAGACAACGTCCACGCGTAAGTTCTTTTGTAGGTATCTTACGGCTTTGCCGACAGCATCGGGAATCACATAAAGATCATCCGCGTTCAGCCAGGCCAAAATCTCGCCCTTGCTCATCCTCCAGCCTTTGTTAATAGCATCGGCATGGCCTTTATCTGACTCAGACACCCACTTGATTCTATTTCCATAATGCCGAAGAATCTCAATAGTACCATCCGTCGAGCCTCCGTCCACAACGATACACTCGATAGGTTGGTAATCTTGTTTTAAGATGCTCTCGAGGGTCGGTACTAAGTAATGCGCCCGATTAAGGCAAGGGATCACCACCGATACCAGTGGACTTGGATTGCCGATATTCTTCGAGGCGATCTCTATCATCGAATTTCGTAGAACATGGATAAGAAGTCTATCTGGGTATATTTGATATAATGTGGGATGATGTTCTTTTTACAACATCAAGCATCTTGGCCGTTATAAATTTGACGTCATGAGTTCGCAGTGCCCCAACGACTAAGCTAAGGGCTACATAGATGAATGAAATCAAACCGGCTCTGACAATAAGACCAATCCATCCAGAAACGTGCCCGGGTAAGAAATTCACGGACACAATGGTGCCTGCTCCAGCAAGAATTATGCGAGCGTATGGGGCCAAGCTTTCTCGCCAACTTTTACAACCAAGGAGCTTTTTCTGCGTGAATAGATCATACGCGAGGTTACTTATAAAAAGGCCTATAAACGCACCAAGAGCCGCGCCTGGCGCTCCCCATTTTGGAACCATGATGGCTACTGGCACTGCCATAAAGACCGCTGTCCCAATCGAGGCAATCAGATTGATATCCGCTCTGCCCATCCCGTTGCAAACTTGGTAAGCAACCGAACCTGAAGAGCGCCATACTACACCTGCAGCGAGCAGACCGAGTACAAGCCAAGAGTTGACCATGAACTCGGGACCGATCCACAGGCTCAGGAGGTCTTTAGATAAAACGATCAACAGTGAAGCAATAAATGCTGACATCCAAAGCAATATTCTGATCATTTTGTGATACAACTGGCGCAATTCGTAAACCTTATCAGTTGCCACGGCCTCGGAGCTCAAGGGATAAAGAGCAGCAGAAAAAACAGCCATCATACTAGGTATCTTATCAGTTATTTTGGTAGGAACCGTGTAATAAGCCAGGACGGTTGTGCCAGACAGTATACCAATGAGAGTCCGGTCGATTTGTAATCCGATTTGACTGGTCACCCGACCAGCGAATAATAGAGATGAAAATGAAGCTAGGCGCTTTATAAAAGTCGCGCTTAATAAGGATTTACGGACGGATTTTGGAAACTTGCGAATGAGCCGCCATGCAACAATAGAGAAAAGCATGAAACCCAATAAACTCGAAAAAGCCTGCGCTAAGACTGCCCCGAGTAATCCCCATCCTAACCATAGTGCTAGAACGATCACCGCAATGTTGAGTGTTCCAATTAATACGCCACCTAAATTAAGTATATCGAACCGCCGGATGGCGATAGGGATGCCTTGCAAAGCCGCGGTCAATCCGTTTAAAAAGAAGCTTAAGGCAGCCAGGCGGAAGGAAGTAACTGCAGTCACTACTAACGCGGGGGGAATGGAAAAGACGCGTCTGGCCAGAACATCCGCTGCCAAGAACATAGAGAAGGCTCCCAACAGAGACAGCGCCCCGTTGATTGTGAGCCCACCAAACGCCACCTGACGCAGTTCTGACCATTCCTCGTGAGCATAGGCTTCAGCCATAAAGCGCACATTGCCCATCGCAACCGGGCCATTAAGCAACCCGAGATACCCAGCCACGATCGATACAATAGAAAAGATACCATAGGCATCTTTGCCCAGTTTATTAAGTATGTAGGGGACCGATACAAAAGCCAAGCCGACCGTCCAGGCCCAGCCAATCAAGTTGAATAGGGTGTTTCGCCTCAACCCCTGCGTCAAAGAGACGGTTTCAGAATCGCGTGCAGGGAGGGTTAGATATTCTTCAGCCATATGTCGTGATCTGCTTCCTAATATAAGTGGAAGTTACGCGCCATTGCATTCGAGACGTTCGGAACACGCAGACCTTCTTGTTCCTTATGGTCGACACGCTGGATCAAGGCGGCGGTCAGCCCCGCGAGGAGCCAGAACTGCGTAATTAATTGGAGGCTGCCGAGCAGAGCATAATCCACCAAACTGTGCAGAACCAGGGCAACATACGCTGAAAATATTCCAACGCCTGCTACCCACACAGTGTCGTTTGGCGCCCGGATGATGATCCGCCAGGATTTTATCAGCAGGACAGCCAAGAAAATGATGAAAGCCGCCAATCCGATAAGACCTGTTTCTGCAGCGATCAGCAAAAAAGCGCTATGAACAATGTACTCACGTCCGATAACGATGCCACCATATTCGGGGCTTACCAGCGAATAGTTGTTCAAACCGATACCCACCAATGGGTGGTCTTTAATTATATCCAGCGCGATCTGGGCCAGTTTGATCCTACTAGAAGCCGAACCCTGATCCGAACTCGTAAGACGAGAGAGGATAATTTTGGGGCCGAAAAAAGTGAGCCCCAACAGTAGTAAAGATGTCGCACCGGCAATCCGTAGGGCGGCACCTGAAATGATCCTTTTGCGACGGACGGCCAGCACGAGCCCAATGCTGATGATGGCTAAAAAGCTAATCCACGCGGCCCTTGAAAGGCTTAAAATCAACGCGACACAGCCAAGACAAAACGTGATGCTCACAAGAAACTTAAATAAGCGACTTATCCTTGAAAACAATAACGCCCATGCGAAAGGTATCACGGTTGTTATATACATAGCGTAGGAATTTGGGTGACCGATTGTGCCCTGGACACGATTAACCAGACCTTGGTTAAGCTCTTGTTTATGTACTGCGGTTGTTTCGTTCAGGAAATCGAGGCCAAGAGGATTTCCTGTGGTTCCCTGATAGATACCCACTAACGCCTGGAACACCATGCCTATCATTAATCCTGTCAACACCCAATTCAAGTCAACTTCATTCTCGACACTGTTGGCGATGATCCAGCAAAGCATCAAGAGCTTACCCATGTTTATCAATTGAATAATGACAAATTCACCATCCCCGGCTGAGAAAAGGGAGAGCGAAGAAAAAGCCAGCCATGCGAGGGCAGGAACAATGATTATCGGGAAGAAATAGATTTTAGCTTGCCGAACCGCTAGCTGGGCCAGAAAATATAAGAGCAATAGAAGCGCCAAAACATCGGTGTGGCTAACGCTGACCGCGCTTTCCAAGCCGAAATACCTCGTATGTTCTATTAAAGGTTTGGCAAAGTAAAGTGACCCCGTAAAAGCCAATAAAAAGAGCAGAATTCGTTTGGGCCTTCGTCCTATCAACATCAACACAGCGATTCCCAATGCCATTAAAAAAGCGAATTTCCACTTCTGAGGGATATCAAACTGTAGAATCCATCCGCTTAATAAAACTGCTATAAGGCACAAGGTAAATAGTGCAATTTCCTGCTTTGTTTTCATGAATAATGGGGTCCTGAGGCTTTACCATCAAGTAGGTTAGCTCTCATTGTGGGTTCTTTTCTCAGCTGATATCAAGGTCGCTAATATCGGGCAAGCCTGCTTCTTTTCGCGTTATCGCCGCGGGCCATTGCCGCTTGTAATGACTGCCAGAAAGCCGGTGAGCCGCGTGTCCAACTTTGTCGGTTGCTAAGCCGGTCTCACCGGCAATCCTCTCAATTATCTCGTTCAGTTCAATCTCGGTATGCCGCCTTGTCCCATCAAACTTATTCTGCAGCAAGCGCACGATCACCCGGTCCAGCTCATGATAGGGCAAACCCAACTGGTCCTCATCGGTTCCGCAGGGGATCACGTCAAGCCCATCCGTAGGGACTGCCCGCAACGATTCCTCAGGCACGCCCAACGCTTCGGCGATGACATTCTCCTCGATCCCTTTCCATACATTTTGAATAGGCGAATAGTCGCCGACGTCCCCGTTCAATGTCCAGAAACCCATCCAATATTCAGATAGGTTGTCAGTGGAAACAACCAATCCGCTTGTCAATTGCGCGACGTGATAAAGCGTGATCATGCGCAGCCGGACTTTGATATTGCCCGCTGCGCGCGCCTTACAGAGCATTGCGCGCTTAATCATATGGTCGTCTCCATAATCATGCACGACCTTGATGAGTTGATCTTGGACGGCCCCGGCTGAGTAATATCGGGTCATAAGCGCATGATAATCGGAAGTCAGATCTACCTTGATCCAGGGTATCCGGAAGTGATCAAGAACTGACCGCGCCATTCGCTCAACCTCCGGGTCTGACTCGCATGGCATCAATACTCCAATGGGCTTTACTCCATCCAAATCACTGAGCAATCCAGCGACTACAGAGCTGTCGAGTCCTTCGGACTTGCCAAAGATAGCATAAGTCAGGTTGTTCTCATAAAAATACGCTTGAATCGCGCGGCGAATATTCTTGATGCTTTCAATGGCTTGTTCATTGGTCAGTTTGTACGTCATGATCCTTCTCTCATCAGTAAGCTAGCTCATTTCGTATCGCTGCTCCACAGCTCCTCTAGTCGAGCGTTATTGGTTGAGTCGTTTGTGCCTACGCCGAGTGCAATGTAGCGAACGTTCGTCGCCGATTCAAACTTCTTCCGTAAAAGCCGCCAGCAATCAAGCACCACGATAAGAGGATTCTTCTGTGGAAAATCGGCCGGCTGAAGGGCTCGGAACTCTGGATCAGGAGTGGAAATCACGACCGCGTCTGCCTGCTGGAGGCATATTTTCATGTCTTCCAATATTACGGCTTTGTCGGTCAATTCATGGCGGGCCATTTCCTTCACCAACGGATCGTAGCCGACGACTCGAAACCCGGCGGCCGCCAATTCCAGAGCTAGAGCGATACCTTGCGACTCTTCAACCACATGGGAATATGGCTTATACGAAAGCCCCAGGACAGCCACCGTCGCCCGCGGCTTAATGATCGAGCAAATCATTCGCGCCAATTTTCTGCTCGAGGAGCGGTTCAATCGATCGGTTGTTTCGGCCAGGCTCGCTTCAGATCCCACGGCACGGGCAAAGTAGCCGAGCGCGACATTATCTCGGGGGAAGCACGGTCCCCCATAACCCAGCCCGCCCGTCAGGTATTTGCGGCCAATGCGCGTATCCAGTCCAAGAGCGTTGCTCACGACATCTACGTCACCACCCGGTATCCGGGAACACAAATCCATTAGCATATTGGCATAGGTGATCTTAGTAGTGATAAAGGTATTCAATGCGATCTTAGTGAGCTCGGCGTTCTCCAAGCTCATGCGCTGGCACTGTGGCTGGTTCTCCATGATCTCGGCATAAGAGGCCTGAAGCAGGCTCCCCGCTCGATCATCATATTCCCCGATCAAACAAAAATCGGGGTTCAAAAAGTCATGGATCACGCTGCCCAGGGCGATAAACTCAGGGCTGTAGCACAGACCGAAATCGCGTCCGCATGCCTTTCCTGATTCTTTCTCAAGGATCGGAAGCAGTCCATAACGTGTTGAGCCCGGAAGGACTGTGCTGGTCATAACCACCGTGTGATAGCCTTCCTTTTTGGCTAAAGCCCGGCCAATCTCCTTGAAAGCCCACTTGGCGTATTGAAGCGAAAACGCCCCCCGCCCGTCACTCGGTGTGGGGACGATCACGAAACTCATATCCGAGTTCATGATGGCTTCATGATGGCTTGGGGTCGCTTGCAGTCGCTCTCGATTTGCCGCTATTATTTCCTCTAACCTCGTTTCCTGCACAGGCGCATGACCTGCATTCATTAGATCAACGGAGTGCTGATTGATATCAACACCAATCACGTTGAAGCCTCGACTAGCAATGGCTGCAGCCATGCTGGCCCCAAGCTTACCAAGACCGATAATGGAATAAGTTGTGTTTAACATGGCTTTCCTCCTAAAAGGAATAGGCGCGCCATTTCGGGATCAAGAGGATCTCATCCACTATATCCTCATCTTTTGCTTTGTAAACACAACAGGAAATAGAAGAGCAGACCCTTATCCAGGACGGATTCGCAAAACATAATTTAAATATCTTGATTCTCTTCATAATATTTACAACTATAGCGTTAACATCAAATCACATAATTATCTTCTAAATATTGACTCTTCCTCCTCCGTTCTTTAAAGACTTATCTGCAGCTTCCAACATTTTGACAACCTTCAGGCCAGCTTCGCCATTATTGAAAGGCTCCGCGTCGTTTTTGACGCATTCTACAAAGTATTCAGCTTCCTGCTGGAGAGCCTCCCTATTGCCTATTTTAGGAGAATACATATCCCCCGATCGATAACTGACCAAGAGGTTGTGAATTCCGTCCGTGTTTTTAAACTCAACTCCCCTGTCGTAGATCTTAATTTTTTCGTCGGATGCCAGATCATCCCAGACCAGCATCTTTTTATCGCCGCTGATGATAGTCCTCCTGATCTTGACCGGGCTCAGCCAGTTACAATGGAAATGGGCGATAAACCCGTTATCGAAGTGGGCCGCGATAAAGGCGACATCTTCCGTTCCCTGCTTAAAATGTCCGGTGCCTAGGGCGGATACGGCAACCGGGTCTTTGTCGACTAAATAATGCATAAGGGAAAAATCGTGAGGCGCCAGGTCCCAAACGACGTTGACGTCATGCTGAAACAATCCTAGATTCACCCTCACCGAATCATAGAAGAAAAGAGAGCCTAATTCCTGAGAATCAATCACTTCTTTGATCTTTCTGACCGCCCCCGTGAACAAGAACGTATGATCGACCATGATGATGAGATTGTTTTTTTTGGC
>Ga0315284_10017443_pt1 | contig 10181 bp, 13 predicted proteins | sample YL17G09_16_MG_FD_203696 | JGI IMG/M metagenome (GOLD analysis project Ga0315284, IMG submission 203696) | Sediment microbial communities from Yellowstone Lake, YNP, Wyoming, USA - YL17G09_16 | ecosystem: Environmental > Aquatic > Freshwater > Lake > Sediment | place: USA: Wyoming | collected...
ATAAACTTGTTCATTTCCTGGCGTGTCGTGTCCGTAATCCAGGGTACCTCGAGTCCTTCCCGACCGCAGATGTCGGCCAGAGCCACTGAATTGCCTCCTCCTCCCCCCATCAGCAACGTGCGTTTGCTGGCAGCTGGTTTCAAGTACAAGAAAGCCATAGCAGTGTCTATTATTTCATCCAGCGATCCGACTGGCACGGCGCCGGTTTGAGCATAAAAAGCTTTCCAGATGCGCTCCTCTCCAGCGAGCGATCCGGTATGAGAGGATACGGCCTGCGCTCCCGAGGTTGTTAAGCCGCCTTTCCAGACCAGTACAGGCTTGTTGCGGTTAATGTGCTGTATTAGTCGAGTCACACGGTTGCCGTCTTTCATCCCTTCGAAATAACAGGCTATTATTTTGGTGTCTGGGTCTGTTTCCAGGTATTCCAGGAAATCATAAGCCTGTAGTCCTTTTGCATTTCCAAAACTAATTATCTTGCTGAAATATACTCCGAGCGATTGCCCCAGCTCGCTAATATATTCACCATGACCGCCGCTTTGAGACAAAAATGCCACTGAGCCAAGTCCTTTCGGTTCGGCTCCCCAGGCGCAGAGTTTGCTGGCTGATACCCAGATCCCCATACAGTTCGGACCGACCACCCTCAAGTCACTATTCTTGATGATCGCCGTAATTTCCTCGTCCAGTTTTTCCCCGTCTTCTTCTCCCGTTTCGCTAAAACCCGAGCTGAAGATATGGACATTCTTTACATTAGCAGTGACACAATCGCATAATATCTGTGGTACAGCGATCGCAGGAGTAGAGATGATGACGTGGTCTGGTATCTCGGGTATTGATTGAACATTTGGGTAGCATTTCAACCCTTCCACTTCGGTCGACTTTGGATTGACTGGATAAAGTCTGCCGGAATACCCTCTTTTTTTTAGCCTTTGCAGGAAACTAGTACCACCCCACCCGGCAGGATTCGCTGAAGCACCCACCACAGCTACCGATTTCGGGAAAAACAAGCTATCTAAAACTCTCGCCGAGGACATAATCACTCCTTGTCATGGAAAGTATTTTTTACCGCAGCTGGCGTATATCTGAGTAAGCTAAGATTGAGCTAATCTTTGATAAGATAAAGTCTATCACGTTTCACGATCGCTGTGCTATTTACGCGTCGACAAGGTTCACTGTAAGCCCAATACCTTTTTCTTTAGCATTAAGGTACAACATATGAGCAACCGCAATATCTTCGATGGCTACTCCTGTTGAATCAAAAATGGTGACTTCATTATCGTTAGCGCGACCCTTCTTTTGGTTAGTAATAAGTTCTCCTAGAGTTCCGTACACTTCATGTTGGCTGTAGAGTCCTTTTGAGATGGGTACATTGATTTCTCCAGCCTTGATTGATTGGCGAATATCATCAACAACAACACGCGCCATTTTTACGATAGTAGGATCGAGTTCTTCCTTTCCTTCGGCATCGGCGCCAACGGCATTGATGTGTGTTCCAGGTAAAATCCACTCCTGTTTAACTATCGGCTGCCGTGCCGGTGTTACCGTGCAGACGATATCAGACTGAACAGCGTCAATTAGAGAGCTCGCTGCCACTGGTTGACCCGGCAGAGATTTTATCAGATGTTCAGTCACTTTAGGAGAAATATCATAAGCTTTTATTTTTTGAAATGAGAAATATTCTAAGAGAGCAAGTATCTGTGTATAGGCTTGTCTTCCTGCCCCGACGACACCAAGCGTTTTCGAGTTTTTCCTGGCAAGAAATCGTGACGCAATAGCTGACGTCGCACCTGTCCGGAAGGCGGTGATATCGGTTGCATCCATAATTGCCAGGGGATAACCGGTGGCAGGATCGTTACAGATCAGTACAGCCATTACAGTCGGTAATCCTTTAGCAGGATTTCCTGGGTGCACATTAACCCACTTAATCCCGGCTGCCCCTGGAAGTGATGCTGGCATAGCGCGGAAATCGCCATCTTTAACCTGAAGATAAGCCTTGGGAGGCATAACTCCGCTTCCCTGAGTCCAATCCCTAAATCCCTGTTCAACTGCGCCAATGACGTCCTTCATGTTCAGCAATGTCAGCGTATCTCTCCGGGTTAAAATCAAAGTGGGCATACAGTACTCCTTCCGAATTTCTGCACGTGCATCCATACCAAATGTACAATGCATAACAATTTACGTCAAGAGATAGTCAATCAATGGATGATTGTTATGTAAATAGTTTTGAGCGTGGTTTTAAGGATTGTCTGTTTTATTTGGAAGGAAAGCCCTTTCCCCTTCTCTGCTGTAGCTTACATTTTTCATCGTATACTATCACTCTGCAGTCTGAACAATACTTGGGTACTCCGCATTTCCTTGTATAAAGCACTACCCCACACCTTTTACAAGAATACTTCCTGGAAGGTTTAATCGCTCTGTCTACCACAATTGCACTTAACTTAATTATGTTCGACATCGCTACTCCACCTCCTCTCCTCTTCTTATATATACGTAAATATCAGAAAACTATTACACCCTCTGCATTAATTTTTTTTTCTAATTACTAAACATCGACACTGTATTAAATCTGCTGTATCATCGTGATATACCTGTCCTGAAAAGATAACGAGAGGAGTGATGATGACAGACTATCCCGTAAAATTAGCTATCGATTACCCAGACCGTAAAGTCAACCGCCTGACAAGTTTTTTCCGGATTTTCACTATTATTCCCATCGGATTTGTCGCCGCGCTGTTAATACAAACCATTCCGCCTCTTGTGTTCAACAACACTTCCCGTTTCGAAACTAATAGTACGGACTGGAATAATTTTATTAACTGGATTAATTCCGGGGGCCTCGATTATCCGAGTCTGATAGCCATTACTGCTGCTTTGATTATCATCCTGGCACCCATCATTATCTTCGTTGGTGGATTTATTCTCAATTTATTCAATCCGATTGTCCTGATGATCACCTTCCAACACAAATATCCGAAATGGTGGTACGATTTTTACGTTGCTCTAATAAAATTCCTCTCCCGAGTACTTTCTTATGGAGCCTTATTGACCGATGTTTATCCTTCTACTGATGAAGAGCAAAATATTCATTTCGAAGTCCCATATCCAGATGCCAAGAAAGACCTCAGCCAGGGCTTGCCTTTAATAAAATGGTTCCTGGCAATACCGCATTACGTTGTGCTGTGTTTCATCGCGATTGCGGCGATTTTCTGCGATATTTACATCTGGTTTGCGATTCTGTTCACGGCACGCGTGCCTAAGGGCGCATTCAAGTTTATTGAAGGTTTCTTCAGGTGGGGTCTTCGAGTCGCCGGTTATGCAGTCTTCCAATTCACTGATAAGTATCCACCCTTTAGCCTTGATTAATATTATGTCTAGTATAGTCGTGCGGCAAGCGTCCCTGCTTGCTGCGGTACCAATTTAAAAGGAGACTGAAAATAACAAAAGTAGCTTTAGTCAGAACTAAGAATAGAAGTGAAGGTGTCAAACAGGCAATTAAGCTTCTTGAACTCAAATCTATTACCGGTAAAAATGTTGTCCTCAAACCTAACTTCAACTCAGCCGACCCGACTCCCGGTTCTACTCATATCGACACGCTGAAGGCAATAATAGAGTCGCTTCAACAAATGGGCGCGAAAAGTATTACCCTGGCAGAGCGAAGTGGTCCTGGCGACAGCTCTCGAACCGTCATGGAAAAGAAAGGTTCCTTTATGCTGGCGAAGGAACTCGGATTCAATATCGTCAACCTGGAAGAAATGAGTCCGGAAGGCTGGGTAAAATTTACTCCTCAAGACAGCCATTGGAAGAATGGTTTTCATGTGCCCAGAGTTTACAGGGAAGCCGAATCTGTTGTCGAAACCTGCTGCCTCAAGACACACGCATACGGCGGACATTTCACCATGTCATTGAAGCTCGCGGTGGGTATGTTGCCGAGGGTTGGTTATCCCTACATGGGTGAACTGCATTCGTCTCTCCATCAACGTAAGCTTATTGCGGAAATAAATACAGCTTTTTCTCCTGATTTGGTAGTTCTCGACGGCGTTCAAGCTTTCGTGAGCGGCGGACCGGCGCGCGGCACACTTGTGGATGCCGGCGTTATGCTGGCGGGAACCGACCGTATCGCTATCGACGCCGTTGGGGTCGCAATCCTTCGTCTACTTGGGACAACCCCCGAGGTAAGCCGTGGACACATTTTTGAACAGGAACAAATCGCCCGCGCGGCGGAGCTCGGACTCGGCGTGTCATCGGCAAATTTAATACAGATTGTTACCGGCGATTCTGAAAGCGAATCTTATGCCCAACAAGTCAGGAAAATCCTGGTTAAAGACTGATCTTTTTCCCAGCTAATACAAGAAATCTGCATAGTTGACTCCCCTATTTTGTCTCTTTTCACTATTTTCATTACTCTCAAAACAAACATTATGTAAATCTATCCTACTTAAAAGTTGATGACTCCTCCTGGAAAATCGAGTAGTTACCCTAATTGAATGATCGAAAATGTTCTGTTATACTCGCTGTAATGAAAACGATTTTCAATTGTAGGTACATATGAAATTAACAGCAAATAGAATCGCTGGCATTCTCAGACAACATGGAAACAAACTAACGCCTCAACGTCATCTAGTATTGAGAGTTATAGCAGCCAGCCATGACCATTCAACTCCGGAAGTAATCTACGAAAAATCGCGTTTAGAAGACCCGAGTATCGGTCGGGTTACCGTCTATCGCACACTAGATTTGCTAAGTAATCTTGACCTCGTGTGCAAGGTCCACACGAAGGATGGATGTCGAAGTTATATGATGAGGAGGCCTACAGAACACCATCACCATCTAATTTGTTCCGGATGCGGTAAGGTAGTGGATTTCACAAATTGCAGCCTTGTTGAAACAGAGAAGCTGTTGTCTGAAGAAAGTGGTTTTGCCATTAAAGGACATTTGCTCGAGTTTTACGGACTTTGCCATAGCTGCCTTGAGACTAAACCTGCTTAACGTCTCTTAACAAATCGGTGCAGTTAAACAAAGAAGGAAAAAGATAAACCAAACAGGAGCATTGTGGGAAAACAGAAATTCAAACTGCTGGCTTTGTTTTTTACCATCCTCGTTTTTCTGACGGTATCCTGTCAGCAGCCGCTAAAGAACGAGAAAAAAACCATCGTTGTTACATATTCTATTCTCGGTTCAGTGGTGAGAGAATTGGTGGGAAACCTGGCGAATGTTATTGTATCTGTCCCGAATGGACTGGACCCACACGAATGGGAGCCTTCAGCAAGAGATATTGCATCAATTTTCAGAGCCGACTACATAATTCAAAACGGGCTTAACCTTGAGGGCGGGATGGAGAAAACTCTGCAGGAAGCAAAAAATAAAGGCATAAAGTTCTTCACCGCTACCGATAATATTAAAGTCCGTTACGTTAGGCCCGGCGAAGGAGTATCTTCAGGCGACTTCGACCGTGCGGTCGGTGCTCCTGATCCCCATTTCTGGCTTGATCCAATATCGATGAGGAGCGTTGTTGCAGCACTTTCGACAGCTCTTAAGTCCGACCTTAACCTTGATGTTGCTGTACGGGCAGCGGACATCGAAAACCGATTGGATAAATTAAACTCTGAAGTTGTAAACATACTGGCACCAATACCGTTCGAAAACCGCAAGCTGGTGACGGGCCATGAATCTATGGGTTATTTCGCGGACCGCTATGATTTTAAACTCATCGGGGTTATTGTTCCCAGCCTGTCTTCTCTGGCTGAAGTATCGGCAGCGGACCTTGCCTCTCTCAAGAAAGCTATTTTAGATAATCATGTCAAGGTCATATTCACAGAGTTAGGCACATCACCGGTAGTGGCTGAGGCTATTGGTAGTGAAACTAAGGTCAAAGTTGTTGAACTTACTACGCATGCTTTGCCAGGTGACGGTTCGTACTTCACGCTCATGATTAATATCGCCAACGTGATTGTTAATACATTAGAATAGGGGTGCCATGGATTGGTTATTAACTCCATTCACTACTAATAGCTTCATGGTTCAGGCACTGGTTGCCGGGATTCTTGTATCTATTGCCTGCGCCATCGCAGGGACTTTTATTATCTTACGCGGACTCGCATTTATCGGTGATGCCCTTGCTCACGGCGTTTTGCCTGGCATTGCTATTGCAATTCTAGTCGGATTTCCAGGCATACTTGGCGCAGCAATAGGTGCAGCCTTCATGATTGGAGGCATTACTCTTATTACTCAAAGATCGCGGTTGTCTTCGGATACTGCAATCGGATTATTATTCGTTGGGATGCTGTCGCTTGGTGTGGTAATTGTATCGCGCTCCAGCTCATTTAGCGGCGACCTTACTCGAATACTTTTTGGCGAGATTCTGGGTATCAGTGTACAGTCTATTTTAATTCAACTCGCTGCTACAATAGTCATCATCGCGATAGCTTTTATTTGTTTGCGTCCATTTCTTATACTCAGCTTCGATCCTGAACAAGCAGAAGTCGCCGGATTTTCAGTCCGCCTTTATCACAACATTATGCTTTTTATGATAGCGATTACGGTCATTGTCTCATTTCAAACCGTCGGGACCTTACTCGTGTTCGGGCTGCTAATCGCGCCTGCCGGCGCCGGGGCATTATTAGCGAAACGAATACAAGTGATGATAGCCTGGGCAGTATTTTTCGGGATTCTATCCATGTATTCCGGTTTGTTGATCAGTTACCATTTCGACCTGGCTGCCGGATCTTCAATAATTCTGGTGGCAATATCTTTATTTTTCATAGTTTTTATTTTACAGAATTTCCGGCAGCACCGAACAAATCGGTCAGAGGAGGTAAGCGATGAATAGCCTTAATAATTCAACCGAACGTTCCACCCATCCTGCAGTTACGATCAAGAACACAGCCTACTTAAAAGCTGAGAACTTGAGTATCGGATATTCGCACCAATCTGTTATTTCTGATATAAATTTTGAGTTAAAAGCAGGCGAAGCGTTTGCTCTTATCGGTACGAATGGCTCCGGAAAGTCCACTCTTTTAAAGACAATTGTTGGATTATTGCCGGTTGTCGCAGGACACCTGTCGGTATTTGGTCAACCACCCGGGAATAATCACCGCCGTATTGCATACATGGGTCAATTCCACCATTCCGTATTTGTATTACCGATCAGGGCAATCGATGTGGTGCGCATGGGCAGGTTTCCATTATATGGGCTCTGGAAACAAATGGGCAAGCACGATGATGAGATTGTGATGTCAGCGATGCGTACGATGGGCATCGAAAAGCTGGCTGATTCACCTTTAAGATCTATGTCCGGCGGCCAGCAGCAGCGCACCTATCTCGCACAGGTACTAGCACACCAGGCAGACCTTCTTGTTTTAGACGAACCCACTTCTGGACTCGATGCCGGTGGGCGCGAGTTATATTTGCATGCGATTAATGACGAGCTATGCCGTGGTGCATCCATCATCATGGCTACTCACGATATACATGAGGAAGCGGCTCTCTGTCACCAGGTAATGCTGCTGGCTCGTAAAGTAGTTGCTTTAGGCGCGCCGAAGGATGTAATAACCCCCGATGCTTTATTAACAACTTTCGGCATTGTCGTTTCCGGAGAGCAAAAGCTACATGTGCTTGAATGCCTGCACGGGCACGATGACCAGGTACCTGTGTAACCCTTGCCATAATTCAGAACATTTGACGGCTTTTAGCCAACAGCAATCAGCATTCCGACTCCCCCTTTAAGGCAGGAAGTAAGAGAGTTTGACTGGCTATTTCCCCACCCTCTCCGCCATTTTCCTACCCAGCTTACGAGCCTCGTTGATCAGTTCCGTGTTGTTTTTGACGTCTCCCAATCCGCTGGCATAGCCGGTGACTTCCAGCCAGTTATCCGGATTGTTGCCGCCCTGCAATCTGAAGCAGCGTCTCAAGGCTCGGATGGTAATATCTTCTCCTGAGCCTCCCGCGACTACAATTAGACCCATGCAGCGCGACTTAATACGGATTCCATGTGTGTATAAAAAGTAGTTGCGATCAATAAACGTCTTCATCTGCGCTGACATATTGTAGTAATAGACAGGGGTAGCTAAAATAGTGCCGTCGGCAGTCCGGAACTTATCTAGAATCATGGGAATGTCGTCTTCGATCTTGCACTTATCGTAAGTGGAACACCTGTCATGTCCGCGGCATCCTTCGATTTTGAACTGGCAGAGCATGATTTTTTCGGTTTCACATCCGAGCGCCGACGCTCCTTCCAATGCTGCATCTACGAGGATACTGGTATTCCCCTTCGGTCTCGGGCTGCCAACAATCGCCACTATTTTCACTTATTCCCTCCAAGGTATTTCTTCTCCCTTCCGTAAAGAGCTTGTCCTGAGCTTGTCGAAAGAGAGATCTAAAGGGATTTTAAATCCCTTTTGCATCAGCCATTTATTATTTTTTCCAACACTTCCCAAAGCACCGTTGTGTCGTCGCATTGCATTTTTATCATTTTGTACCTTTCCGAATTCGCAAAAGCCTGTCTGATGTCAGTCCAAATGTAACTATTTTCTTTCCGTATCTTTTCTATCCCCCAGCCTCCGTATACCTTAAAAAATTCTAAAGCGGTTTCTATTGGAATCTGGACGGTTTCGACATAATCTGCAAATTCAGGGTCTCTGTTAGCAATACCAAACAGCATGTCTGCCTGCTTCATATCACCCAGGGATAGAAAAAACTCTGTGAAATCAAGTAGTTTATTGACTGCTGTCTCAAGTTGAGAAGAATGACTCATGATATCACTTTCCCAGGTACTGTAGCGCTAGCTTGATACGTTCTTCCAAACTCAACTTTTTGTCCGAAGGAATTATCGCAATAGCATGGGATGCTTCTGCCACGGAATAACCGAGCGACGTTAAAGCTGAAAGGACATCTGTATTTTCCTGTGCCATTCTTCCCGCTGTAGTAACAGTCACAAACGCACCTACTTTATCTTTCAATTCCAGGATAATTCGGTCGGCTGTTTTTTTCCCGATTCCAGAAATGGATGTGAGCATTTCAACGCTAGCAGAAGCAATTGCCAGCGAGAGCTGGTCGCTACTCATGGCTGAAAGCATGTTCAGTGCTGTTTTAGGTCCCAATCCTGATACAGTTAGAAAAATATCGAAGAGACGCAAGTCTTCAGGGGCGGCAAACCCATATAGCGTCATCTCGTCCTCCCGTACATGGAGGTGCGTGAATAATTTGATTTCATGTCCTGTAATCCCGCCCTCGCTCAACACGGAAGTTGGTACACTTACCTTGAACCCAACCCCGCCGACATTCACTACCATCCAGTCGGTCCCGATGGCATCAACAATTCCTTGAAGACTGGCTATCATACCGATCTCCTTTTCCTCTTCGGGGTTTGCTCCCCCAATAGACCACTGACGTGGACTTCACTTAAATGGCAGAGTGCTACCGCAAGAGCGTCGGCGGCGTCGCTTGGTTTTGGTATTTCGCTAAGTCCCAACTGCATCTTCACCATCTGCTGAATTTGTTCTTTGGAACTGGCCCCGTAACTCGCAACCCTTTGCTTTACCTGCGCGGGGGAGTATTCAAAGGTAGGTATCCCCCGGTTGGTAGCTGCCAGGAGAGCCACTGCTTGTGCCCGCCCGATCGCCAGCGCCGAGCTAACGTTCTGAGAGACGAATGGCGTTTCGACCGCTACTGCATCCGGTTTAAATTTTAATACGATCTTTTCCAGGCTTTTATACAAAATGCTGAGTCGTACTGCTGGCTTTTCTTTCGCTGGTGCTGTCAACACCCCGCAAGCGATCATTGTCTCATGACCGGCGTCGCTATCTATAACACCGTATCCCACTACGACCGTTCCGGGGTCGATACCCATAACTCTCATAAAGTGTTTCTATTATATGATAAGAGACCCCTGTTGGGGAATAATCAATTGCATGGTAGCAACAAAATAATCAAAAGCCAATAATCAATAATCAAGAATCAAAAGAATATAGAAAAAAGAAATAATCCCATTCCAGCCTTTTGGCCAGCCTATGGCAAATTCCGGCTGGAATCCAGTTATGATCGTATAGCGGACTTTTTCCTAAAGTGAATAACCCCCCAGCAAGCTGGGGGGCATCCTGCTAGATGGGAAACATATTTAGTTGATTGGAGTCGTCTTCATGGGCTTGGTATTCAATATATTTCCGAATTATATCAGCAGTTACTTTATC
>Ga0315284_10017444_pt1 | contig 10181 bp, 19 predicted proteins | sample YL17G09_16_MG_FD_203696 | JGI IMG/M metagenome (GOLD analysis project Ga0315284, IMG submission 203696) | Sediment microbial communities from Yellowstone Lake, YNP, Wyoming, USA - YL17G09_16 | ecosystem: Environmental > Aquatic > Freshwater > Lake > Sediment | place: USA: Wyoming | collected...
CCGCCGGTTCGCGGGCTCATGCTCGCTCCATCCATACTCGGCCGGTGCCCTGGCTTGTGCCGCCGAATAGCCGCGCGAAAACCGACCGCCGTAGGTCGAGCCCGCATTGGCATCGGTCTAGGATCCGGACGTGGACGCAGTTGTTGCCGCCTCGCTTGGTACAAACTAGGAGCCGGGTATGGCCGGCCCACCATTTGCTCGCCGCGTAGTTTCCCTTGAGCTCGCCGAAGGTCCCGACCGCGCCCTCATAGTAGGACGCCGTGGTGTACCGCTCGCCGGCCGGGTGCTTTCCTCGGCGCGTGATCCGGGTCAGGTTGGGCTCGGGCACTAGGCGGTCGGCTTGGATGCCGTCGCCCTCGGCCGGGCTGCAGGTGATCGGTGCCGCCTCGGTGCCCAGGCGCGTCGGGCATCGGGCATCGGTCTCGGCGCCGGCGGTGCTCGGCGCTACGATCGCCGCGGCCATGATCGCTACCGCGGCGGCGGCTCTACTTGCTCGGCTCATTCTTGCTCGGCTCATCTGTCGGCTCCTTCGCTCGCTCTTGCGCTTTGCGATCCGCCTCGAGGGCGGCCTCGCCTTGGCGGTGCCGTTCGGCTTGCCGTTCATGCGGCGCGTCGGTCTCGAGCTCTAGGTTCTCGAACAGCTCGTTGATCGATCGCCAATCCATCGGTGTGGTCTTATCCTACGGGCGCTATCGACTTGGTCGGTGTAGGCAGCTGCGGTGTGCCGGGCAGCGGGACCTGTTGGTAGGCGATCGTGCATCGGCATCCGGGGTGCGCGGGCGGTTCGTCCGATCCGTCTTGGAAGGTTTGGTCTAGGGGGATCCAGCCTTCGCCCTCATTCGGTAGGCAGTCGGCCTCATCAACTTTGTCATCGTCGACCGTCAACCATGCCTTTTGCATGGGTAGTCCCGCCTCGGCCAAGGTCGCCGCGACGATCGCGTTTCCTTTCTCGTAGGCGTAGGCGTTCTCGGTGACCGCGATAAGGTGCGCGCGGCTTTCGATATGCGCCAGCGGTGATCCCTCGGCGAATTCGGCAAAGCGCGCGGTGATCGCCGCGGCGGTCCGATCGTAGGACCAGCCTTCCTCGACGCCCTTGGTTACGACCGTGGCGATGTAGCGGCGCGTAGTGTCCTCGACGTCAGCGGCTACTTTCTCGGCGGCGTGTTCCTCGAGCCAGGCGACCGCGCGTGGGTTCTTTAGGTTGAAGCTCGAATCGGCGCCCAGGTTGGCGACCGCTCGCTCGCCGCCCTTTAGCATCGCCGCCTCATGCGCGCTTGTTACTGCTACCCGGAAGCCGGGCCGGCTTTCCTCGAAGGCTCCGCTTAGGTCCCTGTTCCAATCGTCGCCGTTGATGCTTTCCTTGGGCGGTGGTGGTGCCGGGAATTGTGCGCGCCGGCGCTCGAGGCGGGACAGGAAGGCCTCGCCTTGGCGGCGGAAGTAGGAAGCCATGCGGTCCTCGAGCTGCTTCTCGATCCGCGCTAGGTCATCGATCTTCTGGATCTTGGCGAGCCGCTTGTCGAGGGCCTCGAGCAATGCCCGGCCGGCCGGGTCGATCATCGTCAAGCGGGCGGCTCTTGCCGCGCGGCTAGGAGTTCGCGTAGTGAAACGCGAAGCTCGGCGATCGCCTCGCCGGCCGTGGTCGCCGTGGCCGCCGCTGTCGGTGGGAACAGCTCATCTAGGATCGTGTCGATATCTTCCTCGCCTAGCGCCTCGAGCAACATCCGGCTTATATCCTTACTCGGAATCGTGCCGGCCGTGGTCTTGCCGTCTAGCGTCGCCGCCGAAACGATGGCGCCTACCGCGGCTCCGCTATCGGTCTCGAGTATCGGCGGAAAGGTGACGTCGATCGTGGTGTCGGTTTCCTCGCCGGTCTCGGGGTCCGGGGTAAGCGTGATCTGGACCCGGCCGTCTACGACCTCGATCGTTCCCTGCAGCGGGCCGTTGGGCGCGGTTACGGATTGCTCGATTAGGAATTGCGTCATGTCGCGTAGGACCGAAGCCCATAGTTGCTGTCGATCCTCCATCGCCAGCTCGGTCGGTCGGTCGAGGGTCTTGGCCGTAGCGAGGGCGCCCTGTTGCGGATCGTTGGCGAGGATGTTGTCGGGTATGTCTAGGGCCGAGGCGACCATCGTGCGGAGTTGCCGGCCGTCGTCGGCGCTGATTTGCGCGCCGGTCTTGGGCATCGGTGCCATGTCGCCCTCGGCCGGCTGTACGAATACCGAGCCCGTAGTCGGCGCCGGGTTGGTCTCGCCCATTCCCGATTGGTCGCCGACCGTGGTCGCCATCCGTTGCTTGATCGCGGCGACCGATTGGCGGGAGCCCGCGGTGTATTTCCAGGCGTAGCGGCTGAGGCTCTTGCTTAGGCTCGCCCAATCTTCGAGGAAGCCCTTATACGCTCGGGCCCAATCGAGGGCGGCGTATACGTCGGGCAGCCCGCGCTTCATTCCGCCTAGCCCGCCGACCTTCACGTGATAGACCGGGATGTCGCCCTCGACCAGGATCGGGCCTAGGGCGGCCGGGTGCTTTCCGCCCTCGGGTCGGTGCCGCCAGTCGGGGTAGTAGGCGACGCGGTCCTCTACTGTCTCGCCGCCGGTCTCGGTGTCGAGCGCGATCGCTTGCCATTCGCGGCGGTAATACCAGGGCTCTTTGTCATCGTCGGGGTTGGTTACGATCGCGGTGATCTCGTCGGGCGTTATCGATCGGACCCGTACTGCGCCGGTGCTCGGGTTGGTGAAGAAGGTAAAGAAAATCTCGCCGTCGACCTGCAGGTCGGTTTCCTTGCCGGTCATGGATTGGTGGCTTGTCAGCTCGGCGCGGTTGGCCGGATCATCGAGCCATCGCTGGACGACGTCGTTTACGCTTTCCGCGCGCGCGGCGATCTGGACTCCTTGGCCGAATACGTAATGGGTCTGCACCGAAACGCCGCGGTGGATCAGCGGGTTCTTGAGGTACATCAGCCGGCTTAGGGCGACGATCTTGCGGCGTCCTTCGTTGCTGAAGTCGCGTTGGCCGTCGCGTCCGAGCCGGCTCCATCCCTCATCGTCGACCGCCAGCTCGAGCTCGGCTAGGCGTTCGCGTACAAGCTCGAGGCTTTCTTCGCGCTGTTCGACCATCGTGGTTAGGCGCTTGGTCTCGCGCTTAAGCTCGCGGCCTTCGCGTAGATCGGCGAGGATGCCCATCGTCGGGTTAGGCCTGGCCGTGCTTCAGCGCGATCTTCGATCCGGGCTTGTGATCTTTGCCGCAGGTCGGGCAGCCGGCGGCGGGCGCCTCGGTGTCCTCGCTTGCGATCGGCTCGGTGGCCGCCTCGGCGATCGGTTCGCGGATGTCGACCACGACCGGGCTGTCCTCGGTCGGCGATGCCGCGGTGAAAAGTTCAAGGACCGCGACGTCGTTATCTACCCGGAGCCGGCTGTTGATCCAGTCGTGCGCCTTGGGCGCCTTGGTTGTTTCCTCGCCGTTGATCAGGATGCGAAGCTCGGCCATGTCGGATCCTCCTTGGGATCTCTCGGAATTGTTCGCTCAAGTCTAACGCTAGGTTACGACCTCGCCGGTATTCTCGAGGTAGGGGCTCGGGGTTTATCCCTGGACCGCGGCGTCGCCGTCCGGTCCTAGCGGTGCCGGCCGATACCGAGTTGGCTTCTCGGGTTGATCACGACGCCGGCGGTGCCCGGCGATCCGCGCCCTGTTAGGGGCGGCGCAGCCCTCGGTCGAGCGCTCGCCCGCCGGCCGAGGGCGGCCCGCTATCCGCCTCGGCGATTAGGTGTGCGATCGTGCGGCGCAGTTGGCGTACCGCGGCGAGGTCGCCCGCGAGCGCGCGGTCGGCGCCGGCGTCATACCGATCGGCCTGTTCCTCGCTTGAAGCCTCGGCGTCGACCTCGGCCCATATCTTGCCGGCGTATGTCATCGGCCGAGTATCTTGTGGGCCCGGCGCTCGGCTTGCCGGCGTAGTTGGCGGCTAGGCATCGCGGCGTGGAGCTCGGTGGCTTGCCGGCGTAGCCGCTCGAGGCGGCGGCGCTTGATCGCTAGGCGGGCGGCTCTGATCGGGTGGCGCATCGTCGGTCCTTAGTAGTCGGAAATATGGACCCGGTCCTCATACTCGACGAGGTAGGTCTCGGGCTCGGGCTGAAGCATCAGCCAGGTGATCGCCCAAACTAGGGCGTCGACCCGATCGTCGTGCTCGGCGCCGCCCTCGGGCAGGAACGATACCTGCTGCGCCTCGAGCTCGGGGAAGTTGCCGACGTGGTGGATCCGCCCTTGCTCGTATAGCGCGGCGACCGGCTCGGCCCGGACCCGCTTTCCGCGGCTGGCGTGGACCGTGGTGTAGGGCGCGCTCGGATCTACCGTGCGGATTAGGTGCTCGACCATGTCGCCGCCGTTGTTGGTCTCGGCAACTATCCGGTCGCCCTGGAAGTCGCGGTGCGCCTGTACCGCTCGGCGGGCCCATCCGTCCGGGCTCATCTTGCAGGTCCGATCGGCTAGGACGTAGCCATGCCCGTCGACGCCTATGCCGGCGACAATGATCCCGGTATCGTCGCTTGAATCGTTGGCTGTTACCGCGGGGTCGATCGCGGTGGCGACCCGGTATAGGTCGGGCGCCTTGTCTACCCGATGAAGGTCGAGGTTGGCGCCGGTCCATAGGGCGCCGGGTACGTCTAGCAATATCTCGCCGAGCAGCTCTTGCCGCCCGATCCGGGTCCCGCCGTACCGCTCGAATAGCCGCGCGCGAACGGCCGGCGCCAGGTGCGGGTTGTCATCGGTGGTCGCCGTGGTTACGACGACCGTCGGGTCCTTGGTCAGTTCGATCAGGCGCTTGCGCGGCTTGGGCGTGGTCGACGCTACCGCGTGGGGGCGGGTGCCTAGGCGTAGCCCGAATTCCATGTGTTCGAATGCCTGTTCGAGGTAGCGCCAAGCTGCTAGTTCCTCGAGCCAGGCGAGGTGCCTGTTACCGCCGGCCCGTAGGCGCTCGACGTCCTCGGGCGTATGCGCTCCGAAAAGCTTACCCTCGGATCCGTTCGGCCAGCGGACGTAGGTCCCGCCGCCGGCGGTTCTCATTACGATCTCCGGGTTGTGCGCGCGTAGTCCGCTCGGCCCGTTTACGCAGGACTCGACCGCGTCGCCTAGGGTCGGCGCGATGATCGCTAGGCGGTGGCCGGGGTGCGCGGTCATGTAGGTGTCGACGTAGTGGGCGGCCGCGTCGGTCTTGCCGGCGCCTCGCCCTGCTAGTAGAAGCCAAAGCCGCCAGTCGCCCTCGGGCGGTACTTGGTGCGGGCGCGGTTTCCAGGGTTGGTATCGGGCGAGGTCCTCGGCCAAGGCGCGGAGCGTGTCGCCGTCGAGCTTGGCGGCGCCGATCATTGGTCCGGGTCGATCTCCGGGGGCGGGCCGTCGGGCTCCCATATAGCGCCGGTGCTCTGGACCGTGGCGCGCCGGCGGTAGCCGAATCGGATCATCGCCCGGCCATCGCCTACCGATCGGAGCTCGATCGTGTCGGCCTCGGCGATCCGCTCGGCGGTGTCGGCTATCTCATCGCGGGCCCGTTCGTCCTCGGTCCGATCGTCGCCAAGCGCGCGGATCAGCGCGAAGTGATGCTCATCGAGTTGGGGCACGAAGGCCTCGGCCCGCTGTTCGACCTCGAGGTAGTGATCGCGGCGCGCGGCGTCTAGGTCTCGGCGGCCGGCGTGGTAGAGCGATCGGAATCCGCAGATGCAAAGGATGCGGGCTACGTCGGGCCCGCTTACCTGTTCGACGCATCCATGCTCGATCATCGCTTGCCTATCCTTCGCTCGGGTCCTTCGATGCTACAGCGCCGGCGGCCCTAGGTCGAGGAAGCCGGCCGGCGGCTACCGCTCGGCGGGCCAGCTCGATCTCTTTGTCGGCGTAGGCCTCGGGGTCCTCGGGTCCGGGGTAGCCGGCGGCGAGGTCCTCTATGATCCGCTCGACCGCGGCTAGTCCCGTCCGGCAAACTGTCACCATCCATTCGCCCTCGGTGCGCGGTAGGTCCTCGGGCGCCGGCGCCTCGCCGATCCGAAACGGGACCAGGGTGCCGCGTAGTCGCCGCGGGTATCCGACCTCGGGCGGGCATACCGCGTGGACCTCGCAGCGTTGGCCGGTCTCTCGCTCGGTGCGCTTGGAGACGTAGGCGGCCTCGGTCATCGCCGGCCTACGATCTCGAGGCGTCCGGTAGGGGCCGCGGCTTCTAGGCTTGCCAGCTCGATCGGGTTCAGGGGCTGATCGCCGGTTGCCTCTTGGATCCCGTCGGCCTCGACGATCCGGATTACGAGCCGCGTATATCCTCGGCGGCGCGGTGCTCGCCGGTTGTAGTCGATCTCGAAAACCTCGCCGTCGAAGAGGGTTAGGATCGCGGTCCGCCTGGGCCGTCGCCAGCTCATGCTCCGTCGGCCTCGGCCAGGTGGAGCCGGCGGTCGAGCTCATCGCGTACTTCCCGCATAGCATCGGCGCGCTCGGTGTCGGTCATGGTGTCGACTCTGATCGGTCCGCCCTCGGCGCCGGTGATCTCTCGGCGGTCGCGTCGACCCCAGCGATCGGGGAAGCGCCGCTCTAGGTAGGTCATCGCCGCTTGCCAATTCGTCGGCATCGCATTCTGGACCATTAGGACCGCGCGGTTCTCTGCCTCGGCCTCGCCCTTTTTTGTGGCCTCTAGGAAATCCAGAAATAGCGCCTCGGTCGGTCGGGCTTTCTCGCCTCGGTCTTGGCGGTCGAGCTCGGTTTGTCCGCGCGCGCGCCATGCATGGTAGGACGCCTCGCTGATCCCGGCGACCTTGCAGGCGATTTGCGCGTAGTTGCCAAGTTTGAGCGCCTGGTAGACCGCGTCGGTGGTGTCGGCCGTCAGCTTGCTCGGTCTCCCTCGGCCTCGGCGGGCGGCGGGCACTACCTTCGGCCGTGCTGCAGGCTTGCGCCCTCGCTTGGGCGGGTCGGGTACGACCTCGAGCTTGGGCTTGGCGGGCTTGCTCATACCGCGGCGCTCCCGCCGGCCATCAGGTCGCGCCAAAGGTCGGCGATCGGGATGGTGTTCTTGTTCTTGGGCCGTCGCCGATCGTGTGCCATTGGCCGCGGCGCCGGCGTGGTGGTGTGCCTCTTACATCGGCCGTCGGAGTAGGGGCCCGGCGGCGTATGGCACCAGGGGCCGTAGCAGCCTCGGGTCTCCGGGCTCGCCGGTAGGAGCGCGCCGCAAATCGGGAAGGTCGGGTAATGAACGTCGGCTCGGTCGATTTGGTGTTGGTACATCTCGGTCTTGGTTGTTCCCAGGCTCTGGACCTCGCCGCACTCGCAGGTGTAGGTGTCGGCGCTGTCGGTCATGGCGCCGGCTCCTTGATCGCCTCGAGGCCGGTGTAATCTTCCCAGCGCTTTACTACGACGTCGGTGTATCCGGGGTCGAGCTCCATCGTTAGGCAGCGCCGGCCTGTTGCCTCGGCCGCGATTAGCGTGGACCCGGATCCGGCGAAGGGGTCGATTACTGTGTCGCCTCGGGCGGTCGATAGGTTGATCGCGCGGCGCATCATCTCGACCGGCTTCATCGTCGGGTGTTCCTTGCTTGCGTCGGGGCGCGCGATCTCCCACACGGTATCTTCGCGCCGGTCGCCAAACCAGCGATGTCCGCCTCGGGCGGTAGTCCAGCCGTAGGCAATGATCCCGTAGTGGATCATTTCGTGTCGGTAGTGGAAGTCGCCGCGCCCCATTACGAACGCATTTTTGATCCAGACGAGGGTCTGCTTGGCGATCCCTAGGTCTCGGAAGGCGCGCGTAAATTCGAGCAGCTGATCGCCGCTCGGGCTGCAGGTGTATATGGCGCCGCCGGGCTTGGTCGCGTTCTTTGCCATGCCGAGGCTCGCCATAAGGAACACGTAGAGCGCCTCGCCCTCGAGCTCATCGTTGCCGCCTACCGTTAGGCCGTCGGTCCGCCGGTATCGCATCGCCGCCTCTTTGGGGGCGAGGTTGGTTTGGTAGGCGACGCCGTAGGGCGGGTCGGTGAATACCATATCCACGGTTTCGCCCTGGACTAGCCGCTCAAAGTCTGCCGGGTCGGTGGCGTCGCCGCAAAGCAGCCGGTGCTCGCCCAGGTGGTACAAGTCGCCGCGCTTGCTCTTGGGCTTGGGGCGCATCGGCGGGACCGCATCATCGTCGGGCAGCGTCCGCTTGGGCCGGCCGGCTTGCGCTACTAGGCGCTCGATCTCATCGTCCTCGAATCCGGTCAGCGCTAGGTTGCCGGCCTCGAGGTCGGCGATCATCTCGGCGAGCTTTTCCTCATGCCAATCGCCGCTTACCCTGTTGAGCGCTAGGTTTAGGACCCGCTCTTGGTCCTTGGATAAATCCAGGCGGACCGCCGGCATCGTGTCCCAGCCGAGCTCCTTGGCCGCGGCGTAGCGTTGGTGGCCGCCGATTATCGTGCCGTCGGCGTTGATCACGATCGGGTCGACCGCGCCGAATTCCTCGAGGCTCCGGGTTAAGGCGACCATCTGTCGGCGCGTGATCCGCCGCGGGTTGTAGTCCGCCGGGCTCATCTCGGTCAGCGGTACTTGCTCGACCTCGAGGTCTACTGGTGCGCGGGCGGTCTTTCGCTTGGTAGCCATGCCGCTAGTTTGCGCTCTTGGTACGACCGGGGCTACTACCCTCGAGCGCGTCGGCGATCCGGCAGCGATCGGTGTGGCCGGTGTATCGGGTGCCGGCGCAAATTAGGCACAGGCCTTCGATCCACTCGAAGCGCGCGAGTAGGGTCTCGAGCTCGGCGATCCGCATCTCGCTCTGGACCGCGGTTAGCGTCGGCCAGGTGCCGGGCTCTCGCTGAAGGTGCCGCTGGATCGCGCTCGCCCCATAGGCCTCGGGGTCGCGCTCGAGTTGGTCGGCTAGTAGCGCCTCGGCTCGATCGAGCTTGGCCTCGAGGCCGGCGATCGCGGCTAGGCGCTCATCGGCCTCGGTCATACCGCGGCGCGCTCCTGTTCCGGCTCGGTGGTGCGCCCGGTCGAGGCCGCCCACTCTTGGATGGTTGATCGCTCCCAGGCCGGCAGCCCGTTTACCGTGTAGTCGGGGTCGGGTAGCAGCGCCCGGAATTGCCATTGGTGTACCGTGCGGGGCTTTACGTCGAGCTCGAGCGCGATCTCGGCGACGCCGATCGGGTCGCCCTTGGGCCGGCGGCGGCTCATCGCGCGCTCCGGGTTAGGGTCTCGGCGCGGTAGAGGCTGAAGGTCGCGGTGGCGTACCAGGCCAAGGCCGCCGCTAGGTGTCGCCCTGGAAGGCCGGCGATTAGGACCGCGCCGATCATCGTGCCGATTCCGATCGTGGTTAGAAGTCGGGCCCTTCGTCTATCGCTCATGCTCGCTCCTTCGCTCCGGGCCGGCTGTTGCCGGCGTCGGGTCCTATTGTAGCAGGGCCGGCTACGGTTGCAAGGTCGGGCCGAGCCCGGATTGCTCCGGGCCCGGTCGAGGCCCCATCCTCTTGGGTGCTTTCCCGGCATCTCGAAATGTCGCGGGAAGGCTCCAAGCCTTTAGGCGTAGCCGCGGTCGCGGGCCGGGGGGAAGTCGACCTACCCATCCGGCCCGCGATCGGGCTTGGCCTCGACCTCGGGGCTGGGGCCTTGGGGATCGGAGCGAGCCGGATCCCGTCGGCGTCCTCGAGGTCGAAGGTTGTCATGATTCTACCGCGGCGATACCCGCTAGGACATCGGCTCTGCTCGGGTACTCGGTGCCGCGCGCTTTCGCCCTGATCGCGGCGCGCGCCTCGGCGCCGATCGTGGTCTCGAGCCATTCCTCGGCGGCGGTCCGCTCGCTGTCGAGCCAGGTATGGCAAGGCAGGCAAAGGCAAAGGGCCGCGGCCGGGTCCCATCGGGTCGGGTAGTAACGCCGGCGCTCTAGGTGGGCGCAGGTTAGGGTCTCGGTCGACCCGCATCGCTCGCAAAATCCGCGGGCGTTGATCGCGGCGCTAAACCTCGCATCGGCTTTCCGGCGCCAGCTTTCCGGGTACATCATCGGCGGGCCTCGGCGAAACGTGGCGGGTAGATATGCCCTCGCCCCATCGCCTGTTTCGTCGGCGCAGCGATTTCCTTTTGGCCGCGGTAGTTCTGCCGGATCCTCGCATTGTGTTCGCGGCGTACCGCGTCGCGCTCGGCGTCGCTTATCGTGCGGGCCTCGGTCTCATAGTCGGTGAACGTCGCCGGTGCTCGCCGGTGCTCG
>Ga0315284_10017446_pt1 | contig 10181 bp, 9 predicted proteins | sample YL17G09_16_MG_FD_203696 | JGI IMG/M metagenome (GOLD analysis project Ga0315284, IMG submission 203696) | Sediment microbial communities from Yellowstone Lake, YNP, Wyoming, USA - YL17G09_16 | ecosystem: Environmental > Aquatic > Freshwater > Lake > Sediment | place: USA: Wyoming | collected...
TTATCTTCCTCTATGGCCTCGATAACAGCCACGCCTGCTGCGCACGCAAGGGCATTACCGCCAAACGTTGAAGCATGTTTACCCGGCACCAGTGACGCTGCTATTTCAGCCTTTGCCATCATAGCGCCTATTGCCACACCACCGCCGAGTGCTTTTGCCATCGTTATAATGTCCGGCTACACATCAAAATGCTGATATCCGAACCACTTGCCTGTCCTTCCCATGCCTGTTTGCACTTCGTCAAGAATCATCACAGCTCCGTTTTTATCACAGAGACGCCGAATCGCCTCAAGATACTCAGCTGAGGCAACGTTTATCCCGCCCTCACCCTGAATAGGCTCGATCATTACCGCCGCAACCTCATCGCTAAACGCCGATTCGAGCGATTTAATATCATTGTAAGGCACATAGACAAAACCAGGCAGCAACGGCAGAAAACCTTCATGATATTTAGGCTGAGCCGTCGCTGAAACGGTAGCAAAAGTTCGGCCATGAAAACTGCCCTCGGCGGTAATGAATTTATATTTCTCCCGTGACGTGTAAAGCCTGGCCAGTTTCAACGCAGCCTCATTAGCTTCAGCGCCGCTGTTACAAAAGAAGCACTTGCCGCCAAAGGCCCGCTCACTCAATAGTTTAGCTAACCTGCCCTGCGGTTCGGAATAGAAAGTGTTGTCGATATGCAAAAGCTCCCCTGCCTGCCGGCGTATCGCTGCTACGACCTTGGGATGGCAATGGCCTATGCCGCTTACCGCCCAGCCGGGAAACATATCCAGTATCTTATTGCCGTCGGCGTCAAATAAATAACTACCCTCGCCCTTAACGATAACACGGGGCAGTCTGCGATAATTGGCGATAACGTATTTATCAAATAAATCCATTATTTCCTGTGTATTCATATTTGAAAAATCCTTTACTGTGCAGGCAGAATAAGAACTATCGGCTCTTCTCTTTTGGGGTGACGGTTTTTTTGACGATTTGTGTGCCGATACCTTTTTCGGTATAGATTTCAAGCAAAAGCGAGTGCTCGATTCTGCCGTCAATAATATGGGCCTTTTTTACACCACCATCTAACGCGGTCATACACGCTGCGACCTTCGGCAACATCGCGCCGGTAATTACAGACGATTCAATCATCTCTTTAATTTGTACTTCGTCAGCGCTCGAAACCCAGCTGTCCGGGTCATTGATGTCCATGCGTATTCCATGCGTATCGCTTACAAGAACAAATTTCTCAGCAGCTACCGCCGCTGCTACTTTACCGGCAGCGCTATCGGCATTCACATTAAGCTTGCCGCCGGCTCTATCCTTCGCTACCGTCGCAATAACCGGTATAGTCCCAGCTGCGCAAAGCGTTTTTAATAATTCACCATTTACCTCGGTGACTTCCCCGACCAGTCCAAGATCAATTTTTCGCCCGTCTTCGCCGAGCATCCGCAGCGTTTCGCCGATCAACACGTCACTGCTGAGCGAATGCAACCCCATCGACCGGCAGTTCAGCTCGGTTAGCATTTGACAGATGGGAGTATTAACTTTGTAAACCAGTGTATGCTCCACTATCCTCAGGGTTCGCTCATCGGTATAACGCCTGCCCTGCACCCAGACCGGCTCAAGACCCGCTTCATTCATCGCCTTTGTAATAGCCTTGCCCCCGCCATGGACGATAACGGGCTGAATACCAACGGTATGCATAAAGGCGATATCGGTAAGCAGTTTCCTCTGTAGGCAGGCTTCATCAAGAACGCTGCCCCCAAGTTTTACAACCACTATCTGGTTGCGGAACTGCCGAATATATTCCATCGCCTCAATGAGCGCCCCAGCTTTTGCAATCGCCTTTTCCATGCACCATAGTTCCCGATAAACACCATTTGACCAAACCAGAAAGTTTATTATTGGTATGTCAATCCGTCAAGGCAAATTTACTGATTAACTCCTGCAAGGGTGCAATTCACGACGATTTCCATCCTTCGGCGCTTTAACTGCCCATTTCTTTCAAGCCGGCTGAAACAATTTCCTGCAATTTCTGTGCATCCTTGACAATTTTCCGTCCTTTTAGTACTATCCTGCCTTTTGCGGCCCTTGAAAATCGCCATAAGTGAATTTAAATCTTAAAGTAAGCACAAAAAATTAAGGATTCATGAAAACTGAAATGGAAGTTAAGCCGTTCAAGGCATTTAGATTTAATGAGAAAAAGGTTGGCAATGTTGGCAACTGCATCGCCCCCCCGTACGATGTTATAAGCTCCGCGCAGCAACAGATGCTCTATGAAAAAAGTAAGTATAACATTGTGCGGATAACCAGGGGAAAGGAAAACGCCTCCGACAATGACAGCAGCAATCAATATACCAGGGCTGCCGACTGCTTTAACACATGGATAAAAGAAGGCGTCTTAAAGAAGGACTCAGCTGAATCTATATATGCTTACGTCCAGGATTTCCGGATGGGTAATACGCAATTTCAACGTAGCGGCTTCATTGCCCTGGCTAAACTCGAAGAGTTCGGCAAAATTGTCAGACCTCACGAACAGACGCTGAACAAACCCAAGATTGACCGGCTTAATCTTCAAAGAGCTACTGCCGCACAGTTCGGCCTGATTTTTATGCTCTACGAGGATCAGCAGAAAATCGCAGACACAATTATTGAAAACACAGCCGGGCAAAAACCTCTTATAGATTTTATTGACGAACAAGATGTCCGGCATCGGCTGTTTGCTATAACCGCGAAAGACAATATTGATGCGATTACAAAAATGATGCTCGACAAAAGTTGTATCATAGCTGACGGCCATCATCGTTACGAAACCGCTTTAAACTACTCCAGGGAAACCGCTAACCCGAAGGCTCGCTATCAGATGGTCGCTTTTGTTAACACATGCAACGAAGGGCTTATTGTTTTAGCTACCCACCGGCTTGTCGATAATCTCAAAAACTTCAATTTTGAAAATTTAATCGCAAACCTTAAAGACAGGTTTGAGATTACAGGTTACAGGTTTGATTTGCCGGAAAACAGGGCTGTCGCAAAACAAGAGATGCTGAAAAAAATGAAAGCGGAATTAAACAATAACAGAAATGCATTTGGAATTTACGGCGGCAACCATGCTTTTTATGTGGCGGTTTTAAAAGACAAACGGGTCATGGATTCGCTTGCTCCGGAGAAAAGTCTTGCATGGAGGTCGCTCGATGTCGCTGTTCTGCATAAGCTGATTCTGGAACAATTATTGGATATCGGCGAAAAACAACTTGCAAATAATAGCAACCTGGAATATGTAAAGGATACCGCCAATGCGATTGATGAATCAATTGCCAAAGTGGATAGCGGCGAAAAACAGGTGGCGTTCTTTATGAACCCGCCGAAAACGGAGCAGATACAAAGGGTTGCTGATGAGGGCGAAAAAATGCCTCAAAAATCAACTTATTTTTATCCCAAAATGTATACAGGTCTGACCATTGAAAAATTATAATTTTTTATTGGAGTAGGTGACATGGTAGATTGGAAAAACCCCCCAAGATTATTTATCCCGGGACCCGTAAAGGTCAGTGATGATGTTCTGCAGCAGCTTGCTCGTCCAACCCTCGGACATCGCGGCAAAGAGTATTCGCAATTGCAGGGTGAAACAGTCAGCATGCTCAAAAAAATTCTTTTTACAGACCAGAGTGTTTTCTTGTCTACCTCCTCAGCCTCAGGAATCTGGGAAGCCGCCATTCGAAATTGTGTGGCACTGGACGAACCGGTTCTCTGTACGATGTGCGGGGCATTTAGTGATAAATGGACCGAAGTAGTCAGAAGCTGTGGCCGAAAAGCCGACGAACTGAAAGTTGATTGGGGCAAACCTGTCACACCCGAAATGATCGACGAAAAACTTTCTACCGGCAGGTATACTGCGATAACCCTGGTTTATAGCGAGACGAGCACGGGGCTTATAAATCCGGTCTATGAAATCAGCAGGATGCTGAAGAAAAAACATCCCGAGGTGCTGGTCTTTGTAGATGCCGTCAGCGCAATGGTTGGTATGCCTTTGCACTTCGATGACCTTGGCTGGGATGTGGTGTTGGCTTCCGTTCAGAAGGCTTTTGGCATTCCGCCGGGATTGGCGGTAGCTGCCGTAAGCAGCAGGGCGATGGAAAAGAGTAAAATTGTGCCGGACAGGGGCTATTACTTCGACTTCCAGGCATTTGCAAAAGCCGCCGAAAAGAACCAGACACCTGCCACTCCAAGCATTCCTCACATCATGGCCCTGCACTACCAATGCAGTAAGTTCCTTGCTGAGGGTATGGAGAATGTCTGGAAAAGACACAAAAAGATGGCTGAATTTGTGAGAAGCTGGGCCAAGGAAAAATTTGACCTCTTCTGCGAGGAAAAATACGCATCCGATACGCTTACTACGGTGAAGAATACTCGCGGCATCAATGTCTCAGCCACAATCAATGCTATCCAGGAAAAACACAATACCGTCTTCGGAAATGGCTACGGCAAGCTGAAAGAGCAAACCTTCCGGATCGCTCATATGGGTGATATTACCATCAGTGAACTGGAAGAACTTATTGGCTGGATTGACGAGGAAATCGGCTAAAATCAGACATTGAAACTTACGCAGTAGCAAACTTTCTATTGATCATTGCAAGTGTACCTTGCGCTTTTACGCGGCTACGCTATATATTATATTGCAGTAATAGTTATGGATGAAAAAACATGTAAATGGATTGCCACCGCTGTAATAATATTTGCTAATATTCTTGTATGGCTGTTGCCAAGCGATGTCAGCTATCTTCTCGCCCAGCAAAGAGATATACTGCTCGGACGATATTCCCTCGAACACGTTTCACTGGGCCTGTTCCTGTTGCCCGCAAGTATTCTTGCCCTGTATGTTAACTGGTCAAATAAGCAAAATGAAAAAAAACGCTGGTTTGCGGTTATTGCCCTGACAATAGCCATGTTCCTTTCAATACTGATGGTGGACATTTTCCTGCGAATTCTCGGCCCAAAACAATACATCGGCAATAGCACCCTATACCACCGTACCCCCGACACAATGTCTCACGGCATCATAAGGGACACACCAGAAACATCCTCTGGCTATCCGACAGTCGCACCGGGCTACCCCGATATTGAATACACACTTACTATCGATAAACGCGGCTTTCGCAATAAAACCGACCTCGATAAGTATGATGTAGTAGTCCTCGGGGACTCTTTTGCCGAGGGCTCCCGTGTCTCCGATGAACACGCATGGCCTGTTATGCTTGCCCCAAAAACCGGTTACACCGTTTATAACCTTGCAATGTCAGGCGGCTATCCCGGCAGCTACCTTCAAACTTTCAGGACATTCGGCCCGGGGTTATCTCCGAAGATTGTTATTTGTCTGCTCTATGAAGGAAATGATTTCCGCGATTCCAACTTTCGCCCAAAAACCGGCTTGGCGGAGATTATAAACTCCTGTATCAAAACATCACACGTCCGCAGAGCATGTAAAAATATGCTTGTTCGGTATCTGTCCCCGATAAACAGCAGCCACTTAAAATCAAGAATCGCCAATCCCGCAAGCACCGATGACTGCAAGAAATCGCCCGAAATCTCTGCCGCTGCAAACAGCCCGCTTTCTTTCCTGCCTGTGGCTGTCCCTGACGGCAATGATGTTAGATATTACACCTTCAAGGTGAAAAAATTGCTGGCTCATTTTGAAACGCAGGAGCAATTCCTGAGCTCGTATGGCTGCAAAAAAACCTTTGAAGCCATCGGTGAGCTGAAAAAGTTCTGCAGTCAAAAAGATATTCGCCTTGTAATTGCTTATGCCCCGGATGAACCGCATATCCTTTTGCCGTTGATAAAACATAAAATTACACCGCAGCAGCTTTATAACTTTATGTCGATAAAAGCAAAGAACCTCCCTGCACCTGAAAATCTGATGGACTTAACCCTGAGCCGGCTGAGTATTCAGGAATCTGAAACAGAAAAATTCTGCCGTCAGCAGTCAATCGAATTTGTAAGTCTGACCGAAGCTTTGCGCCAAAACGTAGCTGCAGGCAGACAGGCATATTTTACTTATGACCAGCACTGGACACCCATCGGCCACCAGGTCGTCGCAGACGTCCTATCCAATTACCTCAAAACCAACTCCGCCGACTCTCGTTGATTATTTATCTTGTGAAACTCCACGGCATCGTGAAGCAGTCTAAAAAATCCCCATCCATAATTTGTGCCCTTCCTGGCAAAATAGTAATTTTTGATATTTTCTCTGCCTATAAGGAGGGCTTTTTTCTACCTGCTTTTATGGCATATACCCCAATTATAAGTCCGGGGCAAAATGTTCTTGGCTAATCGATGATTTTTGTGTAAAATACATGTTTAATGCGTTTCGGTGCATTTTATAGAAATAAACAAGTAATCTTTAGGACGAAGGGTATATCGATGAAAAGCTTTGTTTATGGGGTTTTAACACTTCTTTTGGTAATAACGTCTCTTTGCCTGTCTGCGCCCGAACCGGCTGTTGTCCAGGGTGTGGATAACTGGACAGTAGACGTCACATTTGAACAGCCGCAGCAAATCGAGGTTAAAGTAAACGGTGAGGATAAGCCAAGGCGATTTTTCTACGTTATATTGACTCTTACCAATAATACAAAACAGGAGATTGCTTTCTATCCCAAGTGTGATTTGATGACGGATACCTTTCAGGTAATACCGGCAGGTACGGATGTGCCGATCGGGGTTTTCGAGGATTTAAAACAGCGTAATCAGAACAAGTATCCGCTGCTGGAATCGTGCGAACAGACGGATAGTCGAATCCTTCAGGGCAGTGACAACGCGAAGGATATTGCTATTATATGGCCTGATTTTGACGCTGAAGCCAAGGGTTTCAAGCTCTTTATAGCAGGTTTGAGCAATGAGTCTGTTGCGGTAGACCATCCGACAGAAAAAGCCCAGGATGGCAAGCCGAAAAAGATTTTTCTCAGAAAAACTTTGGAGCTGGAGTATGCTATTTTAGGCGATTCAGCTTTCAGGTCTGATGCGAAATTGGTCAGTAAAGGCCAGCGCTGGGTTATGCGGTAAAAGGGCAAAAATCCGGCGGTTTTTACAGACGGCGGATTATAACCCAGATAAGGCCCTAAATGGGCGATAATATCCATAAGTTCTTTTTGGGCAGAGAGTTAGCTGCTTTTTTGTGTCATTTCGGATGTGTTCACTTTTTGCAATATTTTTGCAATTAATTGCATTTTTTGACAAATCTTTGAAAAAAATAAACGCTTTTTTAGCCAAAATTTGCATTCCAGATCGGCCTTTTTATCCAGCCTGATGGTTCTTTTTAACAAACTTTTGCCATTGTCATGACTGCAGTTTTGACCAGATACAAATTCAAATTTGATTTGACGATAATAGTCGGAGGTAGTTATTTTATATTTACTACCATCCCGGGTTGCGGTACTTCGACCATTCGGCAGTGCTAAGTAATAAGCTGGGGATGGGGCGAACCGAAGGGCAGAAAAAACTTAGAAAGAAAATTATATGGAGAATATAATATGAAAGTAGTAGAAATTAAAAAAAAGGCAAAAAAGCTTGGCGTAAATTGCGGGAAAATGAAAAAAACTGAACTTATACACGCTATACAGGTAGCGGAAAACTGCACACCCTGTTTTGGAAAGTCAAACGGCCAATGTCCGTATACCAATTGCTGTTTTATGGAAGACTGCCTTGCGGTTAGGCTGTAACTTATTATTTAAAAGGGGTTTAGGCAAGGTTTTGTGATATGTATTGTCTTGAGACGGCAGGCGGGAGGCAGGCGGTGGTGTGTTGCTAAAGTAAAAGACCCTAAAGCCGTAAATTCCGGTAATTTTATTGACAGCGGCTATCTTTTTTGGTCTAATTTCCCATTAGGAGTATTCTCCGTCATCCCTCGGAGAGTGCCCCTGTCAAGGTAAGAGAAATGAGGGAAGTAGTATTGCAGGCTCGATTTTGGCCTAAGGAGAAGTAAGTTGGAAACAGGTAAAGTAAAATGGTTTAATGACAAGAAGGGGTTCGGGTTTATTACTCCCGACAATGGCGGCGAAGATTTGTTTGTTCATTACTCTAACATTACGGGTGATGGGTTTAAAACCTTAACCGAAGACCAAGCCGTTGAATACGAGGCTGCACAGGGCAAAAAAGGTCCCGAAGCTACAAATGTACAGCCTTGCTAATCTTGGAAAATTGTCGAAGACAGGAGGTCCCGTCAAATTGCGGGACCTTTTAGTTTCGGGGGAAGAAAAAGAGGCGAGAGGGGTTTTTAAATCCCGGGCATCTGCCGTTTGCCCCTGGTCGTCTTTGGCTAAGTCTCCGGAGGACGGGTTACTCAGGGTGACAGATTAATCATATCCCTTTCAGAGATACTGCAAATTTCTTATAGAGCGTTTTAATTTTTTCTGTTCGCTTTTGGCTACTGCAAACTCGCAATACTGCGTCCGGCTGCTTCGGAAATGCAGGACATTGCCTGCATCGTCGTCCTTGCCTTGAAAGTTTTCGCTATGCCCCCGGCGAACATGAAAACTTAAAATGCTCCAGCGTCTGTCAAGGGCATGGGGTGCATAAAGCCGCATTTGTTGAAGGGTTCGAAAAACATAAAGCATGATATTGCAACGGAAACCCTGTTTCTGACGATGACATAAAAATTGCCTATGAGCCAGGTGAAAGATTGAAAAATTAAGTTTATTTTAGAGTAGTCAATCAGATTTCAGCAGGCCTGGAGACAAGTGGTTTTTCAGGTCTGTTTTTTTAAGAAAATCCGGTTATGCGGGTTTTCTGGTTTTTTTGGTGTTAAAATAGTTCTGGTATTTTTGTTGTTTTTTTGCTACTAATGGGCGATTCGTGTAGAATAATGTTTTTATATATATAATTTTGTGAGCGGTTATGTTTGCGGTTATAAGTGATGTACATTCGAATCTGGAAGCGTTGACGACGGTTCTGGCTGATATCGAGAAGCGCGGCATAAAAACGATTTACTGCCTTGGCGACGTGATTGGTTATGGTCCAAATCCCAGAGAGTGTCTGGACCTGATTATTAAGAAGGCGGAGTGGTGTATTATGGGCAATCACGATTACGCAGCTTTTTATGAGCCGACGAATTTCAACTACGCCGCAGAGCAGGCAAGTTTCTGGACGAGAGATATTTTAGAAGCGGAAGAAGAAAAAAAGTCTCTTGACAGGCGATGGTCATTTCTGGGCAAGCTTCCGATGAGGCGGACGCTCGAAACGGAACTGGGGGACGAACAGGTTACGCTGGATTTTGTCCATGCATCGCCGAGAAGGCCCCTGAATGAATACATTTTTCCCGACGACGTTTATACCAATCCGGTAAAGGTGCGAGTTTTGTTCGAACGGGTCAAGCATATCTGTTTTATAGGTCACACGCATCTGCCCGGCGTGTTTCTGGATGAGCCGGATTTCTATCTGCCCGAAGAGCTTGGCGATGCCTACCCGATTGTAAATGGCGAGAAAGCCATTATCAATGTGGGTTCGGTCGGGCAGCCCAGAGATAAAGACAACAGATCGAGTTATGTATATGTAGAAGATAATAATCTGCACTTTGTCCGCCTGGAATATGATATTGAAACTACGGTGGAAAAGATAAAGCAAATTGAATCGCTGGATAACTTTCACGGCGAGCGGCTGCGGGATGGAAGATAAATCAAATATTAAATAAATTCAATCATATCTGTCTTGGTGCGGAGAATAATGAATCTTAGAACTATTTTATCAATGATTGTAGCAGGCTGTTTTTTGTTTAGCGGCTCACTTGTCAGCAATTGTTCGGCTTTGCCGGATGAAAGTTCGCAACTTGAAGCGGCCAATTTTCCCGCATTTGGAGCCGATAGCGAACCAGACAGGACGGTTATGCTTGGTTCGGTTGATCCTGACAGCAAATTTAAGTTCAGCCTGGAATTGAGTTCAAAGGGTGCGGCTTTGCGCAAAGCATCCTTTAGCGGATTCAATGACCGCGATTATAAAAATCCCCAGCCTTTAGATATTCTCTTGCCCGTGCGTCGGGCTGACGGAAGCGAGATTTTGTCGATGGCTAACGGGAGCTTTGTATTCGTTCAGCAGCAATTGAAGTTGCCGCTGGATAGATTGAACTGGAGGAGCTTCGACGTTGAAACAGGTGAAGATGGTTCCCAGACAGCCCGCTTCGAGGCGATTATCAAGGACGTGAGAAGCGGCGA
>Ga0315284_10017448_pt1 | contig 10180 bp, 1 predicted proteins | sample YL17G09_16_MG_FD_203696 | JGI IMG/M metagenome (GOLD analysis project Ga0315284, IMG submission 203696) | Sediment microbial communities from Yellowstone Lake, YNP, Wyoming, USA - YL17G09_16 | ecosystem: Environmental > Aquatic > Freshwater > Lake > Sediment | place: USA: Wyoming | collected...
GCCGGCGACCCCAGCCCGCCTGACGGCTCTACCTATATCAGCACCGATGCGGACATTAGCTGGGCTGCTGGAAAATACGCCATCAGCCACAATGTCTATTTCGGAACCAATCCTGTGCCGGGGACAGTCGAATTTAAAGGCAATCAGACAGGCAAAATATTCGACCCGGGTGCGCTGGGGGAAGGCACAACTTACTATTGGCGTATCGATGAAGTCAACAACACCTCTACCTGGACCGGTGACATCTGGAGGTTCACGACCCAGGCCCCTGTGCCGCCTCAGCAGGCCGGCAGCCCCAGCCCCGCCAACGGTGCAACGGCTGTAGACGTATATGCAAATCTGCTGTGGACAGCGGGCGCAGGCTCAACCTCTCACGATGTATACTTCGGCACCAACCCGACACCGGGTTCTGCTGAATTCAGAGGCAATATAGCTGCGAACACCTTCGAGCCAGGCCATTTGAGCGAGCAGACGACTTATTACTGGCGCATCGATGAGAAAAATTCCTACGGCACAACAACCGGCGCCGTCTGGAGCTTCACTACCGGTACCAAACCGCCGCCGGTTCTGGTCAGCCAGTGGAAGTTTGACGAGACATCCGGCACTACTGCGGCTGATTCTTCCGGCAACGGCCATAGCGGCACGCTCGCCGGCACCGTGGCCTGGTCCCCGACCGGCGGAACACAAAACGGCGCCGTGAACTTCGACGGGAGCAATAACGATGGCCGCGTACAGATTCCAACAGCAGGGATGAACGCATTACAGGGGACGGTTACAATGTGGGTCAAGCTGGCAGAGCCGCAGTACACCCTCGGCAGGAACGGTTACAAATTCATTTTCGGCTGCGGTGCTCACCCCAACAGAATCCAGCTTTATATGGACAACTACGATACATCCCTTGATTTAGGGCTCGGTGATTCACTTCTTAGAAAACAGGACGTTGTTACCCTGAATACAGAAACCTGGTACCATCTGGCCCTGGCCTGGGACGGCAGCAGCTACGTTGTTTATGTGAATGGAGTCGAAAAAGCTGCGGGAAGCTATGCCGGCCTGACTGCCCTGTCGACAACGGCACACATCGGCAATACCGGCACAGAAACGACCCAGGCCTTCAACGGTCTTATCGACAACGTAACCATCTGGAACGATGTTCTCGACGCCGGTGAGATTATAAACGTTTATATGGCAGGAGCTCCTCTGCAGGACATCGCCACTAACCCGACTCCTGCCAACGGTCAGCAAACCGTTAACACGACCGTGACCCTAACCTGGTGGCCGGGCCGTTATACAGGCCTACAGGATGTGTATTTCGGCACAAACACAACACCTGGCAGCGGCGAGTATAAGGGACGGCAAAGCGCCTCCACCTTCAACCCCGGCACCCTGAACCTTGATACCACTTACTACTGGAGAATCGACAGTGTTAATGATACTAATATCTGGCAGGGCAATGTGTGGAACTTTACCACCTATTCAGGCCCGCCGCAGCAGGCTGCTAATCCCTGGCCGACCAACTCGGCATCAGGCGCTCCCGCAACTGCAAAATTGAGCTGGACGGCGGGCAGTAATACTACTTCGTTCAATGTATACTTCGGCACCAATCCGACACCGGGTTCAGCCGAGTTCAAAGGCAACCAGACCGAAGCGACATTTGACCCCGGTTCATTGAACTATCAGGCCACATATTACTGGCGAATTGATGCGGTTGGCCCCGGTGGCACAACAACCGGTGCTGTCTGGAGCTTTACAACAACAGTCGAAGCACCGGCATTCCCGGAGGCCGAAGGTTCAGGCAGGTGGACTATCGGCGGTCGCGGCGGTCGAGTCATCGAAGTAACCAATCTCAATGACAGCGGCCCAGGCAGTCTGCGTGATGCAGTTGCCGCCAGCGGGCCCAGAATTGTCGTTTTCCGCGTCTCCGGCACTATACAACTGCTGGCAAGGATTAGAATCACCAATCCCTACATCACCATTGCCGGCCAGACAGCCCCGGGCGATGGAATATGCATCAGGGATTATCCTCTTGAAATCGAGGCCAGCGAGGTGATTGTCCGCCATATCAGGGTCCGCACCGGCGACGAAGGTGCCGGCGCAGCTGAAGGACCCGATACCATAAATGTCAGAGCAGGGGTCGGTATTATGCTCGACCATATCTCGGCAAGCTGGTCGATTGACGAAACCCTCTCTATCGCCGAAGGCTCAACACGCGGCCCACTGGATAATGTCACTGTTCAATGGTGCATTGTCAGCGAAAGTCTGCACTGCTCGTTACACGTGAAAGGCTGTCACGGCTACGGCTCGCTAATCCACGGCGCACTCGGCTCTCAATACAGTTTCCATCACAACCTCTATGCTCACCATCAGGACCGCGTGCCGCGTCCGGGCGTGAATACCGACCGCAACCATATCAGCGACCCCGCAGGCTGGACCCTCGATTGGCGCAACAACGTGATTTATCAGGGCAAAGGATACAATTCCGACGGTGACGGTCTCAGCAAGTACAACTTCATCGCCAACTACTACACTCGCACCGGCGAGACCCCGTATCGTGAACAGTGTCCCTACAGCAGGGCATACTTCAACGATAACTGGCACAACGGAGTTCTGCCGTCAGACCCGTGGAGTATCGTCTCCGGCTGTTCAGGCTCGTGCAGGCAGTCATCGCCGTTCCCGGTAGCTCCGGTTGAGACTCAGGATGCTCCCACCGCTTACACGCTGGTCCTCGCTGATGCAGGTGCAACGCTTCCAGACCGCGATGCGGTTGATGAACGGATTGTCAATCAGGTTATAACCGCAACCGGCGACCTCATTGATTCCCAAAGTCAGGTCGGCGGTTGGCCGTTGCTGCAATCGACTACGCCACCCATTGACACCGACCACGATGGTATGCCTGATAGCTGGGAATCGGCCAGAGGCCTCAACCCGAATAACGCCGGCGACGCCGCATTAGACCGAGACGCCGACGGCTATACCAATATCGAAGAATACATCAACGGCATCCCCTGGCCGTAATCTTAGATTATGATTGGCTGGTACAGCAGATTTTTAAGCGTGGCGGTCATAATGGCCGCCACGCTTAAAACTTCATTCGTAATATCAAATCAACCTGCTCTGATATTAACTACAACCAATCACCTCACACTTATATAATCAGACTTGACCTCCGTATCGCTTCCGTCAGGTCCGCTGACCTCAAGGCTCACCGTGTAATTCCCGACAGATTGATAAGTATGAGACGGGTTCTGCTCAGTGCCTGTCCCGCTGTCGCCGAACGTCCAGCTCCAGCCGGTAACGTTACCCGACGACAAATCCGTAAAGCTAACTGCCAGCGGCGGTGAACCGCTCTTCGGCGCACCAGAGAATGCCGCCACCACAGTCTTGCCTTCGCCGTTCAAATAGACCGTCAGCACAGGATTGTCGTTGGCATCGCTGTTGATAGTCATTGTGCCGCTGTCATAGCCAACATCTGTCGGCGAGAACGTAACCTGCAAACTCCTCGAACCAAAGCCGGGCACGGTCATCGGCAGCGTTACATTGTGGGTAAATGCAGCATTGTTGATATTTATCGAACCGACCGTCGTTGCATCGCTGCCGATGTTCTTCAGGGTCACGTTAATCGAGGCATTTGTGCCGACCCGCACTTCCCCGAAATTGCACGTGCCGGGAGAAGCTGACAGCCTCTTGATTCCGCTTACATTCATCGTAACATCAATTGTCGGAAGCGTATTGTTCGGGTCGTTGGTCTTCAGCGTAATGGTCGCCTCATAAGTGCCCGCCACAAGACCATTGGCATCAGCGGTAACAACGAGGGTCTGGCTTCCGCTCGGCGCGATAGTGCCGCTGGTCGGTGACATTGAAAGCCATCTTTCAATTTCCTGCAGTGCTTTGTATATGTTCAATCTTCCGCCTGTAACCGTAATTCCCTGTAGTGCCGCAATCGGGTCGACCGAATCCAGAAGGGCCGTTTTGATATCAGACCCCGTAAGGGTCGGGCTGTAGCTCTTCAGCAGCGTCGCCGCGCCGGCTACGTGCGGTGTGGCCATCGATGTCCCGCTGGCATACCGGTATCCGTTGCCGAGATTGCAGCTGTAAACATCCACTCCCGGCGCACCCAAATCTACCGACACCTTGCCGTAGTTCGAGAATGACGCTCTCTGGTCATTCCTGTCGGTCGCAGCCACTGAAATGATGTTCGCCGAAGTATAAGCTGCCGGATACATCGGATACACGTCGGCATTGAGACCGCTGTTGCCCGCAGCAGCGACAAACAGATAACCCTTTGCGCCCGCAGCATCAATTGCATCCTTCAGCGCCTGGTCAAATCCGCCGCCGCCCCAGCTGTTGCTCGTAATGGAAATTCCCATTGCATTTGCATAGTTAACGGCCCTGACTGCATCCGAAGTATACCCCGAACCCCCGCCGCTCAAAAACTTCATGGCAACCAGCTTGGCACGCCAGCAAACCCCTGCTATTCCTATACTGTTGTCACCTCTTCCCGCTATAGTGCCGGAACAGTGGCTCCCGTGGAAGTGGTCGTCCATCGGGTTGCTGTCATTATTGTAAAAGTCGTATCCGTGAACATCGTCTATATACCCATTGCCGTCATCATCAATGCCGTTGGCCGGTATCTCACCCGGATTGGTCCACATATTGTCGGCCAAATCGGGATGAGTGTACAGGATTCCGGTGTCGATGACGCCGACAAGAACATTATCGCCGCCGGTATGGGTGTCCCAAGCCTCCGGCGCATCAATGTCGGCATCAACTTTTCCGCTGCTCTGACCCGTATTGTGCATACCCCAGAGCAAATCGAAATACTGGTCATTGGGTATTGTCTGAAGGATGTTAACGACATAATCAGGCTCAACATACTCCACAGCCGGGTTTTTCAAAAGCTTTCTTCTCGCATTCTTTAGGTCAATATTTCCCTCCGATTCGAGAAGTACCCAGTCTGAGGTCGAAAAGCCTGCAAGCTTTTTGCATTCCTTTGTCAGGTTCCTCTTTTGTTTCATACCCGCTTCAGAGAAAGTTGAGGCAAGCAGACCGTCTTTAAGAGCATCGGCCTTTATTTTCACTTTTAACCTGTTCGGAGAATGCTCGTGACCGAACATCTCATCCTCGCCCGGAGGCGTATTCGGCTTATCCTTCACCTTCTTATCGGAGACATCCAGAGCCGCGCTGACCGCCATACCGCCGCCGCCTTCGCCGCCCATACCCTGCATGCCTGTCTGATAAACCATCGACTGCATATTAAACTTCAGGTCGCTCGTCCCCGTATTCGACAATAAGGCGTTCTGGTCGGCAATATCGCCCGATGCGAGATTAAATATCAGTGAATTCGGCTCAAGAACCGCCACAGCATTGCTGACCTCAATATAATTTTCTTTGGTCTCCACATCGCTTCCGCCCGGTCCCGTTACTGTCAAGCTCACCGTGTAACTCCCTACCGACTGATAGGTATGAGACGGGTTCTGTGCCGTGCTTGTCCCGCCGTCGCCGAATGTCCAGCTCAAGCCCGTTACGGTTCCTCCCGCAGTTGACTGGTCCGCAAAGTCAACATTCGATGGCGGCCTCCCAAGGGTCGGTGAGGCTGAAAAATTCGCTATTGGCGGCGCGTAAAGAACCTCAATATTAACTTCAAGAGTCAATGTCGGGTGAGCAGGGTCATTCGTGGTAAAATAGATATGTCCCTGGTGAGAACCACCTTCAAGACCTGTCGCATCAACGGTCACCGTCAGATAATCCCAGCTTCCTGGGTACACACTTCCGGATGTCGGCGATACTGAGAGCCATGAAACATCTATCGAATTCACATCGTAGGTTAAGTTGGAACCGCCGTAACCGCCGTCATTGTGCATGCGGGTAATGGCATCTTTGGACTCACCCTGATAAAGTGTTATGCCCAGAGGATTCGGGTCAAGTCGCGCCTTGGGCGTCCCCATAACGGTTATATATGAATATTTCCGAACCATATCGCTTCCGCTCGGGCCTGTCACCGTAAGACTTACCGTATACTGGCCCTGCGAGCTGTAGATATGAGTCGGATTTTCCGCGGTGCTTGTCCCGCTGTCGCCGAATGTCCAGCTCCAGCCTGTAACGCTCCCTGTCGATGTGTCCGTGAAAGCAACCGTCAAAGGCTCCCAGCCGCTCGTCGGTGAAGCATTGAAATCAGCAACAGGCGTGCCCGTGGCCCTGACCCATATAGCCGAAACTTTCGCCCTGTCTTTCACCGGAACAAAATCAATATTCAACTGCCCGTCTGTTACGTAAACACTGCTGAACACTTTGCTGGTCGCAACATCGTGACCTACCTCCGCATAGATGTCGTAATTATCAAGCACTACCGTCCCTTCCATCTTCACATCGAATACCCTCATACCTTCCCTGGTATGGGAAAGCTCCGCAAAGCAAAGTGTAATGTCATAGAACCCTATTGGGACGTCAAACTTATAGCTGAAATTCCTGTTCCTGTCCGTTTGATACAGCGGAGTATCGTCGGTATTTGAAATCGGGTCGTTCGAGAAACCAATCTCGCCGGACACATATCCCCAGCTGCCCGAACTATATGCCTTGTCCGCATCCCACTGGCGACCGCTCACATCAACGTATGTGTCGCCGCCGGCATTGACTCTCTGTAAATAAGCCGGGGTCGGCCCGTGAGCAGTAATATAGTTCGTCTTGGTTTCCGTGTCGGACCCGCCAGACCCCGTAACAGTCAAACTGACCGTGTAGCTGCCGACCGCATTATAGGTATGACTCGGATTTTGCGCCGTGCTTGTCCCGCTGTCGCCGAACGTCCAGCTCCAGCTGCTAATCTCGCCCATCGAAAGGTCCGTGAAATTGACCTGAAGCGGCGCCTCGCCGATTGTCGGCGTCCCTGAGAAAGCCGCCGTAGGCCCAACCGTCACCAGTTCTCGCAGACTCACACCGCTGCTCGTGCCGAACCAAACCTTTGTGCTCGATTCAGCCGCTACAGCCTTAACGGTATTGTTCACCAAACCGCTGTTGGATGTATTATACTTCGTCCAGCTTGCGCCTGCGAACTTGCTGGAGCCTGAGCCGTTCGAGCCTACCCAGACAACACCGTCTGAATCGCCGGCAATTGCCAGTGAGTCATTCTCAGCCAGACCATCCGTAGCGGTATACGTTACCCAGCTTGAGCCGTTAAATTTGTTGACGCCGCCTAATGTCGCGACCCAAATATTGCCCGATACAACGGCCACAGCCTTGGTATCGAGATGTACTAGTGGCGGCTTACCGTAATTTGTCCAGGTTGTACCGTCATACTTTGAAACGCCGCCGCTGGTCGCTATCCACTTGTTATTGGATGAATCAACGGCAACTCCTCTGACAGCATTGGCAGCAATGCCGCTGTTGGTCGTTTTATACTGTGTCCAGCTTGTGCCGTTGAATTTACATATACCTGAAGAAAGCGTGCAAACCCATACATCTCCGCTGTTGTCAACAGCAATTGACCTTGTGTTGTTATTTGCCAGGCCGCTGTTGCCGGAGGTGTACTTCGTCCAGCTTGTGCCGGTGTATTTGTTGACGCCGACGTTTGTGGCAATCCACTTGTTGCCTGAACCGTCAAAAGCAATGGCATAAACGGTGTTGTTTGCCAGTCCGCTGTTGCCGGTGGTATACTTCGTCCAGGTTGTCCCGTCATATTTGGCAAGACCGCCGCCGTTTGTGCCGAACCACCTCACACCACCGGATTCGGCTGCCGCTCCATTGATGGTGTTGTTGCCTATTGCCCCGCCGGTGTTGGAATTATTATAGGTTGTCCATACTTCCTCGTACTGCGGCCCGGTAACCGTAATATAATTTGACTTGGTCTCTATATCGCTTCCAACAACGTTGGTAGCCGTCAAACTTACCGTATAAACGCCCGTATTGTTATAAACGTGACTCGGGTTCTGCGCCGTGCTTGTCCCGCCGTCGCCGAACGTCCAGCTCCACGCTGTAACACTTCCCGTTGACTGGTCCGTGAAATCCACCGTCAAAGGTTTCTCGCCGCTTGTCGGCGAACCTGAAAATACCGCTACAGGAGCCGGAGGAGCGGTAACTATAATGTAATCGACCCTTGTCTCGGTGTCGTTGCCCACCGGTCCGCTCACCGTAAGACTTACCGTGTAGTTCCCTGCTGCCTGGTAGATATGAGCCGGATTCTGCGCCGCACTTGTGCCGCCGTCACCAAACGTCCAGCTCCAGGCGGAAATACTGCCCGTTGATTGGTCGGTAAAATTCACCGTCAGCGGATAACCGCCGCTCGTTGGAGAACCCACAAATGCCGCCGTCGGCGGCACAGGCGAAGTAACCGTAATATAATCAACCTTGGTCTCTGTATAATACTGCCCGTTATTCTCGTCTCTGACCTTCAGTTCGACCGTATATATGCCGCCCGTCTCGTAAGTGTGTGTAATTTGTGACGGCGGACTCGAATAATTCAGCGTCCCGCCGTCGCCAAATGTCCACTTCCAGGTATCAATTCCACCCGTCGACAGGTCCGTAAATGTTACCAGCAATGGTGCCGAACCCGACCTCGGCGTTCCCGAAAAATTCGGGTCAGCCGGTGCCGTTACCGTTATATAATTCGTTTTTGTTTCTATGTCACTTCCGCCGGCATTCGAAGCGGTCAGGCTCACCGTATACGTCCCTGCGGAAGTATATTGATGAGACGGATTCTGTGCCGTGCTTGTCCCGCTGTCCCCGAACGTCCAGCTCCACGCTGTAGGCGTGTTGGTTGAAGAGTCTGTGAAATTCACCGTCAAAGGCGCATTGCCGCTTGTCGGCGAACCGCTAAAGTCCGCAACAGGCGGATTTACCACCCCAATTTCAAGTTTGCTGACACCGCCGCCGCCGGTTGCAAACCAGACCAGCGTGGTGCCTTCAGTGTCTATACCATTGACATTGTTGTTGGCCAGCCCGTTACTGGTGGTATATACCGTCCACGGTGTCGAGCCTGTGAACTTGCTCACTCCACTGCCGGTATGGCCTGCCCAGACGGTCCCGTCAGAAGCAACATCAATAGCTGAAGTATCGTTTTCTCCAAGACCCTGGGCTATCAGATAGGTCGTCCAGCTTGAGCCGTTGAACTTATTCACTCCGCCGGCTGTTCCAAACCACAGGTCGCCATTGGGAGCTACGGCAACAGCCTTGACACTATTATTGGCCAAACCCTGTGCGATTGTATATTTCGCCCAGGTCGTGCCGTCATACTTGCTCACTCCCGTAAGAGTCGCGAACCATTTGTTTCCTGAACCATCAACTACCGCATCGAGTACCCTGTTGTTGGCCAAACCGCTGTTGGCCGACGTATAAGTCGTCCACGTCGTGCCGTCATATTTGCTGACGCCGTTGGCGTAGGTGCCAATCCAGATTGTTGTGCTTTCGGTGGCAACTGTCAGGCAGTTGTTACCTGCCAGGCCGCTGTTGCCAGTGGTGTACTTCGTCCAGCTTGAGCCGGTATACTTGCTCAGGCCTGTGCTGGTTGCTACCCATTTATTGCCCGAGGAGTCAGAATCGATGTGATTGACTGTGTTGCCTGCCAGTCCCGCGCTGGTCGTATACTTTGTCCACGTTGTCCCGTCATACTTCGCCAAGCCGCCGCCATTGGTCCCAAACCACTTGACACTGCCTGAATCGACTGCTGCGCTGTTAACAGTGTTGTTGCCGACAGCGCCTCCTGTGTTGTTGTTGTTGTAGGTGGTCCAGGTGTCTGCGAAAACTGTCGAGACACCAGCCACCACAAAAGTCAGCATCAGCAGGGTTGCGAAAAACTTGTGATTTTTCATTGTATTCCCCTTTCAATTTTTATCTGTCTTTTTTTAACGAAACTATAAGTCAAGCTATGCAAAATGCTATTTTTCTACTCTCTTTTTTACAAATAATGCTTTTTTACTCCACTTTTTTATTCTTTTTTCCTCCCTTCTCCCCGCTTTTTTCACCTTTTTTTAAACTCCGGTCTTGCATTTTGCACGCTATCTACGCTCATATATTCACGCACTTAAAAATAGCTAAGTTTTTGTGGAACAAGTGATTAAAAGACCTATCGAGATGAATCCTTCGCTTGACATACCGTCCTCTTCCCTGCTACGGATTTTTATGATGGCATTTCAGTCTAATCAACGCCATTAACCTTTATTGCCTAATATGCTATAAGCCGATTTGTAAAATATCA
>Ga0315284_10017450_pt1 | contig 10180 bp, 4 predicted proteins | sample YL17G09_16_MG_FD_203696 | JGI IMG/M metagenome (GOLD analysis project Ga0315284, IMG submission 203696) | Sediment microbial communities from Yellowstone Lake, YNP, Wyoming, USA - YL17G09_16 | ecosystem: Environmental > Aquatic > Freshwater > Lake > Sediment | place: USA: Wyoming | collected...
AGAATATATATGAGAAACATTTTATTAAAATTTTTATGTATTAAATACATAAAATTCATTACATATAAAACTAGGATTCTGCGTTCTATAGAACACTTAAATAGAATATCATATAAATATTATTCTTTGGATATATGGATTCCTAGATGCAAATGTTAAATACTTTGAATTGTATTTTTAAAATCAAAGTACTACATTCTTCTTTTAAGAAGAATATTATATTTTCGTTATTCTAATTTTAAATTTTAAAAAATTAAAATTTAAGCATATTAAAATGTCGTATTTAACCACACAATATAAACTTATGACGGAAAATTCTAAAAATGAAAAGATATTTGATAATGCTGAAGGAAAAGGGGAAATTATTGAAAATAATAAAAATCAAAATGTATTTTATAGTTCTGAAGGAAAAGGAGAAATTATGGAAGATGTAGAATTAGGACTGAAAGAGGCAGGTTTAATTCCTGAAATGACAGCAGAATTAATTTTTGTTAAAGCATTAAGAGAGAATATTCAAACTACTGCTGATCAATTAAATAAATCTGCAACAAGACTCAATTATATTGATTGGTTTTTATTTACAGTATCTATAATTTGTATGGGATTAACAGGTTTAGGTATAAATTATGATATTTCAAAAGAATTAACATTAGTTCAATTATTTGGTGCTATAGCTATTACTGCTAAAACTATGGAAAAAAGTTTAAATTTATCAAAAGTGGCATATATTAAACAATCAGCTTCTGTAAATATGAGAATACAATTAAGACAGATTGCTGTAATGGAAATGAAATTTTATATGTCGGATGAAGATTCTCGTAAAGAAAAATTAAATGATGTTTTACAAAAAGCTCAAGAAATATGGGAAAAATATGATTCTTTAGGTATGGATTCATTTATTCAACCTGAATCAAATAAAGGAGATAAACAATTAACTCGTCAAATTATATCTGCTACAAAAGAAATTCCTAAATCTTCCTCTAATAATCAATCTTCTAATTCTAATAATCAATCTTCTAATTCTAATAATCAATCTTCTAATTCTAATAATCAATCTTCTAATTCTAATAATCAATCTTCTAATTCTATTAATCAATCTTCTAATAATACATCCTCTAATTCTAAAGAAAATATTATTTCTCATCACAATGATGATTTGGATATTACTGCCGATGAATAAATATAAAGTATTATTTGTAATAAATACAAATAATATAATCAAAACTTAGTTATCATCATCGTTTTCTTCATTTGAAGATTTAAAACTAGATTCTTTATATCGAATTAAACATAAATCGAGAATATCTTTTCTGATAATAAAATCTATCTCTTTATTAGAATTATTTATAACTGCAGTAAAAACATCATTAAATAGTAAAGATGAATAAACTCTCTTAGTAAGATGAGCAAAACGAAAAGTATCTCTTCCAAAAGCTGAAAACTGAGATATATTATTTGAAAAGAATTGATTTATTTCTAAAGAAGAATCTAATTTTAAGTCTATACTTTCCACTTGAAGTTTGAATATTTGACTTAACCCTTTAGATGTATAATGAGTCATATGAAAAAATTTAGTAATTCTACTTCTAAGACCTGGTTGAACGTGAAAAATAGTATCTTCTAATTTCTCACGATAACCATTAAATCCTAATATGACCCAATCTGGATGTTCATCCATAAATCTATTTATCTGAACTAAAGATTCTGCACCGTAACCATCTCTATCACTATTATATAAGTCGTAAGCTTCCTCGATAATAATTGTTTTAAATCGATTAGCCATTAAAAAATCGTAAGCTAATCCGGCAGTTTGTCCTGCAAATTTAGCAACTAATTCATTTCGTCCACAGACTATACAGTAAACTGATTCTGGAACATTTGGATCATCATCTAAATCGTTCAGTTCATCTATTCCTTGTTTATTATTTTTATCATTTTTATTGTTTAATTCATCTCCCATTTCTGAAGCTGAAGAACAAGCATTTTCAATAGCTTCATTAATACTATTAAGACATGCACTTAATTCTTTCCATGACATTGTTAATTTATCTTGAGATGATTCACTTCTAGTTGAAAAGTTGTTATTGTTATTTTCACCATTTCGAATACTATTTGCAGATATTTCATTTCTATTTATTAGACTTTCTTTTCTTGATAATATGTCATTTTTCATATTACTGGATACTACTTGTTTCTTAGCATAAGCTTCTTTAAGAATTTTATATTCGTTTATAGCTAATGCTGATTGTTGTTTAAGATCAATAAGAGAATTTGTTATCTCACCTAATTTATTATTATAAAAATCATCTTGGTTATCTTTAGATTCAGATACTTCTAAAGATTCATTTCCATAATCTATGCCCATACCATAAAATATTTTAGCTAATATTTTAGATGCCCGAGTTTTTCCTGTACCTGGATCTCCATAATTACAAAAATGGAGCATTTGATTATCAAATTTATTTTTCTTATTACTATTTTTCTTATAATAAGAATTGATCATCAATCCATGAATTGTTTCAATAATATTACTTTTAAAAGTTTCCATTTCAATTAATTCATTTAATTGCCTAAGTGCAGATATTAAAACTTTGGGTCTACGAATTGATTTAATCAAAGGATTTTTTACAGACAAAAGTCGCTCGAGTTGTGATATCAAAGATTCGACATCGTTAGGTTGATTTAAATTTTTGTCTGTGTCAGTCTTAGTATCCATTTTATTATTCAAACAAAAATTTCTTTTTCTATTTATGAAGATTTCTCGTCGAAAGAAATGTTTTATTTAATTTTATATTCTTCATAAAAAATTTAGACGTTTTCTATTAGCCTAGCTAATAGAAAATTATCAATTTAGATTGATAAAATTTTATCAGTTTATATTGTATTATTCAATTGATAAAAGATTTTTATTGAGATCAGAACTTTTCTGATCTTTATTCTCATTACAATTTTGACGTTGAACACTGAAACCGTCTTCAATGTCAAAATTAATAATTAAAGCCGATTTTATTTTTTCAGAAATCGGAATTCCTTCATAAGGTTGAAGTGTATATCCTGGACACATTATTTTAACACTTGGAAACATTGACAAAGAATTATCATTACAAGAAGAAGGTGTGAAAAATGGAACTTTGTATTTACAAAATCCTTCTTCACATGGATCAGCTTTTATTCTAGCTAATTCACCCGTTATAGCCGAATTAATTTTGTTTGATACAAAACATAGTTGAATTCCTTCTTCTACTGATTTTAATAATAATTCATAAAGAGGTTTATAATCAAAAGTTGAATCTGTACTATAATTTGCACATTTACCTCCAACAACTATTAATAAAGGTTTAGAAGCTTCTTTAGCTTTAGTGATTAAAATTTTTATATCACGTAAAGGATTTTGTTCCATAGGAATGAAACTTTTTCCATTCCTATACCAAACTGGTACTATTCCTAAAATAAACTCTCCATAATTAATACTAAAAATGCAGCTATCTTTAATACGAGATACTACATTAGCAGCATCATATTTAATGTCTACCTTTTTAGATATATCTTCTTCGGACATAATTGCAAGTTCCTGAAAAGAATTTTTACGAATTTTTAAACGAGAAGGTGAACTTTTACTACTATTTACTAAAGAAGAATTACTACTTATAGTAAGACTATTTTTCTCAGGAGAATTAAGATTATTTAAATCATCATTAATGTAATAACTTGAGTTAGAGTTAGAACTTACACGTCTATGATTACTACCATCTAGACTTTTATTTGCACAATATGTTCTATATAATTCCTCTCTTACTTTTGAACTATGAGATGATTCATTTGTTAAAATATGATTATTACTTTGAATAATATATGCATCACATGATACATTATTTATTTGTGTAAGATTAACTTCTTCACAATGAAATGGAAAATGTTTAAGTGAAGAAATCAGATTGTGTGAAGATACAAAATTAACATCATTAATTTTTTGAGTAGAATTTTGAAATGATGATCGTCTAGATTCTTCGGCTTGAGATTCAGAAGACATAAATCTTTCGTTTAATACTTTTTGTTGTGTTGAAAAATCAATCCATAACGAATCTTGTATGTAATATGTGACTTTAGTGATTGTATTAATCATATCTTTAATTCGATGTAAAATTGGATTATTTTGTCCAGCTGGAGTAGAAATTAATTTTCTATATCTCTCACATACCCAATTAGGAATAGTATCATGCTCTCCAGAAAAAAATAAGCCAGATGTATTGGTTAATAATATATGAACAAAATTTTGACTCCATGTTTCTAAATAACATTTAATAATACTATTTTCTAAATCTTGAATAGTAATTTCATCATTAATGAGAAAATTCTTTAAATATGGATCGATATGAACATTGTCACCTAAATGAACAACGACATCAATCTTGCCTCCAAGGGATAATTCTGCTAATTTTTCATATGAACCCTGACCATTTGTTGCAGTCCATATATTATTAGAGGAAACAATTGCAATTCTAGGAGAAGAATTAAATACAGGAATAATACTCCATCTTCTATCTCTTTCTTCAAGTTTTTCTTTATTATTCGATTCTGTAAAATGTTCAGAATTATCTTGTGGAATTAAACCATCATTATTTGATCGTTTCCAACATACAGGAAATCTATTTGAATTTTTTTCATCTATTTTAACTATTATACGAATTACATTATATCCTGTTGTAGAGAATATTTTATCAATCGAATACTCTACATTTGTTATTGTTAAATCAGGGAGCCATGGATTCTCTGATGAAGATACAATTTGTAAAAAGATAGCCTGGTTGGCAGTTACTTCGCCAGTGATCGGGAAAAGAGATGCAGGCATTTTAAAGAAAGGAGGAAATAAAATTTATTTCCTATTATTATTAACTCAGGATGATATTTAAATTCTAAAATATCATCCCTAATATAGGTAATTTTTAGAATTTAAATATTGTTTATTATATATTTAGAATATATAATAGCGTAATTTTAACGAAATAAAATAATTGTGTGTTGATTTTGTATTAACGTAATATTATTCATAAAGTATACTATTTCCTTGTAAAATACCTCCAACAGCAAATAAAATTCCAGGTAAATGAGTAAAATATGAAATATAAGTCTTATCATCTTTAGATAGAAAAAAACAACTTTCTTTTGGAGGTTGATCATCTGAATTTTGTATCATCCATATAAAATTCAAATCTAATACTCGAATATCAACCATAATTCTAGTGTCAAATTCATTGGCACTAGAATTATTGTATCCTCTAGATTTAGAGGATATAGTGTCAAATTCATTGGCACTCGAATTTGGTTCTAAATTTAGAGGTATTGGTTTAGTAATTGAACCTTGAACTAAATTACACTTTCGTATATATAAAGGAACTTTAATATTTAAGTAAAATTCCTCCATTGGAATATGCATATTCTCTCGTGTAACAGGAAGTAATTCATAATAACCGAGAGAGGTTGAAGTATTAACTTTAAATTTAAGACCATGTTTAATAAATGAGTCATATTGAGTGCTGTTTTCAGATGCATAATATCCGATCTGAACTTTTTTAGTATGTATATGTGTTAAATATTCAATTATATTAGATGTAGTAACTCCATTATCAATGAGAAAATCTTTTGTTAAATCATTATCATATATATCAACATTATTAAGATTTTGTACTGCTTCTTCAAGATCTGAAGATTCATAAATACCTACTACATATCGTTGATTATCTATACTAATAGTAGTAAAACGAATTTTTCCAGGAAAAAGTAATATATCTGTCAGTTCAGAATTAGATTTATTTAATTCTTCACATATAACATATTTTTGACTTTCAATAGGAATAATAAGCGGAACAAAATTCTTAGAATTAATGTCATAATTTTGCTCAATTCTTTTCGAAGGAGAACTTTTAGAAATTATCCAGGAATTAGAATTAACAAAGGTAAATTTTGCAGAAATAGGTAAATTGGATTTCCATGTGCATCCTACAATGGGTCGTATTGGTAGATCACAAAAACATAATAAACATATATTTTCTTTAAATTCAATACCACCTGCCAATCCTTTATTTATGTCTGCTAACATAACGTCTAGATCCTCTTCTAAAACTTTATTTAATATTTCATCACATAAATTGGAAAATTGTGGAAGAATTTTAGTAATTTTAGCTATTTCTGATACATTATTTTTATTTAATCTAGTTGGATCAAAATATGAAATATAATTATTAAAAGTTTCTTTTCGGAGATTGCGGATCATTGTTCTTATTTTAGAGTTATTTGACCAAAAGTCGATATGAATTTTTTCCATTTAAAAATGAAACTCTTTATAAGATATTTTTATTTACTAATATATATTAATGAAATTTTTTATCTTTCGTCAATATATTTTCAGCTATTAATATAGAATATTAAAAATAAGTCCCAGAGTTAAAATAAAAATCCAGCGTTTAAAATTGATTTTTATACAAATTTAATTATTTTATGTCACCAAAAATAATGACAACCCCCAAAAGGAAAGCTAAATCAAAGACCAATATTCCATCAGGAAGAAGTTTAGTATCTGAAGCAATTGAATACAATGAATTTGATAATCTTAATACTATGCTATATAAGTTAAGTCATAATTTAAGTGAAGGAGCAGAAAGTCAACCTATCGAATATATTTCACTTGATGGAGATTCAATAGATGATTATACTTTTATTACTGCTCAAATAGTATGCGGTTTAAAATTTCAACCAGGAACTAAAACTTCTCTCTTAGATCATTATCAATCATTATCTGAAGAATTTCCTGACTTAGAATGGACAGAAATAGCTATGATTTATAAGAGTCTTATGGATTTATATAGAGAAAAGAAAATTAAAATCCATAATGAAGATAATAAAGATTTAACATCTAAAAACAATATCTTTTTATCAATTAATGAAATGTTTGAATTTATAGCTTATGATGAAAATACAGAATTATTTGCATTTGAAGATATCAATGATTTGGATGAAGGTTATGAAAAATGGCAAGAATTAAAGAATGATAGAGTAAATGAACAAAATCATATATATGAAAAAATAACTAATACACAAGAAGAACTTTTAAATATTGATCCAGTTGAATATACTGAACCAGTTATCGAAACTGTGACTTATAAATATTCACCTAAAATGTATAATTCTACAACAGAAAAGAAGAAAAAATCAAAATCATCTTCAAATGTAAATGATAATGATTTTCATTTTCCAGATATAGATGAAGGTATTGAAATATTTCGTAATGCTATGGTCAGTGCTGATGTTCCCTATATTCAATACAACACACCAGAAGGGAAAAATATGTATTGGGTTTATAATAATTTTGAAACTAATAAGATAGAATCTCCTGAAATATATCAACAACATATTGCACAAACAACACGTATAAATACTATTTATGTTTTATTATGGGTAGGAGATTTAGATGCTAAAAGTCCTAGAAATAAACTTATTAAATGTATATATTATATTGATAAAGCTGAATTGACTCTTAAAGCACCAAATAAAAGTGGAAGTCTTGAAAAAGTTAAACAAAATCTTGAATCTGCACTTCCATCAATTGTATTAGGAGAAGGTCAACAAATTCGAGTGCAGGGTTATTTTGAAGTTGATCAAATTACTTTTAATGATATTAGTTACTATTATATGTTAAATATGGATACTTTACATAAAACATATTTATATATTGAAGAAACAGCTAAATCATGGGCAGATAGACCTCGTTTAGGTATTCATTATAAAAGTTTTATGAAAACTAGAGAAGAAAATGGTTCTTCTTCTTCGGTTATTATTTCTTTTGGTACTTTTATTTCTGATAATGAAGATGAAAATATTCTTCCTGAAACTATTAATCCTTCTGTTCAGGAACTCCCTCATACAGCTGGAAAATTAAGAATTAATGTTGGTAAAGCAGAATCTGAGATTGTTCTTACTCAATTTCAAAATGTTTTTTGTCGTTTATTAGCTAAATATCGAGACGAACGTGAAGAAATAGAAGAATTAATAAAAATAATTATTCCCGAATCAGAGAAGAGTGAAACTTTTGAGGAAGAATTTGAAGAAGAAGGGAAGAAATCAGGAAAGAAATATAAAACATCAGAAATCGAAGATTCTAAGAACAAAAATCTTCAAAAACGAGCTCCAGATGTTTTTATTAAGAAATTAGCACGTAAATGTCAAGCCGATAAACAACCTTTAATTATTAAACCAGATGAGGTAGAAGAATGGAGGGAATATATATTCAAGCATCAAGAAAAAACCGAAAACCGACAGGTTATGCCCTACCCACCACTTCCACCAGATGAAAATGATGAATTTGATGATCCTCTAGAATTAGATCCTGAAGATGAAAGAGTTAAATATTGGTTTGTATGTCCAGATGATAACAATCCATATCCAGCATTAAAATCAATAATAGGTCTTCCAAATTACGATAAATTTCCGTATATACCTTGTTGTGGTAAAAAAGATCGTCTTAATGATATGGATTCTCAATATTATCATTATCATGATAAAGAACATACCTTTTCTCAAAAAGAAAAAGCAAAATATCATATGTCAACACCTAAGGTTTTAACAACAGGACGTACAGGAGCTATTGGAACTATATTGTCTCAACTTTTATCTTCATATAAAGGTCTTGAAGAATCAGAAGAAGTATTTAATCGATATGGTGTTCCAGTCGGATCTAATAGTTTAATTCATTGTATCTTAGTTGCTACTCGAAATAAAGGTTATTTATCATTGAGAAATGATAATGATAGAGAAACTTATGCTAATAGTGTAAAACAATATATGAGTGAACATTTAGATCCTTCGTTATTTAGACAGGAACTTTATGATATGTCAGACAGAGAAATTAAGATAAAAATTAAAAATCCTGAAACTGAATTTGGAAGTGAAAAATTTTATCGAGGATTAGAAGAATTATTTCGTATAAATATTTTTGTATTTAATCCAGGATCAACTTCTCAAATGAGAGCTGAAACAGAAGAGAAATTAGTTATGGAAATACCACGAAACAAGATTTTACATATTCGTCCATATAGAGAAAATCTTCCTAGTGTAATAATATTTAAACATTGGGGTGCTGAAGTTGATAAAATTGAGTATCCTCATTGTGAACTTATTATATCTAGTGTTCAGGGAAAGAAAAAGAAATCCGAAGAAGAGGAAGAAGAAAAAGAAGAGAGAAAAACAGGTTATGGTGTTTCTCCTGGCAATGAATTTACCTATATTTTTGAAACAGATATGACAAAAATATTATATAGAACTTTAATGAGATCAATGCAAGCTTTCGTTTGGTCTCATAAAGAAGGAATGAAAACTATGTCAACATCTGAAGATATTATTACTCGTATTAATTCTTTTTCTAGAGTAAATTGGGAAGTTGTATTTGAAAAATATCCAATTATTGGACAAAGAGTAGATACATATGGTAAAATGAGAATGTTAGCTTTAAAAATTGATTCTAAAACAGTTATTTATATTTGTATACCTCCTTCTCAACCATTAAATCTTCCTTTTATTGAAGAAGTTACCCCTATAGCTGAAAGTACAGCTATCACAATCTTAGGTAATCCATCTGGAATAGCTCCTAATGGATTATGGTTTCCAGCTATAGATTATAAATATTGTCTTTATGTTCCAACTATTGTTACTCAACGAAAAATAAATATATCACTTAAAACGATTGAAGCACCAGAAGAAACTGAGAAAAAGAAACAATTAACATTACCTCAAAAACCAAAAACAAAACAAGAAAAAAATGAAAAAGTAACTTCTCCATTTAAAAAGACACATGAAGGTCAAATAATAACTTCTCCATCTAAAAAGGTAGCTATTAAAATAACTACACCCACTAAAATAAAAGTAGTAACATCAAAACCTAAAGTTACTCCTATCGAAATAGAAATTAATCGTCCAAATGCAGATCCTATATTAATAAATGAATTTGATTTAGAAAAATATCAACTAAAATTAAAAGGAGAGAAAATTTATCCTTTAACAGAAGGACTTCCAGATGAACCTGTCATTCTTAAATCACAAGTAAATAAATATCCTATTGAAGAAATGAGACTTGCTCAACGAAATGTTTTTTATTTAATGCAATTTATTCGTTGGTTATGGCGATTAGATG
>Ga0315284_10017451_pt1 | contig 10180 bp, 16 predicted proteins | sample YL17G09_16_MG_FD_203696 | JGI IMG/M metagenome (GOLD analysis project Ga0315284, IMG submission 203696) | Sediment microbial communities from Yellowstone Lake, YNP, Wyoming, USA - YL17G09_16 | ecosystem: Environmental > Aquatic > Freshwater > Lake > Sediment | place: USA: Wyoming | collected...
CATCTCCTCACCACCTGGCGTGAGGAGTTGTTCAACCTCAATGTGCGGGCGATGACCGGACAGATGGAGCAGTACGGCAGGGTGAGAGAGATAAAGAAGGATATCGCCCGGGTTCTCACGATTGTGAGGGGAACGCGTACGGAGAGCCCGGTTCGCGACAAGGAGCGCACGGCATCATGACCATTCAGGCGAGGGGCAAGAAAAAGGTGCGTGTCGGCACGGTGGTGGCCGACACAATGAAGAAGACACTCGTGGTGGATGTGGAACGCGTCTACCGGCACCAGTTTTATGACAAGGTGATTCGAGCGGTTTCCAGGTGCTATGTTCACGACGAGCGCGAGGAGGCGCACTCGGGCGATATCGTGCGCATCATGGAGTGCAGGCCGTTGAGCAGGCTCAAGCGGTGGAGACTGATTGAGATTGTGAAAAAGGGCAAAGGCATCGAAGCGCCGGGGAGAAGCGAGGAAGAGATACGCGAGCTGCAGGAGGAGATACGGGGGGTGTCGGCGGAAGCCCCGCCTGCAGATGCGAAAACAGACGTGATGGAAGAGCAGCATGACGTATCGCGGACGATGACGGAGTAGAACTTCAAAATCCAAGATCAAAAACAAATACAAAATCCCAACTTTCAAAAGGGCCAGCAACCGTGAGGCGTGGTGATTGGAATTTTTGATTTATTTTGAAGTGTGAAGGTGGCAGTTGGAAGTGTGAGGTTCGGGGAGCGCGCACATGATACAGCTTCGTACAAGGCTTGAGGTCGCCGATAATACCGGCGCGCGCCTCATCGCGTGCGTGAAGGTACTGGGTGGTACGAGAAGGCGCTACGCGCGCATAGGGGATGTCATCATTGCATCTGTCAAGGAAGCTTCCCCGGACGGGATAATCAAAAAGGGTGAGGTTGTCCGTGGCGTGATCGTGAGAACCCGACAGCCCATCCGCCGGGAGGATGGTTCCCTGCTTAGATTCGATACGAACGCGGTGGTCATCATTGACGACCAGAACAACCCGAAGGGGACGAGGATATTCGGTCCGGTCGCGAGGGAACTGAGGGATAAGAACTTCATGAAAATAATCTCTCTGGCGCCGGAGGTGATTTAGAACATACCATGAGCACCTGATTGACCTGATTGCTCTGAACAAGAGTCAATTCAGAGCAATCAGAGTAATCAGGTGCACGCAGGCAAAACATTATGCACTCAAAGATGCAAATCAGGAAAGACGACCTCGTCACCGCCACCGCAGGGAAAGAGCGTTTCTCAAAGAAGACAGGGAGAGTATTGAAGGTATTCCCCCAGCAGGGCAGGGTGATCGTTGAGGGCTTCAGCCTCTCGAAGAGGCACATGCGCCCCACCCAGAAGAATCCGAAGGGGGGTATTGTTCAGAAGGAGCGCCCCATACACGTCTCCAATATCATGCTGTACTGCTCCAAGTGCCAGCGGGGGGTTCGAATCGGGAGTCGGCTGCTCGCCGACGGCAGCAGGGTGAGGTACTGCAGAAAGTGCGGGGAGCTTGTGGGGAAAACATAAATAACCACAGGATTAAGCCGTAAGAAGTAAGGATTAAGCATAGAGCCAAGTCAGGCTTACAACTTAATCCTTATCACGTAATCCTGTTGTTCACTTGGGATTTGGGATTTGGGATTTAACGGAGTGCGGTATGGTCAGATTGCTTGAGAAGTACAGGAATGAAATCGTGCCCGCAATGATGAAGCAGTTCGGGTACAAGAATAGGCTTCAGGTGCCGCAGCTCAAGAAGATCGTCATCAATATGGGCGTGGGCGAGGCAACCCAGGACGCGAAGATACTCGATGACGCAGCGGCGGATCTCGCGCTCATTGCGGGACAGCGGCCGGTGTTGACGAGGTCGAGGAAAAGTATCTCGAATTTCAAACTGCGCGCGGGCGCCAAGGTTGGTTGCAAGGCGACGCTCAGGGGAAAGATCATGTACGAGTTCCTCGACCGCCTGGTGAGCGTGGCGCTGCCGCGGATAAGGGATTTCAGGGGCGCACCCCTGAAATCATTCGATGGGCGTGGCAACTACACGCTCGGGCTCTCTGAACAGGTTGTCTTCCCCGAACTGGAGCTGGACCGGGTGAAGCGAGTGCAGGGAATGGATATCGTGGTGGTCACCTCCTCCAGGACGGATGAGGAGGCGAAGACATTGCTTCAACTCATGGGCGTGCCGTTCGCGAAGAAGTGAGACGGGAGACGTAAGGGGGAAGAAGAAAGAAGCAGGACGGGAGATGGGGAGTATATGGCGAAGACCTGTTTGATAGTGAAGTCCCAGCGGAAGCCAAAGTTTAAGGTCCGCCACTATTACCGCTGCAAGAAGTGCGGGCGCTCGCGCGGCTACCTGCGCAAGTTTCAATTGTGCAGGATATGCTTCCGGATGCTCGCCTCGAGAGGCGAGATTCCAGGGGTGGTGAAGGCGAGCTGGTAGTTACGACAGTTTCTCGTTTCTCGTTTCTCGTTTCTCGGGGATGAAAAAACGGGGGACAGTCGTGAAGGAAAACAAGGAATAAGAAAATGACAATGACTGACCCGATCGCGGATATGCTCACGAGGATACGGAACGCGAATAGATCGCGAAACGAATACGTGGACATTCCAAAATCCAAGCTCAAGCTCGAGCTCGTCAGGATTCTCAAGAGCGAGGGGTTCATAGAAGACTTTAAAATGATGGACGCCGAGCCTCAGGGGTTCATACGAGTTTTTCTCAAGTACACCACGGGCGGCGAACAGGTGATCCGTGGCATTAAGCGGGCGAGCACGCCAGGCCGCAGGCGCTACGTTGGAGTCAAGGAGACCCCCCGGCCGTTAGGGGGATTGGGGGTTGCCATCCTCTCCACCTCCAAGGGGATCATGACCAACACTCAGTCGAAGGCCCAGGGGCTCGGCGGTGAGGTGATCTGTTACATTTGGTAACAATTTTTCATCACGGAGACACAGAGGACACGGAGAAAATTCAAGAGTTTAACCGCGGATTACGCTGATGACGCGGATTAATTTTCACCACAAATGAGCGCTGATTATCTCTTGTTCGAGAAACCAGAAACGAGAAACTGTTGTTGCTGTTGTCACAATCTCCGTGCCTCCGTGGTTAAGACGAAGGGAATCATACAATGTCGCGGGTAGGGAAAAAGCCGGTCGATCTGGTCGCGGCTGTTCAGGCCAAGGGCGAAGCCGGTCGCCTCATGGTGAAAGGCCCAAGGGGTGAACTCAGCCTGAGGCTGCCTCATGGCATCTCCGTGAAGCAGGAGGGGCATCAGCTCCTGGTGGAGTGCGCGCCGGGTACCAAGAATGGCGGTGCGCTGCACGGCGTCACGCGCACCCTCATCGCCAATATGGTGAGAGGCGTCTCCGAAGGTTATGAGAAGGCGCTCCAGATTGTGGGTGTGGGATACAAGGCAAAAGTCGAGGGGCAGAAGCTCGTGATACAGCTCGGCTTTTCACACCCCATTAATTACGATATCCCTCCGACCATCACGATAAGCATCGGGAAGGAAAATACCCTGACGATTTCGGGGTGTGATAAGCAGCTCGTGGGAAAGGCGGCAGCGGAGATCCGAGGCTTCTATCCCCCCGAACCTTACAAGGGCAAGGGAATTCGATATAAGGACGAGGTGGTGCGGCGCAAGGCAGGGAAGGCCGTCGCGACAACCGCGGCCACCTAAGCGGGTGAGAGAATCGGTTGCGGCGTGCTCGATTCTGGTTTCTCGACCAGCGGACAGGGGGGGATGCATGGCGCAGCGGCGACCGGGAATATGGGGCTGGAGTCACGATGAGGGGAATTGACACGACACGCTGGAGAAGGAAGATGCGCGTGCGCAAGAAGATTCAGGGCACGGTCGGACGGCCGAGACTGTGTGTGTCCCGGAGCAACCTGCACATCTACGCGCAGCTGATTGATGACGCGAGCGGCAAAACACTCGCCGCCGTTTCGACCCTTTCACCAATCTACCGGGAGAAGTCATCCGCCAAGGGGAAGAAAGAGGCGGCCAAGGTCGTCGGCGGCCTCATCGCTGAGCTGGCGAAGGCAAAGGGCATCGCGCGGGTAATTTTCGACAGGAATCAGTACCGCTACCACGGGCGTGTGAAGGCCGTGGCCGAGGGTGCGCGAGAGGGGGGATTGGAATTTTAAATTGCAAATTGCAAATTTAAAATGTCTAATTTGTGAAGTGTAAATTTCAAATTTGCAATTTGCAATTTAAAATTTGCAATTCTTAAGGGAAGGAGGAGCGGGTGGTTCTGGGAAAGAAAAGTGCAGAGACTCCGGGAATCGAGGAGAAGGTGGTCAACATCAACCGCTGCGCCAAGGTGGTGAAGGGCGGTCGCCGCTTCAGCTTTAGCGCGCTGGTGGTGAGCGGCGACAGGAATGGCCGCGTCGGCTACGGTTTTGGGAAGGCGAACGAGATCGCTGATGCGATCAGGAAGGCCTCCGAAGCCGCCAGGAGACAGTCGCTCTTCGTGCCGAGGCGGAATACCACGATACCGCATGAGACCATGGGGGCCTTTGGCGGCGCACGGGTGTTGCTGAAGCCCGCCGCTCCCGGCACGGGTATTATCGCCGGCGGGGGGACACGGGTGGTCCTGGATCTCGCGGGGGTGAAAGATATACTGGCGAAATCGCTTAAATCAAAGAACCCCGTCAATGTGGTGAAGGCCACCTTTGACGCGCTTCAGAGATTACGCACCAGGGAACAGGTGATGCTGGCGAGGGGGTTAGACTGACGTGAGATTGGATCAGGTGAGCAACAACCCGCACGCGCGCAAGGGCAGGAAGCGCATTGGGCGTGGTCCGGGCTCCGGACATGGGAAGACAAGCTGCCGGGGGCACAAGGGGCAGAAGGCCCGCTCGGGGGCGAGTATCCGTCCTGGGTTCGAGGGCGGTCAGATGCCGTTGATACGCAGGCTGCCCAAACGCGGTTTTCGGAGCCCCTCTCGGCTTCGCCAGGGTATCGTGAACGTGGAGTCGCTCAACATCTTCGACGAGGGGAGCGTGGTTGATCCCCGGGCCCTGGCGGCGCGAGGGATTGTGAAGGGGTGCGTGGACGGGATCAAGATCCTCGGGAAGGGCGAACTCAAGAAGAGACTTGAGGTGGTCGCGCACGCGTTCAGTGCCTCTGCCCGGATAAAGATCGAGGCCGCGAAGGGAGCGGCAAAGATCGTGTCACGAGTGAGATGTAAGACGGAAGACGTGGGACATGACGGCGTGGGGCGTGATGGCGTGGGGCGTAACGGCGTGGGGCGTGACGGCGTGATATAGAGCGCACCCTTCAGGGTGCGGAAGAGCAGGCAATGATAGCGGCGTTCAGGAATATGTTCAAGATCGGCGAGCTGCGCAGCCGTATTCTCTTCACGCTCGCCCTGGTCAGCGTGTACAGGATCGGTGCCTACGTTCCGACCCCCGGTGTTGATGCGAAGGCCCTCAGTATGTTCTTCGCGGAACTGCAGCGCACGCAGGGCACGGGGGGGAACCTCTTCGGCCTCATGAATATGTTCTCAGGGGGAGCCCTGAGCCAGTGCACGATCTTCGCGCTCGGGATCATGCCCTACATCAGTGCGTCCATCATTCTCCAGCTCCTCACTGCGGTGGTGCCCTCGCTCGAGCGGATGGCAAAGGAGGGGGAGGTGGGGAGGAGAAAAGTAAATCAGTACACCCGCTACGGAACAGTGCTCCTCTGCCTCTTCCAGGCGGGCATGATCAGCCGGTTTCTCGAGAACCCCGCGAGCTTCGGGGGGAGGGTGATTATTCCTCACCCGGGCTGGGCGACCCGGCTCATGATCATGATGACCATTACGACGGGGACGGTGTTCATCATGTGGCTGGGCGAACAGATTACCGAGAACGGCATCGGAAATGGTATTTCACTGATCATCACGGCGGGGATAATCTCCCGCTTGCCGAACGCAATTTTTGAAGTCTATGAACTCGCCCGCACGGGCAATATCCGCCCCTATGCGGTCGTCGGCATGGCGGTGCTCGCGGCGCTGGTGGTGGCGGCGGTGGTGCTGGTCACCGAGGGCCAGCGACGCATACCCATCCAGAGGCCGAAGCAGATTCGCGGCAGGAAAATCTACAGCGCGCAGAGCACGTATATTCCGCTGCGGGTGAACCAGGCGGGAGTGATCCCGATCATTTTTGCCTCTTCGATCCTCCTCTTCCCGGCGACGATTGGCGGCTTTGTGCAGACCGACTGGCTCAAGACAGCGATGGGCATGCTGCGTCCGGGGGCGTTTCTGTACACCCTGCTGGAGGTGGTGCTGATTATTTTCTTCTGCTACTTTTACACGGCGATCACCTTTAACCCGATTGACCTGGCGGACAATATGAAGAGAAGCGGCGCGTTTGTGCCCGGCATCAGGCCCGGCAAGCCCACGGCGGAATTCTTCGAGAGGACCATGAACCGCATCACACTCCCCGGGGCCGTATTCCTCGCGGCAATCGCCGTGTCGCCCAGTGTGATCGCCGGGTACATGAACATCAGCTACACCATATCCCAGTTTTTTGGAGGCACGGGGATGCTGATTATTGTCGGCGTCATGCTGGACACCATGCGGCAGATCGAATCCCACCTCGTGATGCGGCACTACGATGGTTTTATGCGGAAGGGGCGCATACGCGGGCGGTAGCGCGCAGGTCGGGCATCCGACTTATTTATGTTGGGATTTGGGATTTGGAGTTTGGGATTTATTAAATGATGCGGTTGATATTGCTGGGGCCGCCGGGGGCGGGGAAGGGGTCACAGGCGAAGGTGCTGTGCGCGAGATTCGGGATCCCGCACATCTCGACGGGGGATATGTTTCGCGAGGCGTACACACAGGGCACCCCGCTGGGTCGCAGCGCGCACGACAACTACTGGGGGAAGGGTGAGCTTGTGCCGGACGATATCACCGTGGGGCTGGTGCGGGAGCGGGTTGCGCGGGACGATTGTCGCGCGCATGGGTTTCTCCTCGACGGGTTCCCGAGGACCCTCCCCCAGGCGGAAAAACTGGATCAGCTCCTCGGCGAATTGAATCAGGCGCTGGACAAGGTCATTTACATGAAGACCTCTCAGGAGGTGATCCTCCAGCGGCTCGGCGGAAGGAGGGTCTGTAAGTCATGCGGGGCAAATTACCACATCGTGAACATGCCGTCCATGATTGAGGGCGCGTGTGATGCATGCGGCGGGAATCTGTACCAGAGGCCTGATGACGCTGAGGATACGGTTCTGAACCGCCTCAGGGTGTACGAGGCGCAGACCGCGCCGCTCATAGAGTATTATAGAAAACAGAAACTTCTGGCCACCGTCAACAGCGATACGCCGGTACAGGGGACGTCCGCTCAGATTCTCAAGGTGCTGAATCAGTAATGATCATCATAAAATCCGCGAAGGAAATAGAGAAGATTCGCGTGAGCAGCCGCATCGCCGCGGAGGTTATGGGCGTACTGAAGGAAATGATCGGGCCGGGGGTACACACGATGGAGCTCGACCGGGTGGCTGCCAGACTCATCCGGAGGAGCGGTAGCCGCTCAGCCTTTAAGGGGTACCGTGGCTATCCCGCGCATGTATGCGTTTCCGTGAATGAGGAAGTGGTGCACGGACTCCCCGGCGAGAGGGTTCTGGAGGAGGGCGATATCGTGAGCATTGACGTGGGGGTGGAACACGACGGCTATTACGGCGATATGGCGCGTACCTTCATGGTGGGGGAAGTCAACGGCACGAAGGCCCGCCTCGTGGAAGTGACGCGGCTCGCGGTTGAGGACGCGGTGGGCATGGCGAGATCGGACGGCAGGCTCTTCGATATCTCTCACGCCATTGAGCGTCGGGCGACATCGAATGGCTTCTCGGTGGTTCGTGACTATGTGGGTCACGGCATCGGTTCGGAGCTGCACGAGGATCCGCAGATCCCCAATTTCGGCGCGCCTTATACCGGGCCGAAGCTCAAACCAGGCATGACGTTTGCCGTGGAGGCGATGATCAATGTGGGAACCCATGCCGTGAGGGTGCTGCCGGATGGCTGGACGGTGATCACGCAGGACGGTAAAGCCTCCGCCCACTTCGAAGACACTATGGTCATCACAGGGGATGGCCCTGAGGTTTTGACATGTCTAAAAGGGAAGATGCCGTAAGGGTTGAGGGGATCGTCGCGGAGGTTCTGCCCAACACGATGTTCAGGGTGGATCTGCCGAATGGCCATCGCGTCCTCGCGCACATATCGGGGAGGATGAGGATGCACTTCATACGTATCCTCCCCGGGGATAAGGTCTTGCTTGAGATGTCCCCGTATGATCTCACGAAGGCGAGGATTGTGTATCGCGTCAAGTGAGCGGGCGCCCGGCGCGACGCGGAGCTCATACGAACAAATGAGGAACTGAAGCGAGAGATGAAAGTAAAAGCATCGGTCAAGAGAATCTGTGAAAAGTGCAAGATTGTGCGCCGCAAGGGAGTAGTGCGCGTCATCTGTACGAACCCGAGGCACAAGCAGAGGCAGGGGTAAAACAGTTACTCGTTGCGCGTTTCTCGTTACTCGTTACTGGGTACTCGTTAAGATACGATAACAACTAGCAATGGAGATGAAATATGCCGAGGATTGTGGGTATTGATATACCGAAAGAAAAAAGGATCGAGGCGGCCTTGAGGTACATTTACGGGATCGGTGCTGCGAAGGCATCCAAGGTCTGTACCCAGGCGAGCGTGAATCCGGATACCAGGGCGAAGGATCTGACGGAGGAGGAGATTGCCAAGATCAGCTCCGTGATCCAGAGCGGCTGCAGGGTCGAGGGCGACCTGCGGAGGGAAGTGGCGCAGGATATCAAGCGGCTCATGAGCATCGGGTGCTATCGGGGGATACGGCACAGGCGCGGCCTGCCGGTGCGCGGCCAACGGACGAGCACGAACGCGCGCACGCGGAAAGGCCCCCGGAAAACAGTCGGTGTGAAGCGCAAGGCGTCGATGAAAAAACAGGGGGGGATTGAATAGTGCTGCCGGGGGCTCGTTGAACGATCGAGGTGCTGGACCGATGCGCACACTGAGTGCGCGGGTCACGCGGTCACCGTGAGCACAATCCACAGCGCCGGTGGCCCAATCGTTATGGCAAAGGAGAGAAAATGGCGGAGGATAAAGAGCAGAAACCACAAAGGGTGGTGAAGAAAAAGGTCGCGAAGTGCGGCCCCAGGGGGATCGCGCACGTCATGGCGTCCTTTAATAATACGATCGTCAGTATCAGCGACACAAAGGGCAATGTGGTGGTATGGGCGAGCGCAGGTTCCGCGGGGTTCAAGGGGGCGCGGAAGAGCACCGCCTTTGCCGCCACGGTGGTGGCGGGCAACTGCGGCAAGCGCGCACTCGCCCAGGGGATGCGGGAAATCGAAGTCAATGTCAATGGGCCTGGCGCGGGGCGGGAATCGGCGGTGAGGGCTCTCCAGTCTGCCGGACTCCAGATCACGGCTATCCGCGACGTCACCCCCATACCGCACAATGGGTGCCGGCCGCCGAAGCGGAGAAGGGTGTGAACTGCAGTCGCTCGTTTCTGGTTGCTCGTTTCTAGTAATGAACCGCCCTTAATCACAAGGAGGAATGAGAAGATATGGCAAGATATACAGGACCTGTGTGCCGGCTCTGCCGCCAGGAGGGAATGAAACTCTTTCTCAAGGGCACGCGCTGCGAAAAGGCCAAGTGCGCGATAGATCGCGGCAAGCCTGCTCCGGGCATGCATGGCGCGAAGAGGCGCAAGCTCTCTCCCTACGGGGAACAATTGCGTGAGAAACAGAGGCTGCGCCGCTCATACGGCATCCTCGAGGAGCAATTCCGGATCCTGTTCAACAGGGCGCAGAAAAAGAAGGGCATCACCGGAGACAATCTGCTCAAGCTCCTGGAGACGAGGTTGGACAATGTGATATTCCGGCTCGGGTTTGCCATCTCGCGCGCGCAGGCTCGGCAGATGGTGCGCCACGGTCATTTCAGCATCAAGAACCGCACGGTTGATATCCCCTCCTACCAGGTGAGGGCGGGTGAGATCATAGAGGCAAAACCGAAGGAGCGCTGCCGCAAGGTAATAATAAAAAATATCGAGGTCACTGAGAAGAGGGAGGTCCCGGCGTGGCTCTCGGTGAACCGGCAGGAGTTGAAGGGGGAGATCCTCAGGTCGCCGGAGAGGGCGGATATTACCGTGCCGGTCAATGAGCAGCTCGTGGTCGA
>Ga0315284_10017452_pt1 | contig 10179 bp, 14 predicted proteins | sample YL17G09_16_MG_FD_203696 | JGI IMG/M metagenome (GOLD analysis project Ga0315284, IMG submission 203696) | Sediment microbial communities from Yellowstone Lake, YNP, Wyoming, USA - YL17G09_16 | ecosystem: Environmental > Aquatic > Freshwater > Lake > Sediment | place: USA: Wyoming | collected...
CCTAAGCCTCCCCATCCGCACCGGCCGTCATCGCCACCACTTCCGCCCGCCGGCGCATCCCGACGCGCGTGAAGTCCTGAACGTAGCCCTCGTCATCCACGGTCAGTTCGTAAGTGGCCAGGATGTCCTGGGAGTCGGGTATGGAGTTCTTCTCCACCACCTCCACCTGCACGCACCAGCCGGATTTGCCTTTGCCGACCGAGACCGTGCTGCCCACCTTCAGGCCGGTGAGATCGTGAAGCTGTTCCCGCGCCCTTGTGACCAAGTCCAGCAATGCCATTGTCATGAGTCTGCTCCTTTCGGGCAGAAGCGAGTGTTTCTTACAAACAAGCCTTCTGCCTGGATTCCTTGTACTTGTGGATTTCGTTCAGCCGGCGCATCAACGCGTTTTCCTGTTTGATGTACTCATCCTCGCCGATTTGCTCCAGCTCCAGCCGGGTTTGAAGGTCCAGCAGCCGCTCACGGATGACGGATTCGTCCGTGACTTCCGCCAGGGCCTGATCGTACAGGGTCCGCCCGATCCAGGTAACGAACTTGCACGGGGCCAGGAGGATGTCGTCGAGGATGAATGCCATGTTCAGTCGTCCCAGGTAATGACAAGCTCCAGAAAATTGCACGGCGGCAGGGGGCCGACGCACCGCAACTTGACTTGGCCCGCCTGCCGGGCCTCGAAGGCGGACAGGACGGCCTCGATGTCGTTCTGGCGCGACTTGTCCACCAGGAGCGCCAGGTTCGTGAACATTGGATCGCCGAAGGTCTTGTTCTTCCGGAAATCTGTCGCCATCGGCCTCAGGCGCCGCATCAGGGCGGCCTCCGTGCCGCATTTCCTGGCCTCCAGGGCTTGCTTGACCCTCTCGCCCAGCTTGATCTGGCCGGTCACGTTCGTCGGGGCCTTGCCCGCGGACCCCCGGTCGCCGGCGGGCAGCAGCTTCTTACGCAGCGATTGGATCTCCGGGCTGCTCCCGACGATGTCCCGGAATACCGCCTCCATGTTTGTCCACAGGCCCTTGACGCCGACCTCCACGAGGGGGCCCATGGTCGTCAACAGGCCGAGGATCTCGTCCCTTCTGGCAACAAGCACGCGGTCGATGATCCGCTGCGCAGCCGTGCTCTTGCCCTTGTCTTCGGCGATCGTGTTGAACCGGACGGGCAGGACAGTGTGGCCGCGCTGCATGACCGCTTCCATCACCCGTTGGTGCGCCAGAGCGTTGCCGCGTGAGATTTCCAGTTTCTCATGCGCCGTGGCGCTGACGACGGCGGCAATGCCGTTATGGGGCACGGCAAACACTTCCGATTGGCCGTCGATGCCCATGGGGCCAAAACCGCCGGGCACGTCGCTATCGATGACGCAATAGATGTAGCGTCGCGGCGCCTGCGGCTTGTCCGTGGTGGAACAAGCCGGTTCGGCTTCAATGCGCGGCGTGTCGGTTAGTGTGGCCGTGGTCATCTTCGTTTTCTTCCCGTTACGCCGCCGCGGCCCCAACGCAATCGCCGCGCCGAGACGGATCTCGCCCCGTGGACACTCTCGCCCCGGCCCCTTTTGCCAAAAGGTCGTCGAGGGATCTGACCGTAACGATCACGGGACTCACCTGGGCGGCGTTGAACGTGTGTTTGAAATTCAATGCGTATTCTTCCAGAAGCTCGTGTGCAGCCGAGATGTCCTGAAGTCGCTCCGCGGCCCCGGCCCGCGTGTTTCTGTCGGGGTGCAGCTCCTGGAGCAGCCGCCGGTATGCGCCTTTGATCTCGGCCAGACTGGCGGATTCGCCCAGTCCAAGCAGCCGCCTGGCGGCATCCAGCCGACTTGCCTGGATGGTCTTGACTTCCGCCGTCGCGAAACTGTACGGGGGAAGCGGTCCAACACGGCGAAACGTGAGCCGGTCATTGTAAGAGCGGTTCAACTGCTCCAGGACCCGGTCAAACTCGGCTTGCTCCGCACGATCGATCAGCACAGCGGCGTTGAGGACCGCCGAGTCGTCCCTCGTGGGGTTGACGACGATGTTCCGCCACTTGGTCCGCAGCGAGACGACCAGACCGTCGGCGGCGGCCTTGTTCTTCTGGTCGAGCAACTCTTTCACCAACTGCCCGATGCGGATGCGCTGCTCCACGGTAGCTTCGGCGTGGTTGTCGATCCGGGCCTTCATCGAGACGACGGCCTCGTCCCGGGCGATCTCGGCGAGGATGGACGTCATGTCTGCCCAGGAGACCGCGACATCGAACTCGACCTTCCCGGCATGGCTTTCCAGGGCGTCGGCGAACTGCTTCCCGCCGCAGCGGAGTATCCTCACGACCTCGGCATCGTTCCGGGCTTTTTCGCAAAACGTCCCGAACTTCACCGGGACGACCGTGCAGTCGAGCATGACCCGCTCGAGAACACGCTGATGCTGCGCGAGGTACTGAAGCGTCTTTTCGGGCGGGATCTCGAAAAAAGCAACGGGGGCGGTCGTGCTGATCACAATGCCGATGCCGCCGTCCGAGACTGTGCGGACATCCCCGCCATCCAGGCCGATAGGTCCGAAGTCCTTCGCCTGATCGGCTGGAACGACGCCGTAGAGATAGTTGCAATTCGATGTCATGGCCGGCTCCATATTCCGTCGCCTTTTCAGGCCGCGAATTTCTGTATGAGCGTCTCGACGTTTACCTTGATGGAAGGATCTTTTTGCAGACAACCGCTGTCCCAGCGGGACGAGCCGAGCACGTCGTGGCAAAGCTGGACGAAGTTCTCATCCTTGAGTTGCGGCTTGGCGCCGTACGCCTTCAGCACCGTGGCAATCATGATGGAGGCCCGAATCGTTGGGCAGATGCCGTAGTTTTCCTTGTTGGTTTCGCGGATGTCGCGGTAGCTTCGGACGATGTCCACAATCCGCTCGGCCGCCTTCTTGTCGATGCCGCTCTTGGAGGCCGTGATGGCGATCTCGGTTTCACGATCGTGATGTCCCAGGTGAATCGTGATCATCCGGTCCTGAAGGGCGTCCGCGGCCCGATGGACGCCGGCATACTCGGAGGGATTGCTGGTGAAGATGGCCCGGAAGTTCGGATGCACGCGGATGAATGACTCCTCGCCCCGCCCGGCGGGCATGTCCAGGACGCCCTCTTCCAGGACCGAAAGCAGGGCATTGTTCGCCTCGGCCCTGCTACGGGTGAACTCGTCGTACACCAGCGTATAGCCGTACTTGCACGCCACCGTCAGGCGGTTGTCCACCCAGGTCGATTCCACCGTGTGATCCAGCTTCTTCACCGAATGAATGAAGTTGTCTCTTATCGTCTTCTGGCGAATACCGTACCGCCCGCCGACGATGTCGGTGGTGCCCAGTTCTTCGTCGCCGTGGATGATGATGACCGGCCTGCCGATCTGGGCCGCCACGTAGAGTGCCAGGCACGTCTTGCCCGTGCCGGCCGGTCCGGTTAGATGGACGGGAAAACCGGTTCCCAGATACACCAGCGCTCGGTTCACGACGTCTTCAACCAGAGGGGTTCTGACGAAGCTGGGCTGGTCCTTGGCGATCTCGATGGGGTTAACGCTGTCGCTAAGCATGGTCAATTCCTTTTCCTTGTTATTCCTGTTTGCCGAAGGCGGAACCTCTCCGCCGACTGTTTTGCCGCCTGGGAAATCCGGGCTGAGTCTTATGCGGCCTGGGGGCGCTTCTGATTCGTTGACTTTTCCTCTTGCGCGTCCTCTTCGCGCTTCAGGTCAAACAACCTGCCGGTGAAGTGGGTGATTGCAGCCTTCTCGCCCGTTGAGGTCCGCGGGCCCCGCCGGGCGCGATCGAGCTTGTTCGTTTTCCCGTCGTTGTTTCCGGTCAAGTGCTTTACACTTGAGTCTTTGCTTGTCGAAATCTTCATGATGCCTTCCTTTCGAGCTTGCATTCGGCTGCAATGTCACTGGAGACGCCCCGGCCCGCCACCGGCGGGGCGCTCGACTGGTGCGAGGTCACCACTCCCGCGCCGCGGCATCGGGCGCAGTAGAGAGACTGACCGCGCTTCTGCCCGCGCCCCCCGCAATCGGGGCAGATGCGAACGGGCGGGGTTACCGCGACGATCCCCTTGCCTTTGCAGACCGGGCAGGTCAGGCTGGTGCGAGGGGGTACTTGGCCGCGGCCACGGCAGAACGCACACGGCACCGCGGGGGCAGGTACGCATACCTTTCCGGCCCCGCGGCACACGGGGCAAAGGCTGTCATTGGGCCACTGCCCCTCGCCACGACAGAAGGCGCAGTCATACTCCTTCCCATATAGCAACTGGGGAGGATCTCCCGGCCTTGCTTCCGTGTGCTGGATCCCTGTCGAGCGTAGGACAATCCCCGCATCCCGCCTGATCTCGGGAGGGGCTTCGGAGCGGGGGGGGCGTACTGGCTCGGTCACCACCGCCGCCAGGTCATCTTTGCCCTCTATTGTCTTCTTCCAGTCCCAGGTCATGATCGGCCTCCTTTTTCTCCCGAAATGGGCGTTTCACTGCGGTTCGGTTCCTGCCCCTCGGGAACCTTGCGCTGCTGCAATTGGGTCCCGCACCCGGGACAGAAGGTATAGGAGTACTCATACCGCCATTGTGCCCCACAGTCGGGACACTTCCGTGACAGCTTGTACCCGCACTCGGTGCAGTGTGCCATGTCCCCGCACGTGCGGACGCCGCACCCGGGACAGGTAAAGACACTGCTTCCGCGACGGGACGGAGGCGTACCGACCGCTACCCCGCCTGGTTTGACCTCATCGAGAGGCTTGTCTTCCTGAAACTTGTTTCGGTGATCCCATGCCATGATAATTCTCCCGTTCATGTGCGGAGATTTCGCCCCGCGGTTGTCTTGAAATCAAGCGTCCTGGTGGCGCGCGGGCCGTCCGGCTCGCTCCCGGACACGGCCGCCTCCGGCAGGACGATTTTCTTGAGGGCCTTGTCAATCGTTTGGAGCATCTGCTCGGCCCGCTCCTTCGTCTGGGACCAGCGGGCATGGTCCCGCTTCAGCGTCCACAGATCGAGGTAGCACTGCGCCTCAGTCGTGGGTTTGGACCGGATGCGGGCCGTGCCTGCGGTCCGTATGTTTTGCAGAGTTCTCGGGCCGGCGGCTTTTGTCTGTGTTTCCGTCATGATCGTTGGCTCCCGTTCTCGTTTGCCGTGGGCTCCCGACCACCGGGAGCCGGTATGGGTTGTGGCGATGAAATAAGGGCAGCCGACCCTCGCCCGCCCGGAGGGAGAGGCGGGCGAGGGTCCTTGGATAAAACGGCTTGCCCAACTGCTCGGCCGGCACTAGCGCAACGGACGGGGTTTGTGCCCACGCCATTGCGCCAAGCCCGTGGGAGGAACACGGGCGTTCGGTTTCCATTGCTCCCGGCATGCGGGGGCCGAGAGTGTGCCAGGCCAATTGAAGAAAGCTTGCTCTTCGAGATGGATGACCTAAGGGTTGCACAAGTGAGCTTGGCGGGAGAATCAGCGGGGCACAGGCCCCCGCTCCCCGTCAGAAACGAGGAGCGGGGAAGCCTGTTCTGCAAAAAGGCCCCCATCCAAGGATCGTTCGACGCGCCGACACTTTTTTGGGCTTCAGGCGGTGTTCGCCTGAGGCGGACCGGCTGAAGCATTTGCCATTGGCACGAAGCCCCCGAGGGGGCCGCGGCCGGCTTATCGGGTAGTGCGGTCAGGCCGTCAACGATCGTAGGGTCTATTGTTCCGGTTGCCACTGACACGTGCGAGTCCTTTTCTTCGCGCCCCTATGCGGGGGGCTTAGCACGGGTTCACAGGAGGGGCCGCCAGGCTGGCAGCGCCTCAACGCTTAGCTTGTTATGATTCTTCGTGGCCTTCCATGGCCGCGGGCTGTTCCTTCTCTTGCGTCATTTTCTTGCTACTCCGCGAAGCAGGGCTTTGCCGCGAAGCACGAGTGGCCACCAGGCCCGCTCCCCTGCAACGGCTGCACGGCAGGTCCGCCTCATGCTCACGACCGCTGCCGCCGCACTGGGGGCACGCGGCGGTTGGGCCGGACAATGTGATGACACCCGCGCCCCTGCACGCCGAGCACGTCAGCCGCGTGTGACGCTGCCTGCCCGTGCCCTTGCAGTACAGGCAGCCGACAACGGGCTTTTCCACCTCGACGGTCTTGTGGCCTTTGCAGACCGGGCAATTGGAAAGCTTTGAGAGAATCCGATACGGGTCCCTCCCTGTCCCGCCACAAAAGGCGCACTTGACAGTCTTGCATTCCCCGGCCGGTTTCCTACTTGTGCTTGCGCCTGATTGTCGCTCTGTGGTTTCGGTTCCCATTTCCGTTTTCCTTTCCGATTGCCCTTCGGGTCTGAGCTTCAGGGTCGAAGACCGGCCCCAAGAGGGCCTGCGTGGCCGGGGCATCATTGCCCCGACTCCAGCAAGACGTTGCGCACGGGCGGCCGCGCCCGTGCCACCTGTCCCCAAGGGACGCATGGGCAAGTCCTTGGGACCCCTAACGGGGATGCCCATGCCACTTCTTCAACGGGCAGCTAACTCTTCTTTGCCGAGGCCTTCTTCTTGCCCTTGCCCTTTGTCTTGGTCTGGGCCGGCAGCTCCATCACGGCGGTGGTAGCGGAAGTCCTGGCCGGTGCGGCTTGGCGGCGGTTGCCGCGGACCGTCCGGAGGACGTCGCGCCATGCAGCGGCACGCTGCCGCGAGGCCTTGGAAAACCGATTCAGCGTTGCGGCCGCCTCAGCCATCACCCGGTGCGCCTGGGCCTTCAATTCTGCGGTTCCGGCATGATGCTCAGACAGCATCTTGTGCGTCTGCGCACGCAGTTTGGCGTTGTCCGAGCTAGTGTCCGCCATGAACTTGTCAGCCTCCGCCAGCACTTGGTGCGTTTGTGCCTTCAATTCGGCGGTTCCGGCATGGTGCTCGGACAGCATCTGCTGAGCCTCGGCCTTCAAGCCGGCGACGTCCTTGCGGATCCCTCCCATCATCTTGTCGGCATCGGCCAGCAACTGATGGGTCTCGGCCCTCAATTCCGCGTTGGCGGCGTTGGTGTCCGCCATGAACCGACGGGTCTCGGCCTTGCGTTTCGTGTCTTGGGCCTTTGTCTCGGCGATGAGACTCTCGCGGTCGTTCTTCATGGCCTTCATCTCGTTGCCCAGATTTCCATAACCATTGCTTGACATTGTTCTTATCCTTCTATCTTTCCTTGGGGTTCTGTGAAGAACCGTCCTATGCGACCAGCCGTTGCCACCGCAGCGCGGCGTTGCGGCCGGCCGACTCGCACCCTGCCAGCAAAGCCGCCAGTTCCGCGGACGCCCGCGAATCCATACCGGCAAGCCTTTGCGCCACTGTCTTCAAGTCGTCGATCTTGAGCCTTTCCCCCCGCATCAGCAGCCCAGACAATGCGGCCGCGATCTGTTCCTGCTCTATGTTGACCTGTCGCAGAACCTCGACGATCTCTCCCACGCCGTCATCCTTCTCGCCCAGCAGCCGCTGCTTCAGGGCGGGCCAGGTCTTGACCACCCGGGCCGTGTCGGAGGTTCTTGTAAGAAGCATCTCCCGGACTTCTTCGATGACCGCTTCCCGCCCGGAGCGGTATCCGTTAACCAGCAGCGACAGGGACTCCCGGGTCTTGCGCCCGCCCGCCAGCACCTTGCCGAAGATCGCGTCGAAATCGACATGACGGAGAGAATGCGTCTTGGCGCAGAGCTTCCTGAGCTGATCGACGGTCTCATCCTGTTCGGCGTAAAGGTTATCCAGCAGGCCCGCGGCGCCCTGCATGTATCCGGCCAGGGTCTGGACCCAGGCTCGATACGTCTCGATAACGTGTTGGACTTCGGACGTTTCCTGAGATGCGGGCGTGTCTATCGTTGTTTCCGTCACGGCTGTGCTCCTGGTAATTGTTTCTTCCTCGTCCGGGCTTGCCACCCTGGCACGGCAGGCGTGCCGTGGCCTGACGGCGGCGTCGCCCTGGCGAGCCGGGATGGGAGATATGCCCGCGAAACTCCATCATCGGGTCGGGCGGGGTCCAAAGGAACCCGCCCCCCGCGGGGATATCTCATCTTCCCGGCAGGCTCGTTCCGATGGGAACGCGCCTCACCGATGCGTGCTTACGCGGCAGCCTGCGTCAGGCCGACGGCCTCGGCGTACTTCAGGAACGTCTCAACGCCGGCCACGACCACGCGAGCCTCGACCGCCAACAGCTCGATCCCAACCAGGGAGACGCGAGCCCAGGCATCGATCACGATGCCCTTGTCCAGGATGCGGTCAATGACTTCCACCAGACTCGAACTGCCAATTGCTTTTTCCACGGCCATGGTTTTCTCCTTATTAGAAAAGTGGCCACTGTGTGATGGGGGGAAACGCTCCCCCCTTCGTATTGCGTCCCAACGAGGGACGAGATTCGGTCAGCACGATCCGCCACGGGCGAACGTGCGTGTGTTCGTGCGCTGTTTTTTGCCGCGGAGGGCTAAAGTTATCGCGCGGGTCTTCGATAATGAAAAGTGGTAAAGAGGGATGCCCTGTTATGCGGGAACGGGAGGAGGGGGATTGCGTATGAAGCCAGCCGGGTTCTTCCCGGCTGAAATGCCTGATTATGTCCGACTGAAATCTACTATCCGTCACAGGAGGACCTTTCGCCGCGTGGCCTGCATCGCCTTTGCGGCTCTCGATCCCCGACCCTGTTACCATAACACATCGGACCAAGAGGGTGGGCAGGTGAGTAACTGAAATGGATTTCTTTATTTTTTTTTCGTGCCTCAGTTACAGGGGGGCTCACTTCGCGAACCCACCTCGGCGGGCTATTGACCGGGCGGGGCAATCCAAAGCGGCGTCTGCGCCGCCGCACTCCAAAGGGCAAGCCGCGGCCGAGGCATTCTCCGGTTTGGCGTGACGCCGAAAAACGCGACAGCCTATGGAGTGTCCCGGCGCGCCGGGACCGCTTTGGATTGGTCGCCGCAGAACCAAGCTGGTCGATACCCCCTGTAACTGAGGCATTAAAAAAATTTGTCAAAAAGCCCTTTGCCGTTGGATCATTCGTTGGGCTTGTTCGATATGTTTCCTGCCCACCGCGAATCCCTCGTAGTTCCGGGCCTTGCCTTTGGGGGTTTCGAGGTATTCGCGTATCGCCATCAGCGCGGCCTTGTTGCAGATGGCGGCCAGGTCCGCGCCGGAGCATCCTTCCGTGGCCGCGGCCATTGCCTGGAGGCCTTTTGGAAAGAACCCTTTGGCAAGGGGTTTGCCGCGCATGTGTATCTCCAGAATCGTCAGCCGCGATGTCGCGTCGGGCATGGGCAGTTCCAGCAGCAGGTCAAACCGCCCTGGCCGGAGGATGGCCGGGTCCACGAGGTCCCGGCGGTTGGTCGCGCCGAGCACGACGACGCCCTTGAGTTCCTCGATGCCGTCCAACTCGGTCAGGAACTGGCTGACGACCCTCTGGGTCGCGCCGCTGTCGCCGCTGCCGCCACGGACCGGGACGAGGCTGTCGATCTCGTCAAAAAACAGGATGCAGGGCGCCGCCTGGCGGGCTTTGCGGAAGACCTCGCGGACAGCCTTCTCCGACCCGCCAATCCACTGGGTCATCAGTTCGGGACCCTTGACGGAAATGAAGTTCACCTTGCTCTCGCGGGCCATGGCCTTGACCAGCAGCGTCTTGCCCGTTCCCGGAGGCCCGATCAGGAGGATACCCTTGGCCGGGCGAGTGCCGGCAATCTTGAACAGCTCCGCGTGCTGGAGCGGCCATTGAACCGTCTCGGTCAACTCCCGCTTGATCTCCTCCAGCCCGCCCACGTTGTCCCAGCCGACATCGGGCACCTCGACAAAGACCTCCCGGATCGCCGACGGCTCGATTTCTCTCAATGCCTCCAGGAAGTGGTCCATGCGGATTTCGAGGGTCAGGATCTGCTCGTACGGGATGTCTTCCATGGCAAAGTCGATGTTTGGAAAGATGGTGCGGAGGCACGCCATGGCCGCCTCCCGGCACAGCGCCTCCAGGTCGGCACCGACGAATCCGTGGGTGATCTGCGCCAGGCGATGGAGGTCCACGTCTTTTGCCAGGGGCATCCCGCGGCTGTGGACCTGAATGATCTGCAACCTGCCGTTGGCGTCGGGAATGCCGATCTCGATCTCGCGGTCGAACCGGCCTGGGCGGCGCAGCGCCGGGTCCAGCGTGTTGGGGATATTCGTCGCGCCGATGACCAGCACCTGCCCCCGGTCGTGCAGCCCGTCCATCAGCGCCAGAAGCTGGGCGACGACTCGGCGCTCGACCTG
>Ga0315284_10017453_pt1 | contig 10179 bp, 18 predicted proteins | sample YL17G09_16_MG_FD_203696 | JGI IMG/M metagenome (GOLD analysis project Ga0315284, IMG submission 203696) | Sediment microbial communities from Yellowstone Lake, YNP, Wyoming, USA - YL17G09_16 | ecosystem: Environmental > Aquatic > Freshwater > Lake > Sediment | place: USA: Wyoming | collected...
AGTGACAGCCTTTTTCAATTGTTTCGTGAGATATCCGGGCTAATGCATTCTTTGGGCGTAAGCTTGAGCGGGTACTGCTTCCGTTCCTCCTGAATCTTGGCGATGGCCTTCATCATCCGGTCTTCAGGGCTTTCGTCCCCGTCTTCCAAGTCGGGCAGGTCGTCCTGGTCGTTCATGTAGCCTGTCATAGCCATTGTCTCCATTTTATCTCCTCGTAAAGCTCGGAATTTTTCCTGTACTCTTCCTCGTGCGCACGCACATATTCCCGCACGGGCACGAGGGTCGGACCGTTCTCATCCTGGGCGCAGGCAAGGTCCAGAAGCTCGTCACGGGTCTTGAGGCGGTCCTGCGCAGGCAGGTCCTTCGCCGGGGCGGCCGCTTTCCTCGCCTTGGCGGCCGCCTTGCCCTTTTGCAGACGGTTGAAGTTGGTCACGATGTGCCCCAGCATGTCCTCGAAGTAGTCGAGCGGGTCGGGGTATTTCTTCCCGTCCTTGCCCTTGGAGTTCTTCCCCCGGATGAGCTTGCCGGATGACCAGAAGGCGGCCACCTCGAAAGCAAACTTCATGTAGGCGGGGAGGGAGGGGTAGGTCTTCAGGAGGCGGGACAGCACGAAGTGCCAGTACCGCAGGGTGTTCTTCTCGTTGTATCCGGGGTTACCCTGGTAGTTCAGGAACATCTCGACCAGGTGTTCAACCTCAGGCTCACGGGATGTGACGGAGTTGGCAGAGATGTAGGAGACAGGGATGAGCTTGAGTTGGGTCTCAGGTAGTTTAAAACGACCAGCCTCCGATTACGAAGCATTTAATCTACTCCTCGAATGCTTTTGTCGCACTGAACGCTACGAGGTTGGCATGCAAGTTGCCAAGCTGATGATCGACGAATCTGCACCGAGCGATTGTTTCGAGAATAATGGCATTCTCTGCGGTCTCCTCTCCGGCCTCAAAGACGAGACTTTCCTCAAACAAGGTCGCGCGAAACCCAAAAACCCGTTTATCAGCTACAACCTAGACATCTTGGAGCAGGCTCCGGACCGTTTGAAAACGCTGGCGCTCTTTGAGAATTGCCGGTTTGGTCTCCCGACTCGAAAAGAAAACACCATCACAATCGAGCAGGACGGTCGTGCGAACGAGTTGAAGGAACCGGTAATTACCATAGGCCGGATAGACAACAATCGTGTGCGCCTTACCGACACATACGTGAGCCGCCGACACTGTGCCATCGTGAACTACCGCGACGATGTCTGGATTTATGATTTCGGCAGCACTCACGGCGTTTTTGTGGATGGTAAAAGGATAGATCGAAAAGCCTATCTCGAAGGCGTCCACACGGTTACGCTCGGGCAAACTGAGTTGACGCTCCGGTCAAAGAGGGAGCTTCTTGTGTAAGATTGCGGTTCACGGAAGCCCGTATTGGGTCTTTCGGGTTCAAGGCGAAGACGTGATCCGTACCACGGTGAGGGATCTGCTCAGGACAGTATGCACATGGTGATTTCTGACAACTCACGCTGCTTGCTGATCTCCCATCACCACGCTGCCGCCACCGACTGAAAGGATGCTATCCGCCAACTCCCAAGAGTAAGCTGTCAACTGCACGCCGCGATGACCACCGGGGACAAACTTTTCGAGTAACCCATCCGTATCACCCCCTGTTCGGACAAGAGTTTGAGCTGGTGAGCTACCACCATACCTGGGCTGACAACCGCGTATGTTTTCCGCACGCTCCTGGGCGCCTGCGGTCGTTACCGGGGGGTTGGACAAGTTTGGCCGGCTTTGACAAACGGCGTGATCCGAGGGCCGTCCTCCCCGAAATCCTGCGGTTTTGGATGTTATTTGGCCGAAAGGTCACTTTCCCTCAGGAAGTCCGCCTCTGCAATGTATATTATGGGTGTGGGATATCCTTCCCAACCAATCCCCACATGACGTGGTCGAATCTGGCAGAAACCGGAAAGCTGCGCTCGATTGATCCGAACCCAACCTTGAGCCTGAAGGAGGCGCTGTGATGAAGAAGGCCGCAATCTACGCCAGGGTCAGCACGCCTGACCAGCATGTCGAGAATCAGCTTTACCAGTTGCGGGAGCTGGCCGCACGTCGTGGGTTCGAGGTTGTCCACAGTATACGGATATCGGCGTCTCCGGCTCCAAAGCGAGGCGCGGAGGGCTGGACGCCCTGCTGGCGGATGCCCACCGCCGCAAGTTTTCCATTGTCCTGGTTGCGGCGTTCGACCGAGTTGCCCGCTCAGTCAAGCATTTCTTGACGGTCGTGGACGAGCTGAACGACCTCGGAATTGAATTTGTTTCCGCCCGCGAGAACATCGACACCACGGGCGCGATGGGACGGATGTTCGTCACCATAATCGGCTGTATCGCGGAGCTGGAGCGGTCCCTAATCGTAGAGAGAATCAAGGCTGGCATGCGTCGGGGGTGCGCGACATAAGTGTGGGGGGTAATGCGTTTGGCTTTTGCGAGGGCGTAAAGCGTGCGTATGTGCTACGCTAGGCATAAGGAGGCACCTTATGCCGGATTCTCTTTCTGCCTTGGAAGCAGAACGTCGGTCGATTTTGCATCAGATCTCCGAACTGGGTGACTTTCGGCCGGGATCGATCACCGCCACCCAGGGGCGCTGCGGGAACCCCCGCTGTCACTGTCATCAGCCTGGGGAGGCGGGCCATGGCCCCAGGCTCCGCCTCACCTACAAGGCGCGAGGCAAGACGGTGACCGAGAGCTTCTCCCGTCCGGACGCGCAAGGCAAGGCGGAGCGCGAGATTGCCGAGTTCCGCAAGTATCAGCAACTGAGCCGCGCTTTGGTAGAGCTGAACGAAAAGATCTGCCGTCAGCGTCCGGTGCCGGAGGCGGCGGAAAGGAAGGAGCAGGAAAAAAAACGGCGGCCGCCATTCAGCGGGAAGTGGCGCAAGAAGTAGAGTCCCTCCTGGCGGTGATTTTTGCCGGACGGCGCAAGTCGGGAAGGCTGGACTTGGAGGCCGTGGAGATGGCGACCCGCGCGGCCCTGCACCGCGCGGGGGCGGGAATGCTGGAGGAACTACTCGCCCCAGACGACGAGTTTTCCCACCAAGTTTCCTGCCGCTGCGGCCCGGCAGCTCGCTATCACGAGATGCGTCCCAAGCAATTGTTGACGGTCCTGGGGCGAGTCGAGACCGAGCGTCCCTACTACATGTGTGCGCACTGCCAGCGAGGGCAGAGTCCGCGCGATCAAGAACTGGATGGGGTCGGCAGCGAGTATTCCCCCGGGGTGCGGCGCATGATGGGCTTGGTGGGTAGCGAGTCGCCGTTTGAGCAGGGACGGGAGCAACTGGAACTGCTGGCGGCGCTGGAGGTTACCACGAAGGCGGTGGAACGGCAGGCAGAAGCCTTGGGGATGGAAATCGCGGCGCGGGAGCAGGTGGAAATTCAGCCGGCCCTGGAACTGGAGTTGCCGCCGGTAAAGGGACCGGAAATCCCGGTGCTGTACATCGAGATGGATGGCACGGGGGTGCCGATGGTAGCCTCCGAGACGGAGGGACGAGCGGGGAAAGAGGGAGAACAGGCCCGCACGCGGGAGGCGAAGTTGGGCTGTGCGTTTACGCAGACGACGGTGGATGCGAAGGGCCGGCCGCTACGCGACGAGGCTTCCACGACCTATAGCGGCGGGATCGAAACGGCAGACGCCTTTGGCCCAAGGATGTACCGCGAAGCCGGGCAGCGGGGCTGGCGCCGGGCGAAGAAGAAGGTGGTGCTCGGGGACGGTGCCGGGTGGATCTGGAACTTGGCGGACGAGCACTTTCCAGGTTCGATTCAGATCGTGGACCTCTACCACGCTCGGCAGCACTTGTGGGACCTAGCGGGAAAGTTGGGGGCCACCGAGGCGGGCCAGCGCCAACGATGGACGAAGAAACTGGAACGGAAACTCGATGGCGGCAAGATCGAGTCCTTGGTCAAGGAGTTGCGTTTCTTACCCCCACCCACCCCCGAGGCGGCGGAGTTGCTCCGCCTCGAAGCCGATTACTTCGCCCGCAACGCCCCGCGCATGCGCTATCCCGAATTTCGGCGACAAGATTTGTTTGTGGGCTCAGGCGTGATCGAGGCGGGGTGCAAAACCGTGATCGGGTCGAGGCTCAAACGCTCGGGCATGTTCTGGACGGTGCGCGGCGCCAACGCCATCCTCGCCCTTCGCTGCAATCGCTTGAGTGGCAAATTTCAAGACTATTGGGAGAACCGCAGGTGCGCCTAACGGTCACAATTTTGTCGCGCACCCATGCGTCGGCGTCGGTTAGAAGGACTACCTATGGGCCGCGCCCCTCTCGCCATCGACCGCGAGGCGTTGGTGCGCGACCGCCGCTCCGGGATGTCGCTGACCTCCGTGGCGAAGAAGTATTGCGTAAGTCGCGCCAGCGTCGTGCGGTTCACCCGTGATTCCATTAAAGGAGAATGTGTCGGGGTCGCCGGACTTCAGCCAGCGACGGTCCAAGTGCCGGCCGAGTGCACGGCTTAATGCCAGAAGACGGTTTCTCGCACCAGAGAGGCGAACGAGATGTTGAGCAGGGTCATCATGGCAATCGGGGCAATTTGCAGCGCCGCTGGGCTTGGCTTCGCATCATTCATCATTGGCCATGGCATCGCGAGTTCCGGGAATTTCGCTGACGCGAAGAATGTCGGGACTGGACTCTTGCTCTCCATAGCTGTTGCCGCATGGGGCATTTTCGCCCAGCAACTGTGGCGGAAGTCAGGGAAGGAATAGCTGCCCCGGTGGCGGCGGGGCAGCACATGCTATTGCGAGCGGGATGAAGACCCATGGTCGACGTTTCCCAAATGACCAACTGCGATTTCTGCAACGCCCCTTGCCCGGCAAGGACGTACAGGACGGCAGACAGCAGCACCGTGCGGATGCGGGCGTTCATGGAAAGCGGCCCTCTGCTACAGGAGCACCACTTCACCCCGAAGTGGGAGGCGTGCGAGCCCTGCGGCAAGCTGATTGACGCTGGCGATTGGGACGGCCTGGCCACGCGGGTCATGCACAGCTTGGCCGCCCTCGGAGTGCCAGCAAGCGAGGCTGTCAAGGAGTGGCTCCAGTCGACCTACGGCGAACTGAAGGCGGCAGGGATGGTGAGAGTTCGGTGACGACGGTCAATCCTAGCCGAGCCTCTGGTTTTCAGATAGCCGATGGCATGCAGCGGTCCCAAAGCACATCTTTTTGTTGGAGGCAAACGCTTATGACAGATTCCACAGCCGCCCTCCCCGAGGCCATCGAATGCCCGCTCTGCCTTGGGAAGGGCGAACTCAGCCGGACCGAAGTGCTTGAGCGGCTGGGCATGAAAGACTACGCCCGCGTAGCCCAGCTCAGCGCAGAGGAAGCCATCCGGCTGCTGCTGGCGAAGGAGAAGCACGCCGAGCAGGGGCGGTGGGCCAAGTTCGAGGTGGAACTCACGAAGCGCCTGGCCGAGGCAAGCGACAAGCAAAAGGCTGAATTGCAGAAGATTCAGGTCGAAAAGAGCGAGCTGACCGCCCGTCTGAAGGGACTCGAAAAGAGCGCCTCCTCCACGCTGGATAACGCGAGGCAGGAGGAGAGGCTGGCTGCCGAGAAAGAGCTACAGAAGCAGCTTGCCGCACTGACGAAGCGGATTGCGGAGCTTGAGGCCGACCAGAGGCTGGCCCACGAACAGAGAGAGACCGAGGTGATGAAGGTAAAGACCGAGCTTGAAGCGGCATTGAACACCGAGAAGGCAAAGGCGAACGACCTGAGCCGCCAGGCAAAGGACTACTACCAAGAAATAAGTGGTCTCCGCGACCGCAATCAACAGCTCGAAGCAGAAATGGTGAAAGTGGCTCGGGTCGGGAAAAAGGAAGAACTGGATTTCGCCGAGGAGGCGCGGTCGTGGCCGGGCATCTGGGTTGGCGAGAAGCTTCCACGCAACGGCGACTTCCTGATGGCCTTCAGTGATGCCGCTGGGAACGCCCTTGAACCCCGCATGGTGATTGACAACAAGGACAAGGCAACCGTCGCCGAGGCCGACGTCAGGAAGCTCGTCCGGGACGCCAGGGAGCGCAAGCTTCCCGTCGCCGTGCTCGTGACGCGGGAGGAATCGCAGTTGCGGCATGATGACCGGCAGTGCCGCTGGGGGCAAGAGGACGGGGTATGGATTTTGCGGACGACCCGCGCCTGGCTTCGTCACGACCTCGAAGTGCTGCGCCCTGTGTTCGAGCGGATGCGGGCCGAGGGGCCGGACTTCCTCCAAAGGAACGCCGCCCTAGCCTCCGAGGTCCAGCGAACGCTTGCCGACATCGACGAGATTGAAGGGCAGCTCAAGAAGGCCGGCACCGCCATCGAGAATGCGCAGGCGCTCACGACGAAATACCGGGCGAGATTGACGGGGCTAATTGACAGCGCTGCCGCTGGCCGGGAAATGCCGGGCAGGCCAGGGGGGAAGAACGGAAGGGCGAGCGCCGGTGCTGGCAACGGGACTCAGGAGCGTCTCCTGCGGGAGGGCGGCTCGACGCTTGGCGTCTCATAGATTCCGGCGTCCAAGCCCCGCACCAGCTTGATTCACCCTCCAGTTAGCAGTTTATAGCGTGCAGATTTACCAAGAGCAGACTAGCTGAACCATCCTGGTCAACAGCAATGCCTGCTCCATCCTAATTTGCGGAGGCTTAAATGGCGAAGCAGTGCAGCAGTTGTCATGGAACGGGCAAATGCCAGCAGTGCAGGGGCACGGGCCACGTTGGTTATCCAGGCTTCGGTCCGATGGGTAGGTATCCGAATCACTGTTATGCCTGCCAGAACTCGGGCGACTGCCGAGCTTGCCGGGGCACCGGACAGCAGTGATGGCAGCAAGCCGTGCTGTTCCTCTCGCCCACGCCAATGTCGGACTTGATTGGCGGACTTCATATTCACCCTGGGTACGGCACATTGCGGACGCCGCTCACAGTCTTCGTCAACGCTTCGCTGTTCGGCGACAGCGGTAGCCTGGACAGGAGGCCGATTGTAATTGACCTCCAGGCTCGCTAGGTCATGCGGTCCCTCGCCCCGCCGACATAGAATTTACGCAGCTAGAATCTTGCCGTCAATTTGCTGTCAGCGTAGGAAAGGACGCTGAAATGACCAAGGACGAACTCATCGAGAAGGCCCTGAGGGAGCAAGGCATTTTTCCGCCTTCGGTGCTGGACAGCCATTACAGCGACCAGCCTGAGATGACCAAGGGCGAAATCATCAAGAAGACCCTGATGGAGATGGACACCCATTGGTCTTGGGGACAGGGCAGCCAGCCCGGCGAAGAAGCTGACCACGCTAGGACCGTCGTCGCCGAGCTTCAGCGCAGGCTACCCGACGGCAAAATCAAGACCTGCGGCGCTTTCAGCCACCTCAACGCATACTGCTTCGATTCCTGCCACGCGTTTTATGCCCACTATGACATGAAGCTGATTGACCTGCCCGATGGCGGCAAGGCTTGGGTGTGCTGTGCGATGGACCGGGCGAGTTACCCGGAGCGCCACGCAGAAAGCATGGAGCGGTTACGGAACTCTCCAGAAGCGAAGCTGTGGCCGGAAATATTCGGTGATGACGGCAACCCGAAAGACTAGCAATGTGGAGCAAACCTGATGCGCAAGGACCTTGAGGGAAAGCTGGTTAAGCGGTTCCCGACATGGTTCAACGTGAACGGCGATGTCCGCCACACCCTGATGCCGTTCGGGTTCGAGCATGGCGACGGGTGGTTCAACATCCTTTGGCGGCTGTGCGCGGACCTGGAGCCGCTGGTCGCGGAGCTTGAGAAGGAGACTGGGGAGCGGTTTGAGGTGGTGCAGGTCAAGCGAAAGTTCGGCACGCTGCGCTTTTACGTGAGCCATCACACCGACCCCATTGACGAGCGCATCGCGGAGGCCCAGGGGGAATCCTCACGCACCTGCGAGGTCTGTGGCCAGCCGGGGAAACAGCGGGAAACAGGCGGCGGGGTTCGAGCCGTGTGCGACGAGCACGCGCATAGCCCGGAGGAGCAATGAGACCGATGGGCAAGGGGAAATGGCGGGCGTTGTTCCCGAGGGAAGAATGGCTGAAACGGCTGTGAATCGGCCCTCAGGCGGGTGGCCCAAAAGGTTCAAAATTCCGAAATCGCAAGTTGCTGATTTCGGGTGGGTTGCAATTCACATAATGCCGCTGCTTCGCCGGTCCGTTGGGTACAGTCAATTGACCGATCCTGCCGGGGATAACGAATATCAGTACGCCACCGGGTTTCAGCCAGCGATAGGTGTGGCTCAGGAACGACTGCTCGGTGCGGCGACTGTCAGCCAGCCCCAGTGTCCAGTCATAAGGTGGATTAAGATAAAGCAGCCCGCAGCACTCGACTGCGCATTGCACTTCGAGGGCATTGCCTTGGACTATGTTCGGAATCCGCTGCCTGGCTTGCTCAGCGCGATAGGCATCAAGCTCAATACCGTAGCGAAAGACCTCAGCACCGTTGGTGATAACCTCGAACGCCACGCCATCGCCAGCACATGGGTCGATCGCGGACGACGGATCATGTGGAAACCAGAGGAACCTGCGAATCCGCTGGGCTTCGGACAAGGGCAGCGGGTAGAAACCAAGCCGACTTTTGCCCTCAAAGCGCAAGGGGGCTCCTTTCTCAGAGAAACTCGTATGTGTGACTTGAAGCATAAAGTGGCACTGAGTGTCACTTTATGCTTCAAAATGCTATCGAGGACCCAGTTCCTTCGTGGATTTGCGGTAGATACGCATTATGATTACAGCATGCTCGTACAAGGCTTCGTCCCGGTAGTTTGTAAAAATGCAGGGATGGTCATCCTTGGCACCCTGCCCGGTCGCGACTCTCTCAGGCTTCGCCAGTACTACGCGGATCCTGGCAACGCATTCTGGTTCATCGTTGGGAAGTTGTTCGGGATCATCGGGACCTACGATGAGTGTGTCCAAGGGCTCATCAAGAACCGAATCGCGATTTGGGACGTCCTAGAACGGGCCGAGCGTAGCGGCAGCCTAGACAAGAAGATTGTGAAGGGAACTGAGGTGCCCAATGACTTCACGGCATTCTTTCGTACTCATCCATCGATAAAAACCGTATTCTTCAATGGTCGCCCTGCGGAGAAGTATTTTCGAGATCTTGTCGTTCCTGGCTTACACTTGGGCGCGGGAGCTCCTCGATTCTGCCCTGCTCTACCGTCGACGAGCCGCACGAATAGCCACGCCACAAAGGAGGCAAAGGCCGAGAGTTGGGGTGTTGTTCAACTCGCGCTGGCAAATGACTGATCCCGTATCTTGGCGGTCGAGAGCCTAGGGTGTGGCTAGGCCAGCTAACAAGGCGCTCCAGCCGAGGGTCCAGCCTGCGTTGTGCTACGGCGTGTCGGGAGATCAACTTTGGCAGACGTTCCGGCATTGCTGCATCGGCGTTTGGCTTTCCGGCAAAGCATCAGGGCGCGTCGCTACCTCAATTGCACTTAGTGACACTTTATCCTTCTCTTTTGCACTTTCTGCGCTTTATGCTTCAAACGAGGGGCGCCGGTTGGTAGACGGCACACTGATTTCACAAGGGATTACGAGCGCAGTGGTGCCATTTTATGCTTCACACCACTGCCACTTTATGCTTCAAGGGACATGTGGTGCTTATCCCACGGCAAGGGTCATTCCATTAGTTGAGGCGTTTCCCGCCGGGAGCGCTGTTTTCCCGTCCAGAACCGTGGACGGGTTATCACCCTTCGGAGTCGCTCCGCCGAAAGGTGGCACCAAGTCACGTTTCCGAGATGGGAGAACACGGCCATGGGAGTACATGCTGTGGCTGGAGCGCAGCGGGACGATTACTTCCGTGTGGGCGACAAACCGGGAGTTGTGGATCTCCAGTCAACACTACGGCTTTTGTGGGGAGTAACCCGCCTGCGGCCGCAGGCTGACCCTGATGAACCTCAGGGCATCCAGCAATAGAGCGAGAGCGGTCAGCATCAGGTTGGACAGGAAATTGAGTTTCAGCATCAACGACGGAATAGCACACCCCCCATATCGCTGTCACTTGAAGTATGCAGGGGAGCGTACGAGATTATTGCGGACGGAAGGGTTCAATCGTGCCATGTTGTACCTCGATGATAATGTCCCCTTTTGTCCTCGATAGAAATGTCCCCTAATGAGATCTCCGAAAGGAGGTCAGATTGGGGCGAACAGAGATGAGCAGGCGGGAGTTGGGCAGGGTGGAGGT
>Ga0315284_10017454_pt1 | contig 10179 bp, 12 predicted proteins | sample YL17G09_16_MG_FD_203696 | JGI IMG/M metagenome (GOLD analysis project Ga0315284, IMG submission 203696) | Sediment microbial communities from Yellowstone Lake, YNP, Wyoming, USA - YL17G09_16 | ecosystem: Environmental > Aquatic > Freshwater > Lake > Sediment | place: USA: Wyoming | collected...
CCCATTAGGGTTATTTTTTTTGCCCCAATCATTATAAATTTCTTTTGATTCTTTGGTAATGTGAACATACGCTGGGTTCATAACAATCATTTGATGGTCAACTAAAGTATGATTAGTTACAATCCCTACCCTAATTAAATCTTCTAATATCTTATTTAATAAATCCTCCTCAATAACTTTATCAGTTTTTTCCAAACCAATTTCAACGTACAAACTCATTTTATCTGTACCGAAGATGTTATTATAGAACCCAACTCTATAGAATATTTCATTATCAGGATAATAAACCCAATTTGAACTGATGTCAGTGGGTTTATCAAAACCCAAGTTAAACACAACTACTTTGTTTGATGACAGGTTATCAACCTTTTCACCTGTTAGTTTCATAAAGGTATCAAACGGCATTGTATTTACTAATTTATTAAACTTGATGTATCCGTTGTTTGTTTGAGCAATTTTGTTTTCAAGGTCAATACTGATGATTTCAGTATCCAATAAAATATTATCTTGGTTTACTCGTTTGAGTAATGACTTAACAAATTCAACGCTACCACCTGTTGGATATATGAATGTGTCATTATAAGATTCAGACTTGTTTTTGTTTTTGAGTTGGGTTAATAAATCATCAAAGTTTGTGGGTTTTGGAAAGAACCTTCCCATGGCATCGTAATCCAAATTATTCAAATCACAAGCATATAACTTTTGATTATAAGGTATGATAAACTTATCACAAATTGACTCTCCTAACGTGTTTTTAACAAAGTCTGTGAATGTATTAACCTCACCATTTCCAGTGTTTCTCAGGTCATATAAACACTCAACAAACTCATCTGTCGGTAGTTGGTCTATGTTGTTTTGAAATGGAAAATCAATGTATCGGTCTTTATAATATATGTGACTTTTCTTATTAACCGTAACCACGTCACACTCAATATTCTCTAATACATAATCTTTTATTTCTTGATTGTTAAAGTGAAAGAAGTGACCAGAATAATCCCAAACAAACCCATTTCTAATTGTTGTTTTGCAATATCCCCCAACCTCAGAATCCTTTTCAACAATTAAATAATCATCGGTATCCAAAAAGGATGCTAAAGAAAGTCCTGTTATACCAGCACCGATAATTAATGTGTTAACTTTTTTTTCCATTAGTTACCCATTCTATCGCTGAAGTGTTGTCTATTTTGAAGTAGTCTTTCTTTGTGATGTGAAAAAGTTTCATCATCAATAATTTGTAACAAATATTCTAATCCCTCATTATATCTATCAGTCCAAAAACAAGCAACGGAAAGTTCATCATATACATATTTTCCATAAGATTGTTCATCTACAAATAAACGATATTTTTCTTTAACTTTGTTGATATCAATTGATAATGCTCTTGTTAGGTATTTATACGCTAAATTATGTTCACCAATTTTATTACAATAAACACCCAAATTATATAATGGTTCTGCTCTGTCAGGAAAAATTGAAATGGCTTTTTCCATTTCTTCAACAATTCTTTTAATATCATAATTGAGTGACATCATGCATTTTGAAACCCTCATTTGAGCCTCAAACTTTTCTTCAATCCACCCACCAGTAATTTTAAGATACATTTTATTCCATTTTAAACCTTCTTCAATCATATCACAATCCATATAACTTTGGGCTGTATAAAATATTGAACGGGTATTTAATTCATCTGGGTCATCAATCAATGTGTCCCAAAATTGTTTTTTTAATTTTTCCGCATCATAAAAGTATTTTTTTGGGTCAAACGCTCTTGAACCAATTCCTTCTCCTGATATATAAAAACCTTTTCCGCTCAAATCTTTTGTAGAGATTTCAGGTCTTTCTAAACATTTAATTGTTGTGTGTGCAACTCCACAAAATTTCCAAGTATTTCTGTTATTAAAAATAATAAGTGCCTTCCATTCAGATGTACCTCTTTTAACAGGTATAAAATATGAATCATAACCTTTATTTTCATCAGTAAAATCAAATTCACCAATTAATAAATCATCAGCATCCAAATGAATAACATAATCAGTTTTATCTTTGGCTCTTGACATCATTAATGTTTTATTTGTGTCAAAACCAACCCATTCATCAATATGTAATTCTCCTGGTATTCCTTTTTCTTTAAAGAATTCTTCAACAATTTCACATGTTCTATCTGTTGAGCCCGTATCACATACCACCCAATAATCAATATATTTATAAACGGATTCTAATGTATTTTGAATACAGTGTTCTTCATTTTTGCACATTGTGGCAAAACAAAGTGTGGGTCTATTATTTGTTTTCATATATGTAATTTAATATTTGTTCTTCTTCATGATATTTTTTAATGAAAATATGATTTTGAAATTTTTGTGAACATCCTTCTTCTTCAACCCAATTCCAATCTATTTTTCCCATATCAATAATTTTTTGATGTATTTGTTTATCATAATAATCTCTAATTAATCTTGACCTGCGGTTAATATCAATTGCATTATTATCGGTTGTTGTATGCCCATTGTTCCATTGGATATATAAAACTTTTTTAATATGGACAATTTTTGTATTTAAAAATGTTCTAACTATTAATTCAAAGTCATCGGCAACGGGTGTACTTTTATTATGTCCACCAATTTTTAAATAAAGTTCTCTTTTCCAAACTCTAACATGTGATGGCATACTAATATTAAACCTAATTGTTAAAGGATTTATATCAGGATAATGGTGTGCCAATATTTGTTTATTGTCTTCTGTGACCCAAGAATGCCCAGCATATCCAAAATCAAAAAAATTATCTTCCCTACCATACCAATTACCTGACCAATTGTTATCGTAAAATTTTGGACTGCCGTCTTCATATTGTTCCGCAACATCACTATACATAAATCCAGAATCGGGAAATTGTATTGAAGCTTTATCTAAAATTTCTAAACATTGTGTTAACAACTCATCATCGTGGTCCAATTCAACTAGCCATTCACCGTCACATAATGATGCTGTCCTATTTTTTGACAAACCAACATTACCCCCACTATTTGGTGATATTTTAAATATTTTAACCCTAAAGTCTTTTTTGGCTATTTCAGAAAGTATTTTCCATGTTTCATCTGTTGTTGAATCATCAACTACAACCCATTCCCAATCATTTAATGTTTGGTTATTAATACTATTATAAGTTCTTAATATCTTATCCCCTGTATTATATGTTGGTGTAAAAATTGAAAATTTTGGTCTACTATACTTACAATTTCTAAAAGTGGTTTGTACCACAATATCATTGGCAAGTATTATATCATCAATAATATTAGAATAAAAAATACATTTTTCATTTAGTATTTTATCATTTAGGTCTAATTCAACCCCAAATGATATTATCACATCAGGTTTAATTTTTGACGCATCGTTAAAAATATTATCTACAGAATCTAAAGAATGTATTATAACCTCATCATAAAGATTTTCTTCATGATAAATTTCTGAACGTAAAGTAAATTCACCTTTTTTATACCAATTATACAAAATGGCAATTGGTTTTTTAGTTTTCATGAAATTATCTTTCGGTATCAAAAAAGAATGTTTGAAATAATCTACCGTCTTCTAAATTTCTACCAAAATAATCTAATGATGTGTGGAAATAATCAGCTCTATATAATACCAATCTATTAAATTTATTTCCTAACATGTCGGTCATTTCCCACTTGGTCATATCTTGTGAATCCAAATATAATCTATCTAACATTTCAAAATCATAACCTCCTTCACTTTTTATTGGTGCGGTATGTACACCACTTTCTTTGTGTCTGAATAAACCAGTTCCCGAACTAATAGGTGCGTTTGGTGTTAAAAAACAAACACCGGCCCATGTTGTTGTTTGGTCGGCATGCATCCAACTTTTATCTCTTTGTGTTGCGTATTGAAACGCTCCGTTATACTCATCCGTAGACCATTTTGTTATTTTACCACCAGCAAAAAATATAATATCTTGTATTAAATTAAAAACACTTTCATTATAAAATGGTTTACTCCTAAAACCAGGATAATTACCAATTACATTAAATTCTTGTTGTAATGCAAATTCTCTCGTCTCGTGTGGGTCATTATAAAAATCATCCACTATTATTGAGGATATAATCATATTATTTATATTGTCCTCCTCCGACCCATAAAACTAAACTTTTTCTATTTCCACTTGTTAATGGAACAACTCTATGTAATAAAAATGATGGAAAAACTACAACAGTACCTTTTCCTCTTGGAACTGTTGTATGTTCAGAACCAGTCATTATTTGTAAATCCCCTCCAACATATTCTTCAGGGTCGGATAATTGAATAGTAATAGATATTTTTCTGTGGGATATACTTCCTGGTCCAATGTCTAAATGCCAATCATAATGACCACCATTTCCTTCATATTCAGTATATTGAATATTATCAATAATTGATTTTAATTCAAAATTCCAAATTGTATTGTTTGCTTCGGTAACTTGTGATATTATTTTATCAATAACCCACTCCCATTTAGAATCAAATGGTAACCATTTAATGTTACTTTTTCTAAATTTATCAGTATTATTTTCATCAACCACAAGTGCTTTAACAAATGGGTATTCTTTTGCATCTTCAACAATTTTATCAATTTCGGCGGAAGTAAATCCGGCGTTAAACCAATAATAATTTGTTTGGTTAATGTCTTCTGATGGTAGGAAAATTGGTTTAAGTTCCATAGTTTTATTTATTTAATCCGTATTTAATGTATTTGTACCAAATTCTTTCATGGAAAAAATAAAGTATCATCTTGGTTAGGACTTCAAATCCACCAATAGCCAAACCTAACTTTATGTCGCCAGTAACTAACCATCCAAGAATCATGGTATCAATTGTACCAATAATTCTCCAAGTAATTGTTTTTAATAAGTGTCTTTTATAACTGACCATTTTGTTTCATCTCCTCTCTAATTTTGGTTGCTGAAATATCACCAATTTCTTGTGGTGGAATTCTTTCTATTATATCATAACCCACACCTCTACCAAACTCAATAGAACAAATGTCAGGAATAATCATAACTTTTATCATTCCACTTTCACACTCTTGTGAATAGAACTCAGTAATGTTGTTTTTCACCTCTTCAGCGGTGAATGGATTTTTCTCATCAGGTTGAATATCTCTAATACAAATTAGAACATTTTTACCTTCATCCATGGCTTGTTTGAATAAAGATTGATGACCTTTGTGTAAAGGTTGCCATCTACCAACAAACATCGCATATTGTCCGTCTTTTCTATTTAATGAAGACTGAACGTGTAGTTTTTTTTCCCACATAGTTATTATTATAATTGAATTTGATTTATTATTTCAAGTAAACTTCCAATCGGTTCCACGTCTGTGGTATCAATACTGATAAAATTATCTGTTGGTTGTTCGTAATCTGATACATGGTTTGCTTCTCTACCTCTTAACTCATCCGTATAAACATATATTTCAGTTAATTCGGAACCCATGTCGGTTTTAAAACTTTCTCTCACTTCCTTGTAAGGTGCCACTAAACTAACAATAACATCAAACCCTTTCATATTCAAATACTTTGCAAGTCCTTGCGCAAATGTTATGTTTTTAATTCTACCTTCTTTTGAAAAGTCTTTGTTGTTAAAAATTTCTCTTAAATCATCACCATCAATGTGCATGATTTTTTTATGCAAATAGTTATTTTCTAAATATTCTTTGAATATTTTTGCCAAAGTTGTTTTTCCGTGACCAGGTTGACCTGTTAACCAATATATCATTTTAATCTTGTTTTGTAAATTCGCCTGTTTCAGGGTTAATAAGTCCTGACCCGTAGTTACGTTCCATCTTCTTTAAAAAATTTGTTTCTTCTTTTCTAATTTTGTTAAAAGTGTCCATAACTCTTTCGTCTTTTTCTTTCAAGATTTGTTTATCAACTGACACCTCACCCATACTGTATATTACTTGGTTAATTTTTTCCTGTAATACTTTGTACTCATTCATTTCTTGTTCTTTTAAAAATATTTTTTCTGTGTTTTCCATAATTAAATTTTGTCTATTGATTCAAATATATCTTCCAAGTTAAAGATTTCTGTAACATCATCATAAGGACATTCTATCACCTCCCCATTAAATGAATAATCAAATAAATAAGAATTTACTAACTTGGGTTTATTTTTTGGTTGATTTGCAACAACATTTGAATGTGATTCATATCCAAAAACTTTTGGTGATGTTCCAACCCATAACACTGTTGATGGTAAATTTAATGCTGCCGCAGCATGTTGTAAACACGAATCAATTAAAACTCTTTTGTTTGTTGCAGATAACAACGTAAATAATTCAAAATTGGACATTGGTTGATAATAAGCCTCATCAACTCCGTTAATCACCTCTTCTTTATTTCTACAAACTTGAACAATGTGATATTCATCTTTATATCTCTCAACAATTCTGCGAATCAACATTGGTGGTATATCTCTGGTCCAAGAATAAACTTTAGAATCCTCCATTGGACCTCCGTTACTTTGTATTAACAAGATTGGTTTATCTTTTCTCCAAAGATTTACCATCCTTTTTTGAACTAAATTAAAATTTATAACGGGTGTTTGTTTTTTATATTCAAGACCTAAAATATCACACCAATTGTTAATTAGATGTTTTTCTTTTGTAATGTGTCCTGTTTGGAAATATCCTTCTTGTCTGAAAACCAAAACATCTTTATCCTCAATATAATCTTGATAAAAATATGGAATATTTCCTAAACTATAAACTCTATAAATGTCAGGATTATTAATAAAAACTTCAGGATGTGAAACAGTCATTATGACTTTTCTATCAGGATATTTTTCTTTTATTGACGATAATAATGCGGTTGATGCAATATTTTTACCTAAACCACCTTCAATATGCCAAACTAAGTATTTTTTTTTATTACTATTATATCCAACTTTCATAAAAATTAAATTTTATATTCAAACGCATCATAAAACCAACGGTAATTGTTAGTGATAATCTCACAACCTGTCTCACCCAAAACATCAAAAAAATCTTCTTTAACAACTTCTAATTTATTTTTAATTATATGGTCACCAAATACACCATATACTTTATCATCCTCATGAGTAAATTGCTCAATATTATCAAAATCGTGTTGATAATATGGTAGTTCTAAATAATCGTAAATTCTTGCCATTTGTTCATTTGGTTCTCTACATAAATCTTCAAACTTAACAAACAATATTTTTTCATGTAGACCTTCCAAAATAACTTGGTACAACCTATCCATAGACGGTGCAATAGGAACAGTATTTGACCAAGAAACAATACGTTTGTCTGTAGTTGTACCTTCTAAAGTCTGCCAATTGGCGACATTTAATTCTAATTGTGGGTTTTTTCTATATTTTTTTTCCATTGAAGCATAAATTGCTCTAACGTCCCTAACCATACAAATTATTTTTGGATTTGGGTCATAGAAATCAATAAATTTATACTCCATTGACCATCCTCTACATTTGTCAATAACATAAGGTCTATCCGTAATTTCGTTATAAAAACTATAAATTCCATTTTTTAAGAAACTTTTATAACCTTTTTCCATCAAGTCTTTATCTTGAGCCTTAAATTCTTGTGAATTAGAATAAACCGTTCTAACACCATTGAGCAGTTCAAAAACACCAGATGTTGGTGTAGGATAAATTTCAGGATTTTGAGCTAAAATATTTTGAATTATTGTTGAACCTGCTCGAGGTAATGAACTGTTGTGAAATATTTTTTGTACCATTTAATTAAATGTTTTTATGGTACAATTATAAAAACATTTTTTTAATTTGTAAAGATGTTAGTTATCTTTTGTCTAACAAGGGATAGGGTAGTTGTGATATCGGTAATTTGCTCCTCAGTAAATTCAGTCTGATACCAATCAGTTAATAAAATTTTTCTTAGTTGTTCTCTAGAGTTTATTAAAGAACGTTTATAATCTTCATCGGTTTCCCAAACATCTAATGTATAATTTTCATCCAAATATTTTTTACTGTAGTTTGGTGTTTGTAAATTTACATTTACATTATCAAGTATAAATAAAATACTTTTTATTGCATGTTTTTTATGTTCATCATTAAAATTAGTCATAATTATTATATTTTTGTCTTAAGAACTTGAATTCTTTCATCAATTGTTTTAATAGTTTTTACAATTGAAGCAATAAGTTCACTATAAGTTAATCCAAACTCATCGTTTTCTTCATTGTATGTAATGGCTTCAAATTCTATGTTTAACTCATTTGCAGCATCTTTTACATCTTGAGCAATAAACCCATAATTTCTTTTATTTACTTTGAGATTTCCGTCTTTAGTACCATATTCATAACCACATAATTTAACATAAGATTGTCTAGCGTCATTTTTATAAAACACTGGTTTTAGTTTTCTAATAAAGTTAATGCCTAAATTATCGGTTAAATCAACAATATCCGTTTTATCTCGTGAATCAGAAAACGTTGCCCAGCTACCCCATACACAATTACATGTATTGTTAAATGTTGAACCCCATCTGGTTGTACTAGACCCTGCACATACTCCATTACCAATTGCAATACCATCAGAACAAGCACAAGAATCAGTTCCTAACACAGTAGCATAACCAGCACAAGCCATAGAATTAGTACCTATTATTGTTGCTCTTTGAATACCTGCAGAACAAGTTCTTGAGTTATATCCGGCAAATGTATTTTTAATTCCTGTTGTTAAACATCGTCCCGCATATGCACCAATTCCAACATTAGAATTACCAGTGGTTAAATTTTTTAACGCATAATATCCAACACCAAGATTACAACCTCCTGATGTAATATTTTTCAGACTATTGTGTCCTGCGGCGGTATTACAATTTCCTGAACCACAAAGAAGTGTGTTAACTCCAATACCCGTATTACACCCGCCGGTATTTGATTGTAAAGCTCTAGCACCAAATGCGGTAATTTCAGCACCTGATGCTGAACTAGAGGCACAATATCCAACAGAGGTTTTTAATCCACCATCACCTGAACAACAAGCACCTAATCTGACTGTTTTTTCCCCATTTGCAGATGCACAGGTTCTTCCGACACAAATACACCCAACTATACTATTTTGAAGAGTTGCCATTTTTTTATATTTTTGATTCTAAAATTTCTAATCTTTGTATTGTTTGTTGTAATGATTTCACAATAGGTGAAATTAAATGTTCATATTCCATTCCATAATTACCACGTTCATTTTTAGATACTGAATCAAAATGAGTTCCAACGTCATTTAAAGTTGATTCAATTTCTTGAGCAATAAATCCATAAGTCTCAATATCTTGCTTAAGAGTTCCATCTTTTACTCCATATTCAAAACCACATTCTTTCACGTAATTATCTCTATAGTCAAAATTAAATTTAACAGGTCTTAAATTTCTAATAAAATTTAAACCTAAATTATCATTCAACGGTTCAATATCTGTTTTATCTCGTCCATCTGATAGATTTGTCCAAGAGGAAGAAACAATAAAACAAGACATAGAAGAATTACCAGCAACGGTGTGACCATTAGTGTCGGATGTACATGCGTCATAACCAATAGCTATTGTATTATCAGCATTAACAATATTTTTACCTGAACAAGTTCCAATTGCAACATTTCCATTTCCATTACCTACCGAAAAAAGTGCCTTATATCCAACACCAATATTGCAATTTCCATTGGTAATACTTGTTAATGCCTTACCACCTATTCCAATATTACAGCTGCCACCAATTTGTGAGCCTCCACATCCAGCTCGATAACCCACAAAAGTATTTTTGTTTCCATTATTAGAACCACAAATCATTGATTCATGTCCAATCGCAATGTTAAATTGTGGATTACCACTTTTTAAAGTAGATGTACCAATTGCGGTATTATAACACACATTAGCATCCACATTTTTCATACTACAAGCACCAAAAGCTACATTAAACTTTACATCTCCAGGAACTGAACCGTTACCTGAACTCAATGCATAAGCACCCATAACAGTATTACCACATTGGTCTTGAAAATCACAAGAAGCCTTATACCCAAAAATTGTATTATCTCCACTAGTATTTGATATTGATTGACCAGCAAAACACCCAACAATAGTATTTGATACTACACTGGTAGGTCCTCCCCATACTCTAACACAATTAA
>Ga0315284_10017455_pt1 | contig 10179 bp, 13 predicted proteins | sample YL17G09_16_MG_FD_203696 | JGI IMG/M metagenome (GOLD analysis project Ga0315284, IMG submission 203696) | Sediment microbial communities from Yellowstone Lake, YNP, Wyoming, USA - YL17G09_16 | ecosystem: Environmental > Aquatic > Freshwater > Lake > Sediment | place: USA: Wyoming | collected...
ATACAGTACAACAAATGTTCTCGAAATAGGTGTTTATAAAGGTGACTCAGTTAAATTATGGCGAGACTTCTTTATTAATGCTACTGTATATGGAATAGACATACTTGATTTGTCTTTCTTAAGACAAGAAGAAAGAATAATACCAATAGACTATACTAACGCATATATACTGTCAACATTAGACCTATTAAAAAATTTAGAACCTAATGGTTTTGATATAATAATAGATGACGGACCACATACATTTGAATCAATGGTATTTTTTCTAAGCTATTACCAATACCTATTAAAACCTAAAGGTCTTCTAATACTAGAAGACATTATAAATACTGAATGGACAATGCCATTAGCTAACCAATTAAGTTCAATATCAGGCAGCATATCTATATTAGATGCAACCAGTAAAATAAAATCAGAAGAACTTAAAGTTCAATGGAAAAAAGGTTTAGATGTAATTATATTTGAAAAATACTAATTACATTCATCCCCATAGCTCAATGGTTAGAGCAAGCTCCTTATAAGGGCTAGACGATAGTTCGACTCTATCTGGGGATATGAAATTACTACCAATAATAAAAGGAAACCAATGTCAGAACTCACTACCCTACTCAATAAAATCAAAATAGAATCACCAATAAAATCCCTAACCTGTAACATAACTGCTGAAATAGCAGATCTGATACTAAACAAATATAACATTAACACTAACCGTTTAATGAATAAAAGTTTAGTAGATAGATACACTAATGAGATGTTACGTGGTGAATGGAAACTAAATGGTGATCAAATATTATTTGGTGTAGATGAAGACAAAGAAAAACTAATCAGCGGTCAACATAGACTCGCTGCTATCATCAAAACCAATATGGTATATCGAACCGAAAGTAAAAAGTATCCTCATGCAACCCTAAGTTTACATTCAGTGGTAACGTACGGCGTTGAAATAGAAACAGCAGATACAGTAGACATAGGTAAAACACGTACTCATTCAGATGTGCTATTTAGAGACCCATGGGTAACAAAATATATATCTGAATCATGGAATAAAACTCCATCACGCAGAAATAAATGGTGTCGTACACTAGCAACAGCAGCAAGAGTAGTATGGTTAAGAAGTGGCGGTGCTGCTGTATCATCAGCACCAAAATTTATAATTAGTGAAATGTTAAACTTCATAAAAACCGAACATGAACAGTTAACAGACTTCACTAATGAAATACTTTCAATAGTAGAGAAATCAACAAACAACATTAGAATGCCTATGCCTTACTGCATAGGCTTATCGTATGTTGCTTGTCTCAATAATGATGGTACAGTAGACGATGAAACATATTCAACAATAATGCAATCACTAACACTATTAGCTACAGCAACAGCTAAACCTAATAGTACAGAGTTTGCATTACTTCAATACTGGTTAAAACTATTAAAAGAACCAGGTAGTAAAGACAGAGACTTAGAATGGTCAGGTCCATTCATAAAAGCACTCAATGCTATCATACTCAACAAAAAACTAACCCCCCAACAAATAGAGTTAACACAAAAAGAAAAAACAGAATATTCAAAGCATCCTATATTAATGGAAGGATGGGATACAGTTAAATATGAATACGCAGCAGCACAGAAAGCTGAACTCACTGCACTATTATTAGGTCCAAAAACATTAATGGAGATACCATTAAACAATTATGAAAAACAACCACAAAAACCAACAGTAAAAACACAAGAACAAACTAAGTTCAAAGTACCAAACACCCTATTCAAAGGTAAACAAGGAGTATTAGCAAATGTAAACGTTAATAAACCTATGATAAAAAAGAAACCCCAATAACTCCCCCATCGATCGACATACGACAATGTATGGGTTTAGTGACTCAGGACCACTATAAACGAATAACGGACACCCGTAACCGTTCCCCTAAATGAAAGTAATAGTAATGACTCAATATACAAGTAATATGATAAATACTGAAGACCACACATACAAAGTAGGTCCACACGGTTTCGTAAAACTCATAGATGTAATGGGTACAGATTCAGACATAACTGAAGCAGCTAGAGTATCCTATGGTAAAGGAACCAAATCAGTATCAGATGATGAAAATCTAATCAACTATTTAATGAGACACAACCATACATCCCCATTCGAAATGTGTGAAATTAAACTACACATTAAATGTCCTATGGACGTATGGAGACAATGGATCAGACATAGAACAGCTAATGTTAATGAATATAGTACAAGGTACTCAGAAGCAATAGACGATACAGCTACAACTAAACCAGAAGAATGGAGACTACAATCAACATCCAACAAACAAGGTAGTACTGAAGGAGAAATTAAATGGCCAAAAGAATGGAAAGAAGATTATAAAGAGTTTTTAGATACACAAATAAACACAACACCTAATGAATACTTATCTAAAATAGAAGATGATTTACATAACCTATCAAAAATAGTATACAAAGAGCGATTAGACTTTGGTATAGCAAGAGAACAAGCAAGAAAAGACTTACCATTAAGTACATATACTGAAGCCTATTGGAAAATAGACTTACATAATATGTTACATTTTCTTAAACTAAGGATGGATCCTCATGCTCAATTAGAGATAAGAGAGTATGCTAATGTTATTGGTTATAATATTATAGCTCACTTATTTCCTATAACATGGGCAGCATTTGTTAACTACAAACTATTTGCAATGACACTCTCTCTCAAAGAAATACAAACTATAGTGTCTAAAGACCTAACCCTATTCACTAATAAAAGAGAAAAAGAGGAATGTATTGAAAAACTCAAACTACTAAACATTGAATTTCCAATTTAGCTAATGTCAAAATTTTAAAATAACCATTACCAGAATTCCTGTTTTAGACAAGAATATAGTATGTCAACAAAAGATATTGAACGCTTAGATACTTTCTCAGTCTCTGGTGTAGAAAAGGAAGTGTGTAGAGATATTGAACTGCGACAAATCAAAGGTATTAAAAAGTATGGTACAACAGTAGAAAATAATAACTTAACAATTCTTCAGTGGTTACAACACGCCTATGAAGAAAATTTAGACTTATGTGTATACCTAAAGAAAACAATAATCAAAATAGAAGAAATAAATGCAAGATTAGAAAATTATACAATACCAGAATTAAACACTAAATCAAAACTAGAAACAAAACAATGACTACATACTTAGGTATAGACCCAGGTAAATCAGGTGCTATAATAAGTATGACTTACTCATCAACACTAAAAATATCTGTATTCACATTAAAAAACACACCAGAAGCTATAGTCAATTGGCTATCTCAATTCGATAAAAACTCAACAGTATGTACAATAGAGAGAGTACATGCTATGCCACTATGGTGGGGTAAATCAGGAGATACATTACAAAATACAGACGGTAAACCTAAACAGGGTATAACATCAACATTTAAGTTTGGAGAATCCTATGGTATGTTAAAAGGTATACTTACAGCATTAACTATACCATATCATGAAGTACTATCACGAGTATGGCAAAAACAAATGAATTGTCTTTCAAGAGGAAATAAAAATATAACTAAACAAAAAGCACAAGAGTTATGGCCAACATGTAAAATTACACATACTTATGCAGACGCTTTACTAATAACAGAATATGGTAGGTTATACATATGGAACAAGTAATGAAAAATATACTAGATTCAAATACTACATATCCTGAATTTGTAGCAAAATTAACTAAAAATCCAATAGCAATAGATGCAACATTAACACCAGAAAAAATAAACCTATGGCATTTAGCTACAGGTGTAGCAACTGAAGCTGGAGAACTACTAGACGCAATCAAAAAACATGTTGTTTATAACAAACCATTAGATATAAAAAATGTTTTAGAAGAGCTAGGTGATTTAACATTCTATATGGAAGGAATAAAACAACAACTCAATCTAACAGAAAAACAAATAATTACAGACAATGTAATAAAATTATCAAAGAGATACTCACAACTAATATATAACGATCAACACGCACAAAATAGAGCGGATAAAAATGAATCAACAAATACCCCTTAAAGCAGAACCAATATGGAATCCTATTACAGATGGTTTATCCGTATCAGGATTAGAACTCTGGTTAATTAACAGAGTAGCATTCGATTTAAAATACTTACAAAACTTAGTACCTGTAGAGGAGTGGAATAAAAATATAGGCTATGGACAAATGTTCCAATCTTGTATTGAGGGTTTCATAAAAACCAACACTATAACAGGTGCTATAAAACTATTAGAGATCAAAACAAAAGACTTTCTAATAAAGTACCCTGCTAACCATGATGACATAGTGTATTATGCAACATTAGCAGAGAAACAGTTTAACATATTCCTAGAACTCTACAGCAAGGAACTAATAAAAACCAACTTTACAGATAGTGAAAAATACCATAAAGTTACAATAGAGTTACCATCAGGTAGAGATATCTCATTAATGGGATACATAGACGGGGAAAATGATTCCATAATAATGGAGAACAAAACAAGAGCTGAATGGGATATAAATGCAATAGTAGACGAGATAGACTTAAACCTACAGTACAACTACTATTGTATGATATTCTATGCTGAACATGATAACACACTACCAAAATCAGTATGGTATCAACATATACGTAGACCCGGTGGTTTTGCATACCATGGACCAAAACAAAAGAAATTAGAATCTAAAGAAGAATATCTACATAGGCTTGTAGAATATATATCTACTAATAGAGAAGATCACTTCTACAGATTTATGTCCAAACCTACAAAAGATAGATTCTACAAATTCCTCTATATATGCTTATACCCTATCTTAGAAGCATTTCTAGACTGGTATGAATATATGATAAAACAAATAACACCGAATGGTCCAGAAGAAGCTAATAAGTATCATTGGTTAACACCATACGGCTTATATAACCCTTACCTTCAAGGAACAGAAGAAACATTCAGAAAGTATGCTCTAACCGGCTCAAAAGCAGGATTAGTAAAAAGAGTAAAACACCATTAATCTTTCTTCAGTAGTACATAAAGGGCACTATGAATAAACTTGAACTAATGAGACATTGCCGTATACCTGCAGAAGAAAAATATAAATACACTGTAGATTATATACCATTACGTAACAATCCTGAAAATGAACGAAATAAAGTAAAAGTATTAGCAACTTCAAGAAAAAAAGCAAAATTATGGTTTATGAAACGAATTGGTATTTACTATAAACCTTACATAATCATATCAGTAACTCAACCCCACAAAACTAAAATATATGCACCCATTAAAAAAGAAACCGATTTCATCAGAAACTTCATTGACAACATCAAAGCCGATCTCTTCGGTAAAACCACCAAATAATCCATTTAACGCAACAACAGAAATACCTAACTCAGGTGTATTTACTTTACTATACGGACCACCCGGTGAAGGTAAAACTACCTTTGCATCACAATTCCCTAAACCACTTTTCATAATAACCAATGGAGAAACAGGTATATATAGTGCAAAGAAAACTGGTGTAGCAGATAAAAGTATACCAGTATTAGAATTAAAAAAACTATACACTACAATACCTAAAGCAATAGGTCACCCATCATGGGATACATTAATATCAACACTAGAAACTTTTTTAAAGGGTAATCATGACAGAAGAACTATAGTAATAGACACCCTATCAGGTTTAGAAGCATTATGTTTTCAACATTGTGCATCACTAAAATTTGATGGAGATATGACTTCAAGATATCAAGATAGTTGGAATCATTATGCTAACGGACCACGTATGGCCGCATCAATATACTGGCAAAATGAATTCCTAAATTTATGTATTGACATTGTAAGTAAAGGGTATAATATAGCCTTAATAGGACATTCAAATTTACGTCTTCAAGTAAATCCTAATGGTATAGATTACAATCTATACAACATAGAATTAAACACTAAAATACTATCTAACACTAACAAAGTAATTCATCACATATGGTTTTTTGGAAGGGAGCAAATATTCCACACTGAACAAGGAACTAAGAAAAAGAAAGTATTATCTAATGATAGATTCATTGGTATAAATACTACTACATGGTATACTGCTAAAAATTGGGATAATATACAAAATCCAATTGAATGTGGTAACTCACCACAAGAGTCATACGCTAACTTAACCAAACAAATCCCTATTAATTAGGACCACAACAATGGCACACTGGAAACATGAAGAAGAAAGAGAGGATGGTGACACACATGACGAAACACATGATGAAGTAATTAAAACTAGAAAATGGTTAAGATCCGAAGCAGATAAAAATAAATATTGTCGTGATCTAATGAGTGATCTAAGAAGTATTGAATTAATGGCAACACCATTTTTTCTAGGACTAGATTACAATAATGATGATAGAGACGATGTAGATGATATTGGTCCCTTTTAACTAATTAAATGAAAGCCCTAAACATGACAGGTTTCTTTGACGTATTAAATGCAAATGCTCGTACTCGTAAGCATATGGAGAAAGCTAAGTCATCCATAGCTACAAGAGAATTCGATGGTCCAGACGGTGACTATAGTTGTCACTTAAAACGATTTACATCATTCGAAAAGAATAATGTACCAACAGTAGTATTCGAATTCAGAACTACTGAAGATGAAGGAGAATATGGAGATAGAAAAATTGTATTATTCTTACGAATAGACGATAGTGGTATCGCTACCGCTGAAGAAGTACAAGAGACTCTATTTCAATACATTCAATTAATGGGAGTAAATACAGATCAATCTCAAGATGAAATTGAATCTGGTTTACAAACAGTAATTGATTATGAAACTGTAATAACAGTAAGACAAAAGACATCAAAACCAAAGGTAGTAGATGGTAAGAGTATCTCTTATAAAAACTACTCTATTATAGGATCAGATGCACCAACTGAATCTACTGAAGAAGTGGTAGAAGAAGAAATTGAAGTACCATTTGAAGCAGAGACTGAAGAACTGGTAGAAATACCAGAGGAAGGACAAGAGGAAAGTGAAGTAATCAATCCTGAAGATTGGATTGGTTATGAATGTATTTACAAGGCTACAAAATACATCATCAAAGCCGCTAACAACGACAGTCGTAAGTGCATTCTGATCAATCCTAAGACTAACAAAATAATTGATAAGATTGCCTTCGATACCTTAGAGTGGCCAGATACATAATCTTACCTAAATATGGCCATAGTTTATCTTCAGTGGTAACTATGGCCATATCTCTTTTTGAAAGTATTTCATGTACAATTACAGTGCTAAAGTTATCAAAGTAATAAACGGTGATACAGTAGAACTATTAATAAACTTAGGACGTAATATTTTTATAAAAGAAACAATCAGACTATATGGTATTAATGCTCCAGAGAAAAAAGGATTAACACATGAAGCTGGTGTTAAATCAATGATGTACCTAGATAAAATACTATCAACAATTATTGGTGGTAAAATTTATATACAAACAATAAAAGATCAAAATGATAAATACGGTAGATTACTAGGTATACTACATTACTCAGAATTTTATAATAGTTTTGAAAACTCAATAAATCAACAAATGATAACTGATGGTTACGCTATAGCAGCCCCAGCTAGTTGGAAGTAACAATGATTAGTATCGATACAGAAACTACAGGATTATGGTTTAAACATGGTACTCAAACATTTGCTGTAGGTTTATATAATGGTATTGACTATGGAGATATGATATTTGATATCAATCCAACTACTAGGCAAAGAATATCTGAAATTGATTCATATGGTAAAAAAGAAATACTAAGACAATGGAACAGCACAGATATTATATGTATTCACAATGCTAAATTTGATGTTAAAGCATTAGTAAATTTAGACATATTCCATTGGAGGGAACCATACGAAGAAAAGTTCTGGAGTAAAATACTAGACACTACTATACTAGCTCATCTACACAACAACATAGACAAAAGAAATCTTAAATTTCTAAGTAGAAAATACTTAGATACTAAATACGAAGAGGTAGATGAACTCACTAAAATAGTAAACAAGTGTAGAACATTTGTACGTTCAAGAAAACCTAACTGGTTAATAGCAGACTTTAATAAACACCCATCAATTAAACCTGCCGCTGAGAATAGTAAATGGAATAAAATGGATATGTGGCTACCAGCCGCAATATTCAATGAATTCCCTAAATATGAACTAGAAGACTTCTTTTGTTATAGTGGTTCAGGTAAAAATAAACATCGTAATGACTTTAATATTGAATCTTTATTCACTATACTACCAACATACCTTAAAGCGGATTGTATTAACACTTATGAATTAGCTGAAGGAATGTTAGCTAATTGTATAGCAGAACATGGAGAAAACATAACTGAGTTATTAAGAACACATAACCAAGTTCTTCATGTTACATACAAGATGGAAGATAAGGGTATAACTTTACACCATAAAGAGTACAATGAAGCTATAGAAAACTGTAATAAACACATTGAATCTATTAAAGAAACAATGTATAAAATAGCTCCTATCACAGAGTATACTCCATCAAACATAGCTAACTTACTATACACTGTATGGGAACTTCCCTGTTTCAAAAAAACCAAGGTAGCAAAGACTGACTCCACTGATATTGAAGCTATCACAAAATTGAAAGTACATGCTGATAAGAATAATCTTATAGATGCTAGTCAATTTCTATGTTGTTATATAACTCTTAAAAAGTATAGTAAGAAATTAGAATACTTACTATCTTATGACAGAGCTTCAATAGATGGTAGAATATTCCCATCTTTGAACGTTACTGGTACTAATACCCTTAGGTTTAGTTCTTCTGATCCTAATGAACAAAATATTAGTAAAATAACTAATCCATACGAAGATAGTGAATTTGAAGACATATCAAAATTACTAGAAACAGCACCTAATCTAAGAGGAGTATTCGGACCACCTAAAGGTAAATGGTGGCTATCAAATGATTATAGTCAACTACAATTACGTATATTTGCTGTAGTTACTAATGAAGAGGAAATGATAGATAAGTTAAATAAAGGTTATGATGCACATGACATCACAGCTAGAAGAATATATAATCTTAGAGATAAAGATCAACCATCAAAACTACAAAGGCGTATTGCTAAAAATGTAAACTTTGGTTTCATATTTGGTGCATCACCTAAAAAAATAGAATTAGCATCAGGTGTGGATGGTTTATGGGATACTGTATGTGAAATGTTTCCTAATGCCCATAACTTTATTGAAGAAACAAAACAACTGCTTAAAACTCAAGGTGTAATACATACAGTAGGTGGTTACCCATTAGACGTACCAATGAAACTAAATCCATGGAAAGGAATAGACGAAAGAGCAGCCCATGCAGCAGTATGCTATATAATTCAAGGAACAGAAGGAGAAATAGTAAAACATGCAATGTATCTAACTGATACATATCTTACTCAGTGTTATCCTGAAGGGCACTTAGTAATGCAGGTACATGATGAAATAAACTTTGAAGTACCTAATAAACTACCACTTAAACATGCTAGGGCATTAAAAGAACTAATGGAACAAGCAGCTTTAAAGTATAACGTCAACGCTCCAGTAAACAGTGAAATTATTACTCATTCATGGAACAAAGGTAAAGAGATAGAACTATGACTACTTATATGAATCTAAATGATAGAGAATTTAATCCTTTAGTATCTCCATCACCTGCATCACATAATAATACTATGACATTATTTGATCAATTAATAGTAAGTATGTCATCATTTGCCATGCTTCCTGATGACGAAATAATGTCTGAAATAGAAGCTACTAATGTAGAAAAATTAATTGTTAAAGCGTATAAAATACTAAAAGCTAGAAAATCATTTATAAAACATGTAGAAGCTGAAATAGCTATGGAAAATAATTAATGAATAAATTACTACACCATCTTAATATACATCACACATTAAATTCAGCTGATAACTCTAAAATATAATGAATAAATTACTACATCATCTTAATATCCATCATACATCTAATTCTGATAATTCTAAAATTGAATGCTTATGGTGTGGTAAAAATGCACTATCAATAGACAACGAACAACCATTTGAATTCCAATGTTTTGGTTGTAAACAATCTGGTAATGCTTACACTATCATAAGACA
>Ga0315284_10017456_pt1 | contig 10178 bp, 7 predicted proteins | sample YL17G09_16_MG_FD_203696 | JGI IMG/M metagenome (GOLD analysis project Ga0315284, IMG submission 203696) | Sediment microbial communities from Yellowstone Lake, YNP, Wyoming, USA - YL17G09_16 | ecosystem: Environmental > Aquatic > Freshwater > Lake > Sediment | place: USA: Wyoming | collected...
TCATTGTCGAGATCGTAGACGCGCACGCTGCTGGTGTCGATGCTGCGTCCATCCGGGAAGCCGATGAACCAGTCGATGTTGCTCATGTTCTGCGTCAGGGAGTTGTTGAGCTGGAGCGTGACCAAATATTTCTTTTGCAAGGTATAGTAACTAAAATAGAATAGCGTTTCCAGTCTCCACTTCGTTTCGCGGTGATACGCGACGTTGGAACTGGAATTAAGAACAAGATTCTCCCCATCCATGTCGATGATCGCACTACCAGTTCCATTGAGGAAGGCCGTTCCGGTGCTATAATTCAGCCACCAACCCCCACTTCCCATCAAGAAGAGTTGGTCCTTGATGACGGTGCTGGTCGAGCCAGTGACGTTGGGAACTAGGGTATCCAAATGAGAATGCGTCCCGTTCCCCGCATCCAGCATCGTCGCCGTTACTATGCTCCACGGATGGATGTATAGTACCGGCTCGGTCGGGACGAAGGGTAACTGCTGCGCGATGAACACCGTGTCCGGGGTGACGATGGTAGTGATGATCTGTTGGAGTGCCTTCACTCCCGCCACGTCCGAGATGACGCGGGAGATAGTGTCACCTTGGACCATCAGGAACTCCGCGTCCGTCACGGTGATGACGAAGGATTCTGAACTCCCGGCGGTATGGTCATCATAGAAAGTGATAATGAAGGTGTAATTCCCGCCCCTCAGGAACCGTTCCACCGGCTCCATCGGCGCAGCGTAATAGGTCAGCGGCACGCCAGTGTGGTTATAGTAGATCCTGACCTTGGTGAAGTCCTCCTTCTGGTTGAAGACCTTCACCGAATAGACGTTGATCGGGATGGAGACGTAATTCTGCTCGCCTGTGGTCATGAACGTCTGAGTGGTGATCATGTTCCCGAAGTAATCCAGCACCGTGACCGTCCAGTTCTCGCCATAAGCGAGGTATTCCGTGTCCGCTACGACATCATAGCCAATGCTGGTGTTGTAGACCGTTCCCAAGGAATACCTGAGATGGAAGGTCTCAAAGGGCACCCCTTCTCCCGTCGATGATACCCAGATGGCAAAATGCACTTGGCATATCCTAGTGACCGGGACGACGAAATAGATTCGGTATGTAACTCCCTCGACAACGTAAGTGAGATTGAGATATGGCGGCGAATCAGAAACCGAATAGCACCAAGGAGTGGACGAAATGTATTCCCATGTCGCCCCACCCAGAATGCTCACGTTGTGGACGGCCGTCCAGGTATCGAACTCGACAAGGTACAGGTCATTCGTCGCATTGAACTCGGTGACTATAGGGAACATCTCTACTTGATGGGTGCTTCCATCGTGCATCGTGTAATTGATAACGGTCGAGTTCGTGAATAGAGGCGCCCACACCGGAATTGTCGTCCCCATCGTCAATCCATAGAAGGTATTCCCTGGCGTTGGGAAGTTCGAGGCGGCGTATGCGTGGCCTCTGATATCAATAGGAGTGTCATAGATCCAGTTCGCACCAACGGAGGTCGGCGCAATGAGACCCAAGAATTTAATTGATGTCAAGGATTCGCATGAATAGAATGCTTGAGCTCCAATGGTCGTGGCACCGTTGGGTATGGTCACAGATGTCAGACGAAGGCAATCATAAAATGCCCTATATCCGATAGATGTGACGCCGCTCCCCACAGTCACGGTGGTCAAATATTCGCAGGCGTAAAATGCGTTGATTCCAATTGAGGTAATAGTGTCTGGAATTGTCACGGAAGTCAAAGCGAACAGATTACGGAACACGCTGTCACTAAGAGTAGTAACACCGCTTCCAATAGTCAGAACAGTCACAGAATAGCAATGATAAAATCCATAGATTCCGATAGATGTGACACTGTTGGGTATATTCAAAGTCGTTAGAGCAGAACAAGCAGCGAATGCATAGTCTCCGATTGAAGTGACACCGTTCCCTATGATTATAGAGGTCAAGGAAACGCAGTTGGCGAATGCATACGTCCCAATGCTCGTGACCGTTATTGGCATACTAAGGACCTTCGTGATCTTCGCACCTTCGGCATCATTGAAGCAACTGGCCGCAATTGTGAGAAGGTCTATCGTCCCGCTGAGATGCTCGGGAATATTCACTTCCGTACTGGCTGTCCCGACTCTTACTACCCTAGTTAAGATTGCTTTGGTGGCATCCGATGTATCATCAAAGTGCCACTCCCATCCTCCGTCATCGAGATGAGCATCAGCAGCTCTCACGGTCTGCGCCTGGGGCAGCATCACCGCCAAAGGCATCAGCAGCATCAGCGTCAGCAGGACCGCAGACCAGCGCCTCATCTACATCACCACGAGTATCCAGACCACTGCCGCGATTATCGGGGCGGCTATCAGCACGCGGAAGTCCGATATCCGCAGCACCAAGAGGAATATTGCCCCGGCGAAGAAGAGCCAAGAGAGGTCCCAGAGGAACCCTCCGCCCCATCCCTGATCGTGCATCAACCATCCGATGAACGTGACCAACAGGAGCACCAGCGCGATCATTGTGAATATGCCCAAGTTCACGATTATCCCGTTCTCATCCCTATCGAGTGCCTTCATAGTCCTAAACTCCCGCTCCCTATCATCCAGAGAGCCAATATCGCCGCCATCGCCAGGATGACGACCGTGAAAGTGCTGAATCCGCCCCGCTTCCTGACGTGATTCGTATAGACGACGCCGACCGCGAGCGCCCCTACCATGACGGCGAAGAACGCGAGACCTTGGCCGGTGAGCCACCAGTTCATCCGGGTCTCGAAACTGGGCGGGTTGCCGGGATCCCCTACGGTTATCTCCTTGACGGTGTAACCCACGGTGCCCTTCTCGTCGAACACGGCCACCGTCACGCTGTAATATCCTGGCTTCTCGTAGGTATGGACCGGAGACCAGTCCTTCGACCCAAGGCCATCTCCGAAGTTCCAGGTGACCTTGGACAAAGCGCCCCTCCCTTCCTTGTTGTTCTGCACCATGAAGTCGAAGGAGACCCGGTAGAAGCCTCCCTCCCGATTGGTGATCAGGATGCGGAGATCGGAAGCGGCGAAGTTGACCTGAACGGTGTAGTTCTGATAGGCAAGGCCCCCGTTGCCGTCGTTCGCGGTGATGTTCACCCAGAAGTTCGCGCAATCCTGGATCTTGCCCTGGATGTCGCCTTCCAAGGCGCTCAGGAGCACTACGTCCAGCGAGTTAGTGACCAATGAGTATGTGACGCCTTGCCCATCCTCATCTGTGTACGGATGGTAGTAGTACCTCCAGCCATACCCTACCTGGGTGTTCGGGCCATTATTGAATACCGGCGCGACATTGACGACCGTCAAAGTCCAGTTGAGGTAGGCGGTGCCGTTCGCATTGGTGATGCTGAAAGAGATGGATGAAGCCCCGACATCGAGATTGTGCGGGGTGCCGCTCGAAGCGGTCCAGTTGGATGGCGGCGTTGGAATGGTCAAGGCCAGCCATGCCGGATGTCCGGTGACCGTCCAGGTCCCGGACTGGTCCGACGTGGCGGTATAGCAATAGGCCACGTCCTCATTGACCGAGGTGCCGGGTGCACCGGAAGTGATGATCGGAGGAGGATTATAGAACTCAAGTCTGATGAAATGCCCCGACCATGTAATGTGGTAATAGGTGACCACACCACCAGCCGAAGCGACCTTATTGACATTGAGGACCTCATCCAAATAGACATGATAATTGGCATTTCCTGTCAATCCTGAGGCCGCGAACGTGAGATTCGCATTGTTGGTCGTGCTCCCCGCATACCATTTGTAAAGGTTCGGACCCGTCCAACCCCTCATGGTCACATTGTACCAGGTGCTCGCCGGTGGGGTGATGACGAGTTGGCCGCCCGTGTAGATGACGGTCATGACCTTGCTCGCTTGGACCGTTCCCGTCCAAGTGGCAGCCGTGTAAATGGTGTAAGTCGCTCCTGTGCTGGTGATGTTGATGACCCCAGACCAGGTGCCGTTCGCTTCAAGAGGCTTCACGTTGGTGCCGTTGATCGTGACCGAATAGGCGCCCTGAGTCAGTGTTCCAATGATGTTCTTGTGATTCTGCACAACGACATTCGAGAGCAGGGTCCGTGTGACCCCTCCGTTGACGGCCAAGAGGTTGTAGAAGTACTGTCCTACGGCCAACTTAGTGCTTCCAGTGGCCGTCATGTTGACTTGGTTGGTCCCCGGTTTCCATGTCCCAGCCGAGCTATCCCAGTTGGTCCCGCAACTTATCCAAGCGATGTTGGTGGCGTCCAGTTGGCCGTTCGCACTGACGGTTATCGCTGCGCTAGATGTGATTTTGGAACCCGCCACGCTCGATGAAATGATGCCCCTGGTGGATGCGGCGATGGTGGTTGCGGTGAGGGAATAACCACCGGGGTTGAGGGTCATGGTGTTCGCCGCATGCGCTGATGAAACGGTTAGCGTTGAAGTGAAGGCCGCATTAGCGCCTAACGTGCATATCCTGCTTGCCGCCGCCGCTGCACTGAGACTTATGGTAGCTGGACAAGTCACCGCCCCGAACGTGGTGGTGAAGGCCGCGTTATGCAATTCAAATACGACGCTTCCTGTGCCTGCACCCGCTATTGTCCCAGCGTGTGAATAGGTATATCCTGAATAGAGCAGGACCGTCAACACTTTCGTTGTCGCAACGGTTAGAGTCGTACTTGCGGCGGTGGTCAATCCTTTAGTTGATACGGAAGCGGCTATCGATATGGCCGGACTTCCTGCGCCTACTGTGAACGTGCCTAATGCTAAAGCCTGATTGAAAGTGCAGGCTCCCACATGCGCGGAGGTGAAACTGCAATTCGTAGCGATTCCCGGAACTGCGGCAACGTCCCAGGCCGTTGGATCGTCCGAGGTCTTGGCAGTATCGGATATCCAAACGGCATCGGTAGGGGCAATGGGGTCGCCCATCGTCAATCTATCTACAACATCTGGCTCTCCCGCAGGGAAGTAGTTGGGAGCAACTGGAAAATGTGAGGTTGAATATGCGTGGCCTAATATTCCTGCATTCGTGTTTTTCTTCCAGTTCGCACCAACAGTCGGCACATCGTGACTTAGGAAGGTTATCGATGTCAACGCGCTGCATCCATAGAAAGCATCAGCTCCAATACTTGTCACTCCAGTTCCTATTGTCACAGAGGTCAGGGAAGGGCAGGTATAGAAAAATTCATTCACAACAGTGCTCAAAGTATCAGGAATAGTAAAAGAAGTGAACGCACAAGAAGTAAACACCCCCCCTCCGATGGTCGTAAGGCTGGCGGGGATGTTGATGGAGGTCAAGGCGGTACAACCAGCAAACACGTAGGTTTGAAGGGTGGTCACTCCAGTTCCAAGCACCACGGAGGTCAGGAAGTTGCAGTTTATGAACGCATTGGCCTTGATGAGCGTCACCGTGCTGGGCATCGACAGAACCTTGGTTATCTTCTTTCCCTCCACGTCGCTGAAACAAGAATTTTCAATCGTGAGAAGGTCTATCGTCCCGCTGAGATGCTCGGGAATATTCACTTCCGTACTGGCTGTCCCGACTCTTACTACCCTAGTTAAGATTGCTTTGGTGGCATCCGATGTATCATCAAAGTGCCACTCCCATCCTCCGTCATCGAGATGAGCGTCACTGCAACTCACCGTCCAGTTTTGCCAAGCATCCAGAGTTCCAGCGTTCGAGGTGGATTTCAGTTCGAAGGCATATAAACCATGAGATATTGGAGTGCCGTTGATAAATCCATTTACTAGAGAAGCCCAATCTGGCTTGGTGACTAGAGTGTAAGTCACCGATTCATTGCAGGTCGGCTGGTAGGAGTAAAGAACATATAAAGAACCGATCGTCTCAGCGGAGTTAGTGAATGTCGGAGCCCAGGTGTTCGCAATTGTCAGACTGAAATTCTGATAAGAGTCCAGTAACCCTCCATTGCTGTATCCCTTCAAATGAATTGAATACACTCCCGATACGGTCGGGGTTCCATTGAGATACCATGGTCCGGTCGTGCCGTTCTTCGAGTTCGAGATGGACAACCATGATGGTGCGCCTTGATAGGTTATGGTGCCAGTCTCATTCAACGTGATATGATAGGAGTAAAGGACATTCTTCGTGCCCGTGGTGATCTGAGAACTGGTGAACGTCGGAGCCCATGTATTCACCACGGTGACATTCCAATACTGGTCGGTTGTCAAAGTCCCAACCGTCGAGGTCGCCCGAACTTGGAAGGGATAGGTTCCTGGTGAGGGCGGAGTCCCTGAATAGGACGGGGATGCAAACGACGCCCATGCGGGTTTTGTGATCGAGACAAAGGTGGATGTCTCATTCGCAGTGACGGTATACGAGTAGGCAACATCCTTGATTCCGGATTCCGATGGAGTACTGGTTATCGTCGGAGACCATCCGCTCACGACCACACTCCAGTTTTGCCAAGCATCCAGAGTTCCAGCCGTTGACGTGGCCTTGAGTTTGAAATCGAATGACCCCAAGCCAGTCGGCGTCCCGCCAAAGGTATTGGCCGACCATGTTGCCCATACTGGCTTCGTATCGGCCGTGAATGTGACCGATTCGTTGCAGGTAGGAGCATAGGAATAGGCATGATTGACGGCAATGGTCGTTGGCGGGGAGCTGGTAAAGGTCGGTGCCCAAGAGTCGATCCTATGGATTGTCAGCACGTCCAAATAGGCAGTATCTTGGGTAACATCGCCGCCAGGGTCCACTATCCTGACCTTGACCTCGTTCCCCGAACTCCTCTCGCAATTGGCATTCCAGCCCACAAGGTTGAAGTTATAGTCGGTATCCGAACCCGCCTGGACCGTGGTCTTCGTTACCCACGCTGAACTTGTATAGTTCCATACTTGAACATTGAAGTTTTCCGAACCGGAGCGATACCCCTGGCACAATACCTGATAACCAATCGTTTTGTCTATCGAAAGAACATCGCTAAAGGTTATCTGAGCATCCAAAGCATAGGATGCGGTATATGTAAGTGCGATGGTGATTCCCATCTGGGTGCATCTAGGCGCAGGGTTCGCATCCGAATTAGGAGTGATTACCCCGATTAGGGCTTGAATCTCGCTCAAGGTCCATTCGGCGGATGTGGCCGGGTTGATCGTCCAGGTTATCGAGTAATTGGCATAGGAGGTCCCTGGGTTGACGTAGGCCAAGAGATAATTTGTCGTGGCAATCCTGATTCCAACTTGGAACCTATTATTTCCAGAAGACGAATCCTTCGCAACTGCCCAAGCGGTCACATCATAATTCGGAGAGCCAGAGGGGGTTGCGAGGTCGGACATCGTGAATCTGTCTTCGGTACTCGCGGTCGCCGTCTGGAGATAATCAGTATCATCCCAAACCGCACCCGGCTCATCCACCTTATCATAATGAGTGGCGGGTGACACTGGATATACTGCCGTCCATGCGACTGAACTATCTCCTGTCGGGACGAGATAGGAAACGTAGTTCGATGGATTGGTGTTCGCTTCTACATAGTTCCGACGAGTTCCATCATCGGTGTTCAAAGCGGATGGGAACGAGCCACCTCCACTTGTGCCTGTCACGACGTTTTCGCTTGTCCCGGAATAATCTGCTGCAACGCCTGGTATCAATCCTATGACTGAAACCAGCATTAGGAAGACGACCGCAAAGACCAGGAGACGCTTGGCCATCCTCAGCCCCCCAGGAGTACCCCGATTGCGACGTAGAGCGCGATGCCCAGTCCAGCCGCGATGATCAGAAAGAAGAGTGGGGAGCCGCCTATGCGTGCGAAACTGGGGCGGGTGATGAGGACACCGCCGATGACGCAAGCATAGGCGATCAGAAAGGTAAGTTGGATGACGGCGGTGGCGCTCGTGGCATTCTGTTCGGCGTATGCCCCGATGGTCTCGGAGATCGGCATGGCGGTGAGACCTACGGTTATCAGCACCACGCCGACGAGCAGCCAAGCTGTCTTCCTCATGCCTTCGTCCCCTGCGGCTTATTCTCCATCCAGAGCCTCAGCTCCTCTAACCCGTTCAGCCGCACGCTCCCGTCCTTGAGGACCTCCACGCCATCCCCTCAGGATGCCTCGAACCTCGGTTGCGCGGCCATCTCCATCGGCAGGATCATGCTCACGGCATTGGTCGAGACCGTGAATCCCGTCACCGAAAGGGTCATAATTGCTGCCGCCCAGTTGGTTACGGTGATCTGGAGGGTCACTGACCTGGCCAGATTCACGACGATGCCGCCTGGACCGGGACCCTGAGCGGCCACGTTCAGGGTGATGACGAACTTATCGATATCCAATCCCTTGAAGTCAGTATAGACCTTGGAATTGACATCCTGTTTCAGGGTGAACTTCCCGCCGCCAGGAGGATTCGCCGCAGAGGTAAGTTTGGAGAAGTCGAACGTCTTCGACGTATTCAGTACCAATGCGTTCGCCTCCGCTAGAGACTGGCATTGCCCAGCGGTCGCGGCATTATGCGTATAAGCTCCACTGCTCAACATGCCTACCTGCCCATATATTGAGACAAGGGAACTCGTAAGCGACTTCACGTTCTGTCCGGTGATCTTGATCGTCGCCACCGCCCAGACCTCGTACTTCGCTTCCTTGAATATCCCAGCGACATTCTGAGTGAAGTTCGGGGTGAAGGTCGTGGTCCTAATGCTCTGGCCGAAGGTCATCATAAACTGCTCGGCAGTATCGGGCGGACCGATATTCGCATTGGCCGCCTGTTGGTCTCCACTGTCGCCATAAGGTCGGATATACACGGTCATGTTGCCTGTCATATCGCTTGTGCTGGCGGTCAGTCCAGGCATCAGCACCGCCACCGCACCGATCAGCAACAGTGCCACGACCGCCAACGCGATTATTCGTCTTTTGTTCATTCTCGTCACCTTACCATGACGGTCGATGTGGCACTGTCCATCAGATTCCACGCCGACCCGTCCAAACGGTACAGTTGGACTTGTATATTGTAGAGTCCGGTTTGGGACACCGCGAATGGCTTGTCCGCGTTCTTGTCCTCATATTGGATGCTGAACGCGGGGACGTTCTTCTCCCACTCGCACGAACCTACGGCCGAATAGCCAGCGGCCGGATTCGTGACGGTGAAGACCAACTTCGTCCTCACGTTCTCGGTCCCGATGATATGCTGAGGCCCGTTCAGCCACTCCCAGAATCCCATGGCCTGGGGCTTCTCCGCCGTGTAGGTCTGGTGGACGCTCTCTATCTCCACGGCCACGCGGCCGAGTGCTTGATCGCTATATTTGACCCTGCATCCCACGTCGATGCGTCCGATAATCTTGTTCGGATCCTGCTCTCCATACCATCCACGGTCAGCACCGACATAGTAGAGCAACACCACGGCCAAAATGATGATTATCACCACGGCGATGGCGGCCACTACCAGGAACTTGCCCGACCGATCCTGTCTGAACTTGCGTCTCATTGCATTCCTCCGAAATAACCCCAAATGATCAGGGCCCCGACCAGGGTCACGGCCGCCCCGCCGACGACGCGCACCCAGTTCCCTCCCGGAAGCTTGATCCAAGCGACCAAGATGAGGACCCCGATGACCATGACGATGCCTCCGACCGTGAGTTGGACCAGCGCATCGAGGATACTTTGCGTCGTATCCTGCGCTCCTTGGAACCATTCCCACGGCCAGAAGCCACCCATCCTAAATCACCCTAGCCCATACCAGGAAGGCCACGATGAGGGCGGCTGCCCCAGTGAACATGACCCACATCCTCGGTGCTGGAATGAACTGTGGCCTGAGAACGAGGACCAGTCCTATGATTACTAGGATGGTCACTATGATCATCTCTTGGAATCTCTCAGGGTCGAATATGGCGAACAGGCCAGCGACTATACCGAACCCAAGGATGCCGCCGAAGAGGGCCGCCACTACCAATATTCCAACGGTCAACAATATCAGCACCAAGACTATCATCACAATCGGGTTCTTGGCCATCCCGAGACTTGGCATTACCAGATCACGCACCCCCGCTTATCAACGATATTCCTGATGGTGCCAGCACGCCCAGCAACACTAGGTTGTAGGCGGCGTGCGCCCCAATCGTGAACCCCAAACCCAACTTTTCCTTCCCGAACACCTTGAGGTTGTAGAGGAACATCATCACGCAACCGAAGACGAAGGCGACGAAGAGCGCCGTCATATCGCCCTGATAGACGCCCGTATGGAATGCGGCGAAGGTGAGTTGCGG
>Ga0315284_10017457_pt1 | contig 10178 bp, 15 predicted proteins | sample YL17G09_16_MG_FD_203696 | JGI IMG/M metagenome (GOLD analysis project Ga0315284, IMG submission 203696) | Sediment microbial communities from Yellowstone Lake, YNP, Wyoming, USA - YL17G09_16 | ecosystem: Environmental > Aquatic > Freshwater > Lake > Sediment | place: USA: Wyoming | collected...
AGCAGGTCGGCATGACGTCGGAGGACGCGCAGTTCCTCCAGACGCGGGCCTTCCAGCGCGGCGAGATCGCTACATGGTTCGGCGTGCCGCCGCACATGGTCGGCGATACCGAGAAGTCTACTTCCTGGGGAACGGGCATCGAGCAGCAACAGATCGGCTTCGTCGTCTGGACCTTGCTGCCCTGGCTCGTGCGCTGGGAGCAGGCGATCAACCGCCAACTGATTGTCGCTACGCAAGCCTACTACGCCAAGTTCAACGTCAAGGGGCTGCTCCGCGGCGACACGGCGGCGCGGTACGCGGGTTATGCTATCGGCCGCCAGTGGGGATTCCTGAACGCCAACGAGATTCGGGCGTTCGAGGACCAAGATCCGATAGACGGGCCAGCAGGCGAAGAGTATCTGAACCCCTTGAACTTCGCGCCGGCAGGAGAGAAGAGGCCAACACTGCCGCCACCTCCGTCGAATGGGCAGGCGCAACTCCTGGCGCATGACTTCGTGAGCCGCCTGGTCGATAAAGAGATCGGGCTGGTGCGCAAGGCGGCCCCCAAGCATGCGGCGGACGCGGACGGCTGGGAAGCGTGGCTCGCGGACTTCTACGGCCGCCACGCCGAAGACCTGGCGGCTACACTTCACATTGACCCGGACGCCGCGGCGCGGTACGCCGAAGAGCACCGACAGCAGATAGCCGAGCACGGCGTCGGCATCATGGAGCAGATGGAATCAGAATGGCTATCGCGCCTCGCGGCGCTGGCCCTTGGAGGTGAGTGACATGGAGAACATCAACAACAGCCTTCGGATGCTTGCGGAGACGCCCTGGCTCATCGAGAAGTCGGCGTTGGAGCGCATGGCGCGGCGGGCGATGGCGGGACCTATCGACGCTGCGGTCCCCGTTGCGGCGCGTCCGATGGCTCGGCAAGGTAGCGTCGCCGTCCTGCCACTGTACGGTATTCTCCGGCAGCGCGGCCCGACATTCATGGACATGCTCTTCGAGGGCGGCGGCACAAGCACGGATGCCTTCGCAGCGGCCTTCCGGCGCATGGTGAACGATACCACCGTCAGCGCAATCGTGATCGACGTCGACTCCCCGGGCGGCTCCGTCTTCGGGACGCCTGAGCTCGCCGACGAAATCCTGAAGGCGCGGGGCACGAAGCCCGTCATCGCCGTGGCCAACAGCCTTGCGGCGAGCGCCGCCTACTGGGTCGCGTCGGCAGCGGACGAGATCGTGGGCACCCCGTCCTCGATGGTGGGCAGCATCGGCGTCTACACCATGCACATCGACTTCTCCAAGATGGACGAGATGATGGGCATCAACGTGACCTACGTCGCCGCCGGCAAGTACAAGGTTGAGGGCAACATGGACGAACCATTGGGCGACGAGGCGCTAGCCGCGCTCCAGGAGCAGATAGACGAATACTACGACTCCTTCGTCTCCGCCGTCGCCAAGGGGCGGAAGACAACGCCCTCCGCAGTCCGTAGCGGCTACGGCGAGGGTAGAGTCGTGACGGCGAAGCAGGCGCTCAAGCTGGGCATGATTGACCGCATCGGGACGCTGGAGCAAACGCTGGCGCGGTACGGCGCGTCGATGGACGGCGCGGTACGGGCGGAAGAGCCGATGGAGATTGACGTCCAGACGTCAGAAGAGCCGGAGATCGAGGCCAGCGACGACACGCCGCTGCCGGAGAGCACGGGCGAATCGCTGGACATCAGGCGGCGTCGGCTGGAATACCCGGCAACGAAAAGGGCTTGACACAGCTCGCCCCCTAGCCTACGATGACGGCATGGTGAGACCAGCGTCTACTTCCGTGATTGCGCAGCCTCCGTATTTGCTCGTTGCTGGTCTCACCACCTCTGCGGGCGATGCGGGGGCTGTGTTTTCTTATGGAGGGAAGACATGCCAGCAGTAAAGACGCAAGAGAAGACCACCGTCATCGAAATCCCCAAGATACAGATTTCCCAGATGGAGATCGTCCTAGTCGGGGATTCGCCCCTTGTCTCGCACAAGTGGTCAGACAAGGCCAAGAAGATGATGCTCGGCAAGCAGATGAAAGAGGCCAAGACAGCGAAGGAAGCCAAAGACCCTCATCAGGATTATCTCGACAGCATGTACGAGCACCCGGATGGCGGGTACGGGTTCCCCACCATCGCGTTCAAGGCAGCGGCTATCAAGGCGTGTCGCTTCACAGACGGCGTGAAGATGACGGAAGCGCGCGGGGCCTTCCATGTCGTCGGCGATCTGGCGAAGGTCGAGGGCGAGCCGAACATGCGCGAGGACATGGTGCGGATAGCGATGGGCACCGCCGACATCCGCTATCGCGGGGAGTTCAAGCAGTGGAAGGTTCGGCTGCTTGTGCGCTACAACGCCAGCGTCTTGTCTCCGGCGCAAATCTACAACCTGTTTAACCTCGCGGGCTTCGGCGTCGGGGTCGGTGAAGGTCGACCCGAGAAGAACGGCTCCTGGGGTATGTTCCATGTGGAGGCGTCAGAATGAAATACGAATGGAAAAGCGGGGCGCATCTATCCGGCAATGTGGAAGCGGTCGGTAAATGCCTAGAGACGATACGTGAGCGCGACGGCGTTCTGACAACGGACGCCGTGATCCGAGAGGCGAAGGCTGCTAAGTCGCCGCTGCATCGCTACATCGAGTGGGATGACACCCAAGCCGCCGCCGCCTACCGAGAGGTTCAGGCGCGGTATCTCATTCGCTCGATAGTGACCGTGCTGGACGAAGGCGACGGTGAGCCGCTTCGCGCATTCGTCGTCGTGACGACAGACGACCAGGATGGCTATCAGTCCTTGCGTGTGGCAATGAGCGACGAAGCGATGCGTCAGCAGGTGATCGCACGGGCAAAGCGCGAACTCGCCGATTGGCGCGACCGTTATCGGGAACTGAAAGAACTGGCAGACATCTTCGCGGCGCTCGATGGGGCGCTGGCTATAGCCGTCTAATAGGGCAGGCGGGGCGAGCCCTGGCAGGGTTAGGCAAGGCGAGGCGCGGTCTGGTGTGGTACGGCAGACGGGGTTTGGCACGGTCCGGTCAGGTTGGGCGTGGTGCGAGAGGCGGGGCGGGATACGGCATGGCACGGTGCGGCAGACATGGCGCGGCACGGTTTGGTTGGGCCAGGTAGGGCTTGGTAAGGTCAGGCGAGGTCAGGTGCGGTGAGGTCTGGTGTGGCAGGCAGGGGTACTTGACAAGACGGAGCGAGTGTACTAGCATCTAAACAGATCATGACATAGTGGCTCCTGGCCCGACAGCTTCGACGAGTTCGAACGGCCAGGGGTGACACGCAGAACGTAACTTCGACGAGCTACGTCCTACGTAACCGCAACAGAGCGGTGCGCAGGGCGCGGCTTTTTGTTTGTCCTTCGCACCGATAACGAAAGGACAAACAATCGTGAGCACACTTTGGCAGCGGCTAAGCCAGGCAAAAGCCGATTTGGTCGCCCAGGGCACGGCAATCCTCGACGCGGCCCAGGGCGAAGAGAGAGAGCTTTCCAGCGAGGACTCGGCGGCCCTCGATGCTATCGAGACTCGGCTGAAGGAACTCACTCCACAACTGGAAGCGGTCGAGCGCCAGCGCGAGCGCGAGAGAAGCCTGCCGGGCGCCGTGGCTTCCGATCCCGACCCGGTAGCGCAGCGCGACACCTTCAAGACCTGGGGCGAGCAGCTTCAGGCGGTAGTGCGGGCCGCGTCGGGCCAGTTCGACCCCCGACTGACGCGGGTCAATGGCGACGGCGCGATCATGGCCGCAACCGGCATGAGCGAGGGTATCCCCAGCGATGGCGGGTTCCTCGTGCAGACCGACTTTTCGACCGAACTCCTACGCCGGACCTACGACTCGGGCCTCGTGGCCGGTCGCTGCCGGCGCATCCCGATCAGCGGCAATTCCAACGGCCTGAAGATCAATGGGATCAACGAGACCAGCCGGGCGGACGGTTCGCGCTGGGGCGGCATCGTGGCGTACTGGAAGGCTGAGGCGGCTGCAAAGACGGCCTCCGCTCCCAAGTTCCGCCAGATCGAGCTCAACCTGAAGAAGCTCATCGGCCTCTGCTACGCCACTGACGAGCTGCTCCAGGACGCGAGTGCCCTGGGTGCGATCATCAGTGACGCCTTCGCGGAGGAGTTCGCCTTCAAGATCGACGACGCGATTATCGAGGGCACCGGCGCGGGTCAGCCGCTCGGTATCCTCAACAGCGGCGCGGTCGTGAACCAGGCGGCAGAGGGCGGGCAACTGGCCCGGACCGTCGTGATGCAGAACATCATCAACATGTGGTCACGGCTGGACCCGCGGTCAAAGGCTAACTGCGTCTGGTTCATCAACACCAACGTCACGCCGGAGCTCTACACGATGGGCTTGGTCGTCGGTGCGGGCGGCGGCCCGGTCTTTATGCCGCCCGGAGGGTTGGCAGATGCGCCTTATGCGCGACTGTTCAACCGGCCCGTCATCGAGATCGAGCAGTGTTCCACGCTGGGCACGGCCGGCGACATCATCCTCGCCGACATGAGCCAGTACCTACTCATCGACAAGGGCGGCATCGAAGGCGCCAGCTCGATTCACCTGAAGTTCAACTACGACGAGACGGTCTTCCGGTTCGTCTACCGGGTCGACGGACAGCCCACCTGGGCGGCTCCCGTAACCCCGTTCAAGGACGCGGCCACGACCCGGACGATCTCGCCGTTCGTCACACTGGCCACCAGGGCCTAGAGGGAATAGGAGGAGGAACAAGTGAGTTACCCGTGGAGTCTTGCCCAAAACCTCAAGATCGTTGCTGCGATCAACCCATCGGCGGGTGCCGCCGTAACCGGCGACTATGTGTGCTTGAAGAACGCGCACAAGTGCTGGGTCCTGATTGGATCTAGCGGAGGAAACGCGACGGCGGCAACCTTCGGGATCAACGAGGCAACGGCTGTTGCCCCAACTGCGGCGGGTGCAAGCGCGGCACTGTTCCCGAACTGGATCAATAACAGTTGTGCAGTGACGGATACTCTCGTCAAGAACGCCGACGCTGCAACCGTGACGACGGACGGTCTTGCGACCCCGAAGTTAATCGTCATCGAGGTCGACCCGGCCTTGCTGACGGCTGGCTATGACTGCATCGCCGTGACCGAAGGCGCGTCTAACGCGGCCAACATCACGGCGGCTGTGTACCTCATAGCCGAGCGCTACCAGCAAGCGACACCGCCGTCGGCAATTCTCGACTAGGCGGACCCGAGACGATAGTGGAGGGCGGGTTTAACCGCCCGCCCTCCTTAACAAAAGGAGTCTGACATGAGTGTTTTGGATAGTGGAGCGGCTTACACGAAGGCGCGGTTGGGTCTTCGGGTTGACAAGACCGCGACAGCGTATGCCGATGGCGACCTGTTCACTGTTGTAGGGCAGGTTCTGATCACCCTCCTCTACGGCGTGGTGACGGTCGCCGCCGATGCTACTGCGACGACAATCCTGCTCAACGAGAAGGCTTCCAGTCTCAACCTCTGCGCGGCCACGACCGTGACGAGCGACGCAATCGGCGAGGTCTACCGGATCACCGGCGATGCGGCTGTCATCATGAACGGCACGGCTAACGTGCCGCGATTGAAGATCGCCAGCCTCCTGAGCGCGTTCCAGAGCGACGCGATCATCTTCGATGGTCAGGCGGGGCTCATCATCGAACAGACAATAACGGGCGCCCAGGCTACCCTCGCGGTTGCCTGGCACCTGTTCTACGTGCCGCTTTCGGACGGCGCCTACGTAGCAGCAGCGTAACAGACAATGCCGTTGGGGCTGGCGCCTAAACAACGTCGGCCCCGGCGGAATACCGATAGGAGACGCCGATGGTGCTCTCGCTCATAACCGGCCCGGCTACCGAACCGCTGACAGTCGCCGAAGTGAAAGCGCATCTCCGCCTAGACGCTGCCTATGGCGAACCCGCGCCCACCGCGCCGACCGTGGCCCTCGTTGCGCCGGCGGCCCCCGGTAACGTCGACAACGGCGCCCATCGCTACCGCGTGACGTTCATCACCGCAGACGGCGAGACAGAAGGCGGCGACATCTCCGCAGCGGTGACGGTCGTGAACAACGCCGTCAACGGCAAGGTGCTGGTCTCGGGCATCCCCGTGGGCGGGAGCGCCGTGACGCAGCGCAAACTCTACCGGACGGTCGCAGCGGGGACCGCCTACCTCTTCCTGGCGAGCGTCGCGGGCAACGTGACCACTACCTACACCGACAACATCGCAGACGCGGGCCTGGGCGCGGCCTGTCCCGTGACGAACACGACGACGGACCCGCAGTTGAACGCGCTCATCAAGGCGTCGCGCCAGATGGTGGAGACGTTCACTCGGCGCGCGCTCGTCACTCAGACATGGAGTTTGGTGCTCGACGAGTTTCCAGATGAACTTCCCGACCTTATCCGTCTTCCCAAGCCGCCCCTGCAAACCGTCAGCAGCATCAACTACGTCGACGCGAACGGCGTGACGCCGACGCTGTGGGCGGCTGCCAAGTACATCGTCGACGCGCCCGAAGGCGAGCAGGCCGAACGCGGGCGCATAACCCTGGCCTACGGCGAGGTGTTCCCCGTGACGCGGGACATCGCCAACGCCGTGACCATCGAGTTCATTGCCGGCTACGGCGCGGCGGGGAACGTCCCCCAGGGAATCAAGCAGGCGATGCTCCTGATGATCGGTCACTGGTATGCGAACCGTGAGGCCGTGAACGTCGGCAACATCGTGAATGAGATACCCATGTCAGCGACCGCGCTGCTGTGGGGATACCGGGCACTGGAGGCGTAGACATGGCTCATCTTATGAGTCTGGCTGAGGTCGAGTTGGCGAAGGCACTCTGTGGGGTCGCTGGAATGGACTCGCAGCGGGTTCAACGAGTCGAGATGATTATGGAGGTTGGCTGCGCGACGATAGTTCGCGTGACGGCACTTGTCCTTGATGACGCGGCTCCGGTCAAGGCAATGCAAACCCAACTGCGCGAATTCAAACTTGTGCCGCTGGAGGCGTAGGCATGTGGAAACTAAGGAACAAGGGCATCGAGATCGGCGATATCGCTCGGTTGACGCTCCGTGAGGGCGACATGCTCGTATTGCAGGCGAAGAGCAGCCTAACGCCCGAACAGGCTGAGCGCCTACGCACATTCGCGGAGTCCGAGTTGTCCGGTATCAAGGTGTTGGTGCTGGAGCAGGGCCTAACCATGACCCACCTGCGACGCGAAGAGGCAAAGGCAACCTGATATGAAAGCCGGAGAGCTCGACCGCCGGCTCACGATAGAGCAGTACACAGAGGCCCAGGATGGCTATGGCGAGCCTGTCAAGACGTGGGCGGTACTCGCTACCGTGTGGGCGCAGGTGACGCCCGTGCGGGGCACAGAGCGCTACGTGGCGCAGCAGGTGAGCGGAGAGGCGGAGACGCGCTTCCGCATCCGCTGGCGCGACGACGTGACGGACAAGATGCGACTGTACTGCGAGGACGTCTACTACAACATCACGGCCGTCCTGGAGATCGGGCGGCGCGAGGGGCTGGAGATCATGGCGAAGGCGTTTGTGCCCTGATGGAACTCACCTGCACCATCGAAGGCTTGTCCAACATGAGGGCGCAGTTCGAGGAGTTCAGCGACAAGGTTCAGCGCGCCGTCATGCGGAAGGCGCTGACGCAGACGGGCAACATCGTGAAGAAGGCGGCGAGGGCGAAGGTGCCCGTGCTGACGGGCGCCCTGAAGAAGTCGATCACGCTGAAGGTGAGCGTCAAGGAAGAGGCGCAGTCCTACGTCACGATCTTTGCTACCAAGCCGCACGCTCATCTGATCGAGTTCGGCCACGCTATCAAGGGTACGAAGGGCGGGCCGAGCTTCGGCTTCGTTGCGGCGCACCCGTTCATGCGGCCGGCGGTTGACGAGAATCACGCCGCGATTCTGGAGGGTTTTGTAGGCTTCATCAACGAGCAGATCCAGAAGCAGGCCGCGAAGGCGAAGGTGACCTGATGGCGGTTGTAGAGAAGCCGACCGGCCTCTGCCCAAGATGCGGCCTGTATCTCGATGATCACAACGGCTGGCTGATGAAGGCTGGCCCGCAATGTCCGGCGCCGAAGCCGAAGGAAACAGGGTAGATGGCGGATCTGGAAACTGTCTTGCAAACGCGACTGACGACCTTCGCCGGACTGACGGCTCTCGTGGGCGCGCGGGTCTATCCGCTGAAACTCCCGCAGACGCCCGTGATGCCAGCGGTGAGTTACCAGCGCATCGACGGGCCCCGGGAGAGCGGCATCGCAAACGAGCACGGCATGGCGCACCCGCGGATGCAGGTCGACTCCTGGGCGTCAACCTACGGCGGCGCGAAGGCCGTAGCCGAGCAGGTTAGGGCGGCGCTGGAACGCTGGTCGGACACGACGACGACGCCCGTGATCTTGGACTCATTCATCGAGGGCGATACCGACCTTTACGAATCGGAGGTCGAGCTCTATCGCGTCAGCATGGACTTCATCATCTGGCATCGAGAGTAAGGAGGAGCAATGACACTCTACATTCAGCGTTCAAAGGCGTTGCGGATTCGCCGGCCGGGCAAGCCCGACCTCGTGTCGGAACGCCCCGTCGACCGCAAGGGGAATTACACGGACGCCACCAAGCCGACGCTCATCGAGATCGACCCGGACTGCGTGGTTGACACGGAGGCGCTTCTGAGGATCGGCGCCATCGAAGACTACGCGCCGGCTGAGAAGCCGAAGGGGAAGGAGGTCGAAGGTGGCTAAGGTTCCCGCTTCCCCAACCCGCGTGTACCTAGACCAGTACGATCTGTCGGGACTCCTGAACTCGACGTCGTTGGACGTGACTCAGGAGACGATCCCCGTCAACGCCTTCTCTGACGTCGGCCCGCGCCGGCTCGTGGGCAACTACGATCACAAGCAATCGCATAAAGGGCTTCTGGATGCGGTCGCACTCGGCTACGACGCGCAGGCATTCGCGCTCTTGGTCGATGGCGATCACTATCTGACGCAACTCTTCGGCGCCAATGCCGCGGGCAACGTCGCCTACGACTCGATTGTGCAACTCTCGGCAGAGCCGCGGTCGGCGGCAGTCGGCGGCGCGGTCCTGCTCGACCTGGAGACGCAGGGCTCCGGCGGCCTAGCGCGCGGCCTCGTGCTGGCGAACAAGATCACCACGGGCGCCGAGAACCTGGCGGGCTACAACATGGGCGCAACCGGCGCGGGCACCGTCCTAGCCGCTATCTTCCGGGTGCTGGCCTTTGCCGGCACGAACATCACCATGCACATCGAGCACGGCGCGGCAGACCCGCCTACGGTTGACGTGACGGGGCTGACCACTACCGCGATGACGGCGATAGGTGTCCAGCGTGTCGCCGTGACGGTGGCAACGAACGCCTGGAAACGCTTAGTGATAGCAGGGACATTCACGTCGGTGACGATCCTCGTCACGTGCGGCATCGTTCAAGGGACTTATGTAGCACCATAAGCAAGTAACTAACTAGGAGGTATATCGCAATGGCGAAGCAACCAGGAAAAAACGCTAACCTGATGGTCAACTCGGTGGTCATCGAGGATGACGTCGACAACTTCAGCCTGAACGTCACGCAGGAGACGCCGGTCGTGACGTCTCTCTCGGACGCTGGCCCCCGGCGTGTCGTGGGTAACTACGACTTCAACGCGGACTTCTCCGGCGCTGTCGACTTCGCAGCGGCCCAGACCGACGCAACGCTGTTCGCCCTCGTCGGAGACGCGGGGAAGGCTGTGGGCATCGACCCGACGGGCGCGGCCGCAGCGGGCGGCTCTGATCCGCACTACGATTCGACGATGGTGCTGGCCAGCTACTCGATCAGTGGCGCCGTCGGCGGGCGTGTCGACTTCAAGGCCAGCCTTCAGGGCAACTCGGCTCTAACGCGAACAGTGGCATAGGAGGCTTTATGAAGCCACAAGCGAGGCAAGTACCCTCTGACGACTGCGTAGTGACCATCGACAGCGTTGACTATGCGCTGCACGAAGGCGAGAGCGTGACCGTCGTGCCCGGCTTCTCCGTCGGCGACATCCAGCTCATGCGGCGGTTCTCCGAGCTACAGCCGCAGTTGGACGCCGCGGCGAACCCCAGCGAGCAGATCGGGATCACGGCGGACACCTGCAACGAGATCATCGAGGTCTTGAGCAAGCGTCTGCTGGCCTGGTCCTGGACGGACGACGCCGGCCGCCCGCTG
>Ga0315284_10017459_pt1 | contig 10177 bp, 18 predicted proteins | sample YL17G09_16_MG_FD_203696 | JGI IMG/M metagenome (GOLD analysis project Ga0315284, IMG submission 203696) | Sediment microbial communities from Yellowstone Lake, YNP, Wyoming, USA - YL17G09_16 | ecosystem: Environmental > Aquatic > Freshwater > Lake > Sediment | place: USA: Wyoming | collected...
GAGCGCTGCTCGCACTCCTCGCAACCGTCGTGCAGGATTGACTTCGGGTCGTACCCCTCAAGATCGGGGTGGAAGCAATGCATCATTGTATTCTCCTTTCATTTCCAGTCTGCACGTGCAGACTGTTCTACCGATTCCCCGACGAGGTCGCTTCTCGCCATTAGTGCGCGTGATAGTCGATGACGGGTACGTCCTTGTCCCAGCAGGCACGGCAGTCCACGCATGAGTTTCCCTGGAAGCGAGACGGACAGGGATAGGAACCCTCCGCGGGTTCATCTGTCGAAACAGTGGATGCCGTCATCCCGAAGATGATCGGGGCGTCCCCGTCGACCATGTGTGCCGATATGCGTATGTTCAGGTTCTCGGGGATCTCCCTGCCGTCGATGATGAACTCCCGCAAGATCCCGTACTCACGTGTAGGCAGCCAGTGACGCACGTCGGGAGTCTTCTCACAGACTTCGACAATGCTGACGAGATGGTCGAGCGACTGTAGATCTCCCGAGTCGTGCCAGCGGAAGTACGGAGTCTCAACCTCATCTTCCGACTCTCGGTTGATCAACTCTGCCATCGCATCTGCCCAGAATGGACCAGTGATCGCTTCGAGCCTGCGGTAGAGAGCAGACTGGACCTTCTTGAAGCGATAGCGTCCCTTGAGGGCGTAACAGATCGCGCACGTCGACCCAGTCACCTTCCGCAGCCTGCTGCCCGTGATGCACTCCTGCGCTGGCAGGTTGTATGCATACCAGGGCATCTTGGATGGGACCGAGAGTCCACCGACGCAGCGCACGAGTTCTGACTTCGTCCACTCCCGCAGGGATTTCATGGTTGCTGCTGCTGTTGTCATCGTTCTTCTGCTATCCAGGTGGCATCTGGCTCTACGTCCAGCCAGTCATCCCAGTCATCTCTCGCCCATACAGTGAGCATCGACTCTGCGTACCTGGTCCCCGAGGCGATTGCCTGGTCTGCCGTAGCCGCTGTTACCGCGTAGGTACGGATGTGGTCATCTCCGTAGTCCACCGTAACCCGGAACAGTGTTGGCATCACCTGCTCGACAGCCTGGAAGTTGTTCCCACAGCTTCCGCAGAACAGGGACTTTACCTCATCCTCTTCGGGGCTTCCCCACCCCTCGTAGTTGACGTTGCCGACGTCGTCGACATCGACATGGTTGTAGGTGCGCAGCAAGGACACTGTCGCACCGATGTCATCGCTGTTGCAGTGCGGGCAGTAGCGATTGATCTTCTTCATCACACTCCTCCCTGTAGGTCGACGGGGAGTCCTACACCGCGAAAGTTGTAGTTCCCGCGTTTGACTGCCTCCAGTTCAACCTCGCGAGCCCTGGCGAAGTCGGGATGATCTCTCTCCTTCTTGTCGCACTCCATGCAGATCTGCTGTGTATTGAAGTACGAGCCTGTGGAGAACGAGCTTTGCTTTCCGCATCTGTCGCAGGTCACGACCTCACCGCCTCCAGCACGGACGCCACGAGATCGGCTGACAGTTCCTGCGTTGAGCACTTGACGACGTACCCCCGCTTGCGGAGCTTGCGAGCACGGGCATTGCGCAGGCTCACCGCCTTGTCGCCGTACTCGCTCCACTTCCACAGTTCCGTCAACTCGTCGGGAGGATCGACATCGGCGAGGAAGGCTTCGTCGCTCGGCAGATCGCCCAGCGGGTAGGTGGCGACGAGTTCGACTGCCTTGTACTTCGGCACGAGTGGCAGCCACGGATCCCTTCCCTCCGCGGCGCACCACTTGAGATGCTCCTCGTGGGATTTCTTGTTCTCCGCCGCCGTCGGACGTCCAGCCCAACGACCTTTCTTCGGCAACTTCTCCTGGAATCCCTCGTAGATCTCAACCTGCGGAGTGGAAGCGTCGAGGTCGATCACGTAGGCCCATTCGCAGAAAAGACTGTCCAGTGGGAAGCTGCTCCCGTCCTCCATCAGCCCGACTTCGAGGATCAACTTCCAGTCCCCCTGCGTCTCGCGCAGGAGCATGTACCAGGCCACGTTCTCCGTTGGCAAGACGCCTCCGGGAGGGCCGCTGACTGAATAGGAATGGACATGGAAGTTGCTGTACGGGCGCAGGCGGGCGATCTCCTCCGGCGTTGCCGGAGACCCCTCATCGCTGACGACACGTATCTCCCCTGCCTGACGACGCAGCTCGGAAACATCGTTCTCTTTGAGGAACTCGCGCAGGAAGCCGAGCGTATGGACTCCCATCCAACTCGGGTATGAATCCGAGTGGTTATAACAGAGCTTGGCTTCTTTGTTGACTACGAAACCGATTGTTCCACGAGTACTCATTATTCCTCCTTTTTCAAGAGGGGAGCAGATGACTCTCCTCGTATCTTTGACATTGACCTGTGCAGTGTCCTTTCATTTGCTTCCACGTACGTCCCATTCATGGCTGAACTTGCGAGCCTGCTCACGGTGATCCCGCAACTTCTGCATCTGGTGCAATCTCGCCGCCTGAACGCGATCCAAGACATGCATCGAATGGCGCTCGCTTGAGAAAGGTCATGAACCTGATGATCTGCTCAATGTCTGCAAGTAGCTCCGTTGCCTCCCCCCTTGCCTCTGCGATCTTCTGATTCGCCTCTGCTCGCACCTGCGCTCCTAGCGCCGTGTCCGATGCTCGCAACATGTAGCTATGTACCCTTCGCAGATCTCCTATGGCTGCCTCCGCAGAGATCTCCGTTCCATCCGGGAGTGTGTAAATGCGATCTTCCCCAATACGAAACGGATCGATCTTCCCGTAGTGATCTCCGCAATCTCTGCAGACATACCACTCCGAGTCTGTCATTGCCACGTCTTCCGATGTCCATGGTTCGTAGATCAACTCCCCATCAACATCGATGTCAATCCACTGCGTCACAAATGCGCGATTCTGAGCGCATATGTTCCCACCGTCGCAGCTTGGGCATTTGAGAAACATCACGACACCTCCTCGTAGTCGACCTCAAATGGACCTTCCCAGTCGCGCACCCAGTCGGGTGTGGCGGGGTCGTCGCGAAGCTGATCCGACTCCCAGCTATAGGGCGTCAACTTCTCCACGAACTTCTCGTCCACCTCGACCGTCCACTGGTTCGGACGCCTGTCCCGCTGTATCGGGTAGGAGATATCCCCGACCCACTCCTGCGGCAGGAACGTACAAAGTAACTTTGGCATCACTCCTCCTCTTCCTCGATGGGGTCTGGCTTGTCGAACAGCAGCTCGCTTCCACAGCGAGGGCACTCGTCCGGCGTCGTCCAGCCTGCTCCGAACTCCTCCTCGTAGAGCACGTCGAGCCCGTCTTCATAGTTGTCGCACTTCGGGTTGGAGCACCAGACCTCCTCGGTGCGATGCTGGTAGTTGGCTAGCCAGCGGTCATGCATCTGACCGAACTCGGCGTCCGTCTCTCGCATCACGCCCCCCAAACCTCTGCGAGACAAGCTTCGATCCCCAGGTTGCATACCGAGATGTTGTCTGATCCAACCTCGAAGGCTTCTTCGATCGCTCCCACGATTTCCGGGGTGCTGCGCCCGTCATCGTCCGGGACAGTGACGAACATGTGGATGAGAATCGTTCTTGGCATGGTCGCTTCTCCTTTCAGTTACGATGCATTCAGTCGGTCAGGCTTGAGCCCCGGGGTCTTCTCCTTTCTCCCGGGGGCGTGCCTTGATCTGGGGCGGGAGCTAGGGATGGCTCCCGCCCCATCAACTCTCTAGGGACTGCCTGTCCTTGCCCCGATCAGGTCTATCAACTCTGCCGCAATCTTCGACAGTCTCTGATGCTGGTCTCCATCTGCTCCCTGAATCAGCCCGCGCATAACCTGAGATCGACTCTGTCCAGACCTCTTGGCGAGGCTATCCAGCTTGGTTCTGGACTTCTCATCCAGATAAACGCTGGTGTAGGGCTCAGACCCTCTCACCTTGGGAGTCTCGGTCTTACTCGTCATCGTCACCCCCCTCCGCGAATTCAGGGAAGAGCAGTGGGTAGATATGCTTCATCTCCCCAGCTAGGACACTTCTGATGAGCATCATCTTGGCATGTAGCCCCTGGCACGTTTCACAGAGCGGATAAACATCGTCATCTGTGGCTCTGACCGGGATGCCGCAATCGCAGCACTTGGTTTCTATCACTGTTCGCAATACGTCTCCTTTCTCTGCCTCTATATTATAGCAGGTTAGCTGCTATGTCGCTCGTCGTCCCGTCCACCGGATCGGACAGATACTCCAATGCCGCGGTTGTGCGTTCGTCTGACGTTTGTCATCATTTCGTCTCCTGTGGCATCATCAGATGTGCAGGTCGCAGACGGTGAGCAAGGTGTCATCCGGAAGTCCATCGAACATCTCGTTGAACTCACGGGCAAAGCGGAGACGATCCTCATCCTCGTCCGTCGAGCATCCCCACCATCCCATCTCTCCGGGTGCGAACCAACGCCCGTCCCTGACGTAGGCATATGTCACGATGGCGCTGTCGCGCGCTTGCTGCACGTACTCGTCCCGCGTTACCGAGAACTCCTCGACATTGCCGAAGAAGCCAAGGAGCGGGACACCTTTGTGGCGCTTCTCGCTGCGGCATTTCTTGTCATGTACAGCCACAAGCCTGGGCCAGTCCTGCTCTCTGTAGACCCTTCTCGCCTCCTCGATATTGGCGCTCTCTTCGAGCACCTGCCGCCATGGGATCGGAGGAGGGGCGTCTCCCACGACAGCACGCACGCAATCCCAACGCTTCCCGGCTGCTTCCCCGGCAGCATCGCGCATCCCGTCCACATCGACGTCACCCTTGCTGACGACGTCGGCGTCGTAGCGTGGCTCGTTGTCGAAGACCCCAGGCATCCCGACCTCCGCTACTGCGGCACGATCCAGTGCCGCCTCCTTCAACTTGAAGTACCCACGCCAGCGTCCACCGACCTCGTACCAGTCCCAGCGCGAATCCGGGTTATACGTGGACCAGTGATAGACGCCGGTGTCGTCGATCGCCACGGGCTCCTCATCCCCATAGCGAGCGTTGTACACCGCCACGATTTCCCCGATAGTGGCCTCCTCCGGATTTGAGAGCAACTTCTCTCCCGAGTACTCTCCGTCTTTGGAGTTGGAGTCCCCGTCTTTGTAGTCGGAAAGGATCGTGGACCACCTTTCCTCCCAGTCCGGTCTTTCGTAACGCTTGTATGGAACTACCGATATGGACTCGTCGTAGGGAGCGAGTTGCCCCTCGACGTCGTCTCCGATCACGAGAACTGTGTAATGAGAAATCCGACTCACCTTCCTTTCATGCAGTCTGCACGTGCAGACTGGTCATTTTCAGCACCTATACCCTTTGTGTCTGCAAAATTCTCATACACGCAGGGCACTTGGAACGCTTGTCGTTGGACTTGACCTCCCATTCAGTGAATGTGTATCCACAGATCGCATGTCGCGGATCTCGATCATGGCTCCAGTGCAGAAAGTCGTCTTCGGCCCGTCCCACCTCCTCCAACTCCGCATAACCGAGGCGGCAAAGAACAGGCTCGGATCCGATGCAGAGCAGATCATGGGCAACGCAACGCCATTCATGCTCATCCTCGCGGATGAACTCACACTCCTTGCGGGCGATCCTGGTCATGCCCCACTCCAGGCGCTTGACCCACAGAGGCTGCACACATATCTCCAGGAGCCGGATTCCGTCGGCTCCCTGCTTTCGTCGAGCTTTACCGTCAGCTCATAGCTGTAGTAGTCAGCTTCTCCGTCTCTGTCCCGAACGATCTTTCGGGTGCATGTACAGACGTGTCCGAAATGCTCGTCATAGGTGATCTCGCCCATCAGCATGACGCCCACCAGGGATCGACGATCATCACCTGTCCGCTGTCGACCCAGACCTCTCCCACCTGCTGTCTGCTCAAGCTGCGTCTCCTTTCGTGATGGATTGCCACCAGGATGTATCGGCAGCGATTGCGAATGCGAGCCGCGCCCCTAGATCTGTGAGGGCGTGGTAGTACTCACGCGAGAGATGGTCGCTACTGCGATGGTGGCCCAACTCGTGGATCACGAGGCTTACGTGCTCTTCTGCGATTTCGGCCTCGAACCACTTCCTCCCCAGCGTTCTGATATTGAACTCCATCCTGCCACTGCTGCTGTTGCGGGCATAGGTGGCCGAGAAGTTCATGCAGTCGGCGTCGTTGACGAACTCGACGATCACGTCTGCATCGCACAGGACATTTCCGAGTTCCTGCACGAAGTTCTCGATCCGCAGCATCCCCGGTGTCCACTTCTGCCGTGGCTCCGTCTTGCGGGTGTTCTCCTGTCCGGGCGTGTACGGCTTCGGAGACGGTGTCACTTCCGATGACGACTTGATCAGACCGTGCTCGCGAATGTTCTCCCAGACAGCCGCGGGCAACGATCTGCCTGCGATCACCGTGTAGCCCTGAGAGGCAGCGATCTTGTTCGCCTCCTGGTCGCGCGGTGAGAACGAAACGATCTTGTCGCCGTAGCGCAGAGCGAGAAGCTCCCCCAGTGCGGCGGGGCCGATCTTCTCGTCGGCCATCGCATCGAGCGCCCACGCCTGGGCGGCATCCTCCTCCGCAAGCAGGTCATGGGCATTGTTGGCGATAGCCGTGCGCACGTCACGCAGGTACGCGGGTGTGACGTTGTCGCGGTCGATGTTGAGTGGGACCTTCATCCCGATGTCGATGTGCCACCTGTCGCCGTCCTTGCCGACGGGAACGACAGGGATGCCCATCTCGAACAGGTGTGGCTCCTCGTCTCCTGTTACCTCGTAGAGCGAGATCGACGTCTTGCGGGCGCTGAGCCTGAGTGTGTCCCCCAGCGGAGTCCGCAACGTCTCCGTGAACGTGCGCACCGGGGTGCGGTGCTGGAGCTCTTCCTCGTTGATGGTTGTCGTGATTCCCGCTGGCGGGATCATCATGCGAGCCGTCGCCAGAGCCTCGTCGTACTCCTTCTGCGTCATCTGCGTGACGCCGTAGAACTCGGTTCCGTGCTTGCGCGTGGAGGGCAGCATCTTGCGCCCCTCGGGTCCGAACTTGACCGTTCCCGTCGTCGTGTTGATGAGCGCGTAGTCGCAGACAGCGATGACAAGCTTTTCCCCGACGTTGAACCTTCCTCGCTTCTCACTGTCCGCCTTCTTTTCCGATTCGGCGAAGAGTGTGAATGAGTGAGAGAGGTTTGTGAAGCCGTCCGGGTCATCGTCCTCTACCGAGATCTGCACCGTTGCCGCTTTGCCCTTCCTGGGCGGTCCTTTCTCCCAGCGCAGGGATGCGATCACCGTCGTCGTATCTTCGTCCCAGCAGTTCTGGATCAACTCGGGGATGATCCACGCCATGCCCTTACGAGCGAGGATCTTGCGCAGCCCCTCCTTGTCGACCTCGAAAGTTGGCAAGTTCACGGGAGGTTTCAAAGTGACACCACCGGCATGTCTGCAATCCACTCAGCAGTCAAGCGCTGCCAGGCTGGGAAACGCGTGTCAGATAGAAATTCCAGCTGGTCGACGACTCTGTGCATCTCATCCGGGGCATGGAGCATCCCCAATACACCAGCGTAGACGTCGATGTTCTCCCCGCCTGAGTAGTTGGTCAGGTACCTGTAGGTGCCGTAGATGACCATGCGTCCGTCCTCGTGCTCGCGCGCCTTGAGAAGGACGTGCCACTCCGTATTCGCCTGGAAGGTGTGCTCGCTGTCGTACCAGTCGGCTGCGGCCGAGGCGACCAGCGGCCACTCGTCCTCCCTGATCGTGATGGGAGGTTGATCGGTCAACCTGATCGTGATTGTGTTGTCACTGCTCATGCTGTCTCCCTTCCGCGCGATGCATAGTCGGCAACCGCGCTTTCGATGTCCTCGTTGAAGTAATGCCCACACTCGTCACCGACCAGACGCTCCCCGACCTCCCTGCGATCTTCGAGCTGATGCACGACCTCCACGTCATGCGCTGGAGCCTGTTCTTCCTCATCTCGGTCGGGCGTGGCACGGCGCTGCGGGAGATCAGCCCAGCAGGCCTCTCCGTCCTCGTCCACCGACCACGTCACGTACTCGCAGTCGTTTCTCCCTCGCAGCCACATCGCGAGCACGATGTAGGTGTCGGTGGCATCGCGTCTGCAGGCGATGATCGTTGCCCCGTTGCGGAGTTGTCTCCCCGGCTTCACGAGCAACCCGTAGGCCAGCCCAGTCTGCACGTGCAGACTGGAGTCATGAGATTTCATCCCTCTCCCTTCATTGCCAAGTGATCTTGGCGGTCTGTGTTTCGACTATTCCGTTCTTGACCTCGTTGCGCCAGAGGTGCCCATCCTCCCCTCGCCAGACCAGAAACGATCCTTCCCGCGAGAATGGTGCGATGGCGGCGATGAACCGATCTTCATCGCCAGCCTTGTTGTCGTAGGACTCGATCCGCAGCCCCTCGTACGTCACCTCTGTATCGAAGCCGAGAGCCTGCAGCACTGCCTCCGCATCCGTGCATGTCTCCGGGTAGTTCTCGTCCATCCATGAGAACCACTTATTCGTCTGCTTCCCGCCCGAGTAGCTTCCTCCTGACTTGAGTTGGTCGCATGAGTTCAGGTCGCACATGGCCTTGTAGGCAGCCCCGATCTTCTTCGTCGGGATCAACCAGTCTGCCTCGTCGAGTGAGACGTAGTAGCCCATCTTGTTCTCCTTTCTGTTGTGGGCGCCAGTCTGCACGTGCAGACTGGCGCCCCCTGTTCTGATTACCTGATCGCCAGCGCAACCTTGGACCAGGCGGTCTCGGGCATCTGCGCGATCTGCCAGCCGATGCCCTCCAGCTCGGCCTGACGATCGAAGCTCTCCACCGTCTTGGCGACTGCGGTCACGGCATTCAACATCGCCCACTGTCCGTTACCAGCGTTCTGGACTCCCGATGCGAACATCAGCATCACGTTCTCCTGCTCATCCTCGCTGAGGCCGTACTCGTTGCCGAGTACCTTCGTCGCGGCCACGGGGCTGACGACACGCTGCTCGGAGAGTCCCTCCAGGCGATCCACGACCGTGTTGAACGCGGCCTCGGTGCAGAGAGCCCGCAGCTCGTCCCGGGCGGCGAGCCAGAAGGCGACGTCGTCCGCTGCCAGCGCCTCGTTGCTGAGCACGCCGATGTCCTCGCGCTTGCCAACGTGGCGGGCGTTCAGCACCTTGTCTGCCGTCATTCCGTTTTTGCAGCGGAGTCGCAGCACGAACGAGCTGATCGTCAGGGAGCCTGCGCCGATCTCACTATTGGTGAGGGACACGCCCCAGCGCACCGTGTCTCCCACTTCCTTCACGTCTCTCTCCAGCTGAGGGAAGAGCGCCCGGATGTAGAGCCTCGACTCGGTGATTGCTGCCTGATGGAACTCGACCGGCATCCCCAGGTTCTCGAACTCGGGCAGCAGCGTGCGGGCGATCTCCATATGGTCGAGCCTGCGGAACCTGTCGCTCATCCACGCCCTTCCGGTCATCGGTGCGTCGTCGTTCGTCAGGCCTCTGATCAGGCGGGCCTTTGGCTCCTGATAGAGCCAGTGATGCACGTTCGTCCTGAACAGGTCTGGCGCGTCCGACCGCATCCGGTCGAAGTAGCGCTTGGGGATGGCTAGATCGGTCGAAACCTGCCCGAGCGCGTGGTCGGTGAGCGCGAACTCGCTGATGCCGTCCTCACCGTCGAGCAGCAGCGCGGTGCTGCCGTCCTCGGGTGTCAGCACGGACATCTTGCGCGTGTCCGCGATCACGTCGTGCTTGCGGGAGTCCTCCGCAACGATGCGCTGCAGCAGTCCCTCGATGTTTTCGATTGTGCGGGTCATGTGTTCTCCTTCTGGTTGAGTCCGCAGGCTGCGGACTGGTTGCCGGTCTGCACGTGCAGACTGGTGACGTTGATGTAGGATTTGATGCACGATACGTCCCAGATACAGGACGAAGCGCAATCCCAGGTGTAGTACCACGACGTTTGAAGGTCGAGCCTGCATTTCCAGATATATGGGGTTATCAGTATTCCCTTGTGATTTTCAGCCACGTCCTTCCAGATGATCGATCGGACATCCCCCCACGGGGTGAATGATTCTCGTCCCGAGAACTCTTCCACGATTCCGTACTTGGTCGAGAAGTTGCGCAGGCCGTGTGCCGTAGTTATCACGAGAACATCAGATAGGTCTACTTCCAACTCGAACCTGTGCTCAAGGTCCTCCAGGTGGAAGTCATTTTCCTGACACCATCTCGGCCACGATGACTCGATATC
>Ga0315284_10017460_pt1 | contig 10177 bp, 18 predicted proteins | sample YL17G09_16_MG_FD_203696 | JGI IMG/M metagenome (GOLD analysis project Ga0315284, IMG submission 203696) | Sediment microbial communities from Yellowstone Lake, YNP, Wyoming, USA - YL17G09_16 | ecosystem: Environmental > Aquatic > Freshwater > Lake > Sediment | place: USA: Wyoming | collected...
AAGCCGCGCTAGGTCTCTCTCCTGCCCCTGGCCTACGATCACGGAGAAGTCGTAGTAGTGGTTGGCGCCGGCGACGTTGTCCAGGAGCAGCCCGTCCACGACCCCACTGGCGACCCACTTGAGCTGCCGGATCACCTCCGGCGCCTCGTGGCTGTCCGGGTCCATCAGCTTCTCGAAATTGGGATCCCCTGGGTTGAAGCAGGAAAACTGCTTCGGCTGCAAACACACTGCCTGCCAGGTATCAGACCAGCGAGAATCCCTGGTACGATTGCGGACCACGCTGCCCACCCCGACCTGGGCCTCGATCGGCTGCCCGCGGCACTCACCGAAGAGCAGACGGAACAGGATCTCCTTCGGTGTGGTGTTTCGCAAGAGCTGCATCGCCTCTTCTCTTTGCTCGGGTGTCATGGTTCCCTCCACCACAAACCTTCGATCTTCGCGCGCATCACGTCCTGAACGCGCTCAATCTCCTGGTCGGTCCATCCGCGTCGATGCAACTCCACCCGGACGTCCTCGGCCAGGCAGACACTCTTCGCGCCAGGTCTCCTTTCAATGCAGGGAATACACACCGGCTCAAAGCTCCCGCGAAGCTCCTTCGACCTCCAGACCGCCTCTCCGCAGTCCGCACACCGCACCTGGACAGACGGCACATGGGCCTCTGGTAGGTGAGCGACCCGCATGCAGCCTATTACCGCTCGCGCCTCCACTCGCACCTCTCCCATCACCGAGGCCTCCGCTCCTCCACCAGTTCCAGCATCAGGTCGAGCTTGGGCTCCAGCCCGTAGAGCCGTTCGACCACGCAGCGGTAGACCAAGCGGTCGTCCCGCCAGATGAAGCCCTTGCAGGCATCGAGCACCGGCTTGATGAGCTGCTCGGGATCCCCCCGGCCGGCGATCACTGGGACCTGCTCCCCGCGCGCCACCGCCTCGTGGATCCACTTCTTGTAGCTCTTGGGCACGAGGAAGAAGAAAGTGGCCTCCACGATGACCGGGCCTTCCCACAGCGGTTGCTGCCGCTCCTGGATCATGTGCCAGCGCAGCGTGTTCAACCAGTCCCGATCCGCCGGCGCCTGGTAGCTGTAGGAGCGCGCCTCGAGGTTGAGCGCATCCGTCACGGTCTGCCGCTGCTGCGAGGGGATGGGACTGTCCCCGTAGAACTTCAGAATCTCCTGGGCCTGGGTCCGCAGCGCCTTGCCCCCCTTGGGGAGCAGCGCCACGCTCTGGTGGCGCCCCTGGGACTTGGCGAAGCCGGGGATCGTAAACTGGAGTTTCACAGCTTCTGCTCCGCGCGGATCTTGTCGGCCAATCCTTTGACCTGGCCGAGAATCCCCATTAGTTGCATGAAGTCACCTGCCTCCACGGAGAAGCGTTCCTCTACGGTCAACTGATCGTTGGTGCGTTGTCCGCCCTCGTACTCGCTCTCGATGAAGACGCCCAGCCGCACACGATACAACACTCGCTTGGGTTCCATCTTCACTCCTCCAGCGGCTTCAAGGCCGCGTCCAACCTCCGCAGCTCCGGGCCCACCCAATACTCGACGTTCAACATCTGGAGCTGCCCGTTGATCTTCGTGCGGATCGCGCCGGCGGCCCGGGCCACCTCCTCCAGGGCGCACATGCGGATCTGCACGTCGATGCTCGCACCCTCTATCACCTCGAGACGCTCACGCAGCGTGATGGTACCACGTATCAGGAGGTTAATTTCCTGCTGCATCTTGAGTTGGGCTTCAGTCTGACTCATCGCCGTGCTCCCGTCCCGTGTCCTCCGCTAGCCTTTGTTCTTCCAATTCCTCCAGCTCTGCCTCAACGTCCGGCCGAGGCAGCTCCTTCACCTTCGGCAGCTCCCACGCATGCACCGGTGCCGGGCGATTGACCCGGGCGCAGAGCGTCGCCACCTCCTCGGTGGTGGGCGTGATGCAGTAGACCGATCCGGCGCCGTAGAACTGTGTGGCCGCTGGCAGCCCGTCCACCGCCGGGGTGTCCAGCCGCAGGAAGGACACGCCCCCCATCGTCTGCTCGCGCAGGTACCCGCCAAGTCGGCGATGGCCCATCAACTCCAAGATCACCCAGCCCTGAAAGGACTCCTCGCTCATGTCCTCTGCTCCTTTACTGGCCAAGGGAGGCCGAAGTCTCTGCGCTTGATCTTCACCATCCGCCCATCACGATGGTGCCACACGATGCCTTCCGTTTTCGGATGCCCTTCAAAATACGCCTTCAACTCGGCGAAGGTCCTGGGCGTGTCTTCGTCCAGCACAGCCTCTCCGTGCAAGAGAAGCTGATGGGCTCCAAGCCCATAAGGGTTGCTTTGAATCTTGGGCCCCACGGCCTCGAAGGTCTCCCCTGCCTTTGGCAAATAGAAGGGATTCACTTCACGCTTTCGATCTTCGATAGCCTCACGCAGCCATTGGTCCTCTGGACCCTGCCCGATCGGCACCCAGCCCGGCCAGTGCCCCGTCACCGGATCTGGGTCCTGGGCGGGAATGAAGCCTAGAGGCTCCGCGCGACCACTCTTGACATCGTACCGCTTGAACCAGCTCCTCCCGTCGTACATGACCGGGGTGCCGTCCCACTTGACGGTGGCGACCCCCTCGCCTTCCAGCACCCACTCGGCGCCGGGTACCACCTCGTTGCGGACCAAGTGGTCAGTCTCGTAATTCCGCTGGAATAGCGAGATGATTTTCCTCATACCCTCATTTCCTTCTCCGGGAACCGCTCCCGGAGGATTCGTTTTTGGTTCTCCATCTCCGATTTGGACCTGGGGCCCCCGTATGCCAAGAACAGCGGGCGAGACAACTTGACCGATAACCCGTGCTCATCGTGCAGCCATCTCTCTGCAAACTCCCACGGATTCTTGGTGCTGCTCCACTGATCCACGATCTGCCCAAGGGCCTTGATGGCTGTGTCTCTGGGTACTCCCTTACACTCGCAGTCTCGCACGAAGTGGACCGCCTCAAAGTTCCACCGCCTTGGCAACCTGCCGATATGGTCCCGCAGAAGCGCGAGCCGAATGACCTGAGCCTCCGTGAATAGAATCATCACGCGCACAACCTGTCCCGGAAAAACCCCGGTGAAAGGACCCCAGCCAGGAACTCCCGCCCCTTGTCGAGATTCCTGCGCACGGGCTCGCAGTCCACGAAATTCAGTAACTCCGCAAAAGATAATTGGTTGCCGTCATCGGGGGCAAGGTGAGGCTCTCGTACTGATCTCTGAGAAAGATTATAGTCCTGTTGTATGATGGTACGCGGATCCCACCCGTTTTTTCCCTCTCTCGTCCCCAGGCCCAGCCCGGACAGAAAGTGCAGCGGCAGGAACTGCTCCAGGTGGTCGTGAATCCCTTTGGAGAGCTTGCGCCACTTTGGACCACACATGGCCCACCCCCGCATGAACATCCGCCAAACCCAGCCCGGCATCGTGTAGATGCACCGCGCTTTAAACTTACCCAACGGAGGTGGGCACACCTGGATCTGAACGAACTGCAGTTTCTCCAACCGCTTGACCCGTCGCGCGGCCGTCGAGCGACTCACCCCCAGCTTAGTGGCCAACTGTTGGTGGGTGTGGTCGGCTGCTCTCTTCGGGGTACTCTCCGAGGCAATAATTGTCAGCAAAACCTTGTCGGTCTGGGTCAATCCGGCGCGTGCAGAGAGGGTTTTCGGGACACTGTAAGAACCGAGGGCTTCCATGGTGTGAGACCCCTTTCGAGGCCCCTGTCACAATCCTCTTGACAATCCCCAAATCCTTGGGTATTGTCCGGCGTGACGCGGGCCTGTGGTGATTGGTTACTGAAGCGTTACCGGACACCGAATGCGCTCGCCGTCACCCACTGATCGAAGGTCGTCAGGGGTGGGCGACTTTCGATCACCTCCCTTCTGTAGCAGCGGCCCCGGGTCCCGGCCCGGGGCTTGCTGTTTTCTGGGCCTTGGCTGCCAGCCGCTCTTGCCGATAGCCCTGGTTCTGCTTCACCTTCCAGTTCGGCCAGTGCTTCGGCTCCAAGTCGAACAGGGCATCGTGGGAGACCTTGCCTCGGCCGGCGGCGACCAGTTTCTCGGCCAGCTCCCGCGTCATCGGCACGTTCCCTTTGAAAATGGCAGCACAGTATTGCCGGGAGAAGCCCGTCACGGCCCGCAGTTGGCCGGCGTTGAAGATTGTGGCGGGATGACCTTGGTTGGGGAAGTCAAACAGGTGGGTGAGCAGGAAGTCCCGTATCGTGCGACATTGTGGCATAAGGAATCCTCCGGTCCCTGAAACAGCACCTCTTTACCACAGCCCAATGCCAGAGTCAAGGAGGGAATTTTGCTGACACCACCCTATTTACACAGCCGCAGGTTTGTGATAGCATAATGGTTGAACTTGTTTGCAATGGAGGCATAAGATGACAAAACAAGAAGCCATTGCCAAAGCTGCCACCGGCTGGTGGAAAACAGCAACAGCGCAAGAAATCGTTGCCCTCCAACTCTATGAAGAACGTGCTTGTATGCCATTCGATGAGTTTCACGAGGCGATAGAAAAGGCTTTGGGACGTCCAGTCTATACACACGAGTTCGGCCTGAATGTGAGTGGGCTGAAAGCGGAGTTCGAGAAGAAGCGCGGCCCTGCAACCTTGGCAGAGATTGTAGGTCAGTTGACCGAACTGGGAAAGCCTGTAATTCTTGTGCAGGAGGAGTGAGAGCCATGCCCAAGAGAAACCCCCTGTCCCAGGCCGCCGAGCGTGAGGCCCGGCAGGTCCTGGGCGGCCTGATTCGCACCCTGAGAGGCAACGCCGGGCTGACCCTTACCCAGGTAGCCACCGCCTCCGGCTTTGCGTCCTACCGGCCCGTCTGGCTCATTGAGAAGGGTAAAATGGCCATCCCCCCGGAAAAAGTCGCGTCCTTGGAGTGTGCCCTCGGCCTGCCGCCTGCTACGCTGTTCTGGCGGGAGGTCCGCTGCCGGCTGGTGGGGCTGGGATTTGTCCTGCCGTCGGATCTGCAGGAGTCGCCCCCGGCTACCCCGGAGGAGATTCCCGAGCTGGCCGCCCTCGTCGGTTCCGCCCGTGGGTGAGGATGTAGGTGAGGAGGCTGGCGACCACGGCCGCCAGGTTGGCCACCAGCAGCCACATCAGCCGCCATTGCTGCTTCTCCATCTCCGCTACCTGCTTCTCCACCTGCCCGAGGCGGTACGCATTGGTAGACAGCGCGGGCGCCTCGAGGGGGGCCGCCTTGGATGCCTCCCGCTCGATGTGGGCTGCAGGCTGCGCGTGGACCCGCAGATCCCCCAAGGCGGACAGCATCACCAGCCCGGAGATCACGGTGGTCAGGAGCAGCACGCTCAGCGGGCGGTCGCGTTCCATGGCAACTCCCTCGGATGGTGGCCCCGCCGCAGGGTCTCCTCGCGCAGCGCGGCGAAGGCCTCGTCAGGCCGCCGGTCCGACTCGGGCACGAGCCGGGCGGTGAGGCGCTCGAGCACGCGATCGGGCGCGCGGCCGAGGACCAGGTGGTCCGCAATCGCAAAGGGCACGATCTGCTCGAGGTGCAGGTGCCACTCGGCATCGCAGTCCGGGCAGGAGAACAAAGGGCCTGTATCGTACACGTCCTTCAGCCAGTACTCCCCCCGCCGGTTACAGCCTGGGCAAGAGGGGATCAACAGCCGCAGGCGCCACCCCCCCGGGACCGCCAAGCCACTTCCCCCGGACAATTCCTTCTCCATCCGGAAAGCGGCCGGCCGGCGTCCGACTCGCTCCTGATCCTGCTGCGACAGCCGGATCATCTGCGAGACGCGCAGTTCCTCATCGCGCCCGCAGCGTGGGCATTCAAACACCACCAGGTCCGGGCGGACGTCCCGGACGAAGTACGCCCGGCGGCGACCACAGCCCCGACAGCTCTCCACCTCGAAGCGGAGGCTCATCCCCGGACGGTGACCACTGTTACGGATAGGCACTGCTCATCCCTCCCGATCACTAACCACCGTTCCCACCGCCTCCACCGTTCCCGCCTCCACCGTTCCCCCCGCCGTCTCCGCCACCCCCACCATCCCCCCCACCATCCCCACCACCATCCCCTCCGCCTTCACCCCCTCCATCGCCGCCGTATCCTCCTCCATCCCCGCCGAATCCCCCGTCGCCACCCCAGCCCCCGTCGCCACCCCAGCCCCCGTCGCCACCCCAGCCCCCGTCGCCACCCCAATCCGCAGATGATTCGGCTGCGGCGGCGGACGCTTCCGCTTGCGCCGAGGCCTCAGCGGCTGCTTCCGCTTGCGCCGCTGACGCTTCCGCCGCAGCCTCGGCGGCGGCCTCTCCGGCTGCTGCATCTGCTTCGGCTTGGGCTTCTGCGGCTGCGGTTGCGGCGGACGCATCAGCTAAAGCTTGGGCCTCAGCCATTGCTTCCGCAGCGAAGCTAGCCTCGGCCTCTGCTTGTGCCTCTGCTTCGGCGAAGTCGGCCTCGGCTTCCATTTGAGCCTCGGCCATTTCCGCGTCCACCTCGGCCTCAAAGTCGGCTTGCTCAAGGGCCTCGCTGAACTCGGCCTCCTCCATGGCCTGAGCTACGTCATCCAGCCCGAGTGGTGGCGCTTCCGTCGGAGTGAACAGACCGGCGACCTTCTCCGTCACCCAGGAGCCCACCTTAAGGCCAACTGCGGTGATGCCAAGAGGAATAGAGGCAGGTGATGGAATCATAGCGCCGAAGCCAACAGGCACAGCAGCGGCCCCGAGGAATGACGAGACGCTCCGTAACCCCGAGGAGAACCCACCAGTCGTGCTCGCCCTGGAGACGGAGTCTCCGGTGTAACTGGAGGGAGGAGCGCCAGATTCAACCGAGGGTGCCCCACTTTCGGTGGAGCCGCCGGGAGCACCCCCGCCGCTGCGATCCCCAGGAGCCCCATCAAAGCCACCCCCATCACCCCCGCCCGGTTCTCCATAGTAAAACACGCGCGCAGGCATGACCTCGGGCTGGATCCTGGCCCCAGTCTGCACCACGGTCGCCCCGCGTGGCGTGCTGACTCCGGCGCCATTCCACGCGACTGATGAGGCGGCCGTGCTTGGAACACTTCCCGTGTAGAAGCCAAGCCCGCCCGGGCCCAGCGCCCCGCTTTCGGGCGCGGGTAGTTCCTCGGCGCCGGCTTCGCGCAGGTTACCCAGAAGCACCAGGAGACCCAGGCCGGCCGCCACCGGGAGGAAGGGGAACTCTCGTTTCTTCGCTGGAATAGGTGGCACAGCTTTCTTGACGGGCGCAGTCAGGGATGGAGGTCGCACCCGAGTGGGAGCTGCTGGTCGTCTGGCCGCTGGTCGCCGCGCGATCAGAGTAGGCATAGGACGCTCCTACGTTGACCAGGTCTCATACTGCGGCGTTTGACCTGGCATCTCCACTTGCGGTATCGGACCCGCCAGGAGCTTCGGGCCAAAATACCACGTCAGCAAGAGCACCCCCACCACCAGGATGAGGCCGCGTTGTTCGTCGCTCATTATCGCCTCCACAGGAAACTGGAAGCAGTCTACTCCATCCACCGCTTCCAGTCGAGGAAAGGAAACCAGGGCTGGCGCACCTGCTCTTGACTCGTGGCTGCCCCCTGGGCGCCAGCGAGACCAATCGCCAGGATAGAGATGGGTAACAAGGTTGGAACACGGAAAGGCGGCCACCAGAAGGCCACCACCCCCAGCGCCACCAACAGCGGCTTTTTCCAGGCCTGGTGGTAGCAGATCCAGGCGAAGAGGATCACCACGCCGACGAGCCCCGCCTCGAAGAAGAGCTGGAGCAGCTCGTTATGGGCGTAGCGGAACAGCTCGGGGAAGATGTCCGGGCGGGCGATTTGCTGCGCGCGTACGATCGGCTCCCAGGATTTCGGCCCGTGCCCGAAGATCGGTGCCTGCCACGCGAGACTACCCCCGAATGCCCAGGAGAGCCAGCGGAGACCCAAGGTGCCCAGGTGGAAGGGACGGACCAGGTAAAGAGCCACAAGTCCCGCAGCCGTTCCCACCATCAGCTTCCCCCACTGCTGTCTCCAACGCATGCAGGCCACAACCAACATGGCCATGGCGCCGGCGAAGGACTGCGAGAGCACGATCCCCAGGATCCACCAGGGGACCAGCCACCCCGGCACGAGCGCAAAGGTAATGCCGACCAAGGCCCCCAGGTGCCCGCTGTTGCCCAGCGTCCCGTGGGCCACGCGAAACGGATCCTGCTGGAGGCCATGCCAGATGGGGTTCACTCCGAAGGCCTGGCCCAGGGCAACGAGGATCTCCAGCCCGGCCGACCCCACCAGCATCCAGGAGGCCCAGCGACGATATTTCTCGGACGTCCGCTGCAGGATCACGATCGCCACCGAGGAGAGCAGAATGTGTAGAGCCCCATTCGCCGGGAAGGGCGTCGTCGTCCACAGCGCGCGCACGGTCATGTAGGCGCTGAAGATCCCTAGCCAAGGATCGTACCAGGCCACGACGAGTGACGTGACCAGGAACATCCCCAGCAGGAAAAGATAGGTGGGCGTCGTGTAGAGGGCCTCGTCCTGCCCCAGGGACGGCACCAGCACAATCCACGTCGTCCAGGGGAGGGCCACGAGGAGCGCGAGGGCGGCCCAACTGGCTACACGGTTCATGGCGAGGGTTTCTCTGTGGGAAGTTTCGGCTCCGGTGGTTTCGGCGGCGCGACCCAGACACCGCGCTGGAGATCAATCCGCCAGTCTTTGAGCCCGTCGCGCAGTTGCGCCCGTAGCGCCACCGTTTCGATCTGGAGCTCGATGACCTGCCGCTGAAGCAGCAGCGCGCGAATCTCTGCCATGTCCGCTGCGGCGATGGGTTGGGTTGCTGGCGTGGGATCTGCTGCGAGGGCCAGAGAGTTGCACAGCACGAGAGAGAGGATGAGGGCACTCAGGTATCGCATCACTGCGGCTCCCCGGAGGTCACCTTTGACTCAACCGCCGCTGCCGCTTCCGCCTGTGCTCCCAACTCCACCTCGACAGCGTTCTTGACGATCTCGCTGTCCTTCACCTTCTGCCAGGTCTCGAAGTCGGTCTGCTTCGCCTCGCTCGCCATCGCTCGTGCCCACTCCGTTCGCAGTCCAGTGATGATCCCGTCGAGCGTGGAGCCGTGGTTCACGAGGTAGGTCTCTTCCGCTTCGCTCAGGTTGATCGTGTGCTCAGCCATGTTTCTTCCTCCAGTTAATCACCAACGAATAAGACGGCATACGTCGCTGCCGTGTTCGGGTCATAGCTCGCGTCCGAATACAACCAACCCCTCGCGCCGGCTTTCGCTGACAGGATCTTGACGGCGGTGGAGGGGGGGTCGGTGACTCTAGATTGTTTATAATTGTCAATATAATACTCACAGGGATTCAGATTAGAAGATATGTATATACTTGAGTAGGCTGTTTTTGCTGTTCCATACTGAATGTGGGACGTATAAACAGTCTCAGTGTAAACCCTATTCAGGTTTGCTGCATCGTCTCCGTTAAGAGGTTGAACAAAAATGCCTGAACCACCCACCACCATCTTCCCATCAAACGACCATTTGTATAAGGCTCCCACTGTTCCGGCAATATTTTTATAGAATCCTTTTGCAAGCCCGAAACCAAGCGAGATAACATGAAAATGATACGACCCAACATTAGGGGTTCCCGCATTTGTTGATTCAAAGGTATTTGGAGTACCATAGTTTAAAAATCCTGTCGTCGCATTAGTTTCTGTTTGGCTATCTGAAACTGCATTATTATTAGGAACTTCTTCTGTTCCCAGCGTCTCCCCCGCTGGAGCACTGCTGCTGATGAACCCTCCCCGCCCGCGCCCGCTGGAGTCGTAGACCCAAAGCATGTGGCGGCCATCTTGGAACGCTGACAAGTCCACGCCGTTCAGCCACGCGAAGGCGTTGGCTGCGGTGGTGTCGAGGTGGCTGTTCGCTGCGGTGACAGGGCCACTAGCGACGATGGGCGCGTTCCAGATTTTGAAGAGTTGGTACTTATAATCATCAGTGGTATCAAAAGAAGCGTGCTGGTAGGTCCAGTTGCGTGTAGAGCCACCTTTCGCGGAGACGATATTCTGGATCGTGCCCGCCCCGTTCGTGTAGACGAATCCAATAACTTCACGACCCGCAGAGTCCTGGATGTGAAGCTCATAACCCTGATAATTCCGGGGAACCGTGGCGCTACTAAAGTCAATATCAGCCGACCCAGCGGTCAGCGTGATCGTCATATTGGCATCAGTCACGGTGCCCGAGGCGACCAT
>Ga0315284_10017464_pt1 | contig 10177 bp, 12 predicted proteins | sample YL17G09_16_MG_FD_203696 | JGI IMG/M metagenome (GOLD analysis project Ga0315284, IMG submission 203696) | Sediment microbial communities from Yellowstone Lake, YNP, Wyoming, USA - YL17G09_16 | ecosystem: Environmental > Aquatic > Freshwater > Lake > Sediment | place: USA: Wyoming | collected...
GGTGCTCCGGCGTTTCAAGGCCTTGGTCGCGATCCTATGAATATCGGCAAAAGACGATAAAGGAGAAATTCATAGCGTGATAAAGAAGCTTGAAGTTTTCGATTCTCCGATGTGCTGCTCGACCGGCCTGTGTGGGCCGAATGTCGATCCCGCCCTGGTCCAGTTTGCCTCGGATTTCCTGTGGGTTGCCGGACAGGGAATCCATGTGGAGCGCTATAACCTGGCGCAACAGCCGCAAGCCTTCGCCGCCAACGAGATTGTGAAAACCGCCCTGAAGGAGCACGGCAACGCGTGCCTGCCCCTGATCCTCGTCGATGGAGCGATCGTCAGCGAGGGCCGGTATCCCGCCCGCGAAGAACTGGCCAAGCTGGTCGGCCTGGAGTCTGACGGGACGAATTCGTCCGGTCCACGGCTGCCGATCGTCCGGAGCCGCTGCTGCGGTTGATAAGAGGCGCGACATGAATACCTCAGAATTCCTTCAGAACGCTACACGAGTCCTCTTCTTCACCGGCAAGGGCGGCGTGGGCAAGACCTCGCTGGCCTGCTCCGCGGCGGTCGCGCTCGCAGCACACGGCAAACGAGCGCTGCTCGTGAGCACGGACCCGGCCTCGAACCTGGATGAGGTTCTTGGCGTAACGTTGTCGGGCACGCCCACGGCCGTGCCCGGAGCCGGCGGCTTGTTCGCGCTCAACATCGACCCGGAAGCGGCCGCGAAGGCATATCGAGAGCGTGTTGTTGGGCCGTACCGCGGTGTGCTGCCGGAAGCTGCGGTCGAGAGCATGGAAGAGCAGCTCTCCGGCGCCTGCACCGTGGAGATCGCGGCGTTCGATGAGTTTACGAAATTGCTGGGCGATGACAGCGCCACGCCGGAATTCGACCACATCATCTTCGACACAGCCCCGACCGGGCATACGCTAAGGCTGCTGAAGCTCCCGGCCGCGTGGACCGGATTCATCGCCACCAATACCACGGGCACGTCTTGCCTGGGACCACTCGCCGGTCTTCAAGCGCAGAAAGCGCTCTACGACGAAAGTCTGAGGACGCTCAGCGACGCTGGTTCCACCACGCTGGTGCTTGTGAGCCGTCCCGAGGCCTCGGCGCTGGCCGAGGCGGACCGCACGCGCGCGGAACTCGCCGACATGGGCGTCACCAATCAGTACCTGTTTCTCAACGGGATCTTCGTCGCCCGCGACAAGTCCGATCCCGCGGCACAAGCCCTAGAGCAGCGAGGGCGCGAGGCGCTTGAGAAGACCCCCGAGGGACTTCGCCGACTGCCGACCTTCGAGGTTCCGCTGCTGCCCTATGCTCCCATGGGGGTTCGCAACCTGCGGGCCGTTTTCACTGACGGCAGCGTAGGCGACACTCCTGTGCAGCATGCGAACGGACACGCGGTTGCGGCTGCTCCTCCGCTCGCTGAACTCGTCGACGAGATCGAGAAAGCCGGGCATGGCGTCGTGATGACCATGGGAAAGGGTGGTGTGGGCAAAACCACGGTTGCATCCGCTATCGCCGTTGAGCTGGCGCATCGCGGCCACCGAGTCCATCTGAGCACGACCGACCCCGCGGCGCACCTGAGCTACACCATCGGGACAGCGGTCTCCGGTCTTTCGGTCAGCCGGATCGATCCGGCTGTCGAGACGCGCATGTACTCCGAGCAGGTGATGGCGAAGTCGGCACCGAGTCTGGACGAGCACGGCAGGGCACTCCTCGAGGAGGACCTCCGTTCGCCCTGCACTGAGGAAATTGCCGTTTTCAGCGCGTTTGCAAAAATCGTCGCCCGCGGCGAGAACGAGTTTGTCGTCCTTGACACGGCGCCGACCGGCCACACTCTGTTGCTGTTGGACGCAGCAGAGTCATATCACCGGGAGGTGTCCCGCACCATGAGCGACATGCCGGAGGCAGTGCGCCGCTTGTTGCCACGGCTCCGCGATGCTGCCTTCACGCGAGTTCTGCTTGTCACGCTCCCCGAGGCAACTCCCGTCCACGAGGCCGCGCGTCTCCAGGATGACCTCCTCCGGGCCGGCATCAAACCGTTCGCGTGGGTGATCAACCAGAGCTTCTCCCATGACGGATTCCGCGATCCCGTCCTGGTGGAGCGCGGGATGCGCGAGCTGCCGTTTATCGCCGAGGTCAGGGACGAGTTGGCGGGCCGGTTTGCGCTGGTGTCGTGGAAGCCCGAAGCACCCGTGGGTCCAGAGCGCCTAAGGGAACTCGCGCGCTCCGCCCGGATAAACGAACCGGCTGCGAGCCGGACAGAACATTAGGAGAGGAGATTATGGCGAACGGACAAAATGTTTCCCGGCTTTCGTTCCTGGACCGGTTTCTCACCGTATGGATCTTTGCGGCGATGATTGTGGGCGTCGCCTCGGGCTACCTGCTCCCGGGGGTTGTCCCCTTTCTAAACCGCTTCAACGTAGGCACGACCTCCATCCCCATCGCGATCGGCCTCATCCTGATGATGTATCCGCCGCTCGCCAAAGTGAAGTATGAGGAGATGGGCCGCGTGTTCTCGCACCGGAAGGTGCTTGCCCTCTCGCTCATTCAGAACTGGGTGATAGGGCCGCTTCTCATGTTCGGGCTGGCGGTCCTCTTCCTCCACGACAAGCCGGAGTATATGACCGGGCTGATCATGATCGGACTCGCGCGCTGCATCGCCATGGTGATCGTGTGGAACGACCTAGCTCGCGGTGACCGGGAGTACGCCGCCGGCCTGGTGGCATTCAACTCGATTTTCCAGGTTCTGTTCTTTTCCGTGTATTCGTACTTCTTCCTTGCCGTGCTTCCGGGCTGGCTGGGCATGACGGCGGTGCGGGTGAACATCTCGATGCGCGACATCGCCGAGAGTGTCTTCATCTACCTCGGCATCCCGTTCATAGCCGGTTTCCTGACACGGTTCGTGCTGGTCCGCGTGAAAGACAAGGAGTGGTATCAGACCCGCTTCATTCCGAAGATCAGTCCGATCACGCTGATCGCCTTGCTGTTCACGATCGTCGTGATGTTTTCGCTCAAGGGCGAAACGATCGTGCAGTTGCCTTTCGATGTCGTTCGCATCGCCATTCCTCTGAGTGTCTACTTCGTGGTCATGTTTTTCGTTTCGTTCTGGATGAGCGCGCGCGTCGGCGCGACGTACGCGGAAGCCACGACTCTCTCCTTCACGGCGGCGTCGAACAACTTCGAGTTGGCGATCGCCGTGGCCATCGCGACCTTCGGAATCAACAGCGGAGCGGCATTCGCCGCGGTGATCGGACCGCTGGTCGAGGTTCCCGTCTTGATCTCGCTGGTGAACGCCGCCCTCTGGATCAATCGCCGGTACTTCGGCGGCCGGTTTGAGACGGTCACGTCGTGCCGAGGGCAGGAGGCGTAGCGATGCCGCAGATGGCCGCAGAGGGATCTTTGCTTCGGGACCTGCTCGGCGATGGGACCGATCCGGTTGCAGTCTTCCTGCTGGCGCCAGGCCAGCAAAATGGCGTCTTCGCCGCGTTCGAGCCGGTGCGAGGCCACCGGTATTGCCAGGCGCTGATGAAAGCGCGGCATGGCGAATCAGTTCTGTTGGAACCGGCCGGTCTGTCATGCCCTGCCGCAGCGGCGGCGTTCGGTTTCCGTTCGTTGCCGCCGCAACTGGCGAACGGGAAAGGACTGGTGGGATTCGGGATTGTCGCGGAAGCCACCGTCGGCGAGCGCATGTTCGCCGCCATGCCGCGGCTCGCCGAGGGCAGTGTCAGCAGTATCGCGCTGTGTCCCTTGAGTCTTGCCCCACATCTTCCCGACATTGTGGTTGTCGAAGGTCCGCCGGAGGTTCTGATGTGGCTCCTGCTCGCCGATCTCAACGTTCATGGCGGGGAGCGGCGTGTGGGAGATACCGCGGTTCTGCAGGCCACATGCGTCGATGCCACCATCATTCCCTATCTCAAGCAGCGTTTGAACTTCACTTTAGGCTGCTACGGCTGCCGCGAGGCCACGGACCTGGCTCCGAGCGAAACGGTATTGGGCTTTCCCGGCGGACTGATCGAGCCGCTACTCGGAGCACTGAAGCATCTGCGTCAGAGAGCCATTCCCCGCTCAAGAGCGAAATTGGCTCATCAATGTTTAGAATCGGAGAGAGCATGAGCAACCCAATACGAGATCTGTACAACCAGGAGCATGATTCATGAGCACATCAAATCCTAGCTTTGTTCCGCCTGATTGGGCGTTCGCATTTCACGGACATCGGTGTCCCTTCATGCCGTTAGGCTTTCGGATGGGAGAGGCGGCCCTGGCTGCACTCGGTGTCGGCCGGGAACAAGACCACACGTTGCACGTCGTCGCCGAGCTGGGCGAAGGCCACCCTCAGACTTGTCTGATGGACGGTATTCAGGTCGCGACCGGTGCCACATTCGGGAAGACCTTAATCGAAAAGACCTTTTGGGGCAAACTCGCGGCAACCTTCTGGTATCCGGGAAAGACGGCTGTACGCTTCGCCCTGAAGCCAACCTTCTTGGATCGCTTTGGGAGCCAAGAGTTCTTCGCCTATCGTAAGCGTGGCGTCGAACCTTCCGCAATCCCTGCGGAGGTGACCCAATCCGCAATCGATTGGACCCTATCCTTGGCCGACGACGAGATCTATGCCGTGACCCAGAGACCGGACTTCTCCTACGCGCCTCCGAAAGGCTCCTTCAACAAGAGTGCCTGCACGGACTGCGGAGAATACGTATTCGAGCGGTATGTGCGCTTCCGGGACGGCAAGCCATACTGCATCCCCTGTTCAGCCTACGGGCGATAACTCTGATGGCGCACCTCCACCAGCAATCCAATGAGAGGGAGCTCGACCGGCGTCTGTGGGCCAGCGCGGCGCTGAATCTCGCGATCACGCTGATCGAGTTCATCGGAGGCTTGTGGGCAGGAAGCCTGGCTCTGTTGGCAGACTCAGTGCACAACCTGGCCGACGTGGGTGCGCTCGGACTCGCAATATTCGCCCGCCGCCTGGGCAAGAGGGCGCCCACGCTCCGGCACACCTATGGACTGAAGCGCGCCGAGGTGTTTGCCGCTCTGGTGAACGCCGCAGTGCTGATTGCGATCTCTGTGTTGATCGCACGCGAAGCCGTCGGACGGCTTTTCCACCCCGAGCCGGTCGAAGCCACGGTGATGCTGATTTCGGCGACCTTGGCCTTGGTCGCCAACCTGGCTTCGGTGTTCCTGTTGAGAGGCCATAGCCGTCAGGACATCAACGTCCGAACCGCGTTTCTCCATTTGCTGCAAGATGCGCTTGCCTCGCTGGCGGTTGTCGTGGCGGCCCTTCTGGCTCGAACGCAAGCAGGTCTTCACGTGGATCCGGCGGTGGCGATTCTGGTCGGGATCGTAGTGCTCCGAAGCGCCGTGTCGATCGCATGGGAATCCTTGCACACCCTGCTCGAGGCAGCGCCTCCGAACTTGGACGTGGGGCAATTGGCGGGGGCGGTTGCGCACCGGTTCCCGAGCATCCGACTGCACCACATTCATGTCTGGGAGGTTGGGCCGGGGCAACGCGCATTGACGGCGCACATGAAGACCGGCATCGGGAGCGTCGCTGAGGCGGAATTGGCCGCCAGCGACTTGCGCCGCTACCTGCACGAACGGTGGGACATCGACCACGCCACCCTTGAGGTGGAGGCGAACGGCTGCGGCCGGGAGGAGATCCTCGGTGAGTGGAGATGATGGAGATCTCGCAGGCCCACTCCTTCGCGAGGGGGAGCGAGCTGGCTCCCTATCGCTGGGCCGGTTGCTGCTCGCACTACTGAAGATCGGCAGCATCGGCTTCGGCGGCGGCATGGCTGTGATCGCCCTCATGGAGAGGGAGTTCGTCCATAAGCGGCGCCTGATCCGCGTGGATGAGTTCGTGCATGGCGTCGGACTTGGGCAGATTCTCGGACCCTTCGCCGTCAACACGTCGATCTTCCTCGGCTACCGGCTATATGGGGTATTGGGCGGCTTGCTTTGTGCCATTGTCTTCCTGGCGCCGTCCATCACCCTGGTCATCGGCCTGTCCTATCTCTATTTCCAGTACCACGCAATTCCCGCTCTACAGGCCGTGGTGCTGGGACTGGGTCCTGTAGTGATTGCTCTCATTGTGAGCGCCGCCTGGAGTATCGGCAAGAACGTGATACGGTCACCGAAGGCCGGCGCCATCGCCGTGGCCGCGGCGGGTGCCGGCCTGGCCAAGACAAACGCTGTCTGGGTGCTCCTGGCCGCCGGTGTGGCTGGATGGTTCTTGAGTCGCCAAGAGGGCAATGCTGCCCACTTGTCTTCTGAAAAGACCTCGGGAGGCTCTCCTTTGGCCGGCGTTGCTCCCATCGCCCTTGCACCGTTTGGGCACCTTGCGAGCGTATTTGTGACGTTCCTCAAGGTCGGCTTCGTCTTTTTTGGCGGCGGATTCGTGCTGATCCCAATCCTTCACCACCGTCTGGTAACGGAGCTGAGATGGTTATCGACCCGCGAGTTTCTCGACGGGGTCGCCATCAGCAACCTGACGCCAGGGCCGATCGCGGTGCTCGCTACCTTTGCCGGCTACCGTGTTGCCGGCATCGGCGGCGCTCTGGCCGCGACCATCGCGCTCTTCGCGCCTGCCGCGGTTCTGATGCTGGCGATCACCCGCCAGTACACACGTTTTCGGGATGACCGCCGCGTTATGCGCTTCCTCTCGGGCGTTAACCCAGCAGTGACTGGCCTCATCGCCAGTGCCGCAGTGTTGCTTGGTCAAAGCGCCCTGGCATCGTGGCGCGGCTTCCTCCTCGCCGGCCTTTCGTTCATTTTGCTGGTGCGGTTTCGCTGGCATCCCGCCTTCGTTTTGGCGATTGGCGCAGCCGCGGGATTCTTCAAGGTGCTTCCATGATCTTTTCCGTCATACAACGACGAGTGATTCTTCCCGTGCTTTTGTTGTTCGCCCTCCTTGGGTTCCCCGCTCTCTGGGGGGCAGCCGAGACACCGGGGGAACAGAAAGCCAGGGTCGAACGGATCGAGAATGCGCTACTTGCTCCGTGCTGTTACACCGAGCCGGTCTCCCGCCACCAGAGCGAGATCGCGGTCAAGATGCGATTGGAGATCGCCAAATGGGTGACGATGGGCAAGACCGACCAGGAGATTTTGGACGCCTATGTGGCGCAATACGGCAGGAAAGTACTGGTTGATCCGCGAACACTGCCGCGTTGGTGGATGCAGTGGGTGCCGTGGCTGGCGCTATTGGCGGGTGTTGTCGCCGGCATCGGCGTACTACACCGATGGCGATCCCGACCGGCCCTCCCGCCCACGACTCACGGCGACCCGCCCATTGGAGTGCCCCGGCTGGACGAGGAGGATTGGATGTGAGGATGATTGCCTCTTCACTCGGAGCGTTGATCGGCGCAAGCAATTTCTTCGAGCTCGCTGTGGCAACCGCCATCGCGCTGTTCGGACCCGGATCCGGAGCAGCGCTCGCGACAGTGGTGGGCGTTTTGGTGGAGGTCCCAGTGATGCTTTCGGTTTGCGCCGCGTGCAACCGGACGCGGCATTGGTTTGCTTTCGGAACTGCGAGGTGACCATCGTGGCGAAAGAAAGAATGCTGTTTGTGTGTACGGGGAACTCGTGTCGCAGCCAGATGGCGGAGGGGTTGTTGCGCCATCTGGCGGGCGACCACTTCGAGGTGGCCAGCGCCGGTACCCATCCCGCGGGCCTGAATCCTGGGGCCGTGCAGGCCATGAAGGAGATAGGAATCGACATCTCCTATCACCGCTCCAAGAACGTGGACGAGTTCGTTGGCCAACCTCTGGACTGGGTCGTCACGGTGTGCGACTCCGCCAAGGAGTCGTGCCCGGTTTTCCCCGGCGCCGTGTCGCGCCTGCACTGGAGTTTTGAAGATCCGGCCGCAGCGGCAGGATCGCCCGAGGAGCGGCAGGCGGTCTTTCGCCGCGTCCGTGACGAGATCGCGGAGCGCATGGGAGAGTTCATCAAAGAGAGATCATAGGACAGGGCGCCCGGACAATCGGCAGAGAGCCCTGCCCATGTTTGCTTTTCGCCAACCGCCCCACCGCATTTGATAATGCCCGCTCCGCTGTGCTAGATTGGTGCTCTTCAAGCAGTTTCCATGCCTGAGGAAAAGAAACCCGAAAGCAAGCCGCCTGCCCCGCCGGGGGGCGCCAAGCCTCCAGCCGTCATGGCCACTACGCCCTGGGAGAGCGACCTGACGCGGCTTCTCAAAGAACAGTTCGGGAGCCAGATCAGCGAATTCGCGAGCTACCTGGGCCAGGATTTTCTGGTGGCGAAGCCCGAAGCGGCAGTCCCGATCATCGAGTTTCTGAAGCTGGAAGCGGACTTTGACTACCTGGTGGATGTGACGGCGGTGGACTACCCGAAGCGTGCGGAGCGGTTCGATCTGGTCTACATCCTGTACAGCTTCTCCCGCAACCAGCGCATCCGGGTCAAGACCAGGATCGCCGAGGGCTACCAGCCCGCCACCGCGGTGGGCGTGCATCTCACGGCCAACTGGCTGGAGCGGGAAGTTTTCGACATGTTCGGCATCGAGTTCGCCGGGCACCCGGACATGCGCCGGATCCTGCTGCCGGAGGGGTGGGAGGGGCACCCGCTGCGCAAGGAGCGCTCGATCACCCAGATGGACAACCGCTGGGTGAAGGAGAACCTGGGCATCGAGAGCGGGCAGTGAGGGTATGCCGGATAGGACCTTCTTAGACGCCACCGAGCTGGTGATCAACATGGGGCCGCAGCACCCTGCGACGCACGGGGTGTTGCGGGTCATTTTGAAGCTGGACGGGGAGAAGGTGCTGGGCGCGGAGTGCGTGGTCGGGTACCTGCACCGTGGGGTCGAGAAGATCGGGGAGAACCGGACCTACCAGCAGTTCGCTCCGTACGTGGACCGCCTGGACTACTGCGCGGCGGTCTCGAACGGGCTGGGCTACTGCCTGGCGGTCGAGAAGTTGCTGAACCTGGAAGCCCCGCCGCGCGCCCAGGTGATCCGGGTGATCCTGACCGAGCTGAACCGCATCGGCAGCCACCTGATCTGGCTGGGGACGCACGCGCTGGACATCGGCGCGCAAACGCCGCTGTTCTACTGCATGCGCGAGCGGGAGGAGACCCTCAACATCCTTGAAAGGTACTGCGGCGCCCGCCTGACCACGCACGCCTTCCGGATCGGCGGCCTGGAATACGAGATTTACGACCGCTTTGTGGAAGACGTCAAAGCCTTCTGCGACATGTTTCCGGCCAAGGTGGACGAGTACGAGGAGCTGCTCACCGGGAATCGTATCTGGATGGGCCGCCTGAAAAACGTGGGCGTGCTGACCGCCGAGGATTGCAAGCAGTACGGCGTGACCGGCCCGCTACTGCGGGCGGCGGGGGTGAAATGGGATCTGAGAAAAGCGCAGCCTTACTCGGGCTACGAGCAGTACGATTTCGAGATCCCGACGGGTGAGAACGGCGATACCTACGACCGGTACGTGGTGCGCGTTCAGGAGATGCGGCAGGCCACGCGCATCATCCGGCAGGCCGTCGAGCGAATTCCGGACGGCCCCATCATGGCCAAGGCGCCCAAGGTGATCAAGCCGCCGGTGGGCGAGGCCTACGTCTCGATCGAGGCGCCTAAGGGAGAGTTGGGTTATTTCGTGGTGAGCGACGGCTCGACACAGCCCTACCGGGTGCGGGTGCGGCCACCTTCGTTTGTGAACCTCCAGGCGCTGGACCGTATGGTGCGGGGTGGGCTGATTGCTGACGTGGTGGCCGTTATCGGTACCATAGATATAGTACTGGGCGAGGTGGACCGGTAAGGGGAGGGGCCATGCGGAAACTGCTTCGAACCATCTTTCTGGTGGATTTGATCGAAGGGTTGTGGGTCACCTTCCGCTATCAGCCTCCCAGGCACATCTATACCGAGCAGTACCCCGCCCAGCGGCCCAAAGTGGCGGAGCGCTTCCGCGGCGCGCCCAGGCTGAACATCAACCCGGAGACCGGGGAGACGCTGTGCATCTCCTGCAACCTGTGCGCGCTGGCCTGTCCGGAGAACCTGATCGTGGTGACCAGCGAACGCAACGAGCAGACCCGCCGCAAAGACCTGACCACCTTCACCTACGACATCTCGAGGTGCATGTTTTGCGGTCTGTGTGAAGATGCCTGTCCGGTGGATGCGCTGGAGCTGACCCAGGATTTCGAGCTGGCCAGTTACTCGCGGGAAGGCGCCATT
>Ga0315284_10017469_pt1 | contig 10175 bp, 21 predicted proteins | sample YL17G09_16_MG_FD_203696 | JGI IMG/M metagenome (GOLD analysis project Ga0315284, IMG submission 203696) | Sediment microbial communities from Yellowstone Lake, YNP, Wyoming, USA - YL17G09_16 | ecosystem: Environmental > Aquatic > Freshwater > Lake > Sediment | place: USA: Wyoming | collected...
TCTTGGCCACCTGAACCTCGTGAATCTCCGTCGCCTTCACATACAACTCCCGTGCCAACGGCACATCATTGTTGGAAATAATCACAGTCGCCCCACGAGTCCTTGCATACTCGGCACAGTTCACCAACCCACGCTGCTGGTCCATACCAAACCCATCCTTGGAGTAAGCAGTAAAAGAACTCGTCGGATTGATTGGAATGTACGGCGGGTCACAGTAAAATACATCCCCCATACGTGCCAACTCAAACGTATGCTCAAACCCTTGCTCATACACTTCCATACGCTTGCTCACTCCCCAAGCATACTCCATCGCCTCACGAGGAAATCCAGGGTTTTTATACCGACCAAAGGGAACATTGAAATCACCCTTGGAATTCATGCGGCACAACCCATTAAAACAATGCCGGTTCAAATACAAAAATAACGCCCCCTTCACATCACTGTGCCAAGTAGCATTGAACTTGCTCCGCATCTCGTAATACATGCCCTCCGTATTGAACGCTGGCGTAAAATACTTGGCAGCAAAATCAATGAATGAATGCCCATCCCGCTGTAACTCCCGCCACAACGCCATCAACCCCGGATTCGTGTCCCCAATGATAATCTTCTCGTGCGGCACATTCAATGCCACAATCCCCGACCCCACAAATGGCTCCACATACCGCACCGAATCCACAGGCATCAAAGCAAGTATCTTCTCCACTAACTGCCCCTTCCCACCAGCCCACTTCAAAAATGCTTTGTTCATATAGTGCAGGTCCGGAATCGTTTCATGCCTTGGGACATACCTTCTCCCAATCCCATAACCCAAGATACTCACCACACCGACATTGAGACACATCCCCATTCATACGAAACTTGTGCCCCTTATACTCGTCACGCTCCACACGCTGCTTCGCCTTCAACTTCTCAGTCTCGGCATTCAAGTAATCAGCAATCTCTTTCTTCATATACGTATTAACGTATCAGAGTTTTTATATCAGTCAAGAAATATCTCTCAACCAATCTCAACTCGTTCTTTGCCCTGAATGCTGCTGGTCATCCAATTCCAATTGTCTTGTATGATTTCAAGGTCGTTAAAGGAAAGCACCCGTAACCCATCCTGTGCCGCATACACACGTATCGACGGCTCCCCATCAACCTCCAATACCTCGGCAACAAGTATGTCCTCATTCCCCACAGGATGAACAGTCAAATACTTGCTCGCCGGATATACCTTGCAAAATACATGCGCCATAATCACTACCCTACCACCTTATTATACCCCCAGTCAACCAAAATCTTTTTCTAACTTTCCCTTGACATACCTCCAAATTCCTGCTACATTGTCAGTACACCAACCCTGCCCTCAAATCCCCATACCTATATCTCCTATACAGCATATAGATACGCACATACGTTTGTATATGTATATCTTATTGCTTTTAGGGAACTGTAGATTGAGGGAAGAGCATCTCTAGTCCTAGAGTTACCCTACTGCATCTCTAGCATTAGAGTTACCCGACATTAGAGATGCTTTATAATAAGTATTTATAGATACCTATGTTCGGTGAATAGACCCATAAGTATTTATAAATACCTATGTTCGGTGAACATGCATATACGTATTAACGCATATCTCATTCATTATTTGAAGGTGGCATGTTATCAATATCGTCTTCATCCTCTGGTGCATTGGAAACATCATCATAGACAAACAAATAAACCCCTACCAAGATTGCCGCTATTGCAATTACTACAATTACCACATACACATTAGATGATACCAAAATAGAAAACATATGCATATACGTATTTTTCCACCGACAAAAAAGTATTCTTATGTGTATTACGGCTACTACCTATAAATATCCATACCTACATCGTGGGACACAGTGGGGCATTGTGGATACTTTTTATACCGTTCTTATGGGTTATTATAATAAATCGAACGTAGATGCGTTAATGTTGATGGGGTTATTGGTGGGTGGTGGGGTTATTGGTGGTCCTGTGGGGTTTGCATATTTATGATGTAGGTGGTGGGGGTGGTGGGAGGGTTATCATATTCTTATGGGGTATGGGTATGGGTATGGGTGGGCATAGTTTCAGTATAAGGGGGTGTTTCAGCATTTGGTGAAATGGGTGAAATGGGTGTATGGATAGTGAGAGTGGTTGGGGTGAGGGATGACGATACACTGATGATGCACGATACACTGTATGAGTGTACTGTGCAGGGTGGGTGTATTGTGGGAGCATGTTACTTATGGGTGACGATGATAAAGGAAGTAGTGCCGAGGGAGGAAGGTGATACTTATGGGGGTAGGAATGAAGGCAGGGATGAATGACTCTGAATCTTAGAAAAGGACGAAAAGATGAAACATATAATAATTGGCATACGTGGACAAATAGGAACGTGTGTAAAGGAATTTCTGACATTAGTTGGTGAGGAGCGGATGATTGGGTTAGACATGGTAGAGGGTCGGGATGTGGTTGTGTATGGTGGGGAGGGTGGTGAGGATGGTGGGATGGGGAGTTATCGTGGAGGGGAGACTATGATGCATGTATGTATTCCGTTTGTGGGTGAGGATAGGTTTAGGAATGTGGTAAAGAATTACATGAGTAGGTATGTGCCCAAGTATGTTGTTGTATATTCCACTGTATTACCGGGGACGTGTATTCGTTTGGGTAAGAATGCAGTTCATTCGCCAGTGGAGGGTAGGCATCCGAATCTACTTGAGGGGTTCAAGGTGTTTAAGAGGTTAGTTGCGGGTAAGTGTAGTATGGAGGTAGGTAGGATATTTGAGGGATGGGGGTTGGAGGTACAGACGTATGATGATGCGGTTGTGACTGAGTTAGGGAAGTTATTGAGTACTACACGTTATGGTATAAATCTTCTTTTTTGTGCCGCCGAAGAAAGCATGTGTAAGAAGGCTGGAGTGGAGTTTGAGAAAGTCGTTTTGGACTATCAGAGGATGTATAACGAGGGATACCGCAAGTTGGGTCAGGATAAGTTTATTCAACCGTTATTGACTGCGCCAGAGGGGAAGATAGGTGGACACTGTGTTGTGCCCAATGCGAATCTTCTTAGTATGTTTACCAGTGATGAATGGGTAAAGAAACTCGCCAAGTTCAATGAACAGGGATAAGTATTTATAGATACCTATGCTCGGTGAGAATGCCCCTTAACTATATGGGTGGTCATCATCGTCGTGGTCGTGGTGATGATGGTGGTGAGGGTTGTGGTGTGGTGGGGGAGAAACGTTATCTTTGTGCCGACGTTTAATCTGTGGGAAGGATGGTCCGACCCTTGGTTTGCGTCTTCGGTCTTCTGCCGCAGTTCTGTGGTGCCGCTCGGGTTTCTTCATTGGCGGGGCGGGATGCGTGACTAGGTTGCGTGGTGGGCGAATCTTGTTCCCTCTGACTATTCTTCGGTCTTCTGATTTTATAGCTTCTGGACGATTTACCAGTGGTTTTTTTGACTTGCTTGGCATACAATATAAATAGAGTCCCGCAGTAGTGGACGCTGCTTTCGATTTCCATTTGATACGTATATGCAGGAATGCTTAAATGAAAGAAATACGTTATGAAGAAGAACAGTAAAGAGTGGTTGGAGCGGGAGCAAGTATTGAAGCGGGAGGCATTGGAATTGTTATTGCGTTCCGAGATGTTGAAAGATTTATCGGATAAGGTTTGGAGACAAATCAAGGCATTTCACGATGAGTATCCTGACGAAGTATTGGATACTTTACCTTGGGATGAGAAGGAATTGGTTATATCCAAGACAGAGGAATTGGAGAAGAAACTTGAAGCAGCAGCGACTTGGTTGCGTAGGATTGAGAAGGAATATGATGCTGTGAGAGTGAAGGTCAACAAATTTTATGGAGAAGAGGTTATGCAAAAGCAGACTCCTTTGCCAGATTATCCATCCATTGAACCTGACTCTGCCGACTGGTGGAAAAAGGAATGAACATCCTACTTTGCGTCATATTGCTAGTTATCGTGCTGATACTCGGTGTATTAACTAGCATCTTGTACAAAATCACTCGTAAGAGTGCCGCCGTTGAATCCAAGTCGCTTGAGGATATGGCAAGTATAATGCGTGCGGAGCATGAGGAAAAGGAGCGGGCAAAGCGTGACCAAGATTTGATTGATTACGCTCGTAGCAAGATGGCGAACGTGCCGCCAAGGATGCCAATGACTTCAAACGAACAAGGTGACAGACCAGTGCGGGTTGGTAGTCAGAAGAAGGAGTTGGTACCGTTCAACATGACTGAGTTGGAGAAACGTATTTGGGAAGAGTTCAATAGCTAACTCTTACTCGGATGGATTCATTGGATTCTCAAGAGCCTTTTTCAGTCTATAATCTGCATCTCGCTTCTTTATTCTTTCTCTCTCCGCTGCTGGATTGGTCTCACGTCGAATCTTCTCAATTTCGGTTTTCTCTTTGGCACAATCGGGACAGACTTGCAATCCATTGGCGGCAGATTTGTCAAAGCATTTGATACACTTACCATCTCCAATTGCCTTGTCTCTTCGGGCAGCGATTTGGTCATCACATGCTTTACATACTTTCTTGCCTTCTTCGGGCTTATGCTTTAGGCAGCGAACGCAGACACCCCTCTCTTTGATTCTCTTTTCTCGGTAGTCCTTGACCTTCTTCAAGCAATCGGGGCAATAGACTGCCGGTGTTCCATCGGATTTCTTTATTGTTCTGCCGCCGCAGTGGGCACAGAGACCCTTTGCTTTGCGGGCAGCGTGGAGTTTCTTGGTCATGAACGTCCGTCTTTGGTTGGGCGTCATGCTCTTGATTGCTTCTTCTTCCTCGGGAGTCAGGTTATATTCTGTGCTTGGAGGGGTACCGGGCATATCTCGGTTATAGACTCTTGCTTCAATGAGATCCTTGAGTTTGATATTCATTTAGTTAAGAGGACTTACCAGACTGCCTGCTATTCTTGAGTTGTCGTTGATAACAAGGGTTATCGTGCCTAACGTGTTCCTTGCTTGGACATAATAGTATGCACCATCTGTGCGTGACTGTAGGAACAGAAATGGTTTGGAAGAGTTATATGCCGAAACGGATTGAGCGATTACGACTGAACCTGCACTGATTGATACTTGATAGTTCAATCCATCGTTTGCTTGAACGATTTGAAATGGGAAGTCATTGGCATTCATACCCACCGATTGAGAAGTGGCGGGGATTGCAGTTGCAAGGAGGGAAAGAGACCCGCTGAGACCAGAGAGTTGAACTGAATACCAGTTATTGCTGCCATCTGCCAACCATGCAGTGCCCGAAGGACATCCAGCACCAATACCTTCATCGTCACCAGCACCCACGCAGTTTACGATGTATTTCTTGCCGCCACTGATAACAGTTCTCTTTTGCATACGTATAAATATGCGTCAGAGACGTTAAAGAATGGTCATTTATCTCCATTGGGATAACAATTGTAATCCCCGGGGTTTGTAAAAACACTCTGATACTCAGGTTGCCACTTCTTCATGGGTACAAATCCCTTTTGCTTTGCTGCCATCTGTTTAACCCATGTGTCCCACATGTCGTCTATACCCGCAATCAATGCCTTCTCCATCTTCTTGAGTGCTGTGCTTTCGTAAAATGGGTCTATGTCTCCGTTCCAAGGAGAGGGTTCGGGTTTGTAGTTGACTTGTTGAGAAGTCACATAAGTCATTTTAGTGTTTTTCGCTCGTTCTTTCAACGCCTCATAATGCTTGGAAAGTTTATCAAACTCAGGACTTGCCTTGGTGATGTAACTACCATCATTATAGTAAATGACATCGTGTGTGACTTTGGCAACGGATTTTGGATCCTTCTTTGCTGCCCGTGCTGCTGCCATCGTAGAATCTTTGATGTCTTTAATTTTCTGGTGGATAAGTTTCTTCAACTTTTCGTAAGGTTCTTCATGCAGACCTTCCAGTGGTTCAAGCATCGTGTATAGGTCGCTCAGACTTGTTGTCTTCGCAATTGTCAATTCCTTCTGTTTGACAAGTTCTACCATCACCTTCTGAGCGTAGTTGGTCTTGATTGGATAATTGTGGGGAGTCTTGTAGGTCTTGTAGCCTTCGTATTCAAATTTATTTGTTATACCCATCAGTGTATCGAACGGTATCTCTAAACAAGGATTTGTATCTGAAAATTGAATTTTGTCGGGAATGATAATCTTGTCAGCATCCACCGATGCCACAATTTTTGGGGCGAATTTGTCATCGGCAGGATTATCAAAAAAGGAATTGAAGGTTTTTGCAAGCAATACCTTTTCGTCGTAGAAATTGCCTGCGTTGTCTTGAACCCACTGGAGTAGTTCAATTGCGTGACCGACTGACGGGATTGCTTGGGCATCGCTTGGTTCAAACTGGTCAAAGCATTTCCACTCAAATTTCTTCATATCCATATGAAGAGTAAAGTAGCGGGCAACCTGATTCGGATATTCCTGCCAGTGTCCATTCGTGAGCAGGGTATTTACATCTACTGCCCACTCCATATTTATGAACTCATTCAGTAGGACTCTCAAAACCTCCGGGCGATTTTGAATATCAATGTCTATGGAGATCATAAATGCTTTTGATTATTTCACCGACGAAGATGGCAAGGAGAATAGCAATCAGGATGGTGGTCCAACGGACTCGCCGACGTTTGGGGCGTGAGTTGATAAGCATCGGTGCGAGGATGCACAGCACCAGAATTGCTCCGAAGAAGTCTCTGAACTTTTTCATGGGTTGACGTGTCCGCAATGCTGGCAGACCTTGATTTTGTTTTCCATCACGAGATTAAGCATATTCAAGTCCGTGATACCATCGTATTCAGAGCATGACTCACAGACATAACTCTGTGGGGCACGGCGAGTTACAACCGTGCAGTCATCATCGCCATACTTGCATCCATGCTTGATGCAGCAATGCTCGGTATGGACATTCTTGATGGTATCAACGGGCATGGAAGTTGATGCCTACGGCGTTGCCGCTAACGCCATTCGTCTTGTGATAGACATAGATGGCGTTGCGATGTTCGGGGTGTGCCGTCAGTCCGTCTCGTGCGGCAGCAGCGGCAGATTCAAACCCCCGCTTGCTCTTGGTATTGCAATACTTGCTCAAGGCAGGTTTGCTCTTGCAGAACACTTCATGTCCACACTTCCATCGGAACGGTTTCGTATTTTTATTGGTCTTCATCGTAATCCTTATCGTTTTCTCGGTCAATCATTCCCGGCATGAACGCTAAATCTTGCGCTCTAGCTTGATGGTCTTGTGCCCATACTGCTCGGTCTTGTCATCAATAATGAGTTTGGCATACCAATGGACTGCTCCAATGGAAATGCCTCTCCACGAACTGATGTCAAGATGCCCGATGTTCATTTTCTTCGATGTAAATATGCCAATAGCTCTCCGACCAAAAATGGGATGACGACCAGAACCAAGAACCCCACAATGAATACTGAGAGTTTCATGTTTATCCGTAGATGACTTCCCCAAAGCAACAGCATTGAAGGAAGCAGTCGCCAGTACTGGCGTCGGCATTCTCTTGGAGAAGGTCTGCAAACTGCCGTGGACACTTCTCGGCGAAGACGGTCAGACCCTTTTTGATTGCCTCAAGGTCTAGGCGCACCTTGCGTCCACCACCTTCTTCTTCATCCTCGCAGACTTCCAACCATCCACCGGGAACGAATGGTACGTCGTGGCGATATTCTGCTTGGGCACGAGTAATGCCGCCCTTGCGGTCCATCGTTCCACACCAGTAGTTAGAACCACCCTCAATAGCGTTGCACAGGAGGTCTTTGACGTTTTGCACCGTCACCTTGGGAGCGGTCATTAGGAGTTCGTTGTCTTGCATAGCGGTTAGCGAGTAGAGAATGAGCGGAACTGTGTGATGAACAAATCGTAGCAGGACTTTTCGTCGTCCCACAGTGCCATGAAATGACCTTGCCATTGCTCGGCAAACTCACCCATAGTGCCATCAAACATCCATATCAAATCGGGTGTGACCGCAGAAGGTTTGGCGATAGCGTCCATGCGCTTCGCAAATTCCGGAGTTAATTTACCATGCCATCCACGTACTTGAATCATGGAGAGACTTTACCACACCCCTATAAAAAGTCAAGGGGTATTTTACTCATTGACTGCAATGATGGTGTATAGCGTCAGAAAAAAGAGGCATCCCGCTGTCCACAGGAATCCCGATGGAGCGGGGGTTTCCAACAATCCACACACAAAGATTTGTGCAAGACATGTGCCACTTGCAATTAACGAAACGTGTCTGAGTTTTTTCATGAAATGTATATCTTGTTGATGGCATCCACATTAGACATGTATGCTTTTCGCATAAACTCTCCATGCTCATCTTTTCCAAGGGCATTCTTTTTGGACATGGATGTTGCCAGCGACTGGAGTGCAACATGCACCGTCATTGCTTGTCCAACAGTTAGTTCAACTCCGTTGATTGTTATCTTTAACTTTTCCATAATCATGAGTACCAACGAGTGTAATCAGTTTCAATGACCTTGACGAGTTCCTGTGCCATCTTACGAAGTCCATCGGCAGTGAAGTCGCTGCACGTCGCTGCGTGACGCACGAATTGTTTGAGCATGAAGTCTTCCCGCCCATGTAACACGTCATTGTCCTCAGTCTTCCGCTTGACTGCCGTGAGAAAGTCTTCCACCTTGCGCTGAACTTTGGTCAGTGTCAGTGGTTGCTTCGCTGCGTTGCGTTGCAACTTTTTCTCCACCTGCGGCACGGTCTTGAGAATACTGCACTCAATGTAGAGTTTCACGTCTCCCGGTCCCACCGGCACAACATCGCTTGACGAGTAAGGAACTACATCGCCATGATTCACGTTGAGACGTTTCTTGGTGACGGGGTGCCAGATGTTGATTACTGATTTCCCGATGTTGTATTTCCACGGGACACCGTTGACGTGTACGAATCGCATATGAATTAGTGGACGAAGGTTATGAGAGCAACGATGCCAATATACACGAGGAAGGCCGCACCGTAGGCAACCGTCCACTCATCGTGAATGGGGTCCAAGCTTTTGTATGTAATCTTCTTGCTCCAAAATCCAGTCTTCTCAATGGATGCGATAGGTGAGTTGACGCAATTGCGCCTGACGATCCATATCCAGAACGGAATGCCTACGACAAGAAGGGAAGCACCGATGGTGTATTGGACAACTGTGCGGGTCAGACCGATGGCATCTTGTCCCATGACCTTCCAAGTGATAATGACCATTAACCACTTACCAGCACTGGTTTGAGAGAACTGTTCAACGTTCTTGGTGACGGCACCCAATCCCTCATTGATGGCCACGCCAATGCCCTTGCCCATTTGGGCATACTTGTCAATCTTCTCCGGCGAGAGATTATCAAACGTGGCAGCCGCAGATTGTTTCTGCTTGAGTTGCTGGTACACCATCAACTCGGACTGAGACAGTTTGGTGATGTCAACTTGGACGTTTTCGAGTTGGGCGAATGCACCAAAGGTTAGTGCGAGGAACAGGAGAATTGATGTAAATGTAGTTTTCATTGGATTAGGCAGTTGTGGGAATTTTGGTTTGGGAATTCATTAGGGCCGCCACGGTATTTGCGGGGAAGACGTAGGTCTTTCCGGTACGTTCGTTGCGACAGTTGACGGGGTTGGTCCTCTTACGAGTTGACAAACCTGTGATGGTGTAGGAGGCATTGCCATGCACGAAGGTCTTGTCCAACCATTCCGGTTGCAGACCGAACATCTTGGCATACACTGGGAAGTCACGGCGTTCCGACGTGATGACCACACCCCCGTCGCCAACAACCGCCGCTTCAATGCGAAGCTTGGCAGAAGTCGTGGAGAACGTCCCACCCTTGTAGGAGAACTGGACGCCATGTTTGAGAGACACCGCTTTGAGAGCTTCCATGATGTCCTCGGAGATTGTCTTGACTGTATTGCGGTCTAGCGTTTTCATGTGAGTAATCTACCAGAGTCCTATAAAAAGTCAAGGACTATTTTTGAGTGTCCACTGAGATTAGAGTTTGTTTTCGGTACGAAGCACAGTGCGAATAGCTCCCGTGGTATGAGCATTCCACGCATACATGCGGGCATCCTCGGTCAAGTTCCATTGGTTTGTGGTCTTGTCATCGGAGGCAGAGAAGCAGAAATTCTCCACTGCTATGCGCTTTGCCTTGGGAAATTTCACCAGAGCATTGTCAACG
>Ga0315284_10017471_pt1 | contig 10175 bp, 9 predicted proteins | sample YL17G09_16_MG_FD_203696 | JGI IMG/M metagenome (GOLD analysis project Ga0315284, IMG submission 203696) | Sediment microbial communities from Yellowstone Lake, YNP, Wyoming, USA - YL17G09_16 | ecosystem: Environmental > Aquatic > Freshwater > Lake > Sediment | place: USA: Wyoming | collected...
TTGTAAATGATCTTTGTGAAGAAGTTATCTTTTTCTATGAGACTATTAGAGATCAGAATATAGAGTTTATTGAATTTATCAGAAAGATGTCAGAAAATTGGAGTTTTTTGTCTGGAATTGGTAGATGTAAGTATGCTGAATTGTACATGTCATCAGATGAAGAAAGAAGTGCTGTTTTAGAGACGTATCGTATGTCTCTTGAAGATACATTTTTTGTTTCAGAGTTCAAGAATAAGTATTTTGATACGCTTATTTCATCTTTGTCGTCAAAGATAAAAAACATAAGAAAAGTAGAAGAGAGGAAAGGGAAGTTGTCAGAAGAAGATTTTTCTCAGAATATCAGAGGTGCCTTGAAAGCTGGATTTTATACGATAGTAAGGGAGATTTATAACGAAAGAAAACAAATGGACTGTTTGAAGGTTGCATGTTTCTACTTCTTGAGAGAATATTGTTTTTCTTCTATGTTCCGTTATAACTCTAAAGGTGGTTTTAATGTTCCGTATGGAGGGATATCATACAATGATCGTTCTCCAGCAGCAAGAATGAAGTATTGGCAAAATGATGAACTTGTTAAACATTTATCGGCTACGAAGTTCTTTAAAGAAGATTTTGAAGTCTTCTTAAGAAGAATGAAGCCAACTGGTGATGATTTTGTTTTTGTAGATCCTCCATACGACAGCGAGTTCAGTACATATGCAAAGAACGTATTTGGTCAACAAGAGCAGAAAAGATTGGCAAACTATCTTGTTAACGAATGTGAAGCAAAGTTTCTCGCTATCATGAGAAATACAGATTTCATTCGTGGATTGTACGATGGTAATAATGGCATTCAGTGTTTGACTTTCGATAAGACGTATGCTGTAAGTTTCAAAAACAGAAATGAAAAGGGTGTTGAACATTTGATTGTTGCGAGAACTGGAGAAAAATCATGAAAGATGATCTTGGAGATCGTATGAAGTTTTTGGAAGGGATTGAGGCTCAGAGGAAATTTCTTCCACTTCTTCCTATTTGTTGCAGATTCGACGGAAGAAGTTTCCACAATTTCACCAAAGGAATGAAGAGACCTTTTGATTCTGTAATGTCTGACATGATGGTTGAGACGACGAAGTTTCTTGTTGAAGAGGCTAACGCTTGTGTCGGCTATACTCAGTCGGACGAGATTTCTTTGGTTCTTTATAGCGATACCTACAAGAGTCAGGTGTTTTTCGATGGAAGAATTCAGAAATTGGTGTCGGTTCTTGCTTCATTGGCTACGGCTAAGTTTTTGACTCTTGTTATGGAAAATACGCCTGATAAAGTTAAAGAACTTCCAGTTTTCGATTGTAGAGTTTGGACTGTTCCAAATAAGGAAGAAGCGGTTGCAACTATATTGTGGCGAGAGTTTGATGCAACGAAAAATAGCAAATCGCAATTGGCGCAGTCGAAATTCTCTCACAATGAACTTAATGGTAAAACTGGAGAGGAAAAGCAGGAAATGCTTTTTTCAAAGTTTGGTATCAACTGGAATGACATTGAGCCGAGATTCAAGCGTGGCACTTATGTTCAGCGTAAGAAAAGCGTTCGCCGTTTTTCAACGGAAGAGTTGGATAAACTTCCTCCGAAACACGCTGCCAGGAAGAATCCTGGTTTGACTTTTGAGAGATCGGACGTTATTGTAGTTGATATGCCACCTTTGGCTACGGTTATCAACCGTGTTGCTGTAATCTTTGATGGAGCAGATCCGGAAACTTTGAAAAAGGATAACGAAAAATGAGTTGTGTCAAAGAGTTTTTCAACAAACTTGTTCCTCATGAGTTTACTGATTATTGCGCAACTGGAGGTGATTATGTCTGGACAGAGCAAATTCCAAGAATAGAACATTGGTGGTTGAAAATAAAGGAAATTTCGTTTTATGTTTTGATAGCCGTTGGCGTAGTTTTAGTTTTATTATCTAGGAGATAAAAGGAGTGGTTATGAGTGAAATAACTTTCAGTGACGTGATGTTTGAACCTCAGTATTCAGAGGTGAGATCTAGGAAGTTGGTTGATTTATCTTCGAGTTTGGGAAAAACCCACATGAGAGTTCCTCTAATATCTGCAAACATGAAAGATATCAGTGGAGTAAAAATGATAGCCGAAATGGCTCGTTGTGGTGGTCTGGGAATTTTACATAGGTTTATGACAATCAATGAGAATGTAGATGCTTTTTATGAAGCGCTTGATGGTGTCCGTGCGGCTTGTCCTTCATTTTCTGAAGATGGAGCGGTATGGCACACTGGGGTTTCAGTTGGGGTAAAAGAAGAAGAAAAAGAAAGGTTCGTTAAACTTCTTGAAGTTGGAGCGAAACTTTTCTGCATCGATGTTGCTCATGGGCATTCAGTTCTTGTCAAAGAAATGATAAAATACATGAAGTCTTATAAAAGCAAGAGACCGAAGGATATTTACATCATTGCTGGCAATATAGCAACTTCTCAGGCTGCAATAGATTTAAGTTTTTGGGGTGCAGATGCTTTTAAATGCGGAATCGGGCCAGGAGAAATTTGCATAACTCGAAAAATGACTGGCGTTGGAGTACCTCAACTTCATGCTTTGATGGAGATAAAAAAGGCGAATGTGGGAAGACCTATTATTTCAGACGGTGGAATAAAGTATTCGGGAGACGTTGCAAAAGCTTTGAAATATGCTAATGCAGTCATGATTGGCTCTTTGTTTTCCGGGACAGCAGAAACTCCTGGAAATGTATACAAGAATGTAGAAGGTCAATTTTACAAGACTTATGGAGGTTCATCGAGTGGTGAGAATAAGGTAAAAAATGGAAACCAGAACTCGTTTGTAGAGGGTGTAATAAAGACGGTTCCATTCAAGGGGCATGTAAAATATATTGTCAGGGAAATCGAAGATAGTTTAAGATCTTCTTTTTCATACTCTGGTTCTTTTAATCTTAAAGAGTTCCAGACTCGTTCGGTTTTGAAAGAAATAAGTTCGGGAGCAAAAATAGAAAGTAAGATATAAAGGATGATGTTCATGAAATTCAGCAACGTTACAAATTTGGTTTTTGGCATAAACGGTGAACTTTTGAATGATAACTCTATACAGGTGAAAAAAGATGATGGAATCTTTTTGATTGAGTTTGGTTTTGACGTATGTATAACAGATAACACGACTTATTTGAGTGTGTCTGATGGTTATACTAATTGGAACGGAATTCTAATTTGTTCAAAGTATGATGGTCTTGGTTGCCAGAATTATGCTTTTGGTTCGGTTATTGTTGATGGTAACTTTTATTCTTCAATCGTCTATCATAATTGTTTTGATACAATTGGATATCATTTCTTTTATGACTGGCTGAAGTTTTTCATTCCAGAAAAGCCGAGATGTGATTGCTGTAAAGGACTTTTCAAAAAACAGATCGTTTATGTAAATCAAGTGAAGGAAACGATGGTGAAACATTTTAAACTCGAAGATGTTTATGGAAACGAGATGGTTAATGAAGATCTGAGGATTGTAAGAAAGGAGACTCCATGAACCTTGAATTGTTAAAACAACTTAGAATAACCACTGGTGTCAGTATTTCAATGTGCAAAGACGCTCTTGTAAAGTCGGAATGGGACTTTGAAAAGGCAAAGACTCTTCTTCGTTCAATGGGGAACGATTTTCTCGAAGAGGCTCAGAAAGAAGAGACTCCTAACGGTTTGATAGAATGTTATTTGCATCATAACAAACAGGTTGCTGTCATGATTGAAATAAGATGTCAGACCGATTTCACAGCCAGAATCTTATCCGATTTTGCCAGAGCTATATGTATGCAAATTGCAGCCACAAATCCTGAGTTCATAAGCGAGAGAGACGTGCCAAAGGAGAGGATAAATTCTGAAAAGCTAAGGGTTCTGGAAGAGATGGAGGCTCAGGAAAAACCAGAAGAGGCAATAAGTTCAATTGTGAAGAACAGGATGAAAAGGTTCTATATGGAACATTGTCTTTTAAGTCAGAAGTCGGTCCATAATTCTTTGATTACAGTAAGGGATTATTTGAATGACAAGATAAAGCAAACCGGAGAAAACATAATGATTGTCAGGTTTGTGAGATACCAAGTTGGAGGATAGGTAGGTTTTGTTTTTGCATGAAGGCCGGGACTCTTTTGGGTCCCGGCTTTTTTGTTTTTGCAGGATAAAGGTATAATTTCTCTGAATATTTATTATGGCTTTATGGAGAATCATCATGTTGGTTTTTTCGAGTTCTAATACAGACCTGGGAATTCAGCCGAAGTTTTGTGCTAAGTTAAAGGCTGAAAATGTTTTGTCAAAACTAAAAAACGTTAAACCTGACAAGATGGTGAAAACGGCTTCGTTCGGATCATCTGATATGTCGGATCAGGTTCTTAGAGTGTTTGCTAAAGCTTTGTCTGATATGAAAATAAAGACGGAAATTGACCTTGGAGAGTTGTTCAAGAGAATTTTCGCTGCCAGTTCTGAAAAACCTACTTCCAGAGAGGAAATTATAAAGATTGCTTCGAAGGAAATAAAAGATTCTCATTACCAGATAGATCTTTCAAAAGAAGTCGTTGAAAAAAACGGAATGAAGATGTTCATGGTAAGCGCATATCTGAGGGATGCCTATCTCGGTAGATATCTGATAAAAAGGAATTATTTTTATCTTTCCGACAATGAGAAGAAAGCCAATCAGGCTTTTGATGAAATTGACGATAAGGTAAAAGAGGTAAAGTCTAAATACTATAAAGATAATTTTGGCGTTAAAGCTATGACGACTGAAATTTTCAGTCTTTTACAAAGCGTAAAAGGTGATATTGAAATTCCAGAAGATGAACTTGGGACAACGGTTAAGAGGAGCTAATTTGATGTTATTGTCATTATCCAATATAGAAAGTCTTGGAGTACCTCTGATTGATGAAGATATTCTTAGAAAGATTCTTTCATCTTCAAAGAAGAAATCTGTTAAAAAATCTACAAAGACTAAAAATGTGTCTAGCGAAGAGTTGTTTTCAAAAATTTTGGCAGAGATGAATGTAGAGCCTCCAAAGAAGACTAAGAAAAAATCTTCCAGAGAAAAGCTTTTTAAGCAAATTTTGTCAGAACTTAATTTGGAGATGGATGATGAAGATGATTCTGAAGATAGCGAATCGTCTGAAGAAGAAAGTCCCGAAGATCAACTTGTCATACTGAATAATCCTATGAGGAAAGAATTCAAGTCGAAAGATACCTCTATAAAAATAGCTTCAAAAGAAATAAAAGACTCTCATTATCAGGTTGATGTTTCAAAAGATCTTATTTCGAAAAACGGCAAAAAGTTGATAATGATAAGTGCTTATATAAGAGAAGGGTATCTCGGTAGATATCTGATGAAGAGGAACTATTATTATTTCCCTAAAAACGAGAAATACGCAGACGATACATTTGCTGAAATTGTAAACAAAGTAAAGAGGATAAAGAAATCTTACCACGAAGGCGGAATTGAGATTAAGGGTGTTACCTCAAACGTTTACAGAATTTTTGATGGGATAATCAGTGATGTTAAGTTTGATAAAGAAGATGATCTTGGTACGAATACAAAAAGACACTGGCAGTTTTAATAATGATTCTAAGGGCTAAACATACTTCTGGATATTTGGATGTCAGCAGTCAAGAAACTCTTGTAGGAGAGTTGGAACCGTTTCGTCTGACGCTTAAACCAGGACAGACTGTTACTGTAGCAGATAAGTATCGAAAACTTAAAAACATAGACTCTGCTATCAATGCCGGTTTGCTTGAGGTCATTTCGTATGATCCTTCTCCGGGCGTTGAGGTCGTTCAAGATAAGGCTTCCAGAACCGTTGAGACACTTGACGGCACCAATGACCCAGGAACGGGTTATACTTTTAGTTTAGGAAAGCACAAGCACGATGGAGGAGGGTCAGGAAGTGGTGGCGGCGGAAGTGGTTTTTCTGGTTATTCTGGGTATAGCGGTTATTCAGGAGTTTCCGGTTTCAGTGGATATTCTGGATCTGGTGTTAGTGGATATTCTGGTGTTAGTGGACATTCTGGATATAGTGGAACATCTGGAGTTAGTGGTTTTTCTGGTGTTGGTGGAACTTCCGGTTTCAGTGGATATTCTGGATCTGGTGTTAGTGGATATTCTGGTTATAGTGGGATTTCAGGTTACAGTGGTTATTCTGGTTATAGTGGATATTCAGGTTCTGGTGTAAGCGGATTTTCTGGTACTGGGTTTTCAGGATATTCTGGTACGTCTGGTTGTTCTGGTTTTTCTGGTGATAGTGGGTTTTCTGGTTATTCGGGATTTTCAGGTTTTAGTGGATATTCTGGAGTTTCTGGTTTCAGCGGTTATTCTGGATCAGGAGTTAGCGGTTATTCTGGCTCAGGAATATCCGGTTATAGCGGAACCTCTGGTTTCAGTGGTTACAGTGGAACCTCTGGTTTCAGTGGAGACTCTGGATTTTCAGGAATTTCTGGTTTTAGTGGATACTCTGGGTTTTCAGGTTTCAGTGGTTATAGCGGTTCTGGTATAAGTGGTTATTCAGGATCAGGCGTTAGTGGTTATTCAGGCTTCTCAGGTTTTTCAGGTTTTAGCGGATATTCTGGTTTCAGTGGTTATTCAGGAGTTGCTGGGACAGGTTCTCCAAACTATCAATCGTCGTTCCTCGTTGGTGATTGGACTGGTCCTGCCGATGGTGTGTATACTATTGCGTTTACTCATAATCTTGACTCAGTCAAGTTAGTGGTAGAAATATGGGACGAAACCGGAACTCCGCAACAGACATTTATAAACTCTATAGTGAGAACAAGTTCCAATATTATGACAATAACTGTTCCATCTGTTCCAGACGGAAGATTTGCCGGAAGTATTGTTATTACTTCCGCTACTGGGTTTAAGGGAGACAGTGGTTATAGCGGAACATCTGGTTTTAGCGGTTATTCTGGTTTCAGTGGTTATTCCGGTTTCAGCGGTTATTCAGGATCTGGTGTCAGTGGTTATTCTGGTTACAGTGGGTTCTCAGGTTTCAGTGGATATTCAGGATCTGGTATAAGTGGTTTTTCCGGTTATAGTGGATTTTCCGGTTTTAGCGGTTATTCAGGAACTTCTGGTGAAAAAGGAGATTCTGGAATTTCAGGTTTCAGTGGTTATTCCGGTTTCAGCGGTTATTCAGGATCTGGTGTCAGTGGTTATTCTGGTTACAGTGGGTTCTCAGGTTTCAGTGGTTATTCGGGATCTGGTATAAGTGGTTTTTCCGGTTACAGTGGATTTTCCGGTTTCAGCGGTTATTCAGGATCTGGTGTCAGTGGTTACTCAGGATACAGTGGTTATTCCGGTTCCAGCGGTTATTCAGGATCTGGTATCAGCGGTTTTTCCGGCTATAGTGGATTTTCCGGTTTTAGCGGTTATTCAGGAACTTCTGGTGAAAAAGGAGATTCTGGAACTTCAGGCTTCAGTGGTTATTCCGGTTTCAGTGGTTATTCGGGATCTGGTGTTAGTGGTTATTCTGGTTACAGTGGGTCTTCTGGTTTCAGTGGTTATTCGGGATCTGGTATAAGTGGTTTTTCCGGTTACAGTGGATTTTCCGGTTTTAGCGGTTATTCAGGAACTTCTGGTGAAAAAGGAGATTCTGGAACTTCAGGTTTCAGTGGTTACTCTGGTTGCAGTGGTTTCAGCGGATATTCCGGTTCAGGGGTAAAAGGAGATACTGGAATTTCTGGTTTCAGCGGTTATTCTGGTTTTAGTGGTTATTCAGGTTTCAGCGGTTATTCTGGAGACTCCGGTATAAAAGGAGATCCTGGAACTAGTATAAAAGGAGATTCGGGGACTTCTGGTTTCAGTGGATATTCTGGATCTGGCGTATCTGGTTATTCGGGTTTTAGTGGTTATTCGGGTTACAGTGGCTATTCTGGAGGTGATGGAACCTCTGGTTTCAGCGGATTTTCTGGTTTCAGCGGATTTTCTGGTTTTAGTGGATTTTCTGGTTTTAGCGGTTATTCCGGAGTTGCTGGTTTAACTCAGGCGCAAGTTCTCGCATTGATCTCGGTTGGGTTCTAGTTTTGAAGGAGATTATTTATGATTCTGACGGGCGCAACAGATATTATTCAGGTTGTCACTACCACTGCCGCCAATATCGACGTTCAAGTCAGTTGGACAGATGTTACCACTACCACTTTTGTTCCTGGCAGAACAGATACACAAATCTCTGCTGGAGGAACAAATACTGTCGTTGCCACAGCCGGTGGGGCGACAAGACAGGTAAAAACGATTGTAATCAGAAACATCCACGCTGCGACATCGAATGTTGTCACTGTTCAACTCTACGACGGCGCAAAAACAGTGATACTCTATTCGAGAACACTCCTGGCTAGCGAATCTCTTATGTATGACGGAACAAAGTGGCAACCATTCAATGCGACCGGATCGCCTTTGACAATAGCCCCTAGCGCAGCCACAAACGTTCAGACATTTACCGGCAGTGCGGACTGGACTAAACCTACACCAATTCCAACATGGGTACATGTTATCATGTGGGGTTCCGGTGGTGGAGGAGGCGCAGGCGCTTCTCTGGCGACAAACGTTATTGCAAAAGGAGGTGCAGGTGGAGGAGGTGGATCATATTGTGAAGCGACTTTTCGTGCTTCTGAGCTTGAAGGAACCGAGGCCGTCGTAATAGGTGCGGGGGGATTAGCCGGTTCACCCGGTATTGGAGGTGCCAAGGGTGGAGATGGGGGTATTGGTGGAGTAACAACTTTTGGAACTACAGTTTTGATGTCCGCATTTGGCGGCGGTGGAGGAGACGGAGGAGATATTTCAGGCTTGGCAAACGGTGGTGGTGGTGGTGGTGGAACAGGCGCTGCGGGCGCAGTTGGTACAGTCGCATTCGGAGTTGGTGGAGCACCAGGAGTCAGTGCAATTTTGGGGAATTGTGCCGGAACTGGCGGCGCAGGACCAATTACGGTAATAACAACTCATCATGCCGAATGGGGAGGCGCAGGTGGAGGAGGCAGTACCGCTACGCCAACATCCTGTGTTGGAGGAAGTTCTTTATGGGGAGGCGGCGGTGGCGGAACCGGTGGGCATCACATTAACACTGGACCGAATACTGTGGCAGGTTCTGCCGGTGGGTTATCAAATACCGTTACTTGTGGTGGTGGGGCGGCAGTTGGAACTGATGGTGCCGCTTCAACAAAAGGTGATGATGGAGTAGCTGCTACTTCTGCAAAAGGTGGCGGGGGCGGCGGAGGAGGAGGAACCACGATTACTGCTGCTCGTGCTGGAGGCGCTGGAGGTGCCGGTGGAGCGGGCGGCGGTGGAGGTGGTGGAGGCGGTGTAGGCATGAATGCCGGTTTAGGCGGTGCAGGGGGTGTGGGTGGTACGGGTAAGGTATACGTATTTTCCTGGTAATTGAGGAGAAAAAATCATGGTACTGACCGGCGCAACAGATGTAGTGCAGATAGTGACAACTACCGCTGCAAATATCGACATTCAAGTCAGTTGGGTTGATATTTTAGCTCCCTCCACTTTCACTCCAGGTAGAACCAATACACAGGTAGTTGGTGCTGGAACCAATACCATTGTTGTTACTGCCGGTGGTGCGCAGCGACAAATCAAAACCATTGTAATCCGAAACATTCATTCGGCAACATCAAATGGCATCACCGTCCAACTATACGATGGAACAAGTATCATGTTCCCATTGACACTTGCTGTTTATTCCAAGACACTTCTGGCCAGCGAATCTCTTATGTATGATGGAACAAAATGGCAAGCTTATGATGCCAATGGCACTCTTGTTTTTGTCGATACAACTACCCCAACCGATTCTCAGGTTTTTTCGGTGAACGGAACATGGACGAAACCAGTATCTTTTTCACCCACATTCGTACAGGTTACAATGTATGGAGCGGGAGGAGGAGGAGGTGCGGGTGGTTCATTGGCGAGTGGAACCATCACGAAAGGAGGTGGCGGCGGGGGAGGGGGTGCGTACAATTCGAGAATCTTTTTAGCTTCTGATTTAGGAGCAACTGAAACTGTAACTGTCGGAACGGCTGGAGGTGCAGGTGCTCCCGGCGCAGCGGGTGCGCTTGGTGGAGATGGAGGTATTGGAGGATCTTCAACATTCGGAACTGTAGTCAGAATGGCAGCTTATGGTGGTGGTGGAGGTAGGGGTGGTGCAATTTCAGGTCTTACTACCGGAGGCGGCGGTGG
>Ga0315284_10017472_pt1 | contig 10175 bp, 8 predicted proteins | sample YL17G09_16_MG_FD_203696 | JGI IMG/M metagenome (GOLD analysis project Ga0315284, IMG submission 203696) | Sediment microbial communities from Yellowstone Lake, YNP, Wyoming, USA - YL17G09_16 | ecosystem: Environmental > Aquatic > Freshwater > Lake > Sediment | place: USA: Wyoming | collected...
CATATTGATTCAATAAGTCAGCATCTTATGGATGATAGAAATCCTAAGATTTGGTGGGAACAAGTTGGTAAACATATTAAAGACCCTGTTCTACGTTTGAATGAACTTCAAAAACACTTTAACTTAGCTATTTGTGAATGGGGAGGATTTGAAGCGGAATATCCTGAGCAATTAATGATTACGCGATATGTCAATGAAAATCATAAAGTTCTTGAAATTGGTGGCCAAGTTGGCAGAGCTTCACATATCATTCAAACTATAATTAATAACCCTAAACACCACGTTATTATGGAATGTGATCCTAAAACTGCTCAAAAACTACGTACTAATCTTGATTTAAATACCTATAATGATGCTATTATTGAAACAGCTGGTCTTTCATATGTAAAACTATATATGACTGGTGGCGGCGTTGACCCTCCACGACATTTTGAAAAAGATATTCCTCCTAGCGCCGTTGAAATTCCAACTATTACCTATTCTGAACTATGTAAAAAGTATGATATTGACTTCGATGTACTAGTTGCTGACTGTGAAGGGTCATTATACTACATTTTCAAAGAAGACCCTAATATGCTTGATAATATTCATACTGTCATTATGGAGAATGATTATTACGATCTAAATCATAAACAAGTCGTCGATACTATTCTTACAAGTAAGGGGTTTAACATAATCTATAAAGAAAAAGGGGTTCCTTGTGCTTCTTGGAGTCCCTGTTATGAATACTTTTATGAAGTCTGGAAAAAATAATAAACCTACGGATATGCTTATCTTATTATATTATCAATTTACTTTTATAGTGTTTTTATACAGCTGATATCAAATGGGCAAAAATTGACGCTTCAAAACTCTATCTCAAAATTATAGTCACGATGTCCTCGCTACAAACTGATACACCAAAGTCCAAGACTATCAGATCCAAGAAACCCATTATAGAAAAGCCTGAACCCGAATGCTGTACAATCTGTCTAAATAACTATACAGCTATTATTCGTAAAAAGTGTATATGTAAATACTGTAAAGCTGATAGTTGTTCAAAGTGTATTGAACGGTATCTTCTTGAAAAACATCAAGACGCACACTGTCTCCATTGCAACGTCAACTATAATGATGCTACTTTACGCGAGATTTGTACTAAGACATATGTTCAGCACGTTTACTTTAAACATCGCCAAGAAGTTCTAATCAATCGTGAACGTGCTAATCTACCTGGTCTACAAGATGTCGCCATCGATGAACGTCTAAAACGCGAAAATGAAACTAAAATTAATGCTGTTAAACTTGAGATTACACCTCTTGAAACTAGACGTGATATCATTATGACCGACTATAACAAACTTTACACTGAATACTATACCAAACTTGGTGCTAAGCAAGATATAGGTGATATTCGTAAGAGGCTTGATAAATTACTTGCTCAATCTGACGCTATACGCCATTCTATCGCAACCAAACGTGATGATATTAATCGCATTCGCTGGCCAGCCGCATATGGTCTTCCTACTAATGGCGGTACACACGCAAAACCAGAAGAAGAAAAGAAGAAATTTATCCGCCGCTGCACCCGCGAAAACTGTCAAGGTTTCCTAAGTACCGCCTGGAAGTGCGGCATCTGCGAATTCTATTCTTGTTCAAAGTGTTTTGTAACAAAGACTACGAAACACGATGATCCTCACGAGTGTAAGAAGGAGGATGTTGAGACTGCCGAGATGATTAAGAAGGATTGTAAACCTTGCCCTAACTGCGGCGAATTTATTCAAAAATCGAGCGGATGTTCACAAATGTGGTGCATATCCTGTCAAACTCCTTGGGATTGGACTACAGGTAAAGTAGTAACAGGTGGAGTTATTCATAACCCTCACTACTACGAATGGATGAAGCGCAATGGAGGCGCGGCACCTCGTAATCCAGCAGATATTCCTTGCGGTGGTTATCCTAATGCTTGGGAACTACGTAGAATGCCTAAAACGATGCCCAATAAGGCTGCAGCTCTATTCTTCGAATTTCATCGCATCAGCCAAGAACTACAAGATATCTCTCAACGCACATATCGTAGCCACATTGATAATACTACTACAAATACTATAAATGTAAAATTCCTACTTAGTGATTTTGATGAGAAACATTGGGGGCAACTCTTAGGCAAGAATGAACGTAAGAGAAAGCGTGATACTGAAGTACAAGAAATCTTCGCGGCGTTTCGAATGGTAGCAGTTGAACTTATTAACCGTGTACAGAACTATCGCTCTGAAGATGGTAAAATTCATACTTTCACAGATTTACCTGTAAAAGAGGCTATTAAGTTTATGGAAGAACTTAATATTGAAATTAATACACTTATTACAATGATTAATGACGCATTACGTACTGCTAGTATCTCCTATTGCTATTCAGTACCTTATATTAATCTAGATGGTCAGTATTATAGTATGAAGACTAAGAACTTTGCAGATGAAGTTAAGAAGAAGCACAATACAAAAGAGGAGGATGATGATACTGTTAGTATAGCTTCTATGCCTAGTGAGGGAGCTCAACCAAAGGAAAACGCTATTATTATTCCTACTACTGCTTCTGCTCCTACTCCTACTCCTGCTCCTACTCCTTCTGCTGCTGCTGCTTCTGCCGCTGTAGAAAATGTTCAAAAAACTACAGAGTCAGTTACTCTTAAAAGAAGGAGACCTAATGTAGCCCCCTCATCTGAAGAGGATAAGTTGGCAGAAGAACTTGGAGAAGATGCTGAACTACAAGCTGCGATTGCCGCAAGTCTAGGTCATTAGATACTAAAATAAATATTATATATATTTTTAGTAGGATGAGATATACTCATAAGAAAAGAAAAGGACTAAATAAAACCAGAAAACAACAGTTTTTATTTAATCCAGATGACCCTAAAAAGAGCTTTGATGTATATATTAATAAAAATCCAAAAGATACTATTCCTATTCGCTACAAAACTGTAGATGATGTGAAGGATACTATTACAAAGTTGGAGAGATTATATAAAGCAAAAAAATATCCTCATAAAAGAATTTGGCAGGTTGGAATGATTATGAAAGTCCGACTTGAAGTTCTCAAAAATAAAAAACCAGAAGAATACAAACTTTCTAAAAAATACTTTAAGTTTTTGAGTGCGAGGACAGATTTATCAGAAAATGACAGATATAAATTTATATTTCATTCCGACTAATTTTTATATTGTATTTATTAGAAATGTATATTAAATCCGTTTCAGATGTTGCTAAATTGTTCTTTTCAGTTCTTTCACTTGATACATCTGTTCTTTTTCTAAACAGATATCTTGATGTTGGCGGAAAATCCTTAAATAAATGGTATGATAAATTTGGATTAGTTGCTGTTTTATCAGATGTTACAATCATTATGATAGGATTCTTAATTGCTAATTTTATATATCCATTTATTTTTAGTAGTTATTCTTTATTCTTATTCTTAGGTTTAGTTGTTGTAGTACAGGCTATACACGACATTCTATTTTATTTCTTTATTATTAGACCATTCCCTAAAGGTGAAAATCAATTAATGGATGTTTTTAAGGAATATGCTGTTGAAAATGGCAGCAAAATAATTTTAGGAGATGCTGGATTAATGTTAGGTTCAGCGGCGTTTATGGAGATTTATAAACAACTTTCCCCAATAAATGCTAGCGCGTTAGGAGTATTTACCGTGTATTGTTTAACGTATATTCTTTATACAAAACGTCAAGCTATGTAGAAAAAATTGAAATCCATCACGCCTTAATAAAATGTACACACTTCACTATCCAAGCTCTTTATCCAAGATGACAACTACTATTATTGATTTCTGGAAAAAGAACCGCTCCTTCTGGATTACTCATTTATCCAAGCAGAAAGAAGTTGATAAATTAATCAGTGATTTATTCTTCAGTTATAACTGGCAATCTGAAAATATAATTGGTCAGATCATTTATCTTGATCAGTTTAGCCGCCATTTCTGTCGCTCTGGTCACATCACCGAGTCAGAGGTTGAACGAATGCGTCACTGTGCAGCAGATATTCTTAGACATAATCTCGATCTAATCAAAGACTTTGATGAGATTGAAATTATCTTTGCACTAATGTCTTTTAAACACATACAACACTATAACTTCATATTTGTATGTATTTATGATCTATGGCTTCCCGCTGACAAAAAAATCATCGACTTTCCTGACCTTCAAAAATTCTATATTGATACCTATAAAAAAGCATTCACACTTGAGACTGTTCGTAATACCCTCATTACTAAACACAAGATGTTTCCATATGACGCATCTCTCATCTGTGATTACTATCCTAAACTCTATACATCTTCAGACTGGAATCCCCTCGTTGCCGCCGACGATAAACTCCTTCCACTCCTCAAACCTGACAAGAAAGTTATAGTAAGCCTCAGTGGTGGAGTTGACTCAATGGTAATGCTCACTTTACTTAAGTATAATAAAGTAAATGTGAGTGCAGTTCATATTGTGTATGGAAATAGAAAAGAGTCAGAGGACGAGTATAGTCTGTTGGCTGAATTCTGTGCCAAGCTTGCTGTACCATTATTCGTGTATAGAATTAAGTGGTTGAAGCGTGGTGAAGTCGATCGGCAATTCTACGAAGATATGACACGTCAATTACGATTTGCCGCTTATCACGCTGCAAAGCAGTCCCACTGCGGGCCTTGTGTAAGTGAAGGAATAAGTGCCTCTCAGGAACCTTGTGTTCTAATGGGACATATCAAGGACGACATAGTAGAAAATATCTGGACTAATATCGCCCACTGTCATCACCTAGAGAACTTAAAGAAAATGGAAGCCGAGGAAGTACAATTAGGTGTTCGTATTATGCGTCCTCTTCTAACCGTCGATAAGGCCGATATCTATAAAACCAGTGAATTACTAGCTATCCCATATTTTAAGAATACTACTCCTAGCTGGTCGAATCGTGGCAAGTTTCGCGAAAACTTCCATAAAGCAACTGTAGCACAATTTGGAGAAAGCATTGACACAAAACTTATTGAATTCGCAGAGGCCATTCAAGCACAAGCTTCACTACTAAATAAATTACTGTATGAACCGATTTATAATAGCTTCAAAAATAACAAGGTAAATATTACTACTGCCATAAAAGCGCGCCTGGATGCGAATAGCTGGCTAAAAATCTTTGAACATATCTGTCATACCCATCTGGCTTGCTCTCGGCCAAGTATTAAGTGTATAAGGGATTTTACTATACGCCTTTATAAATCCTGGATTAAACTACATATAGAAATGGGAAATAACTTAAAAGTGATAATCATCAAAACTGGGACAGAGTACATTATGGAGTTTGTTCTTATTTAAAGTATTTATAAATAAATTATTTTTATTGCTGATATCAAAGAAAAATTGAAATCCTGCGCACAATATAAAATTGTTGTGAAGCTTATAATTCCAAGTTTCCAAGTAAAATGACATCCGCATTCCAAGATATCATCGAGGATATCACTATCACTCCTCTTATGCCTAACCCACCCAAAACCAAACTTATCCTTAAAGATATTATCAAGATGAACCCATCCTCTTATGATACTAGTGAAGGGCTCAATAGCTGCTTTCGTATCCTTGCCAAGAAGTACAAATATCAAACCAGTAAGAGAGAACTTGGTATGGTCTATCGCTACCTTATTAAGAAGAGCCTTCCACACTATCCCTATATAGAACCACTATGGAATGCTCTCATTACTAAGAGTGTTCGTAGTGAAAGCGGTATTGTAAATGTTAGTATCTCTCTTCCTCCAAACCAGTTTAGCTGTAAATACAATTGCCACTTCTGCCCCAATGAGCCTGGTATGCCTCGCAGCTATCTTAGTAATGAGGATGTTTTCAAGCGCGCCCTTGTTGTCGACTTCGATACCGTTAAGCAAGTCTACAACCGCCTCGATGTGCTCGAGAAGAACGGCCATCCCATCGACAAGCTTGAGTTCCGCGTTCTAGGTGGCACCTTCAGCTGCTATGACAAGGACCTTGCAGATACCTTTGTACGTGACCTCTACTATTCAGCTAATACCTACTATGAGGATCCTGAAAATCCTAGAGAGCGTGGTACTATTGAGGAGGAACAGGCCATCAATGTAACTGCAAAAGTTCACGTTGTCGGTCTTGGCGTTGAGACACGCCCTGATGAGATTAAGGATGCCGAGATTATCCGTTTTCGCCGCTATGGCATCACTCGTGTTGAGATTGGTGTCCAGCACACAGACGACGCTCTTCTTCGCAGAGTCAATCGCGGTCACGGAGTTAAACAGTCTAAGGCTGCTATAAAACTTCTCAAGAACTATGGCTTCAAAGTTGAGATTCATATTATGGCAGATCTACCTGGTGCTACTCCTGAAGGCGATATGGAATGCTATAAACAGGTACTTCAAGGCGAAGATTTGATTCCTGACTATATGAAGGACTATCCCTGTCTTGATGTAGATTTCACTAAGATTAAGGAGTGGAAGGCTGAAGGCAAATGGACTCCTTATGCAGAGGCAACTCCTGATGCTGCTGACCTGAAACGTGTTCTCATCTATCGCCAGAGCATCACTCCTCCTTGGGTACGTGTGAACAGGATTCAGCGCGACTTTCAAGAAGCACGCGAGGACAACCTTGGCTATACCAGTACATCTATCAAGTCTAACTTGGCACAAATTGTAAAAGATGATGCTGAGAAGCTAGGTATCTACTGTCAGTGTATCCGCTGTTGTGAGGTCTCAAATGAGAAGTACAATAAGGATGATATTCAGTACTTGGTAAGAATGTTCGAGGCCAGTGGTTCTATTGAGTACTATATCTCTGCTGAAATTTCTCGCCCCAACAGGCCTCTACTCCTTGGATTTATTCGTCTTCGTCATAGCAATTCTCTTGAAAATAGTATCATTCCTGAGCTGAAAGGTAAGACTGCTATGATTCGTGAGCTTCATGTGTATGGTCGTGTGAAGCATGTTGGCTATAAAGATCCTGATGGAAACACAGGGTCACAACACTTCGGTATTGGTAAGATGCTTCTAAGTATCGCAGAGTCAATCTCATCAAGGGCTAGATATGAACAGATGGCCATTATCTCTGGAATTGGTGTTCGCGACTATTACAAGAAGCGCGGCTATGAACTGCGTGGATCATATATGATGAAGAATATTGAGATATCTATGTTTCCTACTATCTGTATTATCACTGCTATTGTTATTGTCCTTTGGGGTATTATATATAGACTCTGTATTATGTACAAACTATAAAATAATTTAAATACTAAAGAATAATATATATTTTTAGTAAGAATGTCAACTTATGATTTAATAATAGTTGGTGGCGGTATCGCAGGATTACGGGTCGGTATAGAAACTCTAAAGCGACATTCTAATTTACGTTGCTGTATTCTTGAAAAGTATGGGTACATTGGAGGCCGTGTCAATACATTCAGAAAAGATATTCCTAAAGTTGGTGAAGTTCAATGGGAAAATGGTGCTGGGCGCATTTCCTTTTCACACACAAAGGTTTTAAAATTATTACAAGAGTTTAATCTACATTTAATTCCAATTCCTGAAGAAACTGATTATGTAGCCGAGCCTACATATATTAACAAGGAGACTTATATAACAGGTAATAAATTTTCTGATTTCATTAATGTATTTCTAGGCCCTATAGCACAATTATCACCTGAAACATTAGCCTCGCATACATTAAAAGAATTACTTGATAAAACACTTGGTTATAGTGGTGCAAAGAATTTTTATATACAGTTTCCTTATTATTCTGAGATTCATACACTTCGCGCTGATTTAGCTCTTCACGCATTTAGAAATGAAATGAAATCAAATAAGGGATTTGGAGTATGTGCTGAAGGATTATCATCTTTAACTAATGCAATGATGATGGAATTTATTTCTCTAGGTGGCACTGTTATTATGCATACTACTCTAAAAAGTATTACAAATAATATAGATAACTCTATAACCCTTGATTGTCAATTTCATAATTTAACTCAAAAGAAAACATATATTAGTAATGCCATTGTTTTAGCACTTCATCATACAGCCGTTAAACATATAAAGGGTGTTAATAAAATTCCAGTTCTTAGACATCTCAAAATGACACCACTGCTGCGTATGTATGCTATATTTCCTACCAAAGGAGGTGTCTCGTGGTTTTCAGGTCTTAATAAAATAGTTACTAATTCACCTATTCGTTATATTATCCCAGTTAATGGGAAGCGGGGAATTGTTATGATTTCATATACTGACGGCGATGATGCTAAGTGGTGGATAAAACAAGATGAGTCCGCGGCTGAACACGGTGAAGAAAATGTTAAGGACTTGGTAATGACTGAGATTAGAAAGTTATTTCCTGATAGGTCTATTCCTAATCCCATCTTCTTTAAACAACATCCTTGGTATGATGGATGTACTTATTGGCTGCCTGGAAATTACAATGTAGAAGAAGAGAGCACCAAATCATTACATCCACTGCCAGACAAGTTTCCTAATTTATTTATGTGTGGTGAATCATTTGCGGTTGATCAGTGTTGGATGGAAAGTGCATTGGTACAAGCCGATAAACTATTAGAACATAATTCATTCTGTGTTACAATGCGTAATATGTAAATAGCTAAAAAACCTAAAAGATTTGTTTTATTATATATTAATAGAATGCCTGAAAGAATTGATCCTAATAAACATATTGCATCGTTAGAACTTAAAATTAAATTGTTGGAAGAATCGATACTTGCATTAAAAATACAGTATGAAGAAAATGCTAAACTTATTAATGAATTTACGCCTAAAGTTGGTAAAAAGCGACAACGATCGCAAGTGATTTAAACAACTTTGTACATATATAAAATCTAGGAAGATGTGCGGGATCTGGAGTCTGATTAATCTAAAACGAAAAAATCCTGAGTTAGATATTGTTAAACTATTTCAAGACTTTTATAATTTGAAGCATCGTGGCCCTGATAACTCTTACTTTGAAACGTACAACAATGTTACAATCGGATTTCATCGTCTAGCAATTATGGATGATACCTTTAATGCGAATCAGCCATTTATTCTAGAGGATAACCATCGTACAGTTATATTTATCTGTAATGGTGAGATCTACAACTTTAAAGAGCTAATTGAACGTCATCACCTTCCTTCTTATATTAAGAATGATTGTATGGTTATTCCAGAAGCCTATATGGATATGCTAAAACGTGATAATACATTTGATTTTAACCGTTTTATTAAGGAGGAAGTCAAGGGTGAATTTGCTTTTATTTTATATGAGTTTGATCGTTTGAAGAATCTAAAAAAGGTTATTGTGGGTCGTGATCAAATTGGTATACGTCCTCTTTACTACACACCTGACTCTACTGAGACTCTCTTCTTTGCTTCTGAAATCAAGAGTGGTCTCTCACAGTCCCACAAAATTACAGAGTTTCCTCCTGGTCATATCTTTACTTATACTCTGGATGAACTAGATAATCTCTCTTGTGATAGTTATAATTATTCTACAGTCTATGACATAATGCCTATTAATTTAGCTGAGGTGGAACATTTAAAGGCTGTACAGACTGCTGTTCTAAACTCTGTTCGCCGCCGTCTGAATGCTGATAAGCCTTTTGCCTTTTTGCTTTCTGGTGGTGTAGATTCTTCTCTAGTTGCGGCAATTAGTGCTAAGATTCTTGGTAAACCCATTCGCACTTTTTGCTGCTCTATAAAGGGAGATGATGGAAAAGGGGTTGGTACAGATTTAAAGTATGCACGAATGGTTGCAGAACATATTGGATCAACACATACAGAAGTCCTTTTTACTCCTGAAGAAGGTTTAGCCGCTATTCCTGATGTAATTCGTACTATAGAGTCTTGGGATACAACGACTGTGAGAGCTTCTGTTGTGCAGTATTTAGTATGTAAATATATTGGTGAGCATACAGATTGTAAAGTTGTTATGGTAGGTGAAGGGGTTGATGAAGTAGCATCCTCATATCTTTTCAACTGGTATGCTCCTAATGGGTCGGCACTTGATAAATGCTCTAAGGAGTATGTAAAAAATATCCATTATTACGATGTAAAACGAGCTGACCGTTGTATTTGTCGTTGGGGATTAGAGGGTCGAGTACCATTATTAGATCCTGAATTTATTGAAGCATATTGGACTATTCCTGGTGATG
>Ga0315284_10017474_pt1 | contig 10174 bp, 9 predicted proteins | sample YL17G09_16_MG_FD_203696 | JGI IMG/M metagenome (GOLD analysis project Ga0315284, IMG submission 203696) | Sediment microbial communities from Yellowstone Lake, YNP, Wyoming, USA - YL17G09_16 | ecosystem: Environmental > Aquatic > Freshwater > Lake > Sediment | place: USA: Wyoming | collected...
AATTTAAATATTAATATTGGTAAAATTTAAGATTTTGTTTCAACTTTTGGTTTAAATTTTTCTTTCATATCATCTAATTCTTTTAGACGTTTTTCTTCATTTTCATTTTTTTTTGTTTCTGCTATTTTCATGTTATCAGTTATTCCAGTTTGTACATTTGTAATTGTTTTTTTAATTTCACTTAATAAATATATTTCGTGAGAATCATTTGAAATATCTATAACCATTTTATATACAAAGCTTGACATTTCTTCAACTAATATTTTATACATTAACAAAACATTATTTAAACAAGTATCTAATTCTGGTAAATCTAAATTTCTTATAAAATTTCTTGATAATTCTCTAATATAATCTTTTGGATCTCTATAAGTTATATCTGGATTTTGTATTTTTAATTTAGAATAAATAGAAACATGTAAAAATTCTTTAATAGTATTACTATTTGATTTAAGTAATTCTGTTGAATCCGTTTTACATTCTTCATATAAATATTCAATCATCGTTTTATTAAAAATATCAATCATTCCATTACATAGTTCATTTCTTAATAATTCAACAATAAAATTATTTAATTCATTAAATTCGCAATCTTCATATTTTTCTAAATCTTGATAATTTTTATATAAATTATCAAATTTTGTTTTATCTTCTGATTTATATTTTTCAATAAATTTATTAATAATTGTATTTAATAATTCAGAAATATTAGTAGAATCATCTTTAATACCAATATCTCCAAATTGTTCATCTTCATTTATTCGTTTAATTAATCTATTTTGAAAAGATGTAATTTTTTCTTCAATCGTTTTTTCAGAAAAAGTATTATCTAATAATTTAATATTTTCTTCAACATATTGTTCAGGAGTTAAATTTGAATTATTTTTAACCATAAAAATATGTGGATTTAATCCATTATTTTTTATTAATTTTATTAATTCTTCAATTGCTTTATTATTCCTTTCGTCAATTAAGTAAAATAATATAGTTGATTTATTCACATCTTCTGTAAAAAAGTTAAATTTATATTCAATCATTTGTTCTAACAATTTTGGATTAGAATAACATTTACCTCTTATTAATTTATTTGATGTTCCTTTATTTAATTTTTTATCAACATATTTTATAAAATGTTTATTAATTTCTTTATTGTATAATCTCTCTGTTGTATTTGATAGTATTAATTTAGAATCAGAAATAATAAATGTACCAGAATAATTTTCTTCTAATAGTTTTAATATTTCTGCATATATTTTTTCTTGCATATATAAATTTATTGCTAATTTTGTTTTATCTTCAAAAAATTTATTATAATTAGATGATTCTTTTATATTATTATATAGTTTTTCTATTTTTTTATTATCTTTTATTTTGTCATCTATTTTAATTTCAATGGTTTCATATATTGAATCTTTTTTAAATTGTTCTAATACGTATTTATATATTTTACATAATAAACTATCTATATATTCAACACAAATAAGTGGTGTATCAAGGATAATTCCTTTAAAATATTTTGAATTATTATCTTTACCAATATTCGTAAATTTTGAAACAATAATTTTATTTGGATCATATTCAAAAGGTTTTACCAAATAATTAGTGTTATAACCTACAATGAAGTTTGTATCATCAACTGATTTTGGAATTGGAACTTTAGGATAAATACTATTTAATTCAATTATTTTTTGGGTATATAATTGTTTTAATAATTTTATAACATCATAGCCATTTATATTAAACAAATTTGCATATTCTAAATCAATTTTTAATGATTCAAGAACTTTATTAAATTCATCAATACTTAAAGAATTTTTAAATTCGTTTTCATTAGTTCTTATAAATTTATTAAATTCTAATAAATATTTATTTATAATACTTAATAAATAATTATATGTTTCAATAATATTTATATTATTTTTAAGTTCTAATAATTGTTCTTTATTTAGTTCTTTATTTGTTAATAAATTAATAATTATAATTAAACTATTATCGATTTTATTAATTATATCTTTACAATAAGAATGATATTGTTCAATAACATCATTTTTTATAAATTTACTTGGTAATTTAGTATAAAAATCAAAAGAATAGTTAAATAATTTTATTAATTTCTCTAACGATTCTTTTGATAATTCTAATAATCTTTCATTTATTAATATATTTTCAGTTGTAATTGATTCATCACATTCTATTGTAATTATATTATAATTATTATCTGTTATTTTCATAAAAAATTTGGAAACTAAATATTCTTTAAATTTATCTGGATCATTAATATATTTAGAATAAAATAGATTAAAAGTATCACTAAAATTTTCAATAGGTATTAAATTAAATTTATTAAATACAATATTTTTTGTTGGATTTGATATATAATCAATACTTAATATTTTATTTCCATTTTCAATAATTTTATTAACACTACTAAATATATTTTTTATATTTATGTAAATATTATTAAGTATTTTAGTATTTTCTATAATGTCATCATATTTTTTTCTAAATAAATCATCTGTAAATTCAAAATTAGGAAATTTTAATTTAATTATTGTTATAAAAGATTTATAATCATTTTTAATTTTATCTAAATAATCATTAACATTTTTATAAATATAGGTACATAATATATACAAATTATTAATGTGTTCATCTAAAAAGTTTCTTAAATCACAAACATTAAATTTAATAATATCTAAATCGATTAAATAATTTTTTAAATAATTTGTATTTTGCAATATATATGAAAAATCAGATTTAAATTTTAAATCATCTAATTTTTTATATAAATCATCATAATCAGAATATAAATTTTTATATAATTCATCATAAACAGATAATATTTCATTTATTTTATTTTTATCAGGAATAGATAAATTTTTTTTATTATCCAAATCTAATAATGTTATCATAATATCTTTGTTTATTGAAATATATAAATTTTTTATTGAAACATCATAAATATTTTTTTTTAAAAATATAAGTAATGATTTAAAATAATTATATCTATCATTACTTGTTTTTTCATAATCTTTTTTTAAAAAATCATATTTCATTTTTAATAATAAATTTGCATTATCATTAATATTTTTTGTAGAAGAATCAATAAAATATCTATAATATATAGGATATAACACATCATCGTAAAATTCCCTATTTATATCTGGTGAAAAATTATATTTATCCAAAACAGATACGGCATCAATATCTTTTTCTAATAAATTTTTAATAAATATATAATTAAGATTAGAAATAAATTGTTCATAAATTATATTAAAATCAGCATCATTTAATTCACTAATATTTGTTGATAAATTATCAATATTAGCAGTATAATCATCAAATATTTTTTTTCTATCTTTTTCTAAACCAGATTTAATTTTAAATATTTCATCATCATTACAATCTTTAATTTCATATTTATTATACATTGATTTTAATTCTATTAATAATTCATTTAAAATGCTTTTTTTAATTAAATCTTTATCATTTGTTTTTATTGATTCTTCTTTATATTTATCATATTTTTGTGTAATTAAATCTTGTATTTCTTTTGCTTTATAAAATTTATTTAAATCAATATATTCATCAATATCTTTATTAATACCTTCAGTATCCAATTTATTTTGTATTTCTCTAATAAATAAATAATCAACTAATAATTCAGTTTTAGTTGGTTTGCAAATATCTTTTTTACTCATATTTGCATTATCATAAAAATCATATCCTTGAACACAATCATAAACCAAATTTTCAGCAAAATAATGAATGGGTGCTTTTCCAAAATTATCTAATTTATCTTTATTACAACCTTTTTCTACAAGATATTTAATAATATTCATATATTTTTTCATACAAGCAAGATGAAGTGGATTTTGATCATTTTTTGAAGAACTAATATTAACAGGAACATTTTTTAAAACTAATTTTTCAATAATAAAAAGTTTTTGTAATTCTGTTAAATCACCTGATTCATTTTTTAATATGGCAAATATTAATGTTTCATTATCTTCATTATTTAATTGAAATATATTTGTATTGGAAACATCATCTAATGAATTTATTATAGTATCATAATCATTTATTAAAAATAATTTGTATAATTCGTTAAATTTATTTAATTTATCTGATGGTAATTGATTTGCAGGTTTAGTTATATTAGTAGTTCCAATGTATACTTGTGGTTGTTGTTGTTTATACATTATATATATTTATATTATATTTTTATAATACAAAATTAAAAAAAATTAACAGTTTCCATTACATCCCATTTTTCCCATATTGACACCACTCATTTGAGTTTTTGTCATTCTATAATCAACATAAGTTGGGCATTTAACAGAAGGTGGTAAAACAGTTGTTTGAAATAATAAATTAGCTTGTTCTCTTTCTTGAACAAATGTTGTTGGATTTTGTCTCATTGGGAAATCATGAACACATGCATTATTCCAACAAGATTGTGTATTTCTTAAATACATCCATTCAGTATCCATTAATTTTTCAGCATTCATTTGTAAAAATAATCTATAATCATCATCACGAACAATACCGTTTTTACTTTTGATTAATTCATTATTAACCCAAGGACTTTTATAATTGCTTAAACCTCTACTATATGATTTAGGAGGACAGTTTTGATAATAGTTATCCATATATAATACAATTATATAATTTTTTTAATCATCAATATTTTCAAACCTTGGAATTTCTTCTACTTCTTCTACTTTTTCATTTTCCATTATTTCTTCATTTGACATAACAACAATATTTATTGGCATTTGATTTACGTGATTTAATAAATGGATTAAATTTTCATTAATATTATTATTTATAAAATTATTTATATCATTATTAAAATCATTATTTAATTTATTTATATCATTATTAATATCTTGATTATCATAAACACTATCGTTCGAAGATTTAACAGATGAATTCTTTGTCATAGGACTCATATAAAACATTTTAGCCTCTTTATTATCATCTTTTTTAATAAAACAAGTTGGAGAATTTTGACAATTATCCATTTGACAATTATCAATTTGATTATAAATAACTTGTTCATTCATTTTATTAGTATCCATTATTTGTTTTTGATTTTTTTGAATTTTATTAACATTATCTGTAATAGAATTTAATTTTTTATCTATTGTTAATTCCAATTCCATTAAATTATCTGTTATATTCTTTTCTATTTTTTTAATCAATTTAGAATTTGTTGATAATAAGTCATAAATAAAATAAAATAAAATGCATGATAAAATTATTATTATAATAGTTATAATATCCATAAAATATTATTTAAAAATTATTTAATATAATAAACACATATACTTAAAATTGACAATATAAATATATATTAATAATAAAATGTTAATCCATATACAATTTAAAAACAATGAATTGTTAATACATAAAAATTTAATTAAAAAATTTATTAATTATTATTATAAAAATTATCAAGATATTGAAAAAGCAGTTATATTAAGTAAATATTATTTATATTATAAAACATTGGATTGTATTTATGAGGATGATATAATGAAATATTTGTATGAATGTGATACATAAATATTGATAAAAAAAAGATTATGTAATATTTATAATATAAATTCTATCGATAATAATGGAAAAACAAGAATATACAAATAGTTATCAAATATAAAATTATAAAAATAATGATTTACTATATAATTCAACAAATAACAATATAACTGAATATAAAATATATAAATTGATATATAAAAATAATACAGATGATGAAAATTTTAAATCAACTGTTGTGGGTTTAGAAAAATTAAATGAAGATATGGTAAATTTATTGAAATCCTTAAACGTAAGGGTTATTTAAAACATTTTTAATATAATCAATGTTAATTTGTTGATTACCTGTAAAACGTGAAGCACGATCAAATTCTTCTAAACTTGACCAAGCAGCTTCATTGGATGTATGTAAAACAGGATAAACAACTGATTTTAATTTTTTATTTATAGCACAAACGGGTGGAACAGCTTGTATTACATTCCAGTTATTGGGCATAATATAGGAATATTCACGATTTGACATACCAAAATTGAGTGGTCCTAAATAATTATATTCAGTTCCATATTCTAAATTTGCTTTTACTAATTCATCTGGATTTGGATTATTTACACCTCTTTTTTGAATATCATCATAAAATTTTTGTGCATCTTTTAAATATGGGACTGATAATAATTGATTTCCTGCTGATAATTTATATTGATAATTTTTTAAACTATCATCCATTTGTTTAGCTTCTTCACCATTTGTTTGATATTGAACATAATCATTCATATAATCTAATTTATTATCATTTGCATTTGTATTTGGATATGGATATATACCAATATTTGTATTTTTATTATATTTATTTAATATTTGACTTGAATTAACATTTGAAACAGGATTAACATTTGAAACAGGATTAACATTTGAAACAGGATTAACATTTAAAATAGGATTAATATTTAGATCAGGAGCAACATTAAATTGAACATTTGGATTATATCCATTTAATGTTGGATTTGTATATGTGTAAATAGTATTTTGTATTTGTGGAATTTCAATATCATTTATATTTGCAAATTTTTCTAATTTACATTCTGAACAATCTGTAGTATTCATAGAGTACAAATTATCTATAATCATAGTAGATATTCCAACAATTAATGCAAGTAATAAAGCATTTGCAAATGTTAATGTTTTTAGGAATAATAATATTATAAATATTATTAATGAAATGGAACCGATTTTTGTATAATAATTAGTATCAAACATAATTATAATATATAAATAATTTTTATAATATATAAATATGTCATTAAAGCAAAAAATAATAGATAAAATAAAAAAAGAATTATCTATACAAGATTTTAATAATATTTTAATAAATCCATTATATGATAATATTATTGAAAAGATATCTCCATATTGCATAACAATATTTGTATTATTAAGTCTAATTATAATATTGCTTATAATTGTTATTATAACTAATATTATATTATTGAAAAAGAATTAATTTATTTTTTTGATTTTGATTTTTTAGATGATGATTTTTTAGATGACGAAGCTTTTTTTTCTTTAGGTTTCGCTGTAGCTTTTGATTTTTTAGGCATATCAGTAAAAGATAAAGAACTATTAGAACTAACTGATGTAGTTTCTGATTGTTTCTTTGCCATATGTTCGCTAATATCGCTTTCTAATTTATTTAAATCTGGTAAATCTTTTAACATATCATATAATTGATCATTACTCATATCATTTAATTTATTGAATTTTTCAGTAGAATTTAATTCAGGTCTTTGTTTCTTAATTTTTTGATATAAAAATGATTTGATTAATGAAACATCTCTATCATTACTTGATACTTTTTGATCATGAATTCTACCTCCTTTATCTGATATTAAACTTTTAATTTTTGAAAATAATTTTTCAACGGTTTCATTTTTTTGTGATTTAATCATTTTACGTAATTTATCATCATCACTACTATCCGTTTCATCACCACCACTTAGAATAGTATCAGATGACATATTTAAATAACGTGTTCCCATTAATTTAGATCTATTTTTATTACCGCCAGATAAAATACGTTCAACAATATTAGATAAAGTATTACCAATAGATGTTTCATTATTATTTAAAGTTGTACCCATATTGCTTAATGATAAAGTTGTTAAATCAGCACCACCCATTTGTTGTTGTACTCCTTGTTCAGAGACATCTGTTTTTAAAACTTCTTCCACAACTGCATCACCAGCATTATTTTTATTATATTCAACAGTAAGATTAATATCACCTCTATTTTTTAAATAATTAATCAAATTTTCAAGATTATTTTGCACTGCAAGAAAGAAAATAGTCTCTCCATAACAATCTTTTAGTTCTAATTGTTCTTTAGTTAATTTTGAATCAATAATGAATTTAATAATTGCATCTTCATTTTCTTTAGATTTAATTTTTTGATGTATTTGTAAATCACTCATAATATATATATATATATATATTTTAAAAATAAAATTTATATATATATATTATTTATATGGATAACAAAATAATGGGCTTCGATAAAAAAACTATAGTTGGTGGATCTATTATATTAATAGTTTTTGCAGTAGTATTAACTTTATATTTTACTGGACAATTTGAAAGTTTAAAAAGAGATATACAACAATTTACTGATTTATCAAATACTGATCAAAATAAAATTGTTGATAATATATTAAAAAATACAAATCAAGAACTTGATACGATTGTAAATGATGGACAAGTTGTTATTTCTAATGATTGGGAGAATCCTTTAATACAAAATATTAATCAAGATAGAAACAATATTGCAGGTGTATCTGCTTTACAATCATTGATTCGTGAAGTAAATATTGGGAATGATATTCCAGGCAATAGTGAACTAGCAAAACTATATAGACAAAAAGCAAGAGGAATAAATTCTTCAAAAGTATATAGCCCAGTTAGTTATAAAAATTCTAACAACAGAATGGATTGGAATGGTGATGGTATTAGCCAAGAATCACAAGAACAATTAGATAAAATGTACAATGATTCTGTTGTTTTTAATGATTCTGAATATCAAAATAATGCAAATTATACTGGTATGCCATCTAATATGGATGGTGAAATTTATTCAACTGTTAATTTAGCTAATTTTTCAACTGGTCCTCAAACTTCTGAAGAAAGAGTTGCAACATTATACAATTCTAATAATTATTTACCTAATGCCAGTTTAACTAACCCTGCTTTAGAAAAAGGATTCCAAATTTTAGAAAACCCTGTCAGTGTTAGTAATCCTAATTTAATTCCTGTATTAAAAGCAATGCCTGTTAGTTCTCTTCTTGGAAGCAAACGTAATAGCAGTCAAGATTTACGTGGTGATCCAGGCTCCAATCCTAAAACAGTTGTATCACCATTTCTCAATTCATCTATTATGCCCGATATTTATGCAGCCAATCGTGGATGTATTTAGATGTTATTTTTGTATTTATTTAAATTTTAATATAATTTTAATAAAAATTGATAATATATATATATCGAATGTTTTACTTGATATAACTGAATAATTCTTGAAAATTTACTAAAATGGCTGAAATTTATTATGGAGAATATAAAGAGAAAAATGATAAACCATTTATTCTTGGTGTAATTGCCGATAATGATTATCCTTCGATTGTCGATGAGATGATAGAATTGTTTACCCATTTTGAGAACAGATGTAACCAGACAACACCAAACGGAGAATCAAAAACTTTTGAGGATATCATTGAGGATATGACAGAGTTTTTTGATCAAAAATTGCCAATTTCTTTTTTTCAATTTATTTTACAAAATCCTGATAAAACCATGTTATACCTTCCTGGAAAGAATTTGCTGTTTAGCATACCTTATGAATGTGAGGAAGACTTTTTAGCTCCAATTTATTTCTATGAGTTAAAATACATGCAGGATGGAAATATACTAAAATGTATCAAATTTTACATAGTATAAATATATTTTTGTGTTTTATTTAATAATATATAATTAAATATAATTTATATAATGCTTGTTTTAATTTATGGACATAGAGGATGGATTGGTAAACAATTTGTACAAATTTTAGAAAATGAAAATGTACAATTTTATAAAGGAAAAAGTCGGGTAGAAAATAAGGAAGAATTATTAAATGAACTTCAAACTGTAAAACCAACACATGTTGTTTCTTTTATTGGTAGAACTCATGGAGTATATGAAGGAGAAAAAATAAATACTATTGATTATTTAGAAAAAAAGGGTAAATTAGTTGAAAATGTAAGAGACAATCTATTTTCTCCTATTTTATTAGCCCATTTATGCACACAATTAAATATTCATTACACTTATTTAGGAACTGGATGTATTTTTAAATTTGATGAAGAACACCCTTTTGGTGAAGAAAAAGATGGATTTACAGAAGATTCATTACCAAACTTTTTTGGATCATCTTATTCTATTGTAAAAGGTTTTACAGATCAATTAATGAAATTATATAATGTACTTACATTAAGAATTCGAATGCCTATTACAGATAATCCAAATGAAAGAAATTTTATTACAAAGATTGTTAATTATGATAAAATTTGTTCTATTCCAAATTCAATGTCCGTTTTAACAGAATTATTG
>Ga0315284_10017476_pt1 | contig 10173 bp, 15 predicted proteins | sample YL17G09_16_MG_FD_203696 | JGI IMG/M metagenome (GOLD analysis project Ga0315284, IMG submission 203696) | Sediment microbial communities from Yellowstone Lake, YNP, Wyoming, USA - YL17G09_16 | ecosystem: Environmental > Aquatic > Freshwater > Lake > Sediment | place: USA: Wyoming | collected...
GGTAAAAATGTTGGCGGCGGCGGAACCACAGCCGGCTCTGGTGGTGCAGGTGGTTTGCTTGGCCCGCCGAAGGTTAAGTTCTCTCCAGGATCTCAGTTAGCCAGGTCGCAGAACGTAGCCAAGGTTCCTACTACGCCTCCTGGCCCTACTGTTGCTACGATCGCAAAACCGATTGGGTACGGCAGGCCCATGCCAGGTGCAACGAAGACACTTGATGCGTGATAAGGCTGTCGGAGGACAGCTATGTACCAAGAAACCAGCAGCGCCTATCGAGGTGCTTGCCCTCTTTTAGCTAGCTACGTACGCGAAGCAAGTAAACGTCAAACCGACTTTAGTTGGCTCGGTGTGACGTGTGACGTATATCACATGTCCGAGCGAAACGCCGGCAGTATAGAGCTTCAGCGGTACCGCGCGTTCTACTGCATTGAGTACATGCTCACGAAGTGTATTTTACCGTGGGTGGCGTCGTTGGCCCCACCGCTTGAGTTAGCTCGAACACGCGAAGCCCTAACAAGTTACTTAGCGTGGCTAGGTACGGTCCATGATCGTCAGGTAATCTGGCGTACGGAAACATTCATGGCTGCGAGATACAAAGATACCGGTACGTTCAACTCTAGCGGCTTGGCTGAAGATGATCATGCCAACGCGGCTATGTATGGTTTTGATGCAGTCAAGATTGTGAAGTCTGAGAAGGTGCTTCGTGATTTGGCTTTGACGGGGTCATCTATTCGAAGACTGCGTGCAAACCTAAAGAGACCGACTGTGACCATCGCCCCCATTGGGGCTGCCTTTGCGCAGGTGCTCACCTCGTCCAAAAACTTTTATGCAAGTGAGAGCTTCTCAAATGAAGTTGTCTCTCTTATCAACATCACAATAGAGAACTCAACGTATGGCACGTGAAGACGCTGTAATAACTTTCTTTTTGAGTGAGGCCTCAGTCAACAAGTCTTTGAGGGGGTACACGGGCGTAGCAAAAATCGAGGCGCGCGTCGCAGACCCTGACGTCTGGGAAGCGGCCTTGGAGCAGCTAAACGGCCTTGAGATCTACAAGGGTAGCGACTTCAAGACTGAGCTGATCAGAGCTTTGCGCGGTCACCAAGAGACCCTCGAGGGTGACATGGAGCGAAGCGCCCGAGAAAACCACGAGGCGCTAGAACGCCTGACTCAGCACTTCAAGGCAGAATCTGCTGCCCGAATTCAGGCGGAGCAGCGGGTCAGGATTCTAGAGGCTAAGATCGCAGAGACGAGCGAAGAGCTTGGTACTCTTCGGCTTATGGCTGCAGATTTGGCTGCACTAGGATAGTCGACGGGACTTTGGTATCATGTCGGCATGACCCACGAAGAAGAGCTTTACGATTTGCTGAAGTCGGCCGGCACCTCCACGGGTGACAACGAGGATAAGTCTACGGTCGGTGTAACGCACCTGTACGACGATCCTGAAGACCGACCGCCTCCTGGCGAGAGTCACTCCAAGTGGGGCGATCGCGGGCCTACGCTGGATGGGCACCCGCAGGCAGATCACGCCAGTAGCGGGGCTTGGGCAGAGCACAAGAAGGACCGCCAGGGTGTCCTGAATAACTTGTTCGACAGCCGCCCAAGCGCCGCCGCCGCCGACCAGAAGCTCATCTCAGAGAACTTTGCACGTGGGGCCTCGGGTGACTTCAATAGCCACTCTGTACAGCTTCAGGGTAAGTCGGTGGAGAAGATTTCGCACCCGCGCGCAGCAACCTTGCAGCAGCAAGTGCGCCGGCTTCTCGACCGCTAATAACCCCCTGAATGCGTTATAAGGGTTTTGAGGTGCCATGCCCGATCCCCTAGACGAGTACTTTGAGCATAAGCATAAGCTGGCGGAGGACCGTGACACGCACGACCTCTTAGCCTGGCAGCAGTGGAAAAACGATCCTTCGCGGCAGAACTTCACTGACCTACGGGGCAGGTTCAAGTCCGAGGTGGATAAGCGCGTGCACATGTGGACGGGCGGGGCCAAGAAGATAGACCCCTCCTCCATGCGCCTGAACCTGCAGAAGCACATGGTGAATGCGTTCGAGACGTATAGCCCTGAGATCAAGGGCACGACGGGACAATCCGCCAGTCTACGCACCCACGTTGACCGCGCCCTCAAGCGCAGTCAGCGGTTCATGAGCACGCACCAGAACATGGCCAAGATCCCAGAGGCAAAGATTGGCCTCATTCAGCCCGTACAGCGTGCAAGAGACGAGCTCTACGAGCAGTTCGGTAGAGACCCAACGCACATGGAGATCTCAGACTTCCTGAACGACAATCAGGAACTCATAGGCTCCACCAAGATGCGCGGGACTATCACGCCTCGGTTGGTGGCCAATGTCGAGAACTACCAAATCCGGGATGTACCTGGAGCTGCTTTTGAGACAGACCCAATCTCACGCGTCAGCAACTACGACGCACAGCTTGTTAGCTCTATCCGCTCAGTACTGTCCAGCGGCGAACAAGAAGTGTACGACCACATGTTCGGACTGAATGGTAAGCCTAAGATCGACAAGCAAAAAGATCTTGCGAAGCGCTTGGGCAAATCAGACACCTATGTGAGTCGTGTGCGTACGCGCATCAACGACAAGTTCAACAAGTTCCGCTAGCAGCCTAACCGCATTTTGAAGGCGCCCAGGGAAACCTCGGCGCCTTTATTTTTTGGAGATATATGTTCAAGACTATCGAAGCGCGAGACAGTGACAAGAAGAAGACAGCTATGGCCTTGCTCCAGAGCCAAGTACGACTTGGTGTCGCGCAGCAGCGTGACGTGATTCAGCAAGCGATGAGCACGGTCATCACAGACCGGCTGGTTATGCCCAAGGCATTGTTCTTTCAGCACCGTGATGGCGTCAACCCCTGCGTGGCCCTTGGGGAAAGCACCGTCAACGAGAACTGGTACAACATCCATGCCCATGCGATGGGTCAGATCGCTGATGTCTCCGGCATCACTCGGACGTACGTCAGTCGTTTACGATCCCCGCTGCCCTGGAAGCAGGAGCTTCTGGACTACAACCTCAACCAGTTATTCACCCATGAGGAGTTCACCGGACGCAGCGGCGCTGGCAAACGCTTCTTGGTGCGAACGGTGGGTCGGGAGGTTCGTGGCTTCTTGAGCCAGAACTTCAACTACCGGCTGGTGACGGCCCCCTTGCTACGCACGTTCATTGAGGCTTGCGCCCTACACGAGGCGGGTCCGACAGAGGCACAGTCTACCGACGTGCGCTGCTTCATCAAGTGCGTGCTGCCCTGTGTATTCGAGCCCATCGATAATGAGTTTGTGGCCTTCGGTGTCACATTCAGTAACTCAGACTTCGGCGCCGGCAGGCTGAAGCTCTCAGGGGTTGTCATGCGCATCAGCTCAAAGACAACCAGCGTCCTCGAGGACTCGTACAGCCGAACGCATCTTGGGTCGGTTATTCAGGACTCCGACATCGAGATGAGCGACGACACCAAGCTCAAAGAGCTGGAAACAGTTCGAGGAGCCATCAAGGACACGGTCAACGGTATCCTCAGCTACGAGACCCTTGAACGAAACATCAAGGCGATTCAGATAGCGCACGAGAAAGAGATCCCCTGGTACAAGCTGAAGGATAAGCTCCGGGCGCTCCTGAACCAGAAGGAACTGGACATGGTTGAGACCCTCCTGAGCGCCAGCGGTTCAGGCGTGGTTGACCTGCCCAAGACAGCGGTTAGTGCTGACGGTGACCCCATGGCTACTGCCTGGTGGGCGGCTAATACTCTGAGCTGGATGGCAGCGAATGAAGAAGACCCAACACGAAAGAACGACTTACAAGAAGCCGCAGGGAAGATGATCACATGAGACGCTTGTTCAAGACCACCATCGTTATTTGGTCTGAGTACGATCCTACGAACATCGTAGAGATTGATGAACTCGCTCGCGATGCCATAGCTGGGGAGAGCTACTGCTCCTCATCTCAATCCATACTGGTGGAAGATCCCGAGAAGGATGCTGACTGGGACGGCACTGAGTTCTTTGGTGTTGCTGACGAGGAGGAAGTAGCATGAGTCGCGCGTATCACATGCAGTTCAAGGTGATTGGGTTGAATCCCTCGAAGGAAGACGCGATTGGCGATGTCTTGGCGGATGAATGGGTTGGGGGCATGTACTCCTACGCCAGCCGCGATCCGTTCTCGGTGACGTGGGATGGCGAGTCTTCGTTGTGCGGCGGTGAATCTGAGGAAGAATTTGCAAGCCGCATTGCGGTCGCGGTTTGGCAAGCCAATCAAGGATTTTGCGAGGTTGAGGTTATTGCGACCTATCTCGAAAACCTGCCGTTCGAGACTCATTTTATGGGTCGAGACTTGTACGAAAAGGTCAAGGCTGAACACCCGGAAGCGTTGGAGCTTAAACCCGTCGAGCCCGTCGAATCCGTCGAGCCCATGAAGCCGCTGGAGCTTCTGCCTGGTTTTGTAGAGGCGTTGAAGACCCCCAGTCGTGCCGAGGCCCTCTACCTGCTAGTTGAAGAGAAGGGGCTCGACCTGGATGATTTCGTCCACCAACTCAAGTCCGTGGAAGCATCGGATATCAACAACGATGGCTCGCGCGCCCAGCTCGACTACATGATCGCGGTTGGCGGCATAGCATGGGCTGAAGACGCCCTGGATAACTACAAGTGACCTTTCATTTCTGCGGGGATATTGTCCACGACATTATCCACAATACGTTTGTTCTTCTCGCGCTGCTCCCAGAGTGGGTTCCATTCCTGGGGCACTTGAAGACACGGCATGATTGCCGACACACACACAACTAACTGCGTATGGCCCCGCACCAACTTCGGTGCGGGGCTAGTTCGCTTGAGGGTATATGAGTGAAGATGCACTACGAGTTGTTTTAGCCTCTAACGAGGAGTTTATTATTGGTATCGATGAGGTGGGTTACGGCGCATGGGCAGGTCCGCTTGTTGTTAGCGGTGTAGTCATGAAAAAAGGGTGGGGCCACCCCGAGGTCAAGGACTCAAAACTGTTCAAAAGCTCAAAGGCTAAGACGGCACATGACAAGCGCAAATACGTACTCAATACAATCATCCGAGAGAACGAGATTTACTCTACGACGGTGGTTGTAGACCCCAAGGTAATAGATGACGTCGGTGTGACCTCAGCACTCTGTACCGCCACAGAGCGTGTTGCTGAGTCTCTTCGGCAGTTTTACCCGGACAGTATTACGGTGCTGGACGGGCGGAATGACCACGGGATGAAGTTCAAAGGCAAGTACGTCTTTATCCCGAAGGCAGATAACTTGGTCCCGGCTGTTGGGGCTGCGAGTATTATGGCCAAGGTCGCACGAGATGACTTGATGGCGAAGCTAGGTAAGGAGTACCCTGCCTACGGGTTTGAGCAACACGTTGGGTACGGCACGCAGAAGCACTACATGGCGCTTGTGTCTTCTGGCCCATGTATTATCCACAGACTTTCGTACCGACCCATAAAGGCGGTTCTTGAGGAGCATCCATGGCTACTGCAGAAGAGCGCGACGCAAGACTTGATAAACTCGCGACAACTGTCAAAGAGTGGGCTGACGCAGAAAGAAAGCGCCTGAAGAGTCAGGTAGCTCTCGGCAAGGCCATCTTGAAGAGTAGGACAGGCTCTGACCGCCTTTCAGTCAAGTCTGTTACTGCTGTATCTGATCTAACCGTGGACGAGATCAACAAATTTCTTACGGGTGGGTGATGACAGACGTAAAAACAAGAATAGTTATGGAAGAGTTGGATCGGCTGCGGTTGCAGAATGTTGCGCTGAAAGTAACTGCTGCCGGCTACAAAGAAATGCTTGCTCAGGGTCAGCTAAAAGAAGCGGTACAATGCAGGCTGAAGGAAAGTGCCGACTTGGACTTGATTCGCAAAGAGATGGCAGCCAAGTACGGCCTCGATCTAACCAAGCATGTCGTCAAGGACGACGGGACCATTGAGGATCGAAGTACCAGCGGTGAGTTCGCTGCGCTTCATCAGCAGCTGCTCGGAAAAACACCAGGAGTGTGAACGTGCCAACGACCATCGCAGTTAGTCCTTTGGGCCGGCAGGTTGCTTCGACAGACGAGGTTATCCAGCTTGACATCTTTGTGGCTGAGATGGAGTTCCTCGGTGTGTACGATCGCCTGGAGGTTTGGAAGTCCAGTGGTGGTGACTCTGGGCCGTATACCGAGCTGACGGCGAGTACGCCAACAGCTCCGCGCCTGCCTAATACGGGCGGGGACACGCCCCCTACTGCTGTGACTGGCCCGAGTTACAATCTGAGTGGGAGCGACCTGCTTTTCCTGGTAGACGAGGCAACACAGGTCCCCGTCGTGTTCACGGGAACAGACCCGCTTACTGCGTCGAACCTGGCTACGCAGATTGTGGCGCAGGGTTTAGGGCTGCTTGTGGCGTACGTAGACCTGCTTGGGCAGATTGTCGTAGAGACGGCCAGTGCAGGTGCGGGTGCGCGGCTGCGCGTCCTGGGCGGGACAGCAGCTGCGGCTTTGGGGCTGCCGGTGGAGATCGTACCAATGCGGGGCAAGGATGCCCGGCTAGCCCTTCTTCCGGGCCTGCTTCGGTACTCGTTCTCAGACCTCTACGGCAGCGCCTTGGCGGCCTACAAGATTCGTTTCCGCAACGCCTACAACTTGGCGGTCAGCGAGTTCTCTCTGCCGCACCATGTGGGCGCTCGAGAAGGCGTAGCCAGAACCAGCCTGATCGTTGGGGCGCTGGACATGGTGCAGGTCAATGGCCGGCCCTTTGTGAACCAGAAGGTCCTGGTGCACACCGTGTTCACCGGGCTGGTTGTGGACGGCATGTTGATGGCGGGCGGCGGGGTTACTGCCATAACGGACGAAAATGGGCATGTTGAGTTCACCCTGGTACGTGGACAAAAGGTGTCGGTATCCATCCCAGGCACCAACATGATCCGAACCATCACGGTGCCCGTTGACCCGGCTATCGACATCTTCAACCTCTGGGATCCAAGCGTCGGCACCCAGGATGTGTTCACAGTACAGGTACCAAACTTGATCGTAGCTGAGAGGCGCTCCCTTGAGTGAGCAGGCAGAAGAGCCTGAAGTTACGATCGTTTTCCGGGGGCGGGACCGGACGAAGAGGTATGCACGGAGTCCTTGGGTTAGCGGGAAGAGACTGAAGGACTACCTGAAGTCTCCCATCTTCAGGGAGCACGGCCTGCTCCTGCTGGCCTTGAAGAGTCGGATACTGGACCAGGACGCACGCAAACTCCGCCTTACCTACCCGCTGAACGCTGGTGACCGAATTTACTTAATCCCGCAGGGGCGCACGGAGGTCTGATGTCTTTCGAACCGGTGGATATCTTTGTAGGCGACGTAGTTGGGGACCCGGTGGAGGGCGTCCTGGTCAAGGTGTACGACCCGACCGGCAGCGTGTTCTACGCGCAAGCCACTACCGATGTCCTGGGACGTGCGGCTTTTCTTTTAGAAACCCTCACGTACACCATGCGGTTCTACAAGTTCCAGGCAGCCTTCAAGCAGCCGCAAGTTGTGACCGTGCTCACAGCGCCGGCAATCAATCAGTTCGATGTCGTAGCTGAGCTTCTGGTGCAACCAACCGCTACAGACCCACGTCTGTGCCGTTGCTCAGGCTACTTCAGAGATCTGAACGGAGCGCCAAGGCCATACCTCGACATACATATCATCAACGCTTTCAGTCCTCTCATCCTGGACTCGTCGGCTGTTGTGGCGTCCGAGGTGCACATCCGTACGGACGAGAAGGGGTACGCTCAGATTGATCTCATCCGTGGCGCCGAGTACATGGCGCGGATTGAAGCCATCGATGGGTTCCAGTCCAGATGCATCAAGGTGCCAGATTTAGCAGGAACCAACCTTTGTAACTTGCTGTTTCCAATTGTTGAGCGTATTACTTGGGACGTTCCAGGCCCCCTCAGCCTGGCGGTGGGAGCAGAGATCGTACTGACGCCGACTGTTTACGATAGCGCCGGGGTTCCGCTTCTCGGTACGGCACAAGGTGACGTGCAGTTTTCGACAAGTGCTTCGGCATTTATGAGTGTCTTGGTTGGGGCAACTACCGTCACTGTTCGAGGAATAGCTCCCGGAGCAGCACAGGTACTCGCGGTACGCTCAAACAAAACAATCATAAAGATACCTGATCTTCCTGTAGGAGGTCAGCCTATCGATGTCACGGTAACATGAACCTAAGCACCTCTATCCAAGTAACACATCTCGCGGGCAATGCCCTGACAGCGCTATTGGAGATCGGTGCTGATTTTCCTGAACTCGCACAGCCCATAGAAGCCAGTCGTTCTTTGATGCGACACGCTCTGGGTTCTGTGCTCTATCTGCTGCCTGTACGGCTAACCATATCAGCGCAGCCAAGCGCCTCACCGAGAACAGAGGATGAGAGTCCTTGGGATCCGCAGATACCGAGGGACGCTACCAGGTGCAAAGCCCTACTCTTCGAAGTCCTCAAACGTGCTGCCTCTGATTACGTCCTCTACAAGCAGCACAGCAAGATGCCAATGAGGGAGCTGGCAGAGGAGGCGCATACTTGGTTGTTCTTAGAGGATGAAGACCACGTCAACTTCAGAGATCGAGAGAACTCAGCATTTGAAACAGCTACAGGGGAAAAGGTTTACGGGACGAGGAGCCTCACTTCATTTTTATCTATCTGCGATTACTTAGATCTGAGTCCGGGTGCAGTCCGAAAGCGTGTTCTAGAGATGGATGTTCGAAGTATCATCTCCGCTGGACGCCCCGCAGAAAATAGAAAGATTCATGCCACGGACGCTACGTCGCATGTGAGTCATAGTTTGTCAGAAGAGATTGATATGGATTCTCTTTCACAAGAGCCCAGCTATCTGTCTAACTATGAGTCGTATGGTTACGTTCCGACCATGTCGGCATTCTAGGCTAAGGGGAAAATCCCCCGAACTAATCGACCCGTTGGTCTTTCAGCTCTTGATCTGCACTGGGTTCTCGGGATCCCAGTCCGGCCTGTTGGCCCGTAACCAGAGGCGGTAGCCGTTCTCTGGCGCGTGGAGGCGGTAGGTCGTGCCCGCCTCCGTTGCAACCAGCCTTCCTTTGCAGGCCGCAATGGGACTGGTTATCACCAGGCTACCATCCGGCTTGTTCGGGTGACCGGTCACGCGGCCCTTCAGGGCGATTCCGGATTGCTCCGGGGCCTTGAAGGCGTCCTCTGCGGCTACGACAACCGCCCAATCCTCGATTTCGACGATGTGCCTGAACGTCGTCATCGCGCCCTCCTCCCCCTGCTTTCGCAGGGCTGGTGTCGATGCCTTCCGGGCACCACGGTGTATGTCCGGGACCATCCCCAGTACCGTACGGGTGCCCGCACCACCATTGGCGCGGGCTGGTAGTACACAGGCGCCACGTACGAAGGCGGAGGGCCATCGTACGTGTACACCGTGCACCCGCCCGCCCAGAGGGCGAGCAGCACAAAGATATTTCGCATATGTTTCTCCTATTACTCTTATCTCCGAAACAGCGTAGAAATCTCATAGGGAAGCTAAAGGAAGAGAACTCAGTTAAGAGCTCATCTTCCACGTTGCTACCCGAGTAGCGCCGACAGGAATCCTTCCCTGTCGTTCTCCTCGACCTGCCACGTAACTGCGCCCTTGGCATTAAGGCGCACCGTGGCAAACCACTCCGGTTGTGGTGGAGCGTACTCCACACCGTGGAGCCACTCTCCACTACCGAAGAGGCGAACGCCGAATATGGCGCCCGTCTGGTTGTCTGACATGGGTTCGTACTTCACCCATGCCTGGGTGTGTTCCGTCGCCATCGAGAACCAATAGATTCTCATCCACACCTCGAGCACCTGGTCCTTGGAGAGTTCCTCCGAGAACCAGATATAGCCTGGCCGAAGCCAGGCCCCTGACACCCCGGCTTCCCACCTGTGCCCACGGCACAGACCGTCCTCGCGGCCTACGATGCCGAGGTTCTCGCCGCAGAGGCGGCATTCTTGGCACTTCTTTCCCATTCCTTCACCCCCTTTCAAGGGATCTATTGGGGGCATTATTGCCCCTGTCTACTATTCTTATCCCCGAAATAGAGCAGAAGTTTTATATGAGGCTAAAGGAAGAGAACTCGTTAGAGCTCATCTTCCCTTTTGTATGTGCTCGCGGCTTACGCCGCGAGCTCCTCGCCGAGGGTCCGGATGGACGCCTCGAGCGC
>Ga0315284_10017479_pt1 | contig 10173 bp, 16 predicted proteins | sample YL17G09_16_MG_FD_203696 | JGI IMG/M metagenome (GOLD analysis project Ga0315284, IMG submission 203696) | Sediment microbial communities from Yellowstone Lake, YNP, Wyoming, USA - YL17G09_16 | ecosystem: Environmental > Aquatic > Freshwater > Lake > Sediment | place: USA: Wyoming | collected...
AGTCATTTAATAAAAAACCGGAAGGGACTAGACAGGGTTTTGAGTCAGATGAACTATAATTTAGGAAAAATGCTATGAACCAGATAAATCCATTCCAAGTCGCGAGTAATATTACAAGCGCGGTAAGTCTAGATGACATTCTAAGACAGTCCAAACAAGCAAAGAGCCTAGAGCAACAGCAAGATGTGATGAGCCAGGTTTTACAAAGATTGCCAGCTAACAAGCGTGGCGAGGCGATGGATTTTCTTAAAGAAAGAGCTAGGCTAAATCAGTTACAGGGACAGCGTCAAGAGATTCAAGGGGGGATAGGACAGCCACAAGGATCACCAAATCAGCCGCCTCAAAATGCAGCTATTCAACCAGCACAGCAGCCTCAAGGGTATGACTTCCTCAAAAATGATGAGCAATCGATCAACCAGCGAGCCGGACAATTAATAGATCAAAAAAAATACAGGTATCAGGATAACCCACAGTTAGCGGTTGAAGATGCTCGCTTAGAATATGCACGAGAGCAAGAAAATCTATCAAAGTTTGATAAGGACTTTGATGCGCAAATCGCAGCCTACTTGGGATCAAACGATAGTTCTAAGTTTTCTGAAGAACTTGGAGAGATAAAAGAAGATTACCGTGCAAGAGGCAGAGAAATGGCGGCTCGCGGACAAGGGAGCCCAGAGAAAATTGCCAGGGATATTGCGAAAGAATCCCTTGATTTTTCTAAAGCACGGGCAAACCTAGGTGAGGTAGGTTCAAAACGCTTCAATTTCGATAGACAAGCTCCTCATATAGCACAACAAAAGATAAAGGCTATCAGAGAGGAATATAAGCGATTAAATAGGCTTGAGCTTTTTGAGGATGATCTAGTAAATAAGCTTGGGTTGAGTACTGGGGCTGCAAGCCTCTTAGCATTTCCTTTATCATCAAATAAAGAGATTGATAAGTATATGAAAGATACAAAAAATGTACGTACTATTAATCCTTTTAGAACTCCACATAAAGAAAGATCTGAGGTTGATATGGCTAAATTTGTGTATGACAATTTAAAATCTACAGACAGCTTAAATTCCATAGCTACTTCACTATATGCGAAAGGCTATGATCCTCAGAAATTCTTAGACTACATACAATCTACCGATCAAAACAAACAAAAGCTATCAGTAAGGCAACAACGGGAATTGCAAAAGAGAACATCTTTTGCCCCTACATTAAAGGATATCGCTTTCTATGTAGGGAATGACCTAAACCCTAAGGAGATCGTAAATGAGTAGTACAATTGTTGGGCCAATATTAAGTGGGTTGTACGCATTGGATGCGTTGAAAAATATCAATCCAAAATTTAAGAGCTTTATCTTAGGAGCTAGCGCGGCGGGGTATAGTACAGAAAAAATTCTCGACTTCTTGAAAAACGAATATACTAATCAAAATGAATCTCAAGAAGGCATGCGTCCCGATCAAAAAGCGGCCATAAATAGACGACGCCTTGAAGAAAAAGGCGGTAGAGATCTAAAAACCGCTGCAATTGCAGGAGCATCGTTGGCTGGTGGATTAGGAGTTAGCGCATTAACGGCAGGAGCAGGCGCGTTGTCAAAAGCAGCGCCAAAAGTGGCAGCAGCAGCAAGGGCAGCAGCAGCTCCGAAAGCCCCATTGAATTCCCTTAGCAAAGGAGCGGCAGCAGTAGCAGGTTCAGCACCACAATCGGCAGCAGCGGTAGCACCACAAGTAGTGCCACAAGTAGCAGCAGCAGCACCACAAGCGGCAAACATGGCTAGCAAACTAATGCAAAACTTTCCCCAGTTAAGTAAGTTTCTCGATGGAGAGATAGCTAAAGGAATTGCTCCAATTCAAGCAGCTGCAAACGCCAGGAACAATAAAATGCTTAATCCGATTGTGCAGAAGATTGAAAGCGGAATTAACGAAAAGTTTGAGGACTTGATTGGCAGATTGTATGCTAATGTAAGTTCTGGGGGCAAATCATCCGCAGGTGGAAACGATGCAGCTTTATTAGCAAGCTTGCAAAATCTGTTAAAAATGTAGCTGTATGAACGACAGAATTAATCAGATCAAAGAAACTCTCAGACAAATTGTACAACAGATTGTGCAAAGTGGTCAGCCTATCTCTCCAGAAGTTAGGCAGCTTTTAAATCAAGCTATAGGTCATGCAGAAAGCCGAATAAGCCAGCTTAGAGCAGAACAGCCAATTCCAGCAGGAGCAGATCAACTATGGGTGCTTGCAGGAGGAAATCCAGCTGCCTTTCAGAGTTACATGGGCAATGTTCCCAATGCTGCACTGAATTTAGAATCACAAGACCCTGGTCGAGTTTCAAACATTGAAAACAGACTGGGCGATAGAATCACATTACCAGCTGGAGAATCACAAGCGGGAGTTCCTAAGGCACAGCTAAACTCATCTAATGTGTATGGATTTGCCTATGACCCCGCTAGCACTACGCTTAGAGTTAGATTCCAGGGAGGCGGAATGTATGAATACGACAATGTTCCCCCTAGAATATTCAAAGCGTTTCAAGCTGGGGCAATACCAGCTAAAACCAATGGGCAAAACCAATATGGCCGATGGTGGGTTGGGAAAAACCCTTCTTTAGGGGCTTCATTCTTTAATTTAATCCGTGATAGATATCAGTTTCAAAGAGTAGCTTAATCACATTAACGACAAACAACTATTTTAATTCTTAATAGATTTGACGTAAATATGCTCATATTGCACAATCCCATTTTCTTAAAAACCCAAGGATACAAAATGAGCGCAAGCATGGACAGAATCACAGTAGGTTGTGATAGTGGGAACTATAGCAGTGGAGGAGATAGAGATTATGCTTCGTATAATCTACGTGATGTAGAGAATGGGCCAGATCGAATCATTGTAGGGAATGGAAACTCAAGCACGAATAGGACTGCCGATGCATATACAAACGCTGTAGCGACTAGCAGAACAGGCTCTACTAGGGATACTTCATACAGTCTCGCCGATTTTACATGGAGCATCCTAAAGTTTTTTGGAGCAGAAAGTGGGCACAATTCTGAACAGAAAACAAATTCGGACAAAGCGCTTGCCTTTGCTCATATCGAGATATCTATAGAAAGGCCGGCAGAAGATCTTAGACCAGATATTTATAGCCCAAATACTACTATCGTGTGATTGTATGGACATGTGGAATTGGTTTATGGAACTCTACTCAGAAGGAGATTTGACATTAGAGGATCTAAAACGTGCGCTAATGGATGATCGATCTGCTAAGTTGCTGTGGGAAGAGTGGAGTGAAGACTCTAGTGATTTTATTGATTTCGTGCGCGATCAGATCAGGTCGTTTATTAAACATATAAAAGAGACTCAGTCTGAATGAGTTACATAGATATTTTCGAAAGTGTAGGAATATTAAACTTAATACTTCAGTTTTTCAATTGCATGATGATAGAAGGCGGACTCTGTATCTTAACCGATAGGCGATTTAAGTTTACGTATGGAGTCGCCTATTTAATGATCTGGTGGCCAATTTTAGGTGTCATAGATCAGATCATAAGATCTTTTACTGTTTAAAAAGGTGTTTTTTGCAGTTGCCATGTACCTTTCTGTTTCAAATGGACGTTTTTTATCCATATAGTAAGCTATTAAAAACACAACAAACATAACGATTAAAAGTGATAACAGAAATGTCCAGATGTTTTTCATCATAAAATTAATCATACTTCACCTTGTTTTTTCTTTTTATCCCCTAAAATCCTCTTATTTCTGTCTTTCACAGCTTTTATTTTTAAAGCTTGCTGTTTTGAAGGTCTCTTTTTCCTAGGGATGGGGTTATCGTTCATATTAACGATACTGTACAAAGTCATTATTAGAAACTTGAGTTGTTTCCCCTCTTCACTTAATGGGTCTATCCCTATAATAGATTCCAAATACTCTATGCGATCAAGAAGCAATGATATGGTTTCGTCCCACATTTTATCGGGAATATACATTATGACCAACTACGTCTAGTAGGGTGAGCGGTTCCCACCTCTGTATATTTTAGGGCATTTGATAAACTGTCACTCGTCCATAAGGAGCCTTTTCTATTTCGAAGCCCATCTTCATTTATTTGAGATGCAATTTTTCGCAGACTCATTCCTTGCTTTCGATACTCAATCATTTTCTCAACGGTAGGAACCTCTTTTGGATTGGGTCGTAACTTTCTATTATCACCTAGCTCGTATCCAAAAGGGATCGATCCCACTCTTTCCCCTCGAGCTTTTTTAGCTGCAAGAGCGGCTTTAATCCTAAATTGTGTGATACCTCTTTCAAATCCAGCAACCACGCGGAACATATTTTTCATCATTTGATTTGCGGGATCTTCGTTTTCAGTACCTTCTCCAGCAGCCGAAACCACCTTAGCTTTTTTTTTGGCTACCAACTCATCGATTAAAATCCCCCCATACAGATCACGGGAAAGCCGATCGAGACGAGAGACCAGCAGAATATCACCTGCTCCGAGTGCGTATATGGCGTTGAACAATGCAGGGCGTTTATTCAGTGATGCAGCTCCGCTGATAGCTTTCTCGATAAAAGATTCCTCAATTGTCATTCCCTGTTTGCGTGCCCACTCTGTGCAAATGTCTTGCTGAGCGCAAAGCCCCGCGCCACTATCTATTTGCATTGAGGTCGATACTCGGTAGTAAGCTATGATTTTAATTTTACCCTCCTTTCTTCGATAGCGCACAATCGTCCATGAAAATCCTTAGATTCTTGTTCCATCGATCTAATAATATCGACCATTTCGCGTCTAAGGGCGGTCGTTTCAGTGTTAAAATGTCTGCAATCGGCGCGAGCTTCTGTTCTGCTCCAAAAAAACATGCCTACCATTGCCAGCACCAAAATAATAAATTGCGTCCATTCCATGTCATTTTTCCTCAAATATTTTAAACTTAGACAGCATATACGTGAGCGTGGCAACTGTCGCACCTACAAATTAGACAAAAATTTTTTATTCTTTAGGCATTGTAGCTTTCAATTCTTTGATTTTTTCGGCTAGAGCAACGCGTATCAACTGCGCTAAAGGCTTTCTAATCAATATAGACATCATCTTAGCTTGGACGTAAAGGTCTTCAGGTAGGTCGACTGTGGTTCTTACCATTTCCATAATGCATTATTTATACAGGTTTTTATCATTTTTAGCAACATTTAAATGTGCATAAAAAGTATTTTAAATAAAAACGAATCAAACCCAAAAGGTACAAAATGCCAAAATTTGCCCGCCCCAATGCCTATACCTCTAAACAGTCAAACGAGTCTTGGACAGGTGCATCTAGAGCAGCTAATGCCACGGAAGCGGCTGCCGGAACTGATGCTGGTCTATTTATCTCGCCAGCAACTTTGGCATCAGCCGTAGGAGCATTAGTCCCCTCGGCAACGGCTGCCATTGAAGGGGTCGTATATCTAACGGAGGGAACATCCTCCATTGCGTACCCAGTAGCAACGAAATTTTACGCTGATGCGCTAGCTATTGCCGGCGCTCCGGCCTGGAGCGAGACTGTATCGGGAATTGGCGAGCTAGCAACACAGGCCGAAACCAATACGGGAACTAATGATAACGTAGCAATTACCCCGCTCAAGCTAAAAACTAACCTAGCCTCTCCCCCTGCAATTGGCGGCACTGCTCCAGCAGCTGGTGCATTCACGAACCTCTCAGCGACAGGAGTCGGCACAGGAAACGCGTTAACCTCAGATACAGCATCATCTATGGGAGTTACTGGCGCAGGAATTGATCTTACACTATCAAGCTCAGCTGGCCAAGTCATCATAAATGGCGAAGAAGCTGCGGCCAATGCCGTTAGAGTGCTTTCCGCAGCAGGTGGCCTTGATGTTGATGTAGCGTTGCTTTTGAGCCTAGTGTCATCTAGAAATAGCGCGAATGCTATCGAGATGAATGCTACAGCAGGAGGCATCGATATTACAGCAGCTGGAGCAGCAGCAGAAGATATTGACATCGTTTGTACAGCTGGTTCCGTAAATATCACAGCTGGAGAGAGTGCAGTAGATTCAATAGTAATCTCATCTACCATCGGTGGTATCCAAATTAACGCAGCTGGAGCAGCAGCAGGAGAAGACATTGCGCTTACTGCAACGGGATCTTCTATCCGGCTTGTGTCTACTGAGAGCGCGGGTGATGCAATCTACCTAGAGTCCACATTAGGCGGTATTCAGCTATTAGCGTCCGGTGCGGCAGCTGGGGAAGACATTACAATTGCCTCAACTGGATCTAGTGTAAACGTTACCTCAACAGAAGATGCAGCCCTAGCCATTAAAATTCTAGCAGATGGTGGAACTTCTGAAACGGTTTCTGTTCGATCAGCTCAGGGGACTGGGGCAGCTAGCGTTGCTGTCACTTCTACAGCAGGAGGTATCACATTAACTGCGGGCCTTGCCACAGCAGATGCGATCAATCTGGTAGCATCCAATGCTGGCGGAGGTATCGATATCGATTCTGGCACAGCTGGATTCATTGTTGATACTACGGGCGCAGTTTCACTCGATGCTGCTGCAGCCTCTAACCTTACAGTAACTGGAGCCTTTGCACTCGATTTGATCTCAACACTCGGAAAAGTGAGATTACAATCTGGGCAGAGTGCCGTCGATTCAATCGAGATTAAATCTCTCATTGGTGGTATCGACATCCTTGCAGCAGGCGCAGCAGCAGGTGAAGATATCGACATCATCGCAACTGGATCTAGTGTCAATATTCAATCAACTGAAGCGCACGTGGACGCGATCGTTCTAAACGCCTCTGGTGGTGCAAGCGGTATCAACATAGACGCTGGATCAGCAGGTATTGCAGTAGATACAACAGGCGCATTCTCGATTGATGGCGCAGCAGCTTCAAACGTCACTGTAACGGGCGCAGGAATAGACCTTACTCTAGCCTCTGTTTTAGGTTCGGTTCTTGTTTCTTCAACAGAAGACGCAGCCCTAGCGATTATGCTTCATGCAAACGGCGGTGTTTCTGAGACAATCAGACTTCGTGCCGATCAAGGTACTGGTGTCGCTTCAATTGACATTCTCTCGGATGTTGGCGGTATCAGTCTAACCTCTGGATTAGCGTCAGCTGATGCGATAAATCTGGCCGCTTCCGCTGGTGGTGTAGATATCGACGGCGCATTGCAAGTCAATATTGCGTCTTCGCAAGCTGCAGCAACAGCTGTTCAGATTACAGCATCTAACGGAGCTGGTGGAGTTACAATTACTACGGGCTCAACTGGACTCGCAGTAACGGGCGCAACTGTTATCACAGGAGATTTATCTTGTTCAGGCAATCTGAGTATTACTGGAGCCGCTAAAGGTTTGAGAATTGAGACTGGTGCAGTTACAGACATGTGCGGAACTGGTGTTCTCACTGCTGGAACTCAGACAATTGCAAACACAAACATTGCAACTGGAGATATGATCATCCTTCAGAGGGTTGGTCCAGCAGCTTCAACGGCTTTGGGTCAACTTTCATACACTATTATCAATGCTACAAGTTTCACCGTCACCTCTCTTGGCGTAACGACTGCTACGATTCTCATGGCCGATGTGAGTACATATTTCTGGTTCGTGATAAGACCTCTTTAGGGTGTAATAAAATAAGCCATACTCTATAAAAAGTGGAGTATGGCAATATTTAAAAAATTCTAACGGAGAAAAAAATGGACGAAATCACAGAAGTAGAATCACTTGAAAAAGTGGAGCCTTTTAGACTGAAAACAGAGATAGAAGGAAAAGCATACGAATTTATTTGCGCTCAAAATAGCCCTCTTGCTCATGTTTTCGAGGCGTTAGGACAAATGAGAACTTGGTGCGAAGATAGAGCAAGTGCCGCTTTGGCTATATCTTCAGCGGAAGAAGAGAAGTCTAAAGAAGCAGTAAGCGAATCCAAACCCATTGAGGAATAATTATGGCATCAAGAGTATATTTCGAACCGATTAAAACATTGGGGTTTGGTGGCATATCGGGAGCTTATGCATCCGTTGGAGCTGTTACAACTCATCCAATTCGAGCGTTTTGTATAAGTAATAACACAGCTGGGGATATGTATTTTACTACAAATCTATCCCAAGACGAAATGTTTTTGGCAGCTGGGAGTTTTCGCTTGTACGATCTTCAAGCTAACATGAATCCTCAGTTTGACGACAAAATGGTTCTAGCAATTGGAACACAATTTTCAGTTAAACAGATTACGGCTCCAGTGAGTGGCGAAGTGTATGTTGAGTGTATTTTCTGATGATAAAAAAAGATGATCTTGTAAAGAAATTCGAGCTTCTCACAAAGCAAGAGATCAAGAATTACAACGATTCATTGCTCGTTACAAACACCTCTCTAGGCGATTTAGATAGACGTATATCCGTACTAAGGGATTCCTTTGGTGCTAAGATCGAAATCTTACAGAGCGAATTAGGAAAGCGAGACACTCGAATATCCGCACTTGAAGATCATATAAAAAAATTAGAGTCGGAGTTTGATCGGTATGTGAATGACAAGCAAAAGCTATATGAAAGGGACGCTATTTATCGAGAGGAATACAGAGAGGCGTTAGAAAAGCTCTTTGACATGTACTCGAAAATGAACATAAAGACAAACAATATTTTCGATGAGATTGGTAGCTCTTCCTCTAAGTTAAGCAAGCAAAACGAGCAAGCACTAACAGAAACCCTTACATTTAAAATTAGATTGGCAAACCATATCAAAGAAGTGAAAGAGCTATTCCATGCTATGCCTCCAGTTGAAAGCATTGTTGAAGAAAAAATATGCGAAAAGCTAAGTGTCGTAGAGATTGATAAAAAGGGCATACAACGAGAAATTGACATCGCCAAGAAGCGATGCTTTATTATCGAGAAAGAAATCGAAAACATATATACCAGAATCGAAAGACTAAAGGGATCAGGGTAATTATGAGCCAAGCAGGTATTCTAGACGTAGAAGCGTCAAATCCTCAGATCCCGACAAGTTTTGTCACCAACTCGGGCATAGCGGTTCCTTTAGTAAACACACTGGAAATTTTAGGTTCCACTGTTGTAGCAAACACTCATCCAACCGCTGTAGAAACGACTGGATCAGGGAACACAGTTACGGTAGAAGTGGCTGTTACTCAAGAGCTGCTTGCTGCTGATATCACAAAAGTGGGCCTCGCTAATTTTGATTCAACCGCATTTGACGTAGACGCAAATGGGTTTGTTACGCTAACGGGTGGAGGGGGAGCAACTACAAATATAGACGTTGATGCATTTACCGCCCCTGGAACAGATCCAGTAGTCCCTTTAGCGGGAAATATTGTCATGACTGGCGCACAAGTCGCCTCTGGTGTAGTAGGAACCAATGTTATTCGCACTGATTCTATTGCAGCTAACACGGTAACGATAGAGATTCAGCGCAGTAGTACGGCAGCGTCTACAACTGTAGCCCTTAATGGGGTATCACATTTTAATTCTAGTATGTTCACAGTTGATGCTAGTGGATTCGTGTCTACCTCTGGGATTGTTGCGACATCCTACACGACTGATAGTGGGTCGGCCGTTCCAGCAGCAGGCATTTTAACAGTCATTGGATCTGGTGGCGTTACAACTTCCGGAGCTGGATCAACGATAACTATAGTTGGCTCTTCTGAACAAGTCATCGCTATTACAGCCCTAGATAACACGGACTCTCCTTATACCGTTCTAACAGCAGATTATTATATGACGTGTGATGTTAGCGCAGGAGCGCTGACAATCAGGCTACCAAATATTCCGGTAACAGGAAAAGTATTTATCGTTAAGGATGCTAGCGGAGATTCAGCCACCAACAACATTATAGTGACTACGGTCGGTGGTGTAGTAAATATAGACGGTGCTACTTCATTTATTATTAACACGGACTACAGGTCGCTCCAATTTGTGTTTACAGGAGCAGCTTATGAAATTTTCTAGGAGAGCATAAATGAGCGCAGGAGTTTTATTTAACAATACGGTAGCCGTAACAGCGACAGCAGCGGGAAATTCAGGTGAATATCTCACCAGTAATGGTGCAGGATCGGCCCCTACGTTTACGGCATCAACAGCAGTCATTACATTGTCTGGCGACGTCGGATCAGCCACAGGAACAACAATAAATATCACTGGTGGTACTTCTGGCGCGGTATTCACAGGAGCTGCCTCGACTTTAACAGAGAGTTTTAA
>Ga0315284_10017480_pt1 | contig 10173 bp, 8 predicted proteins | sample YL17G09_16_MG_FD_203696 | JGI IMG/M metagenome (GOLD analysis project Ga0315284, IMG submission 203696) | Sediment microbial communities from Yellowstone Lake, YNP, Wyoming, USA - YL17G09_16 | ecosystem: Environmental > Aquatic > Freshwater > Lake > Sediment | place: USA: Wyoming | collected...
TATACTCGATTCGAGCGGCGAGGCAAAGACGGATTGGATGAATGAAGGAAGGGCGAGGCTCCTGCCGAGCCGCGATTATGGATCCGGCTCATGAATAATGCGTTAATGAGGACAGTATCGATAATATGGGTGGGCGAGGCTCCTGCCGAGCCGCGATTATGAATCCGGTCTCGGTAACGATGCTTTTCGAGATCAGGGTTCGAAAAGCACTAAAATTCAGTTCCGTGCTCATGATCGCGGCTCGGCAGGAGCCTCGCCCTCCCTTCATTCATCCAACCATCCATTCATCCAACCATCCATTCATCCAACCAACCATCCTACCCCACAAGATGCCGAATGCCCGCCATGACCGCCATAAGGAGGAACGGCGCGAGGGCGATCCACGCGCGTTGTTTGCGGAGGCCGTAGATGGGGGCGAGGGTCCAAAAGGCGAGGGCGGCGCCGATGACCGCGCCCCAGATCAGCCACATGACCCAGGGGGCGCCGGGGATGAGCGACGCGCTGCTGAGTTCATCCATCGCGCCGAAGAACTGGTGGGAGACGACCGCAAAGAACCAGTAGATCCCGATCAGGATATACTTCAGGATGAACGGCAGCGCCACCAAAAAGGCGATGATGACCAGTATCCAGGCAATCGCTTCTTCCACGGAACCCCTTTTCTGGAACGCGGATTGCAAATCCGCGCGTGATGATCAACTCGCGCGGCCTGGCAGTCCGCGCTCCAGAATTATGTTTTACTTCGTCTTAACGCCCACAGCCAGATGCGCAGGCCGGCATAGAGGCAGGCGAGCATGGCCAGAAAGGCGATGATATAGGTATATGACGGGAACTGCCATTCTGCGATCTCGTCCCACAGCGTGTCGATGGGGAAGTCGTGCGGCGAGACCGGTTTCCCGTCGCCGGCCAGCGCCAGCAGCAGGCGCGGCAGGGCGAGCAGCACGGCGCCGATCCCCGCGCCCGCGAGCATCAACCGCAGGGTGATCGCCAGCGGGAACACGATGGTATAGGTGAGCTTGACGGGCGCATTGGTCACCTGCGCGATGGTGCTTTCGAAATCCAGCCGCGCGGTGAAGGATTTGCCGGACGTGATATGCTGCGGATCGATGGCGATCTCCACCGTTCCCTCGCGCCGGCGCAGGATGTGGTGATTTAATTGCATTCCCGGTTGCGCGCCGTGGAGCACAAAGGCGCCGAAGGGCACGCCGGGACTGCGCGACACATATCGTATGGTGAAGGTGCGCGGGCAGCCATACCTTACCGTGCAACCGTGGGCGATCTCGATGATATCCAGCTCGACCCGCACGCGGGGAAGCTCGGGGTCGAGCAGGCGTAGCGTCGTCTCGAAGGCGGCATACGGCTCCTCGGTCAACCGTTCGCGGATTTCGTCGATTTGCGCCGCCAGCTCAGCCAGGCCGCGCTGGCGCAACCAGGCGCACAACGCGCCGTCACGCCAGCGTTGATACACGACTTCGTAGAGGGCCGGATGCCTCGACTTCCATTCGTCCGACTTGCCGTAGGCGATGCGCGCCAGCTCCTTCGGCGTGGCGGCCGATACCCCACGCGCCACGAAAAACGGCCTATCCGGCTGCAGCAGGTACGCGATCTCTTCCAGTTGAATGGCCGGCGGCGTCTCGCGGATCAGCGCGATCGCGTCCGCCAGCGCCGGCTCGGGCTCGATCTTCAACCGCAGCCAGGCTTCGAGCTGCATCAGCATTTCGGGTGTCGCCACCGTCTCCAGGGCGGCTTTCGCCTGCTGGATGAGCTGCAGCACATGCGCGAGCCATTCCTCCGCCGAATTCACTTCGGTTTCGTCCGCGAAAACGAACGGGCGGGTGGGATCGCAGCGCATGATGGCGCTGTGCAGCACCAGCTCCGGGTACAGGAACTGTTTGTCGCGGTCGCGGCGAATCTCCCGCGCCACGGTGGAGTCCAGGCCGCCGATCCAGTTCAGCAGGATGTCGCCGGTGATCAGGTCCTCGGTGGCCACGTCCGGCTCGCGGAACATCCCCTCCGCCAGTCCGGGCAGGTCCACGGCATAGCGCTCGCGCAGGCGGTAAGGCCGGCTGGCGCGCGCCAGCTCGAAGTATTCGTCGTCCTGGATGCGCTTCAGGTCGTCCTGCGACGTCTGCCCGCGCAGCCAGCGCTCGACCTCTTCCGGTCCCCAGCGGGTATGGCGATTGCGGACGAGCAGCCCGCGCAGCAGCGTGGTCACCCGCCCGGGGATGCCCGCCGGCACCTCCACGCGCCCGCCCTGCAGGTAAAAGTCGAACAGGTCGGGCAACTGGGTCTGGTGCAGGCTGGTGGTGCCGAGCAGCATCTCGATGATGGTGATGCCCAGCGAGTAGTAATCGCTGCTGCGGGTGATGCGCCCGCGGCGACTGCTGGCGTGATCGTCCACGAAGCGCGGGAAAGCCTCAGGTGCGGTGTAGAGCCAGGTGCCGGCGGCGCGGTTGGTATCGCGCGAGGTGCGGGTCTGCTCCAGCACGGCGGAGATGTCGAAGTCCGCCAGCACCAGCACCTCCCGGCCGTCCTCTTTCTTGATGTAAATATTGGCCGGCTTGACGTCGCGATGGATGATCTCCTGGGAGTGCAGATATTTCAACGCTTCGTGAATCTGCGCCACCAGTGTCTTCTCGATCCACTCGCCGGAGACGGCCTTGATGCCGGAACCGGGCACGGGCGCCAGGTCCGCCAGCGTGCCGCACGGGCAGTATTCCTGCACCTCGAAGAAATAGCCGTCCTCCTCCACCGTGCGGAAGGTGCGCAGGATGTTGGGGTGGACGAGAAAGGACAGCCGGTGCCAGAGCTCGGGGCGGGGCGGGAAATTCAGCGCGGAGATTTTGACGATTACCTGGCCTTCCGGCGCCCGGCAGAGATACAGGCCGGGCCGCTGAGATTCATGCGCGAACAGCGTCTTTTCCACCACGCAGTCGCCGCACAGCGCCGCGCCGGGCTGCAGCACGCCGATGGGGAGCAGCGCCGCCGCCGCCGGCTCGGTATGGCTGGTGGGCAGGTCCGCCTCGCTGACGCGGCGCGTCTCGGACGCGTCGATCTCCGCCACCCGGCGCGTGGCCTGCGGCACTCCATCATCCGGCTCGACTTTTCGCGTTTCCTCGGTCATAGTGTATGGAGCGCGGACTGCCAGTCCGCGCGAGTTGTGATATAGTTTCACGCGCGGACTGGCGGTCCGCGCTCCAGACTATTATATCCTGATTATGACCAGCGTGGCATTATCCCGCCCATCGGCGGCGACGGCTTCGCGGAGCAGGGCGTGCAGTTGCTCTTCGACGGGATTGCCGCGGCGGACGATCTCCTGCACCGCCTGCCGGGTCAATCCGCCGGCCACGCCGTGCCAGCCGTCGGTGCCGATCAGCAGGATGGTTTCCGGCGCCCAGGTGTGCTCGGTCGTGATCTCGGCACGGGTGTCGCCAACGGCACCCAGCGAGCGGGTGAGCTGCGACGCCTCGGGCAGCCCGCGCACGTCATCCTCCGTCAGGCGCCCGGAAGCCACGTCGGCGCCGATCGGCGTGTGGTCCACGGTGAGCGGGCGGACGTAGCCCGCGGCGGCGCGCAGCACGCGGCTGTCGCCGATGTGAAAAACGGCCAGCAGGTCGGGCGGCATCAACGCCACGCCGGCGACCGTGGTGCCGGCCTGCGCGTGCTCCGGCGAATGCGCCAGCACGTGGGCCAGCACCTGCTGCGCCTGCCCCAGGTAGCGCTCCAGGCAACCGGCCAGCTCCTCCGCGGTGCAGCCGGCGCGCTTTTCGCCGTAATAGCTCGCGCTCAATGTCTCCAGCGCCAGGCGGCTGGCCAGCGCCCCGCCGGCATACCCGCCCATCCCGTCGGCCACCGCGGCCAGCAGGCCGTAGTGCTGGAAGAATGTCGAGGACGTCTCGATTGTCAGCGCGGTGAAGGCTTCCTGCTCGACGAAGGCGCCCAGGCAGTAGTGGTCTTCATTGGCCGGGCGGACCGTCCCGCGCTCGCTCAATCCTGCCGCGGTAATGCGCATGTCATGCCTCCGTATTTTGGATTTTGGATTTTAAATTTTGGATTGCCTGTTATCCGATTTCGTTCCTATTTGTAGCGTGCGCCGGCCTTGGCGCGCTGTTCTCGCATTTAACGAATCGGCTTCCTGCCGATTTCCGATCCGCTCACGGGGAACGGCATCCGGCGCTCACGGTTTCCGTTCCACCACACGAGTATGGCCGAAGGTTACCGGCGCGCCAGGGCCGGCGCGCGCTACGATCGAGAAAGCGACAGCCTTGCCCGCATCCTGCCAGGAGAAACAATCTAAAATCCAAAATCCAAAATCTAAAATTACCTACTGTCTCCGGCTTCCGGTTTCAGATTTACTCTGAATGAGGTGAGCGACAGCACCACGATGGAGCCGTGATACAGCGCCACCTCCTCCTGCCCGCTGTACGTCTCGCCGTCCACCTTGATGAAGTTGGTATGGCCGACGTGCTGCACATACCACTGCGCGCCGCGGCGCAGGAAGCGCGCGTGGGCGCCGGAGATCCATTCCAGTTTGGGCACGTTTTGCAGGATCACATCGGATTTGTCGGTGCGGCCCACCGTCTGGTTCTCGCGGAGGATGAAGTGGACCGTGGGGTCGTCCACCGATTCCAGGATGAGGAAAGACGCCGTTGTATCCGCGGCGGGCGTGGCCCGTTCCGCCTGTGCCGCCGCCGGCGCCGGGGTGGATTCGCGCCGCGGCTCGACGGGCACGGTGGACAGGTCGCCGTCCAGGCAGGCCAGGCAGAACGCCTGCTGGCGGGGATTTTCCGCGCCGCAGAGCGGGCAATATTTGACGAAAACCACCTCACCCATTGTCCGGTCCAACCTCCAATCCCCGCGCGGCCATGGCGGTGCGGTAGGCGTCGATGTCGCCGCGGCGCGGGATGCCGATGATGCGATAGCGGCTCAATCCGGTCATCTGCACCTGCAGGGGGCGCGGCTCCGGCATGGGTGCGCGCGCCGCTTCCGCGTGCCGCTGCGCCCGCGGAGTCAGCAGGTGCACGCGCTGATTGTCGGACCCACGCCACTGCAGCGTGTTCGACGCGCTTTCCTCGAACGGACCGTCAATCAGGATATCGATGGATTCCAGCAGGACGGTGGCCGCTCCTCCCCGCGCGCGCAGCTCCTCCAGCAGATACCCGGTATAGACCAGCACTTCCACGTCCGACTCCCGGCGCAGCGAGGTGATGAGCGCGGTCAGCGCCTCCGCCTGGTCGAACGGCTCGCCGCCGGAGACGGTCAGGCCGTCCGCCCGCGGGAGCAGCGGCGCCAGCGTGTCGGCGATCCCTTCCACCGGGGAAGCCTCTCCCGGTTCCCACAGCTCCGGCGACAGGCACCCGGGGCAGCGCCGTCCGCAGCCGCGCAGCCAGATAGCGAGCCGCCTGCCCGGTCCGAGACCCTCCACCGGGAAGGCGTAGCCGGCGAAATCCAGAACGTTATGACTTTCGTGTTTATTCGAAACCATTTGCTCATATTTGGAAGTGATAAGTAATAAGTAATACGTAATAAGTAATACGTAATAAGTAATAAGTGAGTAGTTAGTTGTGAGTAGTGAGTTGCCGTTATACAGCCAAACCGCTCTTGCACACTTATCACTTATCACTTATTACTTAGTCACTTCCATACTCCCATACTCCCATACTCCTTACACGTCCCAGGTGATCTCATACCGGTGATCGTTTGCCGTGCTGGGCGGGATGAGGCCGGTGATGGTCAGCGTTTTTCCCTCCAGCGAGCCGAATTCATCCAGCAGGCGGAACATGGCGCGCGCCAGCGGATTGAGGATGGCGATTTCCGCCAGGTTGCCCATGCCGCGCCCGCCCACGGAGACGTCGCTGCCGCCGATCTCCATCATCTGGTCGATCACCGCCGGGGAGAACTGCACGTCCAGCTTCCAGCGCTCCCGCACCTGCGCCTGGATGGCGCGCAACACCTTGCGCTCGAGGATCATCCGCATCACCGGCGGGCGGATGAAGTCGAAGACGATGATGTTCTGTCCGATGCGGTTGAGCAGCTCCGGGCGGCCCAGGATATGCTTGAAATAGGCCTGCACGCCCTCCAGCACTTTCGCCCGGACGGCATCATAATGGACATCGATGTTGGGGTCCACGTGCAGCAGCGGCTGTCCGGTGGCCGGGTCCACCATCGGATTCCAGGTGGTGGGGTCGAGCCGGTAGATGCCGATATTGCTGGTGAAGACGATGATGCTCTCGCCGAAGTAGACGGTCTCGCCGCGGCCGTCGGTCATGCGGCCGTCCTCCAGGATTTGCAGGAACTTGTCCAGGATGGAGGGATGCGCCTTCTCGATCTCGTCGAAGAGCAGCACGGCGAAGGGATTGGTCTTCATGCGGTTGGTGAGCTGGCCGCCCTCTTCGTACCCGATGTAGCCCGGCGGGGCGCCCAGCAGGCGCTGGTCGGCGTGCTGCAGGTTGTATTCGCTCATGTCGAACTGCACGCAGGCGTCGTCGGTGCCGAAGACCAGCTCGGCGATGGCCTTGGCCAGCTCCGTTTTGCCCACGCCGGTAGGGCCGGCGAAGAAGAGCACGCCGCGCGGCTTGGTGCGCTTGCTCGACTGCGCGCCGGACAGGTGCAGCCGGGCGCGCCGCAGTATGTCCGCCGCCGCGGAGACCGCCGCCGGCTGCCCGATCACCCGCTGGCCGAGCTCCGCTTCCGCGTTCTCCAGCCGCTTCCAATCCAGGTGGTCCCACTCGCTTTCCTTCACGCCGTATTTGAAATAGTCCACCAGCGTCTTCTCGGACAGTTGCGCGCTCTCCGGCCGCCGGGCCAGCGCTCGGATGCCGCACAGGTCGCGGATGGTCATGCCTTCCGTCAGGTCCACCAACTCGGTCAGCTCGGTCTTGGTGCGCAGGAACAGGTCGAAGAAATGCCGCCGCTCCTGGGAGGTGGGCGCATCGATCTGGATGCTGCCGGTGAAGGGATTATCCAGGTAGAGCCAGGGAGGCAGGTCGGCCAGCTTGTCGCACAGCAGCAGCAGCAGGTTCTGCACCGCCCGCCGCTGCTCGGCCTCGCCCACCGCCACGATCTGGCTTTCCTGCGAGGATCTGAGCATGCGCAGGAAGTTGAGGCGCTCGGCGGGCAGCAAACCCACCGGCGAGCTGATGAGCTGTGAAGCGTGCTCGATAATGAACACGGTGGGTCGCTGGCGGTTCAGCAAGGCGAGCCGCATGAGCTGCAAGGCATGATCGATCGGCTCGCGCGGCTTGTTGGGCTGGGGGACGCGGCTTTTCACCGGCTGTCCCCGGGTTTTCTCCACCTCCGCCACCACTTCGTCGAAGAATTTCGTCATGGCGTTCGCGTCGCTCGCGTCGGCGAAAACCATGCCGTCCACCATGTTGTAGGAGGCAATGATATCGTACGGGCCGATCTGGTGGCGCAGCAGCTCGAAGAGGGTTTCGCGCAGCGGGCCCAGCGTCCACTGCGTCTGCTCGGCGCCCAACGGATACAGCACGGTGTCCTTGATGTTGCCGTAGAGGTAAATCTGCGTTTTATACCCGGCCAGGCGCTCGAGGTCGCGCATCCAGCGCGGCTTCGGCTCCTTCTTCCCCGCGTCCTGGTCCAGCACCTCGGCTTCGGTGTGCGGCACGGTCTGCGACGGTTCCGGGGAGGGCGTCTGTTCTGCGACGGTATCGGTCATTCGTCAATCCTCATCTCTTTGGGTGCGGCGACGGCGCCGGAGGTTGTGGATTCCTCCGCGTCGGTCTCCACCACGCGCAATTGCTCGCCCGGCTGCAGGGAGGTGCGAAAGTGTTCGCGCACGTTCTGGTGATGCGCTTTCAACTGCTCGATCATCTGATCCACAATGCCGCAGATTTTCTCCTGGGCGTCCGGATCGGTGACCGCGGCGCCGGAATGCAACGCCACCATCTCGGTGCCCAGGCGCCCCCCGCCGTCCACCTGGAATTCGATGCCGTATTCCTCGTCTACCGGGGCCAGGAATCGGCGCCGATCGCCCTCACCGGCAATCGGCGTCACCTGGTAGCCGAGCGACAGCATCACATCGGTCACCTCGTCCTGAATGTAGGCGGACACCACCTGCATGCTCAGCGCATTTTCGCAGGCGGCGAACAGCTCCCCGGCCTGCTGCGCCAGCGTCTGCAATTCGATCAGGTTGTCGTCGTCCCCCGCCAGCACCTGGTTCAAGCGCGCGCTCAATTCCTGTGCCTGCCGGGTGATGTCCGGCAAGTCCGGCACGCGGAGAACGGCCGACATCTTCGCCACGATCTCGCCGACCAGGTACCGGCGCTCCGCCGCCACCTTCGCCTGCGCCTGCCGGCGTTGCGCCTGCGCCTCGATCTCGCGGAAGACGCGCCGGCGCAGCACGGTCAAGCCCTGGCGGGCGACGGTGCGCTGGCGGACAGCCACGGCCTGCAGGGCGTCGAGTTGTTCGAGGAGCTGCCGGCGGGTTTCCGCGAGCTCCGGCGCTTCCAGCAGGGGAGACTGAATCTCCTCCCGCAGCACGGCGATCTCCTCCCGGAGCATGCCCCCGGCGGCCTTGCGCTTCTCGGCGTCGGCGCCGGCGGCGTCGGCCAGCCGGCGGTAGGTCTCCAGGTACTCGTTGAACCGCTCCGGTGCCTGCGCCATGTCGGTCAGCAATTGCCGGCACTGCGCCGCAATCTCGGCATCGGCCTGCTCGGTCAGCCGCTGTTCGAGATGTTCGACGCGGCGCCGCAGGAATTCGGCAGTGACGTCGGATGAGGCGGTGACCTGCGTTCGGGCGATCAGCGCAGCGGCCTTATCCGTCCGTTCGCGCTCCCGATCCCCCAGTTCCTGCCGGGTCTGTGCATCGAGGCTTGCCTGGTGATGAAATTCCCGCAGGCCGTCCTGGTAATCCTCGTGCAGCCGTTTCACCAGCGCATACGCCCCATACGCGATGCCGCCGATGCCCAGCGCGAGCACCCCCAGTCCGCCGGCAACCGCCGGCAGCATCCCGGCGGCGATCACCATTTCAACGGAACGGCTCATGACGGTCATCCTTTCCCGGCGCGCTCCCCCTTACCCCCGTCCTCATATGCGTCATCGTATAGCAAGCACCCTGATCTCATGCTCTTGCTCTTACACCTAATCCGGCGAAGCCGGAACCCAAATGACCGCAGATGTCCCCAGATGTCCCCAAATGACCGGTTTTCGCGAGCCAATATCAATGTAATAGCTATATTAAATAGCATATATTCATTTACTACACTCTCAAGTCGTCCATGCGCTTGCCCCAACACGACGCAGATAAAGCCGGGGGGTGAGGGAAGGTCACCCGTCCTCATCGTTCCCGCTATCAATCCGAGATTAACGCAACCTTACCGCACTGTCAAGCGGCTCGGACGGCGTAAATGCGGGGCGAAACTACAGCCGACATCTGTAACAATCGGCGATTTCGGGGGTATAATGAATAGATGGAAGAGTTTTTACGTGGTGAATACCTGCATTCGGCGGCCTACCTGCTGCCGTACCTGGGCTTCGTTGCGCTGCTGACCGCGGCGCCGCTGCTCCGGCTGTATAACGTGGCGCTGGTCGAGAAAAGCCTGGATTTTCGCCTGGCGGTGACCGCGCTGTCCGCCCATCTCATCATCGTGGCGACGCTGTGGAGCACGAAATGGTATGGCGCGCTGCTGGCCTATCTGGTCTTGCTGGCGATCCTGTGGCTGCTTTCGCCGGTAATCGGCGTCGTGCACGATTGGCTCACCCTCAAGCAGTTGAGCGACCGCGACATTGCCCGCTATCGCTACATGCTCACCCTCGATCCCAACGACGCCAACGCGCTGATCGGCCTGGCCAACGCCTACCTGCTGCGTGGTAAGCGCGAAGAAGCCATCGCCGCGTATGAAAAGGCGAAGGCCATCGACCCGCTGCACACCGGCGTGGCGAGCAGCAAATTGCAGGGCCTGGTGGACAGCCGCGTCGTCCGCAACATCAATAAAAGCGGCATGACCGTCGTCTCGCAAAACGCCGACCTTGTGAACATGGATGAAAAAGTGACGATGGAGTATACGGACAAGGATGAAGGACCGGTGATTCCGGAGTTATAAGTGATAAGTAATTGGTGAGTAGTGAGTAGTGAGTAGTAGTTATTGGTAAGTTATAAATAGCGCCTGGTTCGGTGGTTGAGTAGGCAGGTGAGCTTTTTCGCGTCTTTCCGCAGCT
>Ga0315284_10017482_pt1 | contig 10171 bp, 11 predicted proteins | sample YL17G09_16_MG_FD_203696 | JGI IMG/M metagenome (GOLD analysis project Ga0315284, IMG submission 203696) | Sediment microbial communities from Yellowstone Lake, YNP, Wyoming, USA - YL17G09_16 | ecosystem: Environmental > Aquatic > Freshwater > Lake > Sediment | place: USA: Wyoming | collected...
ACCTTCCCATCTAAAAACCGTAGATGGGAGCGACACTGTTTTGGCGGAAACTGCGTTCTGCTTGACCCAAATAAACATAGTATCGGCAAACCCGGTAAGTGGACCATTCAAAATTGTGACAAATGTGATATTCTCGGTAAGAGTGATTTTAAAATGTTTGCCAAGTGAAAGATCAATCGTCACGGCCCCTGCAATGATTGTGAGGGTTATGACCTTTTCGGACCATGAATTTACTGGCGAAACGTCTTTTATGAAAATACCATTACGCTCTACTCTATTCTGCATCAATGCAACAATACCATTTGTCCATTTTGAAACAGGAAATGCAAATGATATATAGTCATTCATATTAACAGTAGTACCATCTGTGACATTTCCAAAATTATTCGGGGTTGCCAATGATGTGTTTACACTTCCATTCGACCCTTTTCCAAAATTGACAAACCCCCCCAAAGATACGTCAATGAATTTGGAGTTTGCATTTGTAGGGTGCCATATCCAATTTTCAGAAATAAAATTCAGTATAGAACCATTATTTACAGTTATGATATTATTAGCGTTGACGTTATAGTAATTCGAACGAGTAGAGTTATAAGTTACAATAGAATTAGAGTAAACGTTTATTTCTGTCCCACAAGTACCAAAATCATAATTTTGATGAATATTGAGCTGACTTTCTCCTATATATACACAAGCGGAATATGGCCCCTCTAATGACAACGTTAATTCGCCGATACAATGGTAAAAGGTTACACGGTCGTCTGTGGTGATTTTAAAATACTCACCAGAAAAAATCATATTATTAAAAATAATTTTACAATCTATTTGCAAAATTGGCAAATATTCATTGTTTAACTTTTTAGTTTTCCATTTTGAAAAGAATGCTCCATCAGGATAATCGAAACCGGTAATAGTCAACCAACTCTGAGTGTTCCCAATCATATGGTGTACGTCAATAGTGCTGCTCTTGATGATAATCGGTTGTACTACATCACCATTTATACCAACAAATGTGCCATAAATCGAACTGATATTACTTTCCAGAACATGTATAAATACTTTAACTCCAAACTCATTATTAGTAAATCCTGCACAATTTACTGTAGTGGTAGTCTCTGTTCGTATAACCAAATTAGGTGCGAAAACATTTCTAAAATCAATTTTTAAGGTGCAAACATAACCAGTCTGAAGCTGGATGATATAATTTGCACCTTCCGTGAATTGATAACTCCAATAACCATCAATCGCTGCTGTAAACTCTGCGTCAGTTGTTACATGGACGATTAGGTCTGTTGATTGAACCGGAAGGCCGCTAATGCCGCCGCCACTACCAACCCAACCATCATTGACATCCCATATAAACATATTTGCATCTGTTCCAATACCAGAATCTACCACTGCATAATCGCCAGAAACTGACATAGGATGTGCAGTTGTCAATGCAGCCTCGTTTGCAAATGCCCCTTTGAATCGGTCTGGAGGGATTGCTAAAGCATCAATCAATTCATCTCTGACAATTTTTCTAGTACCAGTTGTTGTTTCTACAACAAATAATGATGTACTGCCAATGTCAACAGCGAACGCTTCTGTTAGTTCCGGGATTTTTTTACCAGTTACCATTTTTTATTAACTCAAAAGTATTCTTCTACCTGTATTTAGAATAAGTTCCCACCACCATTATGCAATAGTGCAGCATTGTCCAAGAACAAAACACCGCCATCATCCAACATTATATATTCACCACCATCATGCAGTAATGCTTCTGATTCTGGCAATATTATTGTAATGTCACTACCAACCGCCCTTGGATAAACGTATTGTTCATCAAAATAATAGCGATCTATATAACCTGGAAGGACGTAGAGCCAGTCAGAGTTTGTCAGAGGAATTTCACTATTTTTAAAAATTGTTACAAAAACTTCATTGGCTAGAATATCAATTTGTTCTGGGTCAATTGTCGATTTTTGTATAGTTGACCAGATAAACTTTTTACGCCCTGTATTAGAATCATCCAAAGTATTGATAGTATCTACATTGTCAATGTGAAACAAAATATTATTTAATGCTATCCCGTTGTTACCAAATACCTGTAAAATATTTGACATAAACAATCCGGCAGGATGTAAAATCCTCCTAACATCATCCCCAAAAATAGATATCGAAACTCCACTTTTCAAAACATAAGAAAATTCTTGGTATAATCTACCATCCTGTAATCTTTTTGTCGAAGATAACATACAAGAGTCGTCAACAAAATAACCAGCTTCTTTGATGATAGAAGTTATATTAAAATTAAAAACTGCTCCATAACCATTCAGTAAAGAAATGTTAGGAACTGGCGGAGAGTTGATATAATATACACCGGCGTCCGCTATATTTATTTTAAGAATTTCACCATCAATTCCTACAGAATCCACATACGCAGCAAAGTCCCTACCATCCCCTAACGAATTTAATGGTATGTACTCCCCTGCAATATAACCATATCCTCTTTCAGCGATTGTATAACTTCCAGACACCCCAATAATTCTACAATGTATATCTGGGGGGCTTTCAGTATTATTTACAGTTGTTACAATCTCGTCTACCTTAAATTCGCCGTTCATATTCGATATGTACACATTTGCAAACATGTCGGTGCCAGAGAATATAAATTGCACACGTTCCACAATTGCAGATGCTGAACTTTCTAGTCCATAAATTTTTCTATTTGCGAGTTCTGTCACTAATGGGTCAAAGGTAGAAACTCTTAAAACCTGATTGGATACCCATACTGCATCTGACGTTTTAAAAATATCATCCTTTGGGTATGATATTGTAACATCTTCATTGTATAATATTCTAAAAAGAAATTTAAAAGACCCCTCTGTTCCTTTTATAGAATGAATCTCTTTGGCCATTTTTAAGAGTAATTTCTTATCTGCAATGACATTTGTAGGAATTGAAGGCAAAAATTCTTCCATAAAATACTGAATGAATGATTCGGTAGTTTTATCAATGTCCTGTATTTCTAACAACCGCTTAATATCATATGTTATGCCGCCGTCGCCCTCCATCCATTCATAATATGCTTCCAAAAATGGTACAATAAGGCTTTCAATATCTATAAAAACAGAAGGCAATTGAGACTTTACAAAATATGAAATTTTTTTGTAAATGGATGGTATATTTGCTCCTGCCTTAATAACTGTCATATATGACCTTCCAAAATACATGTTCCTGTTCAAATATCGAACTCATTGATTTTCCTTGCAGTAACTGTACATTTGATGATTTGTACAATCTGCCTATTATTCGTAGCAACATTTTCATGAGCAGGAGTTGCATTAAATGACATGAAATACGCTCCTGTCAGTTCGTCTTTTTGAGTAATTGAATTTGAAATCCCATCTATTTCAATCGGATTGGTAATAATTTCCCCTGTTTCATTATTTACAACCCCGGCATTTTTGATTATTGTGAATACGGAAGCCCCGACGTTTCTATATATACCTAATACTTCGCCATACGAATGGTAGAAACAATTTGTAGCACCATTGAAAATAAATTCTGAGGAAGTCACACTTCCGGGGACAATAGGATTTGAAAATGATTGCTGTATCTGTCTGACCTCATTAGTTATTGGGAAAAACCGCTTTTCCAAAGTCATTCCAAATGTGTTAGAAATGATGGATGGGTCTGAATTGTCAATAATCCTTGATAACACGGATTTTCTAAGTGTCTTGTCAAATCTTGAAATCGAAGAATCTGAGTATGCAAATATTCTGTTTGAAACTATTGTCTGAATTTCACCAGGGGTTACATCAGACAGAGAATCTGAAAAATCTACAACAGCAACTATTTTTACAAAAATATAATCAGGGTCCACTACTATCGGCGTTATTGAAAGTACGTTATATTTTTTGACAATTGAAACTACTGCTGATTTTTCAGTAATTGACATGTAATAACCAGACTCTGGCTTTATGGCAATAAATACTTTACCGTATACAGGCGGCACGTTATCCTCTCCGCCCCATACAACAACATCATCGATATTGCTATATTTGTTTCTGACAATAGCTTCATAGTCAAATTTTGTAACAGCCCTATTTTGAGTCTCAAAGAACCTTGGGGCGTTTAGTTTGATAGACTCTATAGATTCCGCATCAGCCCCACCAAATGAAGGGTCTGAAGGAATAGTGACAGCAGAATCTACCCCTGAAATGGAAGAAAGTAAAGAAAATACAACGGCCCCATTTGCAGCAGGGCCAGACGATACAGGATATGTAACCCTAACTACAGAACCTGTTACAGGTGCCTTCCCTATAACCCCGTCACCAAAATAAACATTAATAAATCCTTCGGACTCTCTGATAAAATATACTTCTGAATCAGAATTTAAGATTGCAATGTCTGAAGATTTTTTATGTGTTACAAAATTTGAAGTAGTTGTATTTTCTGCAATAACTACTTCAATTCTCAAAGAGTCTACGTTTATATTGGGAATGATCACCCCATGTTTTATAATATTATCATCGACTACAAATCTATGTGTAAGGAATTTGCCCTCTACCACCTCGACATCATCAATTACAAACTTTCCATTAGAATCCGCTGTAATTCTTACATCATCAACTGATTGAAATATGAATGTCAATCCAGAAGCACTTGTCGAAAATTGTGTGTATTTTGGAACATCAATAAATGAAGGAGGTGTTATATTTGATGGTATGAGTTCAATATAAAGTTTTGCGATTGATGATGAGATTGACCTTGGAACATAACCAATTGCTTCTGCTCTTGAAACTACAGAATCCCTTCTCACAGCAGACTTTAAGAATGCTTCATTCCCAACCATGTTAAGATAAAATGCATTAATATGAGAATTCAGAGACAGTTCATCTAACAATACTGACAGCACACTACCATCAAAATCATAATCAGCAAGCTCTGGGCGCTGCTTTAAAAATTCTTTTAAACTATTTTTGATTGAATCAAAATCCGCGCTTGCTAGTGGAACGGATTTTCGGATTATCTTGTCATTCGCTGCCATGATTTGTATCATATCCTTTCTATAAACAATGTAAATGTTTCACTTTGTTCAAAAGTTCTAATTTTATAAATTATAGTCACATTCACAGCATTCAGACTATCATTTGCTACAACATCAACACTTTCTATAATTATTCTTGGCTCATGTTTCAATAATGACAGCGAAATGTCCTCTTGAATTTCTCTCAGAACCGTGTTATCACTCAAATTAAATAATTTTGATCTGACATTTCCTGCAACCAATTGTGATGAAAAAGGTCTTTCATAAAAATCCGTGAACAGTATTACTTTCAATGATTGGGTAATTGAGTCATAATCAAACACCCTTGTTATGTCACCTGTCAATGGATGTGGCCGAAACATCCAACCAAAATCCTTATAAATTCTATATTTGTCAGTTGTATTTCGTTCACACTTTGGCAAAATACCATCGTTTCTGATAACCTGAACAGGAGGTTCAATAGGGGGATTGTAAGGAAGGTTCTTTATAATATGTGTAAAAAATACAGGAAGGTTTGTAACATATTCTGGAAAAAATACAACGTTCTCAACATTTGACGTTGTAAATATAGAGTTTGTATTGGTTATAAAATCTGGTAAAAATATACAGTTTACTTGTGGACCAAATACTTGAGACACATTTTCAAAGAAAAACTGATTCTTAAAATAATCTGTAGCATCAATAGAAGCAGCAAAAACTATTTCTGCATTATCAAAAAAGGTTGGACGTGACGTAACAGTGTTAACAATATAAAATATTTCTGAGTCGTTTATAATGATGTCAGGATATGAAATTGAAGTCGCTAATGCAACATTAACAGTCGAAACATTGGTGAATGACACCGGATAGAATGGCCTTACAAGATTGGGGTCTTGTATTTCAGATATATTAGTAAAAAATGAAGGTTCAAAATCCGCCATGTCTAACAACTATTTTTTTAAAGTTTGAAAATTCCACTATTCGACCAAGAAATACTAATATCACCACCAGACGTAATAAATGGAAAACCTACACCGGTATCGACATATATCAGAGGGGTAGTGCCCTTATAAATAACTACAGCTTTGACATTATTTCCAGTAGTGACAGATGTAAATGTTACATCATTAGCATCAATGGTCCCGTCTGGCATAATAGCAACCGAAGTAAGAATATTTGTTGCAATAACATCGGGCGTGATACTTGTAGTAACGTTGGTATGTGACTGAGAGAATATATAGGTATCTTTGACCAAAGCAACTGTCAATGTGTCTGTATCATAGTCAATTTCTTTGTTTAGGATAGCCCGTTTTCCTTCCTCATATAATGCGTTTGCCATTTTTTAGATTTCCTTGTGTTGTAAAAGTACATTCATATTATATTATTTATATATGACCGTAGAAGCTAACTGTTCAATTCTATTGATTCTTTCAAAAGCATTAGAGATAATATATCCTATACATATCTGAATTATTATAATGAAAAATGAGGACGCTGCTACTATACCCATTATCTTGCCCTTTGTAAGTCTAAATTCGTCAAAAATCGGGGCGTATTCTTCATTCTGTTTACAAAAATCATTCTGTAATCTGAGTATGTTACTTTCTTGATTCTGTTGTCTTTCTTGAATTTTAACAATTTCTACTATTGTCTTATTCTGCTCAACAAGAACATTTTTGATCTCTTTCAGAATTTCTTCAGACGTGTCTAATCTATAGTCGATACCAACAAGTTTGAGTTCTAGTTTATGATTATTATTTCCACTGGTATCGACGTTCACGTTTCAACTTCCAAATTTTTGTAAAAATTCTTTGCATAATCTGGTTCTTTCCGAAATGCCGATCAGCCCGCCATTCAATTCCTTAGAACAACCAGTTATATCCATTTTATCAGCAAACTTATTTAGAGAATTTTTATTCCAGAACCAGCAAGCTGATAAAATAGAAAAATTCGTCATTAACAGCATATCAGGGGTTTTCAATACGTCTAACGTTGGGTTATCCGCATAGAATATTTTATAATTGTTTTTACCGGTGATCTGGAATACCCCCCTTCCTCTAAATTTATAGCCATCCCCACTTTCATATTTTCCATTGCCCATTCTATCTGCATAGACTGTATTGGCAATTTTTTCAGGGCTCTTTTCAAATTTTAGAGCAAACTCCATTGTAGGAAATCGTTTTGGCCATGTACTCATCAGCCCCTTTGCAGAATAATTTAAATTTTCAACAAGTCTTGAAAATCCTGCCGACTCGTGAATTGCCTGTGCAAGAAACATAGATATCCTATTAGGGGTATCTATTTCGTACATAGGCATATACTTGTTTAAATTTTCTACAAATTCTGAAAGTTTTTTTGTAGACGGACAAAACGAACTCAAATCATCAACATTAACAATAATATTATCATTCATAAGTCATTCCCCATTTTTGTAAATTCAATTAGCAATAACTTTATCGTAACCAGTAGCAACCATCCCACCACAAGCAATAACATCGCCTATTCTTACAATTGGAGTTCCTTGAACAAATACTTTCAGGCTTGCGGAAGCAATGTTAGAATAGTGACATGCAAAGCCGACACAATGTAAAGAAACTATGCTATTGATTACTGCAATTGGTCTACCACCTACCAAAACCTTCAAATTTCCTGTCATTATAGTCTGCGGTCCATATAAACCATGACCCGTAGTAACGTCACCAATCCTTGCAACTCCTGCCATTTTAAGTCACCCTGTAGAAATATATTGAGTTTTTAGAGTATCCCTAGACTCGTTTATCCTTTTAATCATTTCGGAATATTCACTTACAATTTCTGGAATGAATTTTTTAGACAATAGTTTGATTTTTCGTTTTGAAGTATTTGTAGAATCTTCAAAGTCATAAATAGAAACAATTTTCTTTAACGGGTCTGTAGATGATATATAAGTTGTATAATCTATCACGTCTCCTTCACCGTCCTCATAATGATGTGTATTACTCATTGCAAAACTTATACTGCCATACCTATCTACAATATATTTTTCAAATATATTGTTCTGTAAAGGGAAATCATAAAGCCAGTCAAACGAAGATGCACTCATCATGACAAGCCATGCAAAATCTGGGTCATCATAATACAAATCCGCAATTTTATCAGGTCTGTCCCCATCCTTCCATATATAGGTGTAGTATGACAAGGGGGACATAATGACATCGTTTTTCAGTCGGAACCTTATCATAATATCCATACATTCTATATATGAAATAGTTACATCAGAACCGCCTACCATCTTTCCTTCGTATGGGTAATTTATGGACGGAATGTCCTCGAAATATTTCATTTTAATAATTTCCAGTTTCTATGTCAGTTTTTGTCAACTGATTACCTTCGACAAACCCCATATCAATCCTATAGCTAGTTGCGCTTCCATCCGAAAAGAAAATAGGTGAACCATTTCCATTGTAACTAACGCCAAATGATTGGAGAAAGCAGTCTGGTATTGTAGGGATATTAAGAATACCTGTCTGGCTAGAATAGAATGAAATGGTCCATTCTACTGGAAAGTTAAGGAATGCATTGGATAGACCGGCAGCAATATCAGAGACAAACACATCAGGGTGCTGGAGTAGTTTAACAGCCCTTATAATTCTGTTAATCATGTCATTTTCTTCTTGGTTTCTAGGGATCAATGAGAAGGCGAAAGCATGACTTCTCATTCCTATCCCTACGAACGTGGCTTCTGTTCTAGGGTTATTTGCTATACCTACCTCATTAGCAGCAGCTGCACCATATACACCGCCATTTGTGATAGCTGAAATCCCCTGTTGTGTGAGCGCCCCTGTAGTTTGTGCAAATGCTGCTTCTAGGTTTGCAGATGCATTTGCTCCATTATATAAATTCATTCCAGCTTTAGCAGTGCTGAATAAGGCATCTATAAATAACGAAATATCTGCATTAGAATAATTCATGCTATAATTTGTATTGATACCGGACATTAACGGAAGTCTGAAAATTGCGTGTTTTGTTCTTGGGGCGTTGCCCTGTCGTCCTCTTAAATATTTGTATGCTGTGAATTCTATAAAATAATCCACGTCCTTCATTTTTGAATAGTCATAATCATATGAAACCCCTCCGGCAACTTCGCCTAGCTTGGCTTTCATTACAGTTTCAGGATTGTTTTTAGAATCGTCATTCAGACTTTTTACAGATGCCGGTGCAGAAGTTGTACCAGCTTTGACGGTTTTATGTTCTGAAGTATTTGTCATTTAAATAAAAACTCACGCATCCGCTCAATATATTATTTAGGGCGGACGCATGAGCAGGTTTTGTGAAATATTGATTAACTTTTTAAAACGATTGTTATTCTAAAATAACTTTTTTCCAATCACGCCATGAAAGGTTCCATGTTGACGACTCACCCTTATTAGTCCATTCTGGCCTTACAAGTGTTCGCTCACGTACTCGGAATACAGCTGCAGTTGCACCGACCCATAAAAGAGTCAATTCCGCTTCAGACCAATAATTAGAACATCTTTCAATGCCTATTATAGTTTCGCCAATCTTTAAATCTAGTTCATGACACTGGGAAGCTACAAAACGCGATTTTGTTCTCATTAAAAACCTTCAATCACTTCAGAAACATATATACTATAATAGCCATATTAATCATAAATCTTTAATACATTTTCCAAATAATATTCATTCTGTTGATAAACCAATTTTGAACATATTACCGCAAACTCCAATGTTATCATATAATCCACGTTTTCAGAATGTCGAATTCTTGGAATATTTCATATCATTGAGCACTTTCTTACCAATTTTTAAAATTTTCGCAAACTTCACATTATTAGACTTTCCGATAATTTCTTTGCGGGCCTTTGAAGCTATCCCTGAAAAAGCAACATTGGTCCATCCTAGCTTTGATTTTGGCGCATTACGGCGGGGCTTCAATGTTTTTATAGCCCCCTCAGTCTGGGAGTCCAGCGGGTGAGCCTTCATATGTCGTAAAATCTTACGCATACGATTTTCAGTAGAAAAACTTTTAACAGCTTCTTTCTTGTTAATGCTCATACAGTTTATTCTCTTTCTAAAGCGTTAATTTTTTTTCATGAATTGAAAAATTGAAATTTTCTTTATGGTATATCTCAAATCTTTTCATAAAATGTTTCAGTG
>Ga0315284_10017483_pt1 | contig 10171 bp, 12 predicted proteins | sample YL17G09_16_MG_FD_203696 | JGI IMG/M metagenome (GOLD analysis project Ga0315284, IMG submission 203696) | Sediment microbial communities from Yellowstone Lake, YNP, Wyoming, USA - YL17G09_16 | ecosystem: Environmental > Aquatic > Freshwater > Lake > Sediment | place: USA: Wyoming | collected...
TCTTTGATCCAAGACTTCGCCTGTGAAAATGAATGATGCGCCTGTCACCAGTGCGTATTTCTTGGTCTTCTTCAACATGAGAATCCTGCAATCAACACAAGGATTCATGTTCTTCCCATAGCCAAACCGTGGCTGTCTTACAATCCTGAGATATTCCGCGCCAAGATTGAATGTTTTCAAAGGTATGTTAAGATTCTTTGCCACTTCGAGGGCTCCGCAACCGCCTTTTCTGCAAAGACAGAAAGGGCTCACAAAATTGACCGCCTCAACATCTATACCTTGGTCTAGCATGAGTTTCACTGCGAGCGTGCTGTCTAAGCCGCCTGAAAGGAGGGCGAGAGCTCTTGTCTTCTTGTCTTTGAATGTCATTGGTTTCAGACCTCTGGATTGGTGCAAGCTTGCGTACTGATGTATTAATGGATTATCCAAGAGTTTAGCGCGTCTCGTCAGCAGCAACAGCCGTGTCTCTCGTGCTTTGAATGGTCATCAGTGAATCTCTGCGGATTCTTGTCGAATACTACCTTGCACGACTGATTGCAGAAGTAGTAGGTTTTGCCAATATATTCAGATTTCAATGCCGTTGTTTTCTCATCCACGTTCATTCCGCAAACTGGATCCTTAACCATATTTGTCTCCACCTCCATCATTTGTTGGTCTTCTCATTCAGCTTCTCAAACTTGAAAGCGGACAATTTTAACAATGCAGAGTTGGTGACTACAGTCAACGAACTGATGGCCATCGCTCCCGCAGCAAATATCGGGTTCATCAATCCAGCCGCAGCCACTGGGATCATGACTGTATTATATATGAATGCCCAGAACAGGTTGGAGTTGATTTTTGTCATAGTCTTCTTGCTCAATTCCACGGCTAGCGCCACATCTCGCAAGTCATCCTTGATTAGCACTATACCGCCTGTTTCTTTCGCGATGTCGGTTCCGCTTCCTATGGCTATTCCAATGTCGGCCTGAGCCAAAGCTGGGGCATCGTTTATACCGTCGCCAACCATCGCGACCGTTTTCCCTTCGCTTTGCAGTTTCTTAATAGCATTGACTTTCTCCCAAGGCAGCACATTGGCTATCACATGGTCAATATTGAGTTGCTTTGCAATCGCTTTGGCAGTTGTTTCATTGTCGCCGGTTAACATAGCTACCTCCAACCCCATGCTTTTCAACTTGCTTATCGCTTCAACTGCATTCTCTTTCGGCGTATCCATAGCGGCAACGACCCCTGCAGGTTCACCGTTCACTGCAAGAATCATCACTGTCTTTCCTTGTGCTTCCAACCTCTCAAGATCCTGTTGCATTTGTTCGATCGAAACTTTCTCACTCTGCATGAGTCTTCGATTTCCAAGCAATATCCTCTTGTTCTCGTAAGTGCATCTGACTCCTTGTCCAGGAACGGCTTCAAAAGATACTGCATCAGGAACGTCAGACCCGCCTTGGCTTGCCGCTTTTAGTATCGCTTCTGCCAATGGATGTTCTGAGCCTTTCTCAGCAATTGCTGCAAGTTTCAACACCTCCTTCTCGGCGTAGCCATTGTAGACCACGATGTCTGTGAGTGTTGGTTCACCTTTTGTCAAGGTCCCTGTCTTGTCAAACACAACGGTTTTCAGCTTTCGGGCTCTCTCGACATACTCGCCGCTGCGAAGCAGAATTCCATATTCAGCGCCTTTTCCTACTCCAGCCAATATGGCTGTGGGAGTAGCTATCCCTAAGGCACATGGGCAAGCAATCAGCAATACAGCAAGCAAGGCAAAGAAGGCAGCCGAGAAACCGCTCACAACGTACCAGAAAACAAAAGAAACTGCAGCAACAGAGAAAACTATAGGAACGAATTTCGCTACAACCCTATCTGCAAACTTCTGAACTGGGGCGCTCGAAGCCTGTGCTTCTTCAACGAGATGCACGATCTGCGCTAACGCTGTTTCTTCCCCCACTCTGGTTGCTTTGATTCTGAGAAGCCCAGTCTTGTTCACCGTAGCGCCTATGACTTCGCTTCCCACGTTTTTTTCAACAGGTATGCTTTCGCCAGTGATTATTTTTTCATCCACTGAGGAGTATCCTGCAATCACAACTCCGTCTGTGGGAATCTTTTCGCCAGGCTTAACGATGATGACATCGTTAACTTGGACCTCATCGACTGGAACGTCAAGTTCCTTTCCATCCTTGACCACTCTGGCTATCGTCGGCTGAAGTTCGAGCAACTTTCGAATCGAGGCAGCCGACCTTCTGCGAATGTTTTCCTCAATGTATTTTCCAAGCAGGACGAAAGCCAATATGCCGACAGCTATTTCAAGATAGCCTTCCCCTCCAAATCCTGGCACGAACGCGTTGACTGCGCCGTAGGTCCAACCTGCCACGACTCCGGCTGAGACCAGCACGTCCATGTTGATTGCGCGATTTCTAAGAGAACTGTATGCCCCATGAATAATGCTCCAGCCAGCAATCCAAACCACAGGAGTTGAAACAATGAACAACGCCAGACTGTAGACCGATAGTCCACCGATGAGTGTAAAGCTCATTAATGCGGCTACTAGACCGAACAGAGTCAAGACTCGGAGCCCGGCCACAGCGACTACGCCCGCGAGCGTTACGGCAACTCTACGTTTCATGGCTTTCAATTCTTGCTCGGGCTGCTCGTACACATCGGCACAAGACTGACTGCAGAAATAGTAAGTACGGTCTCCAATCTTCTTCTTTATTGCTTTATCCTTATCTACATCCATACCGCACACGGGATCTCTTGGCATAATATTCTTCCTCCGTTATCGCACGTGTAATTGGCTGTGGTCTCCGAAGTATTTAAATATATCTTTTACAGATATATGTTTTAAAGATAGGTCTGGTGAACATATGTCTAGTAAAGAAATAGATGAGATCGTCTCCGATTTCTCGCGCTTCTACATTCTGACCATTCTGTACGAAGGACCACAGCACGGCTACAGCATCATCAGCAAATTCAGAAAACGGATAGGCAAGGAAATCAGTCCCAGCTTGGTGTACCCGTTTCTGAGTCAACTCCAGAAAAGAGGGCTTGTTGAACACTCGTTAAAGCCGATTGGAGAAAAGAAAAAGAAAGTCTTTGAACTAACGGAAAAGGGCAGAGAACTCTGTAAGCGATTGTTCAAGCGTTTCTCAGCTCTTGTCTCCGTTGCCATCGAACCAAACCTGGAAGTGTGCGCGAGCTGCGGATGCAAAGTCTATGAAGGCGGACACAGAGAGGTCATCGATGGAAAAGAAATGACCTTCTGCTGCGTGCACTGCGCAGCATCATACAAGAGAGAAGCGTCGAGAAAGTCTGCGTCGCGAGAGCGTTAATGTATTAGGAGATGTATGAAAACATGCACATTGGAATTTTGGACATTGCTTTAAGAATTGGATTGACCCTAGCAACGAGCATCTTGTTTGGAATCATGTTTCTTGGCTACTGGCGTACAAGAACCCGTAAGATGCTGTTTGTCACTGCGGGGTTTGCCGTTTTCTTCGTCCATGCCCTAATCACAATTCCAGAACTGATCAGCGATACCTACCAGATCGCCATGAGCGAAAACGTGCACCTTCTCATCCACCTGATAGCACTAGTCTTGATAGCAATCGGCATACTGAAGGACTAGCACCTCATGTTCAAAGATGAAATCCTGGAAAATGGAAGAAGAAGAAAAATCTACGCCGCAATAGAGGCGAGTCCAGGCATTCATCTCGGGAACTTCAAAGAATCTTGAACATACCCCTAACTACTTTAGAATACCACCTCAGCTACATGGCCAGGAAAAAGATCCTTTTCGCAGAAACACAAGGTCATCATAAAAGATATTACACGAAGCCTCTTGACCCTGAAGATAAGAAATTACTGGCGGCACTGAGACAGAAGAGAATGAGAGAAATCGTGCTCATCATCTTAGCAAACGGAAAAGCAAAATATCAACTGCTTGCAGACCAGCTCAAATTGTCGCACTCAACGTTGTCGTCATACCTCAAGTACTTGGTGAGCAGCAACATCCTTGCCAAGGATAAGATCGGCTACGAAAACCTCTACACGATTCGAGACGAAGACAGAGTGGCAAAAGTGTTGATAGCGTACAAACCCAGCTTCCTGGATAGAGTTGTGGACAACGCACTAGACATCTGGATGGAAACGCACTTTCGGAAAGAGGAACCCAAGCTTACGTGAAGTTTTTCGGTTTTCGTTCTAATCTGTTTCATGGTTTTGTCCGTCGCCTCTTATAAGCAAAGAATGAGAGGCTTGGAGTTGGAGGTCGAGAACAAGTCGGCAAAACCTGTTCTTCACAAGGGCTCGCCAAGGTCTTGAGCAAGTTGAAGCAACTTTTTCCCCTCTCTCCTTTCTCCCCTTCAGCTACTCCAGACCTCTGCGAGAACCCAAGAAGAAGAGGGTCATGCCGACATGGAAAGGTGGAAGAGAATGAACACGCAACTATTGCTTGAAGACAGACATGTTTTGCTGAAGAATGAACTTGGTGAAAAGTTGCAGAAGAAACATGCTTTGGAATTGGAAATTACAAGACAGTTTGAGGAACTGAAAAGGTTGGAGATTTCGCTGGAGAAACGTGCTCATCGAGCGGCCGTGGAGAGATAGTAATGCTTTGTTGTCTAGGATTAGTTGCTGGATTTGCAGCTGGCGCCGCATTAGGCGGACCTTGGGCATTTCTTGCACCGATTGCAGGATTTGGTCTAGGCTTGATTGGAGACTTTACGCTGATCAGACGTGGGCTGTATGGCATCAGCAAGAACGCCGGGCAATGGGTAGACATGAGGGAACGCGAGTTGCATCGCGAAGAGTCCAGGGAAGTGTAGAAAGCAAATGTCAAAACCAGTCATGACCCTTATTCTAGCCTCGATTGCGATGGTCGCCACAATAGCTCTGGTGGGTCTTGGTTTGAGTCATGCACAAGCAATGAGGGACAACGCCAGCTTCATGGGGTCCACAGGGGGGCATATGAGCCAGCATGACCACGGGAGCTGTGATGAAGATATGTCAACTCACATGAATGCAACAGGGAATATACCGGGAAATATGTTCGATGAATGCGGAGATGTGCATGACGGTATGGACATGGCAGGACACATGATGGGTATGCACTAGGTCACTTGGCTTTTCCTCCACTCTCTGCCCAGCAAAAATGTCTTTTAGTCTCTGTGCTTTAGAGCGATAAGGGCCTACCTGCACACGACTAGACATCATCGCCTTAATTTGAGAGGAAAGAGAATGTAGGAGATTAGTCAGCAGCACGCGCTCGAAAAAAGAATTCCTTGAAACCGCGAGAATGAACTGTGTTCGTGAATCCACCCATAGTCAGCGTAGATCTTTCTTATCGCGACTGAAGTCAGGAAATCGACGAAGTTCTCAGACAGCTTCACATTCCCACTGTAGGAGATTACGCCGGCTACTGTACTTCTGAAGACCTGAAGATTCTGTGGTAGCTCGATTATCTCGCAAGTGTCTGGCCACACGCCTCGAAAGGCATTCCAGCCGAATATGGCGTCAACCTTGTCCGAATGGATTACGCTCATGAGGGAACCGCATGCGTCTGCATGATGGGTGATGTTTCGACGTATCTGATCTGTCAGTCCTGCTTTGCTCGCCACGTCGTCCCACACGCCCTTCAAGCATCCTTCAACAGCTATTCCGATTCGAACGTCTTTCCTGCAAAGGTCTTTCAAAGAAGCAATCTTTGCTGGGTTTCCAACGGGAACAATTATGACTGATCTTCGATACCCGAGGCTCTTTCTTGAGCCTTTGATTATCAGTCCTCGATCTTCAGCGTCATCCAGGATATACTCGGCTCCAGAAGAGAAGACGTCGCCCTTTTTGAATTTCGCTATTTCTTTCAGAAGGTCTTCTGGTTTTCCTATTCTCAAGTCGCATTTTACCTTGGAGTCTTTCTCAAAAATGGCTATCGCATCACGGAGAGGGGGAGCAACTGCACCGGCAGAATATATCTTGAGCTGCTGTTTTTCAGAGGGCACCGAATTCTTCACCAACATGGCTTATTCTTGCAATGAATAAAAACTTTAGCGCGCGCTGAACTAATCCAGCAGACCTCTCATTCAGATTGAGCACGATTTCTGCGATATCATTCGCGTACTCCTCTCCTTATACCTAGCGCGCGCGAAATCCAAGACTGGCTTATGACAAAGAATTGCTCTAGTTTCGTTTTCCATACAAAATGAGGATGTAGACTCCCAGCAACATTATTGCTCCAGCTACTAATTGTATGAAAGAGAATGGTTCTCTCAGTATCAGGAAGGCGAGAACAGCCCCAAAGAGTGAAGACATGGAATAGATGACTCCCGTTCGCATTGAACCTATTTTCCTCAATGCAAAGAGAAAGAGTAGAATTGAGAATGCAATACTGAACGCTCCAACAGACAATAGATAAGGCATTGAGATTAGAGGAATGCTGAATGGAACGCCAATGACAAAAGCTATCGCCAGTAGAGCCAGACCGCCAATGAAACATTTTAGTCCAGTTATCAGTATTATATCCCGCTTCTTGCTCAAGAATCTGCTTAGGTTATTGTCTATTCCCCAAAACAAGCAAGCCCCTACTATCAGTAGATTACCAGCAATGTTTTCTGTTAGGGTAGGTTTCTGGAAACCTCCGTTTGTGGTCACGAACACAACTCCGATTAGTAACATAGCAATGCCCAAATACTCTTTTTTAACTCCCCGTTCGCTGAGAAACACAAACGCTATCAGAGCAGTAAACAGAGACTCTCCATTAAGGAGCAGAGACGTGTTAACTGCCGTAGTCTGACTCAGACCATTCAAGAGTAACAAGGGTGCAACTACTGAGCCACAGAAAATGACGAGAGCCAGAATCCTGAAGTCTTTCATCGTTATCTTGGGCTCGATTTCTGGGCTTTCAAACAAGGCAAGAATCTTCTTGGAGAGTGGAGAAAAGTGAACTCCGAACAAGAAAACTCCACCAATGAAGTAAATCATTCCAGCGATTACAGTTGGATGAACATCTTCCAACGCAATTTTGTTCAGAGTCGAACTGGTCCCAAACAAGAGTGCCGAAGCAACAGCACTCACGTAGCCCCAATGATGGGTCAAACAATGTCACACATATTCCAGTCAATCGACTCGATACAGCTTTAACTCTTTTGCAGTGTGCGCACATAAATGCGCTGACTAGGATTTCACGTTTGCAAGGCGCAACGTGTTCAAAAGCAGCAACATCGTGACACCGTCATCGCCAGAAGCCACAGTAAACCACAAGGGAACAAATCCAAAAAGCCCAAGAGCTCCCAAAGCTATCTTTACTGCCAACGACGCCACTATGTTCTGACGAGCAATATCCATGGTCTTGCGACTGAGTCTGATCAAATAAGGAATCTGACTCAATTGATCCTTGACAAGAACAACATCTGCTGATTCCAACGCAGCGTCCACCTTACTTCCCCCCATTGCTATGCCAACGTCTGACGCAGCCAAGGCCGGAGCATCATTGACGCCATCTCCCACCATTGAAACCATCTCATACTTTGCTTTAGTCTCACCGAGAATTCTAAGTTTGTCTTCAGGGAAGAGTTCAGAGTGAACTTCATCCATCCCAAGCTCTTTGGCTACTTGCTCGGCTATTTCCCGCTTGTCCCCAGTCAACATAACAGTGTGTATTCCATCCTTCTTCAGACCCCTAACAGCCGTGGCAGCATCTCCCCTGATCTCGTCCATGATGCAGAATGAAGCAACGGCGGTCTTGTCGAGGGAAACACATACAGCCGTGTGCTCCTCTTTCTCATAGATTTCGCGTATCTGTTCACAATCGCAGTTCTGTTGCTTCATCAACTCCATGTTTCCTACCACAACGCGCACGCCACTGACATTTCCCATCACACCCTTGCCTGGAACCTCTTTGACATCCCGGACCTGAAGCTTTCTATAGTCTAGATTCCGTTCATCGGCCTTCTTGACGATTGTTTGAGCAAGTGGGTGCTTCGAGAACCGTTCCAAAGCGGCTGCGTAAGTCAAAGCCTGATCATCTGAATTCTCATCGCCATTTATGCTATTCACGACTGGCGTTCCCAAAGTCAGAGTTCCAGTCTTATCGAAAACAACGCTTCTGACTTTGGCTAACTTCTCGATGTAGACTCCGCCTTTAACTAAGACTCCTTTGCGCGCAGCAACAGTGACTGCTGTGAAGATGGTTGCTGGAATCGAGACGATGAAAGCACTTGGACAAGAGATCACCAGAAGTATCAGAGAGCGGTAGAGCCACGTCCCGAATGATCCACCAGTGAGTCTGGGCATTGCAAATGTAGTAAATGCGGCGAGAGCGATTACGATGGGAACGTAGATGCGTGCAATGCGGTCAACCAGTCTTTCAACGGAGGCTTTTCTTTTTCTGGACTCGATAACGAGCCGAACAATTCTCGAAACCACCGTGCTCTCCGCGCCTTTGGTTACGATGACTTTCAAAACGCCGCTCATGTTGAGAGTTCCGGCATAAACACAATCTCCAGCCTTCTTTTCTAGAGGACTTGACTCGCCGGTGACCAGTGATTGGTCAACCGAGGAGTCGCCCTCAAACACAGCTCCGTCCAACGCGATTCGCTCGCCAGGTTTTACGATCATCGTCATACCTGGTTGTATTTCTTTCACCTCTGCTGTCTTCTCAACGCCATCCGAGATTATGGTGGCCTTATCGGGCATGAACCGTGAAAGTTTCTCAATGGTTTTTCGAGCTCTGTCCTCTATGTAACCTTCAAAGTATTCGGCTAGAGAGTAGAGGAATAACACCGTTGCCGCTTCGAACAAGAAGTCCAAGTAGACTGCACCAAACGCGGCAACAGACATGAGGAACTCTACGGAGAATCTTCTCTCAACAAAAAGCTCCTTCAGACCTAGTAATGCAATGTATGTTCCAATCGTGATAATTACCGCATGGTAGATTATCATCGATACTGTTGCTGGTTCGTTCAACAAGGGAACTGTGAAGCCGAGTGGAATACCCTTTGCCACAAGGTCCAGCAAACCTGAAAACGCCATCGCTAGACCCAGCACTGAGGCGAGAATGATCCAGACCTGCCTGTTTTCGCCGTGTTCGCGTTCTTCCGGGATCGGGCCTTCAGTACAACTCATTTTCGTCACGGTCTAGACCGCTGAAAGTGATATTAAGTTAATGCTAATGTGAAGGAGAGAAATACTAATCTAGTAATAACAAATACTAATAACATTAATAATCCACTGGTGAAATGTTTGACCGTGATAAGCATAACACTTCCTAGTGACCTTCTAGAAAAGTTCGAGGGCTTCATGAAGACACGAGGGTACTACAGCAGATCTGAGGCATTCCGAGATGCTATGAGGAATCTGATTGCCGAATCGGAGTTAGCAAGAACCGAAACAGGCCTTGTCGCAGCAACGATAATGATCACTTGCGAGTACGAACGACGAGACGTGGACATGAAAATAACCGAGGTCAGGCATGAGTTTGACGATGTAGTAGTTGAAAACGTTCACCGACACATCGACGACAAGTATTGTCTAGAGATTTTCATTGCACAGGGAAAAAACCAAAGGATACTTGACCTGGTTGGAAGAGTCAGAGGAATGCGTGGAATTCAACAGGTCAAAGCCATGTTCATGTCTCTGTAGCCATATAGTGTGCGTGCTCTAGTATCCCCGCGTTTTGTCCACGACGTTAACCAGTTCCTGTTTGTTTAAGAACCGCTTCAAGTTCTCGCAAAAGATGTCGATCAATCGGTCAAGATAGTAGGGCGTTAGACCTGCCACGTGTGGCGTTATTATTACGTTTTCCATATCCCAGAGTGGCGAACTCTTTGGCAATGGTTCTTGTGTGAAAGTGTCCAAGGCGGCTCCCGCGATCCAACCTTCTTTCAAAGCTTGAATCAGCTTGTCTTCTTGCACCACTTTCCCTCTGCTAGTGTTGATCAAGTAGGCTGTGGGTTTCATGCTTCTGAGTTCTTTTTCTCCGATAGCACCTTCGGTCTTAGCCGTGAGGGGTAGTTGAAGAACCACAAAATCAGATTCGGCAAACAGCGTTTCCAGATTTTCAGGAGAAACCAGTTTGTCAACGTGGTCTGGTGTTGGTACAGAAAGGTTTCTTCTCGTGGCAATCACTTTCATCCCCAAGCACTTTGCTCTCTTTGCTATTTCTCCGCCGATTGTTCCGATTCCCACTATT